>RRZU011061957.1_pt1 | contig 12339 bp, 13 predicted proteins | sample 2165561 | NCBI WGS metagenome assembly RRZU01 (sample SAMN10456909, study PRJNA506462) | wastewater metagenome | isolation source: wastewater sludge | place: USA: Moscow, Idaho | reverse complement strand
GTAATGGCTATCGCATCCACCGCCAAACCCCTCACATCGAAGGTTGCACCCGCCAAAGCGCACAAATATGCTAGGACGCCCCGCATATCTGCCCTCCCCTTGGAGCGAATAGAAAATTTCTGAGATACTTAGCAACTGGATAATCCCAACCTCATTACTTTATCAACCTAAACTCTTTGGAGTCAAAATCATAATCATATACATCACCGGTCTCTATCACATAGTACCAACCGTAAAGTTTTATTTGCCCTTTTTCAAACCTCTCTTTGATAAAAGGGTAGCTCAGTAGATGTTTTAGTTGCTCTACTACGTTTAAAAGCTCCGTGCGTAGATTTCGTCTCTTCTCATCTTCGTATTTGCCCTCTTCTAACACCTGCTTTTTGATTGGGGCGGCTAGTTCTAGCCATTTTTTGACGTTTGGGATTTTGTTTAGCTTCTCCTCAGGCAAGTACAAAGCGGAGCAGCCCCCGCAGTTTGAGTGTCCGCAAACCACTATATTTTCCACCTCTAACACAACTACGGCGTATTCGATGGCCGCCGTCGTCGCGGCAAACTCTGAGGAGATTCTATAGTGCGGCACTAGATTTGCGATATTTCGCACCACAAAAAGCTCTCCCGGTAGCGTGTTTGTAATAAGATTTGGAACAACTCTTGAGTCTGCGCAACCTATAAACAGCGTATGCGGGTCTTGATTGTCTCCAAGCGTCGAAAAAAGATTTTGATGCTCCAAAAACTCTTCGTTTCTAAATCTCACAACACCCTCTAAAAGCCTATCTTCCATCCTGAGTTCTCTCCCTTAATTGTCCGCACGCCGCCGAAATATCTATCCCTTTTGATTCTCGGATAGTGCATATAAAGCGTTTACCTGCAAGGTACCCTCTAAATGCTTCCGCCGCCTCCGTGGTTGGTCTTTTGAATTCGCTCCCCTCAAAAGGGTTAAACAAAATCAAATTTATTTTTGCGTCAATACCGCTAAGCAGTTTACCAAGCTTTTGCGCTGATTTTATATCGTCGTTTACGCCGCCCAAAAGCAGATACTCAAAAAGTACTTTTTTACGTCTATCGGCTTTAAACTTTTTGACCGCGTCTATGACGCTTTTGATATTGTACGCCTTATTTATCGGCATTAATCTCTCTCTAAGCTCGTCGTCTACGGCGTGTAGGCTAATAGCTAGATTGACGCCCAAATCCATATTTGCAAGTTTTTCTATCTTTGTGGCGAGCCCGCTTGTGGAGATGGTAATTCTTCTTGGCGCTATACAAAGAGCGTCTTTGTGCGTGATGATTTTTATTGCTTTTACGACGTTATCCATATTGTCCAGCGGTTCGCCCATTCCCATAAAGACTATATTTATGCTCTTTTCTTCGCCAAACTCTTTATCTTTTTTCATAAAAGCGACCTGCTCTACTATCTCGCCTGGGGTTAGATTTCGTTCAAAGCCGCCTTTTGCGGTAAGACAAAAAGCGCACCCTACTTTGCATCCGACTTGCGAAGAGATACACACCGTATAGCGCGCTTCTCTTGTTTTTGCGCCCTCTTCGTCGTATTCGTCCTCTTTCATTTTGAGAAGTACGGTCTCTATCGTCCTACCGTCATGCAGTCCAAAAAGATATTTTTCGCTTCCATCGACGCTTACCTCTTTTTTGAGAAGCGTCAAGCCGCCGGCTACAAACTTCTCATCCAGAGCCGCTCTATAATCTTTTGGCAAATTGTTCATATCCTGAAAATTTGTCACATTTTTTTTGTAAATCCAATTTAGCGCTTGCGTCGCCCGAAACGAGGGGCCCTCAAGCATAGCTCCAAGCTCTGATGGCTCTAAATCGTACATATTTATTTTATTCATACTCTCTCAACTCTTTTTCATATCTATCATAAATAATCTCCGTAGCGGTCTTGATATTTTTTGCATACTCTTCTTTTGCATTTTCAAAGCAGTAGTTTGTCGTCACAAAAAACCCTTTTGCACTAACCCCCGCCTCTCTCGCCGCCCATAGTACGGAGAAAAACTCCATATTTTCGGCATCTGCTCCAAGCTCCAAAAACTTCTCGCTTGCTCTCTTGCTTGAAGTAATATAGTTTGAGGAGTTTACGATTGTTTCATGTGAAACATTAGCGATAATTTTGCTTTCTAACGGCGTGTACGCTTCGTCAAGGCAATAGGAACTCTCTATCTGAAAAGCCGACTCTGAATAAAAGCTATCAAAAATCCTAAGTTTTCCGTAACTGCCGCAACTACCGACAAACAGAAGCATAGATGGCTTTTCACGCTCAAAAATCTTGGACAGATTGTAAGCGGTCTCTATAAGCCCTACCCCTATAGCTCGTGCAAAAGAAAAACTTTCTGTTCGCCCAGCGCAAACTATCATAACCTGACGTTTATACCGTTACGAGCAAGTTCCTCTTTTAGCTCCCGTATTTCAACCTCTTTAAAGTGAAAGATAGAAGCGGCAAGCCCCGCGTCGCACTGAGTCTTCTCAAAAAGCTCTTTAAAGTGCTCTATGCTACCCGCTCCGCCGCTCGCTATGACGGGTACAGGCACAGCCTCTCTAACCGCCGAGGTAAGAGCCAAATCAAACCCCTGCTTGACACCGTCCGTATCCATACTCGTAAGCAAAATCTCTCCGGCGCCTCTATCCGTCACCTCTTTTGCCCAAGACACAGCGTCCATACCCGTATCGACTCTACCGCCGTTGATAAAAACGTTCCATTTGCCCTCACTCACTTTTTTCGCGTCTATCGCCGCTATAATTGTGGAACTGCCAAACCGAAAAGAGGCTTCGTCAAAAAATGACGGGTTTTTTACACCCGAGGAGTTGATACTTATTTTGTCGCAACCCACATTTAAAAGTCTATAAATATCTTCGAGCGTTCTAATTCCTCCGCCAACGGTCAACGGGATAAAAACGGTTTTTGCCACCTCTTCTACGATGTGAACTATAGTGTCTCTATTCTCATGGCTTGCGGTAATATCCAAAAAGGTAAGCTCATCGGCTCCCTCTTCGTTGTATCTAGTCGCAATCTCCACAGGGTCTCCAGCGTCTTTGAGTCCTACAAAGTTGACCCCCTTAACAACCCTGCCATCTTTTACGTCAAGACACGGAATTATTCTTTTCGCTAGATAATCCATTTTAGTACCTTTTTCCAATTCTTATATGTCATATTAACAAAGATTAACTTGCATTTTTTAGTAGCGCCTTAACGTTTCATAAGCAAATTTTCAGTATTATGAGGTTAAAAATCACTTAAAAGTTGAAAATTGCAAGTAGTAGCTAAAAAAAAATTCGGACAAAATTTTTTGAGAGGCGAATTCTACTTAGACCAAATCATCCAGTCGATGTCCGAAAACGATAATCTAATTTTAGAAATCGGACCTGGACTAGGTGATTTAACCGGCAAGCTTTTGACAAAAAAAGCGGTAGTTGCCGTCGAGGTTGACACGGATTTGATTTCAAATCTAAAGTCTAAGTTTAAAGATGAATTAGATTGCGGTAAGTTTCGATTGCTCCACGCGGATATACTGAGCGTTTGGGAAGACGCTATGAGCTTTGCCCCAAAACTAGATATAGTCGCGAATTTACCGTATTATATCGCTACAAATATAGTCCTAAAAGCGCTCAAAGACGAAAAAGTACAAAACATTCTTGTTATGGTTCAAAGAGAGGTTGCCGAGAAATTTTGCGCAACCCCGAAATCGTCTGATTTCGGCGCCATATCAATACTTTGCGACGCGACTTGTCACAGAGAAATAGCCCTAGAATTGCCGCCATCGGCTTTTGAGCCGGCTCCAAAAGTTTTTTCAAGCGTTTTGAAGTTATCAAAACGCGAAAATCCTTTGATAAAACGAGAAATGTATGGCGAATTTGAAGTTTTTTTGAGACACTCTTTTTTGGCTCCAAGAAAGACGCTTTTCAAAAATCTTTGTAGCGCATACGAAAAAGGCGCCTTATCTATTGCTTTTGAAAAATTGGATATATCTTTAAACATAAGACCTCACGAGCTCTCTACCAAAATTTTTGTCGAGCTTTTTTCGGAGATTAAATCATTCAACATGGCACAAAAAGGGCTTTAGAATGGATAACATAGAACAAAACGAGCAACCGCACATACAAGAGGCGCAAGAAGCGGATCAAACACCGCCAAGGCAAAATGACGGACAAGGGCAAGATAGACAAAGAAGCGCTAGAGCCGAAGAGTATTTCAAAAATAGAAAACAAAAATTCACGCCCGATAGAAGACCCGGGAGAAACGACCGCTCAGAGGAGAGCTTTCGCCAACGCCCTGAGCCGGCGGCGGATCCGATGGATGGACAGCACGGATGGCACACAAATATCAAAAACTCTATAGAGGCCAACAAGAGAATACAGCTAAATAGGCTAAATACGGATGCAAAGCTAAACCACAATACAAAAGCGACCATCAGAATAACCCCTCTTGGCGGACTAGAAGAGATAGGCGGCAATATCACTATTATTGAGACCCAAAACAGCGCCATTCTTGTGGATGTGGGTATGAGTTTTCCTGATGACGATATGCACGGAGTCGATATTTTGATTCCTGATTTTACTTATCTTAGACAGATTAAGCACAAAATAGCGGGAATTATCATCACGCACGCGCATGAAGACCATATTGGAGCTGTGCCTTATCTTTTTAGAGAGATGCAGTTTCCGCTTTATGGCACGCCATTGCCGCTTGGTATGATAGGCAACAAATTTGACGAGCACAAGATGCTCGAATACAAGAAGTTTTTCCGCGCTATTGAGAAGAGAAGACTAATAAAAATTGGTGATTTTGAAGTGGAGTGGATGCACATGACGCACTCTATCATCGACGCTTCAAGTATCGCCATTACGGCCGAGGCCGGAACTATCATTCATACCGGGGACTTTAAGATAGACCATACGCCGATAGACGGTTATCCGGCGGATTTGCATAGATTGGCGTTTTATGGAGAGAGAGGCGTATTGTGTCTTCTCTCAGATTCCACAAACTCTATGAGGCCTGGTGTAACGCTCTCAGAGAGCACTGTAGGACCTACGTTTGACACTATATTTTCAAGAGCCAAGGGTAGAGTCATCATGTCCACCTTTAGTTCAAACATACACAGGGTCTATCAAGCTATAGACAAAGGTATTAAATTTAATAGAAAAGTGGCGATTATCGGGCGTTCGATGGAGAGAAACCTTGAAGTAGCTATGAATTTGGGCTACATCAAGCTCCCATTTGGAATATTCATAGACGCGGCGGAGGTCGCCAAATATCCTGATAACGAAGTGCTTATAGTAACAACCGGCTCGCAGGGTGAGACGATGAGCGCTCTATATAAAATGGCGGTAAACGAGCATAGACATATTAAGCTAAAACCAAGCGATACGGTCATACTCTCTTCAAGCGCGATTCCGGGTAATGAGGGCAGCGTCTCAACGGTGCTAAACTATATCTTAAAAGCCGGCGCAAGCGTGGCGTACAAAGATTTTTCAGATATTCACGTCTCGGGTCACGGCGCGCAAGAGGAGCAAAAACTTATGCTTCGCCTTGTAAAACCAAAATTTTTCTTACCGATACACGGCGAGTATCAGCATGTCGCAAAACACAAAGAGACGGCTATCGCGTGCGGTGTTGACGAGAGAAACATCATACTCATGGAAGACGGCGACCAGATAGAGATAAGCACGCGAAGTATGAGAAAAGTAAAAACGGTAAAAAGCGGAAAAGTCTACATAGACAACCAGCGAAACAACCAAATCGAAGAAGACGTCGTAATGGATAGGCAAGAGCTTGCGGAAAACGGCGTAGTTGTAATTGTGGCGTTTGTAGATAAGCAAAATAAGGTTCTCCTTGAAAAACCAAGAGTGTCAAGCTTTGGACTTGTATCGGATAGAGACGATAGAAACTTCTCTGAAGAGATGGAAAACGTACTAGTAAGCTTCCTGCAAAACGTCAACAAAGACGCTTTGGACAACAAAAGAATGCTTGAAAATGAGATAAGACAAGCGCTAAAAAAACACATATTTAGAGCGCTAAAAAAATATCCTGTAATCGTGCCTACTATTTTTGTCCAATAAAAAGATGCAAAGTTACAAGCAAACAGCCTCCGAGGTTTTAAGACTAGAGGCTGCAGAATTACTCTCTTGCGCTGATAGGATAGACTCTTCGTTTGACAATGCGGTAAACGAAATTTATAATTTAAGCGGCAAGTTGATTATTATAGGGGTCGGCAAATCTGGTCTTGTCGGGGCAAAAATAGCCGCCACAATGGCTAGTACAGGCACGCCAAGCTTTTTTATTCACCCAACTGAAGCGATGCACGGCGACCTTGGTATGATTGGCAAAGAGGACGGCGTTTTGGCTATTAGCTACAGCGGAGAGAGCGAAGAGCTTGTGGCGATACTTCCTCACCTCAAAAGACGGGGCGTGAAGCTAATAGCGATGAGCAGGGACGAGGGTTCGACGCTTGCCTCTTTTGCCGATACACACCTCAATATCGGCGTTTCAAAAGAGGCGTGCCCGCTAAACGCCGCTCCTACTAGCTCAACGACTCTTACGATGGCTTTGGGCGACGCTTTGGCTGTGGCTTTGATGGAAAAAAGAGAGTTTAAACATGAAGATTTTGCATACTTTCACCCCGGCGGAGCTCTTGGTAAGAGGCTTTTTGTCAAGGTAAAAGATATTATGCGCATCCAAAATCTTCCGATTGTTTCATGTGAAACAATCCTAAAAGACGCAATTGTAAGAATGTCTGAGGGCAAACTTGGAAGCGTGATATTTGAGCAAGACTCAAAACTTATGGGAATACTTAGCGATGGAGACCTAAGGCGAGCTCTTATGGACGAGGAGTTTTCTTTGGATAAAAAAGCTATTTTTTACGCCTGTAAGTCGCCGAAAACGTTGCAAGACGAAAATCTGTTAGCCGTAGAGGCTCTAAATATTATAGAGGCAAATAAGATACAGCTTTTGATAGTAACCGATAAAAGCGGCGTCATAAAAGGCGCCCTACACATACACGACTTGGTCGAGGCCGGAATAAAAAAATGAGAAGAAAAGTAGAAACAATAAGGCTTAATAAGCTGATAGCGGATAGGAGCGAATACTCCAGACGAGAAGCGGACGAGCTAATCAAAAACGGTTTTGTCAAAGTGGACGGCGAAGTCGTCACAAATCCGGGGGACAGCTATGAGGCAAACACCGACATTAGCGTCAAAAACAAGAGGCTAAAACCGCCTACGGACTTTTTTACGGCGATAGTCTACAACAAGCCAAAGGGCGAGCTTGTGTCAAAGACAGACGCAAGAGGCAGAAAAACAGTTTTTGACTCTTTGGATGCGGAGTTTAAAAAGTTTATTCCCGTGGGAAGACTTGACTACGCCTCTGAGGGTGTGCTAATACTCACAGACTCCTCAAAAGTGGCGACGGCTTTGATGAACTCTAATCTGGAGAGAACATACAACGTCAAAATAAAAGGCGACATCACAAAGCAACTAGAAGCCGCGATGCTAGAGGGTGTGGAGCTAACAAACTCCAAAGTCGGAGCGCATGAACGAAGCGCGCCTGTAAATATGAAAATAGAACCGTTTGTAGGCTACAAAATAATAAAAAGCGCCCCGACTTTCTCAAAACTTAGCGTAAAGATTACAGAGGGGCAAAATAGAGAGCTTAGACGCTTTTTTGCGCACTTCAAACGAGAGGTTGCGGACTTAAAACGAGTTAGCTACGGCTTTATAAGCCTAAACGCCTTGCCAACCGGAAAAACTAGATACCTAAGCGCGTCAGAGTATAGAGAGCTAAGGGAGTTTATCAAAGATCAAGAGCCAATAGCGCCAAAAGTAAGCCGTAAATATTAATAGTACGCCAAGACGAGCAAAGCCCGTCTTGGCTACGCTGGCGCTAAGCCGCTAAAGCTAGCCGCGTTCGCGGCAGATGAATGCGCTGTATTCTGAAAAAGCGACTAGTCGCGTGAGCCGTCTGCTGAAGACCTAATTTGCGGCTTTGCCGGAAATTTGAGCATAAATTGAATAAAAAAGGAAAACGATGTTAAAAAAGCTTAGCTTTAACACAACATACAAAAGCGAAATGATTCAAATAACAAGCGAAATCAAAGAGCTTGTTATTACGTCTGGCGTAAAAGAGGGGATAGCGGTTGTGTTTACCCCTCACACGACCGCAAGCGTACTTCTTTTTGAAAACAACGACCCGAACCTATCAAGAGACTTTCTAAAAAAAATGGCTGAATTTGCACCCGTAGACGCTAAATACGCGCATATCGGAGACAACGCCCACGCGCATATCAAATCAGGCGCTTTGGGCGGCGAAGTTACGCTTATTATCGATGACGGCGCTATTATTCTTGGGCAGTGGCAAGGAGTCTATCTAGCAGACTTTGACGGTCCTAGAACTAGAGAGGTCTATCTAAAGATTCTTAGTTGCAAATAGCGGTCATAGGCGGCGGCATATCCGGTCTTACGACCGCGTTTTATCTCAAAAAATACTCAAAAACAACCGCCGTTACTCTCTATGAATCCCAAAACGAGTTTGGCGGCAAACTAAAAACAGTCGAGCGCTCCGGTTTTAGGGTAGAGATGGGGGCTAGCGGTTTTTGTGAGGGCGACCTTGAAATCGCCGCGCTCATAAAAGACGCCGGCTTAGAGCAAGCAATCACGCAAATAGAAGAGAGCAAAACAAAATATTTTTTTGACGGCGGAAAGCTTCATAAAATTCCAAACTCATTTTCGCAACTCTTAAAATCAAAAGCTATCGGGATCCACGCCAAGCTTAGATTAATCGCTTGCTTTTTGTTTACGCGCCCAAAAAATATTGACGACAAAAGCTTAGAGAAATTCTGCTCCGCAAAGATGGGCAGACAAAACGGCTCTGTTTTTTTTTTTTTTTTCCTGCAAGCGGCGCAAGACGCCATGACGGAGCCGCTATCGAGGAGAGCGGCGATTGCGTTGGTCGGCGCAAAAACAAAAAACCATATAAAAAACGCGCTCTCTAAAGTCGCCGCGACAAACAAAAAAATAGTCTTCAAAAACGGAGCTTCAAGTTTTGCAAAAGAGCTATCGAGCGCGTTTTTGTGTGAAAAAAAACTAAATACGGAAGTTGTAAGAGTTAAAAAAGAGGCTAAAAAGTGGATTGTCGAAACCTCGGACGGTTCGCTAGAGAGATTTGACAAGGTAGTGTTTGCCACGCCTTCATATATAAGCGCAAGGCTCTTAAAAGACGAAGATGACACGATAAGCGAACTACTAAAAAGTATAGAGTATTCGCCGCTTGCCATAGCGACGTTTGGATATGAAAAACTGTTCCACCCGATGGACGGCTCAGGACTACTCACAACCAAGCGCTCAAACTCCAAAATCTTAGGCGTAATCTGGGATAGCTCTGTATACGCCGAGACGGCAAGCGAAGACAGAAAGCTTCTAAGAGTGATTATCGGCGGACAAAGAGAGCCGCTCTCCGCGCTAAAAGAGGAGAACGAACTACTCAAAATCGCAACCACCGCGCTCGCCGTCACAATGGAAATACACGAAGAGCCTATGCTACAACTAGTCGAAAGATGGCATAAGGCGACGCCAAACTACGCGCACGGGCATTACGCGCTTGTGGATAAGATATTTGATAGAGCAAAGACGCTAGAAGGGTTGTATTTTAGCTCTAGCGCGTACAGAGGAGTCTCGCTAAACGATTGCGTCAAAAATGCAAAAGAGACGGCTTTGGAGGCTATTGCAAGAGAGTAGCGGCTAGTGTGCAGAAATTGATTAAGCGGACGCTTTATGCCGCCCCTATTTGTCAAGACAACTTTTTTATTTTTCATCTTTAATCCAAAAAAGCCGCATTATGCGACTTTCTCTTTATTTTTTCGCATTCCCCCCCCAAGATAAACATTAGACCTCTTACATAACACACCACTACATCCATAAGACTCTATCGGCATTCACAAACGCGCAGATTAGATTAAAGCGTTTTTTTGATTGGCAGGCGAGACTCTTTGAATAGTTTGAAATCGTGCAAATTATTAATGCTGGTATGGACGCAAATAATCCGCCGATTAGTATCGACTACAATCTGTCCTTTGAGGGTATGTCGCTTTTTATTTCCGCCGTAATATCTGTGTTGTTTATTTTGTGGCGTTGAAATTATGGAGAAGCGCCAAATGCGAGAGAGTCTATCTAGGCGAGTATAGCTCCATAAGAGAGCTAAAGGGCGACGCGAAAGAGTATATTTGGATTTTTGTCTTGACATTTGGGGTAGGATAATCTTTACCTTGCGCAATATAAAAGAATTTACCTACAGCACAAACTCAGCCATCAACACCGCCGTCCAGATAAGAAACGTAAACACCACACTTACAAGCACGATGGCGGCTCCCGCGTCTTTTGCTTTTTTTGCCATTTCGTTGTACTCTAGCGTCACAAGGTCTACCGTGCGCTCTATAGCGCTATTGGCAAGTTCGGCGATAATCATCGGGAATAGAGAAAAAAAGAGTATCGCCTTTGAAATAGAGGAGATCTCCAAAAGCGCGATAAATACAGTCGCCCCGACAAACAAGGCAAGCTCTATCTGAAGCGGTGTTTCGTTTTTAAGAACTTCAAAAAAGCCGTCTATTCCGTGGCTCGTGTTTTTGATGAGATTGTACTTTTTCCTTGCCATTTGCCGCCTTACTTGTTTACGATTTTGCTTAAGTATATTATAATTTATGAATGTTTGAAGGTGTTTTTTTAATTTTTTGCTTTTTAATTATCGGTTACTTTATCAAAATAGCCCATAAAGATTATTCGGACGCTCTTATACACTTTTGTATTTTTGTGGCTTTTCCGGCTCTTATCTTGGAAAAGCTACACCCTTTAAAAATAAATATTTCAGATTTATCTATTGTGCCTATCGCTATATTTTCGATAATTCTTGGATTTTTTGTCGGTTTTTTGCTCTCTCGCGCACTCAAACTTCAAAGAGCCTCATCCGCCGTCGTCATAATGGCGTGCGGGCTTGGAAACACCTCTTTTGTGGGTTTTCCGTTTGTGGAGGCTCTATACGGCGATGAGGCTCTTGCTTATGCGTTGCTTTTTGATCAGTTTGGAAGTTTTTTGGCTCTCTCTATCTTTGGCTCCATCATAGCCGCGTGGGGAGCGGGTGAGAGGTCAAACGCAAAGAGCCTTGCAAAAAACCTAATTTTATTTCCGCCGTTTATCGCTATTTTGCTCTCTTTGGCTCTCAAGCCGTTTGAGCTTGCTGATTTTGTGATGATTGGCGCGGGTAAGCTCTCGGCTACGCTGTTGCCGCTTGTGAGTATAGCGGTTGGAATGAAGATAGAGCTAAAGCATATAAAAGAGAATATCACCGCAACAACCGCCGTATTAGTCGTCAAAATGGGCGTTGTGCCGCTAGCCGTTTTGGCTGTCTTGCCGCCTTTTGGGCTCGCCTCAAAAGTGGCTCTCATAGAAGCCGCTATGCCGCCGATGGTTATGGTGGCTGTATTTGCCGTTCGTTATGGGTTGGATGAAAAACTAGCCGTCTCATGCGTGGCGCTTGGAATCTTTGCTTCGTTTGCGGTTGTTCCGTTATTTTATTATTTGGGGTAGACATGGGGATTTTTGACGCTATCATACTTGGAATTTTGGAGGGACTCACAGAGTTTTTGCCTATATCCTCGACTGGACATCTTATCTTGGCTTCGCATTTGATGGGCATAGAGCAGACCGCTGTACACAAAAGTTTTGAGGTCTCTATTCAGCTAGGCTCAATATGCGCCGTTATCTTTTTGTATTTCAAAAAACTTTTTTCAGATTTTTCGCTTATCAAAAAGCTGTTTGTCGCTTTTTTGCCTACCGGAGTTCTTGGCTTTTTGTTTTACAAGCATATAAAGGCTCTTTTTGCGCCTGAAACCGTCGCTTTTATGCTGATTGCGGGCGGAATCGTGTTTATCGCGCTGGAGTACTTCTACAGAGAAAAAGAGCATCATATTCGGCATGTAGAAGAGATTAGCTACAAACAGGCGTTTTTGATAGGTCTTGCCCAATCCATATCAATGATTCCGGGAACAAGTCGCTCCGGCGCCACAATAATAGGCGGTTTACTCACAGGACTCAATAGACAAACAGCGGTAGAGTTCTCGTTTTTGCTTGCGATTCCTACGATGGTGATTGCCACGGGATACGACACATTAAAAAACTTTTCAGATTTTGGAGGCGGAGATATATCAAACTTAGCCGCCGGATTTATCACCGCTTTTTTTGTTGCTTTTCTACCCATTAAGTGGGTTTTGCAGTTTGTCGCAAAGTTTAGGGTTGTGTCGTTTGGTTTCTATTGAATTGTTTTCGGCGTTGCGGTGTTGTATATCCTAG
>RRZU010605939.1_pt1 | contig 12339 bp, 9 predicted proteins | sample 2165561 | NCBI WGS metagenome assembly RRZU01 (sample SAMN10456909, study PRJNA506462) | wastewater metagenome | isolation source: wastewater sludge | place: USA: Moscow, Idaho | reverse complement strand
CCACGCAGATTCCATGAAGCACCAGGTAGCAACAACTGCCGCCTCGGTACCTGGTGCTTCGGTACCTGCACACGCAGCTACGGCACAGAACTCGCAGGCATCTCATGGCTTCCCCATGAGCAGTGCAGGCTTCGGCCAACCCGCCTATACCGCGGCATCCGCACCGGCTCAGGCACCCAGCTACCCCGCAGCAACAACCACTCCCGGTCAGCCCGGAACTCCGGTTGCGCCATCCCATCCGGGCGATGCAGCGTATACCGTTGCGCCATCCTCTCCGGTTGCACCATCCCATCCGGTCGACGCATCGTATCCGCAAGCAACCCCGCATCCCTCCGCGCCCAGCTATCGGGCAGGGCACGATCAGTTCGGAGGCCAGCGATGAAGGAAGCGCTGCAACTCGCTCCCACACTCACAGCAGCACGCCTCAAGGCCCGCACCGGCGACGCCTGGCTCGACCTCCTCGCCGTCCTCTCCTTCGCATTGTCCACACTCATGGCTTTGACTGTCGCGGGTGGCATTTGGATGTTCTCACAGTGGTTGAATGATCCCTCGTTGATCATGCCAACTCTCATCGAAGCCTCAGGTCAGGACGCCGCGGACTTCGCTTCCAGCTTCCTGGAGATGTATTTCTCAATGGCTCTGGGCGCGGGCGCCCTCCTTGTTATCCCGATCTTCTCCCTTGGAGCCTCAGCTGCCCGCCTCGGTGCCCGGGGACGCGCCCAGCGCCTCTCCTCCCTGCGCCTCGTCGGCGTAACCGGAGGACAAACGGTAGCTATGTCCGTCGTCGAAACTCTGGTGCAATGGGTGATGGGAACCGCCGTGGGAATCGTCGCCTACTATGCCACCCTCCCGCTCTGGCACCAGGTTCACTTCTTCGCCCAGCCCATCAACACGTCGCTCATGCGGCTTCCGATCGGTCTGCTACTCGGCGTCCCGGCCTTACTTCTCATCATTTCGCTGTTGTCGACGGCGATCGGCCTCCAGCGCGTCCGCATCTCACCTCTTGGGGTGGCCCGGCGCGAGGCGAACCCGGCACTCAAGCGTTGGCGTCCCTTCGCTTTCCTCGCGGCGATAGTTGCCTTCATCGCATGGACGCGCACCGATCCTTCCTTCCTGGAAGCGGGAACCTACTCGGTGCTGGCTATCCTGCTTCTCATCATGGTGGGCGCAATTTCCCTGGTGGGCCCCTGGATCCTGCAGCTTCTCGCGGCCCCAGCAACACGAACCCGCTCGGTACCGCGGCTGCTGGCGATGCGCCGTATTCTCGACGATCCCCGCTCCGCCTGGCGGACCGTCAATGCCATCTCGCTCCTCAGCTTCATTGCTGGATTCCTTGCTCCGGTACCCGCGGAAGTGGGGCAATCCGAGATGATCTTCATGCAGGACATTGGAACCGGCGTGCTTATTACCCTGGGCTTTGGCTTCAGTGTGGCGGCGCTGTCCACGCTGATGAATCAGTCGTCAACCGTGTTCGATCGTGCTCCTCAGACATACGCGCTGTCCCAGCTTGGGTTCCCGCGCCGCGTGTTTGGGATGACCCGATTCATCCAGATCATGGCTCCTCTGTTCCTCGCCACGATCGCCTCCGCGAGCCTCGGTCTGGGACTGGGACTCCTCGCTTCCGCGATGAACATGTCCACTTCCGGAATCATTCGGCTTGGCATCATCCTCGCACTCGGCATTGGACTCTCGACGGCAGCACTGGCGGCCTGTGAGCCCTTGGAGCGTCACGTTCTGGCCACCAAGCGCCGTCAGAACGATTGATCTGGAGCGAAAACAGCCAGCGCGATTTTCAGCTTTGCCTGCCCGGTATCTTGGGCCTTACTCCGAAGGAGTAACTTTTTCAGATACACGTAACACGTTTTCCGTGGGAAAAACCGTCGCACCAATCCGAAATCGTTACTTGTTTGCCACAACACCAGAGCATTTGCCACAACACTAGCGCGTTTGGCCCGCACTGGGAGCACAGGAAGTGATGTAGGACTGAAGTATTCGCCCAGCGCCGCCGCCACCGCCTAGAGTGGAGGCATGATCATTGCAACTCCCGTCACTGCAGACGGACTGGTAGACCCCCGCTGGGGAAAGGCCCACAACGTCGCCCTCGCTGAAATTCTCGACGGCGAACTCATGTCATGGGATGAGCACGAGGTTAAGTGGGACGTGCTCCATGACGAAGGAACCGAAGGCGCTCATCACGCACGTATCGTCAAGTTCCTGCGTGAGAATCAGGTCGACGCCGTCATCATCAAGGGCTGCGGCAATTCCATGCTCAACACGATGCAGAAGATGGGCCTGATCATCGCGCTCGACGCCGAAGGTGTGGCCCAGGACATCGCCCTCAACACTTCCCCAAAGATCCAGGAGATCATCGAGATGGAGATTGGGGGCGGCTGCTGTGGCGGTTCCAATGGCGGTGGTTGTGGCTGCGGTGGCGGCGCACCCGAGCCGGAGCCCGTCGCCCAGGGCGCGGGCGGTTGCGGTGGCGGCGGCTGTGGTTGCGGCGGACACTGAGTCTCACTGAGTCTCGAGGTTCCTATAACCGAACTTGGCCAACGCTAAGCTACAAGCCCTGGCGACACTGCGCTCAGGATGATGCTAAGCCCGGGCAGCACTGAGCCCAGCCCAACGAACTCGTTCAGCAGGTTCGGGTATTGGCTAAGCCCGGGCAACACTGAGTCCAGGTGGCACCGAACAATCTCACCCACACAAACCAAAACGAGGGGTTCTCGCCAACATCGGCGAGAACCCCTCGTTCGCATCACGTTGTTTAACTGGGTGGCGGTGAGAGCGCAATATACGCCTATATATCCAGATAGAACGCTCTCACCGCCACCCAGCCACCAGCTTCCTCAGAGCAGGTGCTTGCGCAGCTCCACCGGGTCGACAGGCGAAAGCTTCGCCGGAGGAACATCGAAGATGGTGATGGCGCCGCGCGCACCCTCGTCGGCCATGCGCGCAACCGCTCGCGCGCTCGCAACCGCCACCGAACCGGTGAACTCGGGGTTGGAGTCGAGGGCCAGACGGAACGAGACCACCTGCGTGACGCCCTCGCTCGTCTCACCCTGGCGTACAACGATGCCACCGTGTGGCATACCGGAGTGATCGCGGGCGAGTTCCTCGGCCGAGATGAAGTTGACGGTGGTGTCGTAGTCAGCAAAGTAGTTGGGCATGGAGATGATCTCTTCGCGGATCGCCTCAGCATCCGCGCCGTCCTCCAGCACAACCCAGCACTCACGGGTGTGCTTCTCGCGGGTGGTCAGCTCAAGGCGCTCACCAGCCTGGATGCGCTCCAGAACCTCTTCGATGGGTTTGGTGTACTGCACAGCATCGACGACGCCGTCGATACGGCGCAGCGCGTCAGAGTGTCCCTGGGAGAGTCCGGGACCCCAGAAAGTGTAGGTCTCGCCAGCGGGGAGAACGGACTCGCCAATCAACCGATTGAGGGAGAACAAGCCGGGATCCCAGCCGGTCGAGATCAGCACCAAATGGTCATGGTCGCGCGCAACCGAATCAACAACCGCGAAATGCTCGGGAATGCGAGCGTGGGTATCAAAGGTATCCACGACGTTGAACAGGGTGGCCGCCTCGGGCGTCTGCTCCTGAAGGTCGGTGGCGGAGCCGCCGCAGTTGACGCACACGTCCACCTTGCCGACCCACGCGGCCATCTCGTCACCGGACACCGCGCGGCCAGTGACCGTCTTCAACGCTGCCGGGTCCCGGCGCGTAAAAACGGCAACCACTTCCATGTCTTCGCTGCGTTCCACAGCCAGCTCGACCGCACGACCAAGGTTTCCATACCCGTTAATCGCTACCCGAATCTTCTCTGCCATCGCAATACCCTTTCGTCGCGTATAAGAGATCCTGCCAATGAAGTTCGACCCATCAGCGCAATCACTCAGTTGTCTATGAAACGTTCTAGCCGGTGATCCGCGGCCTTCATCCGGCCATGGCACGGCCAACCAGTGCGCCGCACACGAATACATCGGGAGAACCCCTAGGACAAACTATCCTTTCGGAGCGTTCACGAGCTAGGTGTTTCACATGAGAGACGCACACCGTCGTCCGCAGCCATCTCACCTACAACCACGTCGTCCACCCCATCCTGCGAGAAACGCGCAGCTTGGGTCAACGCCAGCACTGCGGCCCTCAGATGCTTTTCCAAGTCGTCCAGTTCAATTCCACGTTCAGACATCTTAAAACTCTCGAAGACCAGAGCGTTCGTGTACCCCGCCCATACCCGCGCATTGTCTACACCAATCGCCGCCCAGCAATCACGCATGAATGTGACGATCCGGGCGTGGACGTCCTGAATATCCCCCTCGGTTTGTTTCCGAACCGGGGAGCCTTCCGGCCTGCGCGCACCGGTGCGCATGATGCTCATGAGCCATCCGTGCGAGGATTCGCGCGTTTGCCGGAGTGAGGCGACGGCGAAGTCCGCCAACTGCTGCGCCGGCTCCGCATCCCTATCTACCTGTGCGAAGATCAACTGGATCCATCGCGGGACATATTGCTCAAGGGCCAGGAACTTCAAATCATCGACCGAATCGACATAACGGTATATCGAATTACGAGCAATCCCCGCTCGCTTCGCCACTGCGCCCGCTGAGAGCCCTTCGGGTCCGCTCTCGTGCAGAATCTCTTCTGTTGCTGCAATGAGCTTTGCTTTGACCATTGCATGATGTTCCCGCACGGTTGGAGCATCAATCTTGGGCATGGCTCTCCTTCACATTCGTCTGTTTCTATCATCCCCGATGTTGCGCACCTTTAGGAAGTTCTGGGCTGAGAGATCCCACCAATAGGGCACGGCCCCGTACCGCAATCTCTGCGCAGGAAGCGAAAGTATGACCGTATCGACGACGACGGCACGGCTCCAGTATCTTTCTTCTCCATCACCAACACTCTCCTTGAAAATGAGGAGAGATGCGGCACCTGCGGGGAAACCTGCACGCGGTACATCTCAGTACTGTGACAAGACAACAAGTTTGTGAGGGAAAAACTCAGTGGGGCCTGGATGTTCACGCGTCATCCTGGCCCCACTCGGTGAGTCAAGTCCGTGACCCGCGGAGACGATTGACACTCTGGAAAAGGTGTTCAAGCTCTTCCATGACTAGCGACGAATCACCAGTAACACGTATCAAATGTCTATTCAGTTATGCGTACCCTCGTGATGCTTAAAGCACTAGAGGTCATAGGTTAGGAAACCACGTCTGCAGAAACTCTGACCGATTCTCCAACCTTTCGATCAATATAAGGAGATAACGATCGGAAGGTGGGAGTAGCTCTTCGGTGACTGCATAGTCTGCTCCACTGCGTTCGCCAACACCATGCGAACTTCGCTGCTCAGACCCGCGGCTTTCGCCGTTGAAATTCCTCCTTTTCCTACAACCTCAACTATATTCAATTAACTAATTCCAGGCCCTCCTCCAAAAGTATGGAAATTACCCCCTCCAAAAGTATGGAAATACAACTCAACAAAAGTTGGAAGAACATACCAAAATCATTGAAACGGCGGCATTTCAGCACTTCTGAAGGCCTCTATTGGCCACCCGAAAGTCTAGAAAATAAAAAACTTTTCCTTCGTGATTCCAGGCACAAGTAGGGCCGTACAAGGGCCTCTCTCACAACAACTTTCCGCCAATAAAACCGGATGTAGAAACTATCGGAAGGGGCGGAGGCAAAATAGACAGAGTCATATCATGCAGTAAGGCCCGGATGTTCACGCTTCATCCAGGCCTTACTAGGTGAGTCAAACTCGTGACTCTCAGAGACAACCGGTCACCGCGAAAGGTGTTCAGGATTTCGCGTGACGAGCACATTCATTACTCGTCCGTTACCGATGGTGTCTATTTGATTATGTCTATGTTCAGAATGCTCGGTAGCAGAGGGGACGGAGGTAAGGGAACCACGAGCACAGAAACTCTGCATTGTCGTTGTCCGACCCCTGGATCAGCACAGGAGCTGACGGCCCAAGGGGCGGAAGTGGTTCGTCATTACCTGCAATTGTTGGTCCCACTGCGCTCGCCAGCACCATACCAGCTACAGCCACCAGACCCGCGGTCTTCGCCATTGGACTTCCTCCTATTTGTTCCTACACGTCAACTATAGGCACTTTGTATGCCCGCGTCTCTCCCCCGAAAGTAGGGAAGAACATTCCAACAAAAGTAGGAGATAATAAGTAATTACTTGGTTTCTAGAGGCTTTTAATGTCAGTAATAAAAAAGTTCTTTAGGTCTCAAACTTAATTATTGGGACCTTATTCCCACTGACATTCACGTCAATATCAACGCATTAGATCTTTACTTATTAGTGACAATGTGGAATTTTGTCAGAACACTTATTGTCAATAGTAGCTAGTGTCGCACTAACCCAAGTTCATACGCCCTGACAACAATCTTGAGACGGGTGTTCACCTCAAGTTTCGTCATAATCGACGAAACATGGCTCTTGACAGTCGATTCACGGACAAAAAGCTTCTCGGCAATTTCCTGGTTGGAATAGGCCTGGCACAAGAGTTCCAAGACCTCGTGCTCACGAGGAGAGAGTTGCAACTCGGGCATCTCTGTGGGAGGCGCTTGAACCAAGTAGTCCCTCACCAATCGCGATGTCGGTCCAGGCGAAACAACAGTTCCACCATCAATTACCTGGCGCAGCCCATTGATCAGTTCCTCAGGCGACGTACTCTTCAATAAGAACCCTGCGGCGCCTGCACGCAGCCCCGCAAGCATCACTTCGTCGTCGTCAAACGTGGTCAACAGAACCACACGCGTATCCGGAGAGTGGAAACGGACCTGTTCGGCGGCCGTCACGCCATCCATCACCGGCATACGAATATCAGTCATGAGGATATCCGGCTTGAGATCAGCGGAAAGTCGAATTGCCTCAAATCCCGTTGCCCCCATGCCCACAATCTCAAACTCCGGGGCGTGGACCAAGTACTCCACAATGCTCTTACGGACATTTTCATCATCGTCAACAACGACAATCCGCACGCGATCTTGTCCAGACGTATCGACTACCATTTTCTTCCCCTTTTAGCGTCGTACCGGGAGTGAAACCCGGACAATCCATCGCGATTCAGTTGTTGAAACCTCAACCGTGCCACCCAATGACTCGGCTCGTTCACGCATTCCCACTAATCCCAATCCATCATGGCGTACAGAATCCTTCATAGGACTTCCGACCGCCGAAATGCCATTCACAAAAGCTGCCTCAAGAAGATCCTCTTGAACATCAATCATCACCGTCGCAGCAATCTCTCGCGACGCATGCTTGACCATGTTCGAACAGACCTCCGTCACAATCTTCGTGAACGCGGCGTTCGTTTCCTCAGAGATAGAACCCAGATCACCTTCGACGGCGGCCTGAACCTCAACTCCAGCAGCGCGGAGTTTATTTGTTTCCTCAAGCAGGATATCCCCTAGCGGCAACGTGGGAATAGTGAAACGCTCTGCAGACGTGAGTGACTCGACATCTACCACCTGGTCAGAGGCCCGCAACACCGAAAGCATTGCTCTCAGGTCAGCTGTCGCACGGCGTCCGGTTCGGGCAATAAAGTCGAGATCACTACTCAAGTGGGATTGATATTCCTCCACCATTTGCCACAGGCGCAGCTCATCGGGCGAATATCGATCACTTGATGCATCAATATTGACATCGTCCAAAGACTCCCGCGCACTCTTAAGTTCTAGAAGCTTCAGCTTCATTGCCTCGGCACGCATAACAACCATGGTGGTTGAATAGACGGCAGTATCATGCAACTCCCGGGCAATCGCCCGTCGCTGCTCCGAAAGCTCCTCACGCCGCCGTTTATCCAGCTTCTTGTTAGCATCGCTCTGCCGCCCCAGAAGTTCGCCCACGGTGGCGAAGGCGAGCATGAGGGCACCAAAAAGAAAGATCCCATTGATCAATTCTCCCGGCTTTGAATAAGGGATCATCTGCGAAATCATGGTGCCGAGATACCACACACCAAAGATCAATGCTTCGCGCACGTGGCGGCGCCACAGCAAGAGCAAAACCATAAAGAAGGAGGACAACGAGGCGGTCTGTAAAGCCTTTTCCGGTGTAAACCAGACAAGGCTGACAACAACCGCAAGAGTCATCGCCGCAGGCATAAGCCATTTGGCCGCCAACATAACGCAAAAACAAGAAATAGCCATGAGGATGACGCTGAAAGGACTAAAAGCAGCATCACGAATCGTCACAAACGTGACAACAAGAAGTGAACCCCCCAGGCCTACCGCAGCAACTGGGAGGAGATCATCAAGATCGACGCGAGATCGACGGGCCCATAACGACCTCGTTTTATCGCGCACATTCATCGCTTTCCTCTTCTCACAGCCTTCAATACCTCATACTTTGGGAATAGTATCTTCTTGAAAAAGTCTTACCATATTTCTCACGAAGTTATGGTGGAGTTGTCAGGGGTCTCACATGAGACATAAAACTTCACACGATACGGAGTTCATATACGAGAACAACCGAAAGTTTGTGTTCAGCTAAACCCTTTACAACCATTTCCTCGATGCTGAGCATATCGCGCAAACTCGCCACACAAATGGGCCTTTGCATCCAAGAAGAATTCTTGGCAACCATACTTAATCGACACAAACTCCGATTTCTTGCTGAGAATCAGTGGCCCTATGGATATTCAAGCACTTACGAGTGCAAGCACCAGTCACTAACAAGGGGGAGGAAAATTGACACGTTAGGTCAATCAATAAACCAGTGTATGAGATAGACCGACGTATCAGATAATTCTCCGAGCAGCAGCCCAGCGCGCAAGTTCATGCCGGTTAGATAGCTGCAGTTTACGGAGCACAGACGAGACGTGCGTTTCCACAGTCTTCACAGAGATGAAGAGATCAGACGCCACCTCTTTATAGGAAAGCCCTCGCGCAATGAGGCGCATGACTTCCTGCTCACGGGCGGAGAGGCGGTTGAGTTCGTCGTCGTTCTTGGCGACGTCGGCACGCCCGGCACCGAAAGCATCCAACACGAACCCAGCAAGCCGCGCAGAGAAGGCAGCATCTCCCTCCGCGACCCTCGTAATCGAGTCCACGAGTTTTTCACCGGTGACATCCTTGGTGACATACCCTCGGGCGCCCGCACGCACCACGCCGACGACGTCTTGCGCCGAGTCCGAAACAGAAATCGCAAGAATCTTGGTAGCCGGATAGAGATCTTGGCAGCGCGAAACAACCTCAGCTCCACCGCCCCCGCTGCCTCCCGGGAGATGGACATCAAGGAGCACCACGTCCGGGCGTAGTACGTGAGCTGCGGAAACCGCAGAATCGACGTCGTGAGCCTCGCCGACTACTTCGACCGCGCGTGAGGCGGCGGAGGTGCTGGAGATGCCGGAGATGCTGGAGATGCTGGAGATGCTGGAGATGCCCACGGCAGCATCTGGAGCCGTTGCCGCGGAGGTTGCAGTAGGGCTGGCAACCCTGCGAATCTCGCCAATCATGCCAGCACGGGCCAGTGGATGATCATCCACCACAAGTACTCGAATCACAATTCCTCCTCTGTGCGATCTCCAGCTCGCCACCACCGTACCAACGAATTGGGACCGGCATAGCAGGACAAAGGTTCCGAGCAGTGGATGTGGCAAGGAGAGAAAATGACCCCTACTGTTATGGCTTGCCCGAATCCCGAAGAATGGCTTGCTCGAATAGCTGAGGGTTTGTGAAATAACCGAGCGAAGATACGGCGGAATAACCCTCGTCTATTTCAGTTTCCCTCGCCTATTTATGGTGAGGGATGGGTGGCGCGGGAGGGATGGGTGGTATTTATGGTGAGGGATTGGTGGTATTTATGGTGAGGGATGGGTGGCGCGGGAGGGCACCACTCCCAAGGGCATCTTGAGATGGACCTCGGTGCCGGGGTCGCGGCGCCGGAACGCCGCCGCACCGCCATGGCGCTCGACTCGTTCAATAATCGAATCACGCACCCCGTGCCGGTCCTCAGGAACATCCGCTACATCGAAGCCTTCTCCATGGTCGCGAACATACACATCGACCTTGCCATCCGAGATCTCGGCATAAAGGGAAACGGGTGGTGCACCGTGACGCACCGCGTTGGCCAGAGCTTCCTTCGTGGCGGCGAGCAGCATGGGGGAGTTGACGTCGAGCTTCCCCTCGCCAACTACTACTGCCTCCACATCCACTCCGTAGAGGTCCTCCACCTCTTCGGCCGTCGCCTTGATCGCCTCGCTGAGCGATACGTTTTCTTCCTTCGGGTCCGCGTACAGCCAGGAGCGGAGTTGACGCTCCTGTACTCGGGCAAGGCGCTGGACGGCCTCGGGGTCATGGGCTTGATTGCGAATGTGAGTGAGGGTACGCAGGACAGAATCGTGCAGGCGGGCGGCCATATCGGCACGTTCGGCCGCGCGAGCACTCTCCTCGCGGGCATTTTGAAGATCACGGAGTAAGCGCTGAATCACAGGCCACAGCGCTAACCCTGCCACCGCGAGAACCCCCACGCCGAGCATCACGGAGCTGACCACTCGTGTGATGGGCTCGTCGCGCACAATCAGTGCCAGCACCCCGATAACGAGAAGGGCAATGCCACCACTCAGGCGGAACATCGCCTCGCGCACCGGGAGAGACCCCGAGAAGTTCGACCACGCCAGCCCCGCCCCAGCAATCATGCACACCACCGCCACGATGGTCCCCCACGGGAGATCAAAGAGTGAAAAGAGAAACACTGCGAGCGCAGCGAGCAGGGCACCCGCCGCATAAAGCAGCAAGAATTGGCGCCGCCCTAAAGCTTTGCGTGGGGCGGGGGCAAGTTTGATGAAGGCCGGGCGTTTATCCGAGGTGGGGATCGAAATCGAAAGCCAGAGATAGAGGAAGAGTCCCGAGCCAAAGAGGAAAGCCAAGGCCACGAAAGTAAGTCGAACCAATCTCACCGGTATGGCAAGATGATCCGCTATACCCTGGCAGACCCCTAGCGCAATCCGCCCGCTGCGCGGGCGGCGCAGCGGGTAACGCTCGGCTGCCCCGCTATTTCCGAGCCGCGCACTATTCTCTGCTTGCGAGCCATGCCCAAGCGACACACCATTCCCGAAATGGTCAACCCCCGGTTGACTCACCCGCGCCGCATCGTTTCCAAACTGACCTGCCCCCGGTTGGCTTACCCGCGGCGCATCGTTTCCAAAGTGACCTGCCCCCGGTTGACTCACCCCCGGCACACCCGGAACACGAGCCTCCTGGAATCCGTGCTCATCCACCCGACGATCTTCCTGCATGCCCCGATCATCGCACGAGCCGCGCCCAAATCCCCATCCCCACACCCCAATTTCAGGGTCAACTCAGGGATGCACGACCACTCACTATCTGAAGAATCCACACTTCCGGCAAGAGCCCACACCTACACCACATCCCTAACCGTGGTTTGTCGCCCAAAGTGTGGGGTATCGGAACAACCCACTCCACTACGTGAATCCGAAAACAACATTCCTTTGCGACGACGACGCCAAGAGACCACCTACTACAACGGCACCACGGGTAGGACGATAACATCCGCACCCAACTACTCGGGGCCGGACGCCGTCGTCGTCAAAACCGGGAACTTGGCCACCCGCGTCCCAACCTCACCCCTACCGCCCAACGAAATCTCAGGGTCCAATCAGGGTCATCCCCAATACCCGAAACCGCACAAAACACGAAGAATTGAAGCATGTCAGTTACATCCTTCTTCGCCACCGTTCGCTCGTGGGGTTTCGAACGCCGCAGCGATGCTCCGATTGCGGGCGTCGCGAGCGGGCTCGCAGACGCCTGGCGAGTCGACCCGATTCTCGTACGAGCCGGCTTCCTCGCCCTCACCTTTGTGGGCGGCGCCGGCCCCATGCTGTACGCCCTGTGCTGGGCTATCCTCCCGGACGCGCAGACCAAAGAGATTCACGCCGAGGAAGCAGTCAACGGACGTTTCCCCATTGGTCTCGTTGGTGCGATGTCTCTCTTCCTCATCTCCCTCGCCGCATTCACCAGCATGAGCTTCTTCGGTGCTCTCGGCCTGCTTGTCACCGCGATCGTCGCTTTCTTCGTCTACGCCTCCATGTCTGGCAAGGACCCGTACCGCCAGCCGCCCGCAGCGCCTGTCTGGGACGAGACCACCAACTCCTGGACTGCGCCGACGACGGCGTCCTCCACCCCCTCCTCTCACGCACCCAGCTCCTACACCCCCAGCACCGAGTACTCGGGCGCTGAATTCCCCGGTGCTCACCCCACCGAGCCCACCGGTTCTTACCCCTCGTACTCCACCACCTTCGCGAGCGCCCCCACGCACGCCCCGCCAGATCCCCCCGCCACCTCCCCCCACCCCCGCCACCCACGCCAGCCT
>RRZU010477592.1_pt1 | contig 12340 bp, 9 predicted proteins | sample 2165561 | NCBI WGS metagenome assembly RRZU01 (sample SAMN10456909, study PRJNA506462) | wastewater metagenome | isolation source: wastewater sludge | place: USA: Moscow, Idaho | reverse complement strand
GTTGAACTAAATGGAGTGTCAAGAAATTTGGGCGCATTGGACTTGAATGCCGATTTTTTCAAAACAAAAATGAAGATATTCGACCCTAATATGCTTTCCTCTAAACAAAAAGCGAGTATTCTTACAAAATTTGAAACGCTCAGCAAAAGAGAAATCCAGAATTACGAATCAGAATACAAACAAAAAGATAGAATAACGTTTGATGAGGAAATTCTTAAGTCATTTGGATTTGAAACGGATATTCTTCCCGAGTTATATTTGCTTTTAACAGAGACTATTCGTAATAGAGTGGAAATGAAAAATAGATAATATGAGCATAAACATGAGTAATTATAATAATTTAAACGACATAAGTCTAATTATCAATAGAATAAAGTATGAATTTTCTGTAGATAAAAAACAAAAAATTTATTTTTCAGAGAAAGATAATACATATTTATTCTCTTTGACATATAAGTCACTGTTAAATAAATTTTCCAAAACAAATGACTTTGAAAGACTTGTTGCATGGGGAAATGAACGGAATCTTTCTGACGATACAAATATTTGTTTTGATTTTGAAGATGCGTATGTTGATGACCAAATAGAATGTGATTTTATTATTTATTTCAAGCCAAAACTAATCAGACATTTGCTAATAAAACATTTAAGAGAAAAAGGAAATGTTTTAATTGAGCCTAAACCTAAAATATCAGATGTAAATGTTTATTCATATTTGAAAAACCTTGATTCTACATGGGATATATATCGACGATATGACCTTCTTATAAAAGGGAAGTATAATGAACTAACCATTAGTGTCGGAAGTAATTTCACCTTGATTTCCAAAGAAAACTTCAACTATAAAGATGATTATAATCATGCAAAATACATAAGCGATTCAGAATATGTCGTTTCGTTTCCGTCAATTGATAGCAACAGTAATTGTCGAGTTATTGCTAATTATGAAATAAAAACAGCATACAATATTCCTGATCCATTCAATAGTTTGGTTTTTCGAAATAAATATGATTTGATAAACTCATTTTATTTAGACTATTTGAAGGGAATAGAGGTAAATGGATTGTCATTTTTGTCAAATGGACTTATGAATGTAAATGTTCGAGATATTTACAAAGTAAATATGTATGAAAATAAAATGATTTTCAAGGATGACAAAAGCGATATTAATCCCATTACCGGAATGAGAAATTATGGAATTTACCAATCGTCTCAAAAAGCATTGTCTAATAAATTCTTGTTCATATATGAAAATCGAGACGATGCAAATAATTTATATAGATATTTAAGAAATGGATTAAAAAATTTCCCGGGATTAGAACGATATGTAGGAATACCTGTAACGTTAAGTGATATAAAAGGTGTTTTAGATTCTAATATTTCTAATATTATTGAAAAATTCAACAAATTCAAAGATGAAAATTTGACAGAAGATTCTTATGAGAATTTATTTGCTATTGTTATTGGTCACTTTGATAAAAATGACACAAGCGAAGATGAAACAGAAGGGTATTATCATATTAAGAATGAATTATTAAAAAAAGGAATACCGTCGCAATTTGTTAATCAAGAAAATATCAGAAAATCAAACTCATTTAATTATCACTTGCCTAATATCGCAATTGGCATATTAGCTAAATTGGGTGGAATACCGTGGAGATTAAAAAACAATATTAGTTCTGAATTGATTATTGGATTTAATCAGGAAAGGCTTGAAAATAAGCAATATATTGGGAGTTCCGTTTTTTTTACTAATGAAGGACTATTAAAGGGGACTTACGCATATCCGGCAACAGAATCTGAAAGAGAACTTATTGCACATTTACGTACTTCAATTGAAAATTACAGAACAGAAAACAACGATATTCAAAGGTTAATAATCCACTACTACAAACCCAATAACGAAAGGGAGACTGAACAAATAGAGAGATTGCTCTATGAAGAGTTAAAAATAAATATACCTTTTGCGATTATAGAAGTCAATGACACAAAAACTCAAACAGATATTTGTTTTGATGCTAACTATAATATGGGGATTCCGGAAAGTGGAACATACGTAAGATTAGCTTCAAATGAATATTTATTATTTAATAATACTCGTTATGAGACTAAACCAATAGGAAATGTAAAGGACGAACTTCCCATCAAGGTGAAAATTCATTTTGCAGACACAAACGGATTTTCGCATAAAGAACTAATAGGACAAATCTATGAGTTTTCGCGATTAATTTGGAAAGGATTAAAACAAAGAAGTCAGCCGGCAACTACAATCTACGCAAAACTAATTGCAAATTTTTCGGCTCACTTTGGAGGCAATATTCCCAATAATGATATAACTAAAAATACCCCTTGGTTCCTATAATCATGAGTACAATTAAAGAAACGTTTGATCGGTGTGTGTTTCTATTAGGAGCAGGTGCTTCTTATAATGCAAATTGTAAGATGTCCGGAGCGATGTTAGATGCTTTAAAGGAAGAAATCGTAAAAGATAATACAGAAACATTTCAATCGACGCAAAAGGAAGCTCTTAAATTTTTGTTATCATGCTTATATTATCATAATTCATGGCGTAGCTTTGAAACAAATTACAAATTTACCTTTGAACCCAATATAGAAGAATTAGCATTATTAATTAGAAGAATAAAGAATAGAGAAAACTTTTTACCTTATCCCATAACAGGCAATTGGGCTGACAAGTTGAATGCATTGGAAAATGAGTTTAAGACTACTGACCATTCGGGAAAATCTCTTTTTGAGTCATTAGATGTTAAATTAAAGCAAGAGCTACTTCCTCTTTGGCTTCAATTTGACAGCAATAAACTTGATTTTTTAGACCCTTTAAAAGAGATGCTTGAAGAATATTCCAGTGATGAGTTTAACATGGAGTTATTTACTCTAAACAATGATTTAGTGATAGAAACATACTTTGCAAATCACAATATACTTCCATGGAGAGGTTTTAATAACAATGATTGGAGAGGAATGAAGTATAAAGATACAAAGGAGGTCTTCGATAAAATAAATCTTTATAAGTTACACGGTTCTTTAGATTGGGTTCGCCTAGAAACGGGAGAGGTTAAGCTAAAATCTTATTGCACAGAAGAAGAATTAGAAATTATCGATATCAAGCATGACCCATATGTGATTTTTGGACATGGAGCAAAAACTTTCTCTGTTGACCCGTTTTTCAGTTTAATTCATAACTTTAGGGAGTTACTCGAAGAACGTAATTATATATTTGTAGTTGGATATAGTTTTTTCGATCCATACATTAACAATTTGTTGCTTGAAGCAGTAAATAGAGGAAGTAAAAAATTAGTTATTGTCAACCCGTCTTTCGGACCGAAGTCAAAAGATTATTATTCGGAACAACATGGCGATTTTATGGAAGCTTTAACAACCGAAGGACAAAAAGTAGACAAACTATTGATTGATTACATTGAAGCAATTCAACAAAATCCATTTTATAGCGAACTTCCAGAATTTAATGTAACTCGAATTAATGGTGAGAATGTTATCTTTTATATAAAGCAAGGAGTGAAAGAGTTTTTGTCATTCTTTTTTTCTAATAAAGCCCAGAATTTTATAGATTTTATCTCTCACTTCGAATTAGAAAGAAAAACTGAAGAAAATCCATTCTAATCCTCGGAATCCGATTCTCGCCGAAGCTTGTTTTCGAGGCGGTTATATTGATTCGTTGGGGAAGCGGTATAATGAAGATCGTAGATTCCTGTAAAATTGCAGGTTTGCCGAATCTTGTAATGGAGGAAGAGGGCGGTGGATTTATCGTAAAGTTATTCAAGGATATTTATACTGAAGATCACTGTATAATTGGCTCAATAAAAAATAAGCTGTTGGTTTTCAGTATATTTAAAACGTTCAGTTGTCGTGAAAAAATAAGAATATCAAGAAAATATGGGGAGATATTTCATATAATAAAATCTTTCACTACTTTTGTGTTGAGTTATTCGGCACTGCGAGAAACAGTGCAAGCATAAGCTAAAAGAACCGTTGCCAACTCGTTACCTGCCAAAACAAACGCTCTCCTAATTGACTGAAAGTAAAGGGTAAATCTCAAAAGTATTGCTATCTGATCGAATTCACGACACATCAAAATACTGTATACCAACTATATAATATAAACTAGCAAAAGAAAAATCTATATGCATAAAAAAAGGCTTGAAAACGTCTAAATTCTTCCTTATCTTTGTTCTGCAAGCTAGTTATTCAGTCTTAAATGAAGAAATGTTTGCACTGAATTATTTAAAGAAATCAATTCAAGGAAGTCTATTATTTGTTCAATGAGATATACAAATTTGAAGTATATATTATAAACGGGTAAATGCAAATATAGAGTTCTGATAAAAATAAAATGAGTGTGTTTTCAACATAGGCAAAGTTGAAAAATGTTTTGGGAGGTATTGGGAGTGATTCTTAGTACCTCTTGTCTTTTTATCCTGGACATCTAAATCAAATATCGGCATTAGTCTTTCGCTTAAAATATAGCAGAATGTTCATGGTCATTTTGCAATGATAAAATGGCAATGAATACCTGAGTCAAAATTGCAAAAAACGGCTAGGAGTTGATCCCCTAACCGTTGTTGTTATCACCTTGGATTGATTTTACAGCACCAATAAGTTTTGTACGCCAAAAGGTGTCAAATGTTCTCCATATTTCTTTTTATGAAGTTGTTCAACGCTTCACCCTTCAACATACCATTCGATAACAGAGCCAAATCGATTAATTGACGAATATTTGCATTGCCACCGGCATAAGAGATTACAGCGTCTTTGTCTTTTCCATCCACATCGGCCATTATGTTCTTAATGAACGGATGTTCTATGTTAAGCACAAGATTGAAATTATTAGGCATTTCCCCGTAAAATCCCATTCCCGTTTGCATTGCTGACATTTCCTTCATCCGTCGCATAAACTCATTTTGAGTTATTTGTATCGGTTGAGCCTTTTCGTCCAAGGCTTTATATTCAACTGTAAATTCAGTTTTGTCTATCTTGGGCAATTGGGAAGTGAAAGCCTCGCTTAGCTCTTCCTTTTGCTTATCTGTCAGTTTTACTTCTTTGGCATCGTCTTTTACTATTATATTGTCAATAGTATCACTATCTACACGAACAAAACGACTTTTCTCGAATTTTTGTTCGAGGAAGCTGGCCATATGTACATCTAGCTGCCCGTCGAACAATATTACATCATATCCCTTATCTTTAGCCAAACCTATATATGAATATTGCTCATCTTTGTTGTTTGCATAAAGATAAATAAGGTTACCATCCTTATCGGTTTGGTTTGCTGATATCAGCGTTTTGTATTCTTCGAATGTAAAAGCTTTGCCATCTGTATTTTTTAGCAAACAGAACTTTTGTGCTCTGTCATAGAACTTTTCATCTGTAAGCATGCCATATTCGATGAATACTTTCAGGCTATCCCATTTCTCTTCAAACTGACTGCGATCATTCCTGAAGATTTCTTCCAGCCTGTCAGCCACCTTTTTAGTAATATGACTGGAGATCTTCTTCACATTCTGATCACTTTGCAGATAAGATCGCGATACATTAAGAGGAATATCCGGCGAATCTAGTACTCCATGCATCAAAGTAAGGAATTCCGGCACGATCCCTTCCACCGAATCGGTCACAAACACCTGATTGCTGTATAATTGTATCTTGTTTTTATTGAGGTCTACATTGCTTTTTATCTGAGGAAAGTAAAGAATCCCCGTCAGTTTGAATGGATAGTCTACGTTCAGGTGTATCCAGAACATCGGCTCATCGGAGAATGGATACAATTCCTGATAAAACTTCTTATAGTCTTCATCTTTTAGGTCTGACGGCTTTCTTGTCCACAATGGGCTGGTTTCGTTTATCACGTTATCCTCATCTGTTTCCACAGATTTTCCGTCTTTCCATTCGGTTTTTTTCCCAAATACAATCGGCACAGGCAAGAACCGACAATATTTCTTCAGTAATTTATCTATCTCACCTTTTTCAAGAAAGTTCTTGTTCTCATCATCTATATATAATATAATATCTGTACCCCGATCAGCTTTTTCCACCGCCTCTATTGTATATTCAGGCGAACCATCGCAGCTCCATTTAACAGCTTCGGCTCCTTCTTTGAATGACTTGGTAATGATCTCTACTTTTTTAGAAACCATAAACGAAGAATAGAAGCCCAATCCGAAATGACCTATAATGGAATTAGCATCCTTCTTATATTTATCAAGAAATTCGTTAGCTGAAGAAAATGCTATCTGGTTTATATATTTGTCAATCTCCTCAGTAGTCATTCCAATACCTCTGTCTGAGATTGTCAGCGTACCATTTTCCTTATCTATTTTGACAGTAACCTTTAGATCTCCCAATTCTCCCTTAAACTCGCCAAGTGACGAAAATGTTTTTAGTTTCTGAGTCGCATCTACGGCATTGGAAACTAGCTCTCTAAGGAAAATTTCATGATCGCTGTATAAAAATTTTTTAATTATGGGGAAAATATTTTCAGTTGTAACCCCAATTTTACCATTTTGTGACATCATTATCATTTTTTATTTATATATTTGTTTTTTAACGGTTGACAAACAAAATGAATGCCAAAAAATCCTAATGCGACAATTTGTCGCTGCTACTAGGGAAAATTTATATTGTTCTTTCTTTGATAGATATAATTTATAAAAGATATCTATCCTTGAGTTTAACTTAAACCTGCTCACAATCAGGACATTAACCGTCTGTTTTTCGGTTGTTCAAACAACCCAAATATGCCCACAGATCATTTTTTAAGTTAGAATAGAAAAAACATATAACTTTGTTTCAAGCAAGATAAATATTGAAATATGGATCTTGTGTTATAATAAAAAATTAGCCAACTATAATATTTAAAGATGATGGCAACACTAGAAAACAACAAAATTTTTGAAAACAAGCTTATAGACTTGCAAAACAATATGATGAACTTTGCTCTTACTCTTACATCAAACAGAGAGGAGGCAAAGGATTTGCTACAGGAAACCACTCTACGCGCATTAGATAATAAAGAAAAGTATTACGAAAATGTTAATTTCAAGGGTTGGGTATTCACCATTATGCACAATATATTTGTGAATAATTATCGCCGTGTGGTACGCAGCCAAACAATGATCGATCAAACAGAAAATCTTTATCACTTAAATATGCCGCAGGACTCCGGATTCGATAGTCCCGAAGGAGCATATACCGTTGCAGAAATAGTGAAAGTGATAAACAGCTTTTCTGATGAATATAGATTGCCCTTTTCTATGCATGTGTCTGGATTTAAATATGAAGAAATTGCTCAACAATTAGGTTTGCCTATAGGAACAGTGAAGAGCCGTATTTTCTTTGCGAGAAAACGTCTTCAGGAATTACTGGCAGATTACAAATATGAAGACAGACAATGATTTGAGTTGAATATCTGATAATAAGCCTGCAACCGAGAGTTGCGGGCTTTTTTATTGGCCTCTGCGAATAGGTTTTTTTTATCTTTTGATAGATGCCATAAATTAAATTTCTTATATTTGTATTAGTAAATTATAGATTAAAGCAATAAGAATTATATGCACAATTGGTTTGAATGCAAGGTTAGTTACGAAAAAGTTCTGGAAAACGGAATGCAAAAAAAAGTAACGGAACCTTATTTGGTGGATGCACTTTCTTTCACAGAAGCAGAGGCTCGTATCATAGAAGAAATAAGGCCCTATATTTCCGGCGAGTTCACTATAACGGACATAAAGAGGGCTAAGCTGTCAGAGTTGTTTTTCAACGATAATGGAGACCGTTTCTTTAAGGCTAAGGTTATGTTTATCTCTTTAGACGAAAAAAGCGGGACGGAAAAGAAAACAGCGGTGCAAATGTTAGCTCAGGCTTCTGACATAAAAGAAGCGCTGAAAGTGGTTGAAAAGGGAATGGAAGGCACGTTGGCCGATTACAGTATTGCCTCTCTGACCGAAACTACGATAATGGATGTATTCCCGTATTCGGAGGATCAGAAGAAGAAAGTCATTTTAGTATAACGTTTTATCTATTGATGAGTATTTCGAATAATATAAACCTAATAAAAAGCAAAATACCATCGGGAGTAAAACTCGTTGCAGTATCGAAATTTCATTCCGAAGAGGCGGTGAAAGAGGCATATGATGCCGGACAACATGTATTCGGCGAGAGCCGGATGCAGGAGATAGATCAAAAGCGGAACTTACTGCCGGCGGATATAGAATGGCACTTTATCGGACATTTACAAACAAATAAAGTTAAAACGATCATCCCATATATCCATACTATACATAGTGTCGATAGCTGGAAGCTTTTGCAGGAGATAGAAAAACAGGCCTCCGGTATACAGAAGCAGATTTGTTGTTTGCTGGAAATTCATATTGCTCAGGAAGAATCTAAGTATGGTTTTTCATTCGATAGCTGTCGCCAATTATTGGCTTCGTCCGAATGTAAAGATCTGAAACATGCTTATATCGGAGGAGTGATGGGAATGGCAACGAATACCGCAGACGAAAATATAGTCAGAAAAGAGTTCAAAAAATTAAAGTCATTTTTTGATGAACTAAAGAATGAATTTTATCCTTTTGATGACCGTTTCGCCGAAATATCGATGGGGATGTCTGACGATTATATGATAGCAATAGAAGAGGGCTCTACAATGGTCAGGATCGGATCATCCATATTTGGACATCGTGAATACTAACAAGAACATTATAAATACCTAAAATATGAATATACAACAGCTGGAATATATTATAGCAGTGGATAATCACAGGCATTTTGCCAAGGCCGCTGAAGCTTCGTTTGTTACTCAGCCTACGTTGAGTATGATGATACAGAAGCTGGAGGATGAGTTAGGTGTTAAAATATTCGATCGGAGCCAGTTGCCTGTTCAACCGACTGCTATCGGTACTCAGATAATCAATCAGGCACGGGTGATTGTATCACAGGTAAAACAGATCAAGGAGATAATTCAAGAAGAAAAAGGCATTATACAAGGAGTATTCAAGTTGGGAATTATTCCTACGATAGCACCTTATTTATTGCCGAAATTGATGAAAACTCATGATGAGAACGGTTACGATATCGTCCTTGTTATAGAAGAAACGACTACAGCTCAGATAATTGAAAAACTTCTTAACGGATCTTTAGATGGAGCTATTTTAGCAACTCCGTTGAAGAACGAAAAAATAACCGAACATCCGATTTATTACGAACGATTCTATGCATATGTTTCTCCTAAAGAAACATCTCTTTATGCAAAAAAAGAATTGGAAGAGGATGATCTGAATATCAACCGTTTGTGGCTTCTCGAAGAGGTACACTGTTTTCGCGGACAAATCATGCGTATATGCAATATGCGTAAACGAAAAAGCTCGCACTCGCTCTTTTCTTATGAGGCAGGCAGTATAAATACTTTAATAAACATCGTAGACAGTAATAGCGGGCTAACCATCATACCCGAAATGGCAATAGACGAATTGACCGAACAGCAAAAGCGAAATGTGCGCCCGCTGAAAGGGATTTCACCTGTACGAGAAATCAGTTTGGTAACCAGGCGTGAATTCCTGAGAGAAAGAGTTCTGGATATTATTATCTCTGAAGTAAAACAGGCGGTTCCACAAACGTTACTGAACCCTGATCTTAAGAAATTCATTGTGGATATTTGATCCATATATCAGAATAAAAGAGTCCAATGGGCCAAGAATAGCTGGAAGAAAGTATTCCGGCTATTTTTTTGCTTAATAATTTGGCATTTAACCGATCATATCTTTTTCAGGCATAGGATAGAAAGAAAAAGAGTGACCGAAAGAAATCTTCGATCACTCTTGCTTATAGCCTTCTTTGTATTTTATAATCCGGCAATCTTATGCAGGATGAATTGCTTCAGTAGGACATGCATCTGCACAAGTACCACAATCAGTACAAGTGTCAGGATCAATTTTATAGATATCTCCTTCTGAAATTGCACTTACCGGACACTCGTCAATACAAGTACCGCAAGCAATACAGTCTTCATTAATTACGTAAGCCATGACTTTTTATTTTAATATTATTACTAACTTTGATTTCGCAAATATAATCAGTTTTTTCGTTCATCCCAAATAGATATTATTATATATTGCATATATTTAGACTGGTTCTATTTAATAGAAAACATTTACTTCCTATTAGTGCGTTATTAAATAGGCCTTTATGCGTTTTATTGGGTTGAAATTCTTATTTTGAATAATAACAGACACGGAAAAACGTTTTATAATAAAATATACATAGTGAAATCTAAGAAAACATACATTTTACTCCTCTTACTGCCTTTGTCGGCAATACTCCATTCTCAAGTCAGAAAGGCTTACAATCAACCTTTTGCAGACCAAAAAATGTATCATTTGGGATTTATGGTGGGTTTCCAGGCTCAAGATATGATAATGTCTCACAGTGGCTATAAAGGCACGAATGGGGAAGCCTGGTTCGCAGAAATTCCATCTTACTCTGTTGGTTTCAGTGTCGGCATGATAGGCGACAGATATATCAACGAGTATATGAATTTACGTTTAAGCCCTGCATTGCACTTTGGAGAACGTAGGTTTGTTTTAAAAGAACAAACATCAGGAGAAGAAGTCGAGTCTTCTTTAAGAAGTAATTATCTGACAGTCCCGTTGCATCTGAAGTTTAGTGCTCCACGTATCAAAAATGCAAGACCTTATTTTCTGGCAGGAGCGTACAGTGCCTTTAATATAGCCCAGAAGAAAGATGACATTTTGCGCTTTAAATCAATGGATTACGGACTTGAGTTCGGAGTCGGTTGTAATATCTATCTTCCATTGTTTAAACTTTGTCCGGAGCTAAGATTTTCATTTGGTCTTGTTGATATTGTAAATAAAGATCGCTCCGACCTAACAGATAAAGAGATGGAAAAATATACGCAAGCCCTATCTTCAGGAAAAACCAGAATGATATCATTGGTTTTCAATTTCGAATAGATATGAATGCTACTGAGAAGAAAACAATAGACAAGATGATCCATATATACTGTCACGCAAAACATGGTACGCGTCACGATTTATGCACAGCTTGTACCGAACTGAACGAATATGCTCAGAAACGACTATCGAAATGCGTGTATGGTGATAAGAAACCGACCTGTCAGAAATGCCCTGTCCACTGTTATGCCCCGTCTATGAAAGTCCGGATAAAAGAGGTTATGCATTATGCCGGCCCCCGAATGCTTTTCAAAAGCCCCGTTTTAGCAATTATTCATGTATTTAGTGGATTCAGGAAGAGTCCTTTAAAATGATTCTGTTTTAGCCTACCCGGTACAGATTTACTTTTCCTGCTTTCTAATTTCAGCCCGTTTTATTTTTCCACTTATCGTTTTGGGTAATTCTTCCACAAACTCAATAATGCGCGGATATTTATACGGAGCCGTTACATTTTTCACATGGTTCTGAATCTCATGTTTCAAATGATCGTCTGCTTTTTCTTTATAGTCTTTGGCTAAAACAATTGTCGCTTTCACTACCTGCCCCCTTATTTCGTCGGGCACTCCGGTAACAGCACATTCTACCACAGCGGGATGTGTCATCAAAGCGCTTTCTACTTCAAAAGGGCCGATGCGGTAACCAGAACTCTTGATAACATCATCGGTACGTCCGACAAACCAGTAGTAACCGTCTTCATCGCGCCAAGCCATATCTCCGGTATGATATATATCATTGTGATACACCTGTTTTGTCAACGCTTCATCACGGTAATAACCCATAAACAAACCTAAGGGTCTGTATTTATCTGTATTTATGACAACCTCCCCTACTTCACCATCTTCGACCGAACGCCCGTCAGGAGATATAAGATCCATATCATATGCAGGATTAGGAACACCCATCGCCCCCGGTTTAGGTTCCATCCAAGGGAAAGTAACTATCGTCGGAGTAGTTTCGGTCTGGCCAAAAGCCTCCATCATTTTTATACCTGTAGCATTATAAAAAGCCTCAAAGACAGATGGGTTTAGAGCTTCCCCTGCCGTTGTGCAATACTTCAGAGACGAAAGATCGTATTCAGACAAATTTTCCCGTATCATGAAACGATATACTGTAGGCGGAGCACAAAATGAAGTTATTTTATATTCCTGTATAAGATTCAATACTATCTGAGGCGTGAACTTCTCATGATCGTAAACCATTACCGCAGCACCTGCAATCCATTGTCCATACAACTTCCCCCATACGGCTTTTGCCCAACCTGTATCTGCAACAGTCAGATGCAGACTGTTTTCATCCAAATTGTGCCAATATTTAGCTGTTACAATGTGTCCCAAAGG
>RRZU012438045.1_pt1 | contig 12343 bp, 11 predicted proteins | sample 2165561 | NCBI WGS metagenome assembly RRZU01 (sample SAMN10456909, study PRJNA506462) | wastewater metagenome | isolation source: wastewater sludge | place: USA: Moscow, Idaho | reverse complement strand
GCTTCACCTTCGCCGCGCTGGCGACCACCGGCCGCGATGTGGTGTTCGATTTTTTCTGTATTGATACGGCCCCCACCGAGATCAACACGCTGTCCCAACCCGACGGCCTCCCGATCTAGAACACCGAGGCGCTCAAGACCTTCTACCCGACCAGCGTGCTGGTGACCGGCTTCGACATCATTTTCTTCTGGGTGGCGCGGATGATCATGATGGGCCTGAAGTTCATGGGCGACGTGCCGTTCCGCGAGGTCTACATCCACGGGCTGGTGCGCGACCAGGACGGCCAGAAGATGTCGAAATCCAAGGGCAACGTGCTCGATCCGCTCGACCTGATCGACGGCGTGGGCCTGGATGAACTGGTCGCCAAGCGCACCACCGGCCTGATGCAGCCGCAGATGGCGCCGCGCATCGAGAAAGCCACCCGCAAGCAGTTCCCGGACGGCATCCGCGCCCACGGCACCGACGCCCTGCGCTTCACCTTCGCCGCGCTGGCGACCACCGGCCGCGATGTGGTGTTCGACATGGGCCGGGTGGAAGGCTACCGCCAATTCTGCAACAAGCTGTGGAACGCCGCCCGCTACGTGCTGATGAACACCGAGGGCAAGGATAACGGCCTGAGCGGCGGAGACGTGGAACTCGGCCAGGCCGACCGCTGGATTCTGTCGCGCCTGCAACAGACCATCGCCGAAGCCAACGCGGCGGTGCGGGATTACCGCTTCGATCAAATGGCCCAGTCCATCTACGAGTTCACCTGGAACGAGTTCTGCGACTGGTATCTGGAGCTGTCGAAGCCGGTCCTCACCGATCCGGCGAGCGCTGAAGCGGCCCAGCGCGGCGCCCGGCGGACGCTGGTTCAGGTGCTGGAAACCTTGCTGCGGCTGCTGCATCCGCTGATGCCGTTCCTCACCGAGGAAATCTGGCAGCGGGTCGCGCCGCTGGCCGGCGCGGCGGGCGACACCATCATGCGGCAACCCTACCCGGAAGCCGATAGGGCGCTGGTGGACGCTCCAGCGGTGGCCGACATCGAATGGCTGCGACAATTCCTGCTGGGGGTGCGCCGCATCCGCGCCGAGATGAACATCGCCCCCGGCAAGCCGCTGCCGGTGCTGTTACAGCACGGCGCCGCCGAGGATCGGGAGCGGCTGGAGCGGCATCGCCGGGCCTTGGCGACGCTGGGGCGATTGGCGTCCATCGCTTGGCTGGGCGAGGAGGAGCCGGCGCCGGAAGCCGCCACCGCCTTGGTCGGGGGCATGAAAATATTGATTCCCATGTCCGGCCTGATCGACAAAGCGGCGGAAATGGCTCGTCTGAGCAAGGAAATCGCCAAGCTGCGCCAGGAAGCCGAGCGCGGCGCGGCCAAACTGGACAACGCCAATTTCATCGGCCGCGCACCGGCGGAGGTTGTCGAAAAGGAACGCGCCCGCGTGGCGGAACTCCAAGCCGCCGCGACCAAGCTGGAAGAGCAACTGGCCCGCATCCGGCAGTTGTGAGTTCGGAAATTTCACCGAAGAAGCGAGGAGCAAACATGACCGAGGAAAATCTGGTGGACGCTCACGAATCCGCATCCGCGTCCAACAAACCCAAGTTGGGCGAAAAAGTCACCAAGGTCGCCACCCTCTACCATCCTCGTACCTGGAAGGAGAAGGGGTTGTGGTGGACGCTCGGCCTGTTTCTGGTCACCTACGTGATCGTCTTCGTCGTGCTGGGCTTTATCTGGTCGCGGTCACCCGGCGAGTTCGAGCCGCGTGCGAATGCGTTGGAAGTCGCCCAAAACGACCAGAAAAAATTGGTGCCGGGTTACGTAACAACCGCCACCGCCATCCGCATCGCCGAAACCTTATTGGACAAGCCCGGCGGCTATCTGAGCAACGACATCACGCCGCCGGGGGTTTACCTGGATAACATCCCCAACTGGGAATACGGGACATTGACCGAACTGCGCGATCTGGTTCGCGCCATGCGCAACGACTTCAGCCGCTCCCAGACCCAGTCCATCGAGGACAAGGACTTGCAGGTCGCCGATCCGCAATTCAATTACGACTCGGAGTCGTGGATTCTGCCGTCCTCAGAATCGGAATACCGCAAGGGAATCGATGCGCTCTACCGCTATCTGAATCGATTGGCCGACGAAAAGGCTTTCGACGGCCAGTTTTTCACTCGGGCCGACAATCTGAGCATCTACCTGCAAGTGGTGGAGAAGCGACTGGGCAGTCTGGCGCAACGGCTAGCGGCCGGCGTCGGTCAAACCCGCTTCAATCTGGATCTGGCCGGCGATCCCAACGCCCGCCAGTCCACCCCGACGCCGGCTCAGTCCCAAATCAAAACTCCGTGGCTCAAGATCGACGACGTGTTCTTCGAAGCGCGCGGCTACACCTGGGCGCTGGTCCATACCTTGAAAGCCATCGAAGTGGATTTCGGCGATGTGCTCGCCAACAAGAACGCGGTGGTCTCGCTCAAGCAGATCATCCGCGAACTGGAGAACACCCAAAGCTTTATCTGGAGTCCGATGATCCTCAACGGCACCGGTTTTGGGCCGATGGCCAATCATTCCCTGATCATGGCCTCGTACATCTCCCGGGCCAACGCCGCGATCATCGACTTGCGGAACCTGTTGTTGCAAGGCTGAAATGGCCGATTTCAACACCCACCTGATGGGGGCGGCGGCGGTCAGCGGCTTGGCCGCTACCGTGCTGGTCATGGGCGGCGCGGTGCCCCATCAGGCGGTGATCGGCTATTTTGTGCTGGGAACGATCGGCGGCCTGCTGCCGGACATCGATTTGCCCACCTCCGTTCCGGTTCGCATCGCCTTCGCGACGCTGGCGGTCGTGGCCGGCTTTTTGGTCGTGTTCACGTTCGGTAGCCGATATTCGCTGGCGGAGCTGGTCGTTCTGTGGCTCGGCTGTTTTCTGTTGATCCGCTACGGCCTGTTCGCCCTGCTCGACCGCTTTACCGTCCATCGCGGCCTGGTGCATACCGTGCCGCTGGGTCTGGGTCTGGGTCTGGCGACCACCGCCACCGCCTTTCATGTCTTCAACGCTTCCGCGACCCATTCCTGGCTGTGCGGAACCTTTCTGGCGATGGGTTTCATCGTCCATCTGTTGCTCGACGAGTTCTACAGCGTCGATCTGTTCGGCAAGAAATTGCTGAAAAGCTCCTTCGGCACCGCGCTGAGCCTGGGCAGTCTCGGCCAGCCCGTCGGTACGGCGGTGCTCTATCTGGCGGTTGTCGGACTGTTTTTCCTCTGCCCCTCGCCCAAGCCCTTCGCCGAATTCGTGCTGGACCGCGATACCTATCGCGGGGTCACCCAGCGGCTGGTGCCCCGCGATACCTGGTTTCCGGGGTTCCTGCGCCGGGTGACGCCGTCCAGCCTGTCGGGTCGGTGAGCGCCCGTACAAAACTCCCCTCGTCCTCCGGGAGAGGGGCTGGGGGTGAGGGTTCACAACCACAGATAGCGCGCCAGAAACAGCCCCGCCACCACGCCCATCGGCAGACCGATCCGGTCGTGCTGGCCGCTCAGCAGTTTCAGGGCGACATGGCCGATGACCCCGAACGCGATCCCGTCGGCGATGGAAAAAGTGAACGCCATGACCGTGACGCAGCACACCGCCGGCGCGGTTTCGGCCAGATCGTTCCAGTCCAGTTCGGCCAAGCTCCGCAGCATCAGGATGGCGACGTACAGCAGCGCGGGAGCGGTCGCATACGAGGGCACCATCGCCGCCAGCGGCGCGAACACCAGGCTGGCCAGAAACAGCAGGGCGATGACTGCGGCGGTCAGGCCGGTGCGACCGCCGGCGCTGATACCGGTGGTGCTTTCCAGATAGCTGGTCGTGCTGGAGGTGCCGAGCAGGGCGCCGACGCCGATCGCGGTGCTGTCCGCCAGCAGGGCGCGCTCCAGCCGGGGCAAGCGGCCTCGGTCATCGAGAAAGCCGCCGCGCTGGGCGATGGCGATCAGCGTGCCCGAGGTCTCGAACAGGCTCATCAAAAAGAAACTCAGCACCACGCCCAATACCGCCGGATCGAGCGCGGCGCGAACGTCGGCTTTGAACAGGGTCGGCATCAGGGAAGGCGGGGCCGAGAACACGCCCTTGAACGAACTCAAGCCCAGCGCGACCGAGCCGACTGTGACCGCCAAAATGCCGAGCAGGATCGCGCCGGGCACGCCGCGCCGGTCGAGCACGACCATCAGCAGAAAGCCGCCCATCGCCAGCAAAGCCGGCGGTGATTTGATGTTGCCCAGCGTGACGAGGGTATCCGGGCTGGGGGCGACGATCCCCGCCGCGTGCAAGGCCAATAATGCGAGAAACAGGCCGACCCCGGCGGTGATGGCGTGCTTGAGGCTGGCCGGGATAGCGTTGACGAACCACTCCCGAACGCGCAGCAGGCTGACCAGCACGAACAGCAAGCCGGACAAGAACACCGCTCCCAACGCGGTTTCCCACGGCAGGCCCATACCCTTGACCAGCCCGAAGGTGAACACGGCGTTGATGCCCATGCCCGGCGCTTGGCCGATGGGGTAATTGGCCAACAGACCCATCAGCAGCGAGCCGATGGCGCTGGCCAGACAGGTGGCGACGAACACCGCGTCGCGATCCATGCCGGCTTGGCCGAGAATGTCGGGGTTGACGAACAGAATGGCCGACATGGTCAGAAAGGTGGTGACGCCGGCCAGGATTTCGGTGCGCGCGGTGGTGCCGCGCGCTTTGAGCGCGAAGAATTTTTCCAGCATGATATATGTTCGGAAAGGGTGATGAGCGATGCGTTCGCGAAACGGGCGAACGTCCCCGGACGCGCGGCGCGTCCCGCCGGACCACCAGCCGATTGCCGGCGCCCGGTCACGCGACGGAGTATACGGGACGGGCGGCGCGCAGGACGCAACTCGCGAAGCGAGAGCGGGTCACACTGAAACCGAGTCCGCCACCGAGAGCCGCGCCATGCTGATCCAGAAACCCGCCGATGTCCTGCCTTCCGAGATCACCCCGCCCGAGCTGTACGCCCGCCGCCGCGAGTTTTTGAAATCCGCCGCCGCGCTGGGGGCCGCCGCGCTGCTGTCGCCGATACTGCCCGGCGGGGTCGCGCGCGCGGCCGACGACGATCTCAAGCTGACCCCTTACAAGGACATCACCTCCTACAACAATTTCGTCGAACTGGGCTCCGGCAAGACCGAGCCGGCGCAATACACCGGCAACCTGCGCGCCAAGCCCTGGACCGTCGCCGTGGAAGGGCGCTGCGAGAAACCGGGCCAGTACGCGCTGGAAGATTTTCTGGCGCCCCATCCGGCGGAGGAGCGCATCTACCGGCTGCGCTGCGTGGAAACGTGGTCGATGGTGGTGCCGTGGCTGGGCATTCCGCTGGCGAAAATCCTGCCGCGCTTCAAGCCGACCTCGGACGCCAAGTACGTCGAATTCACCACCTTGCTCGATCCGGCGCGGATGCCCGGCCAAAAGACTCGCGTTTTGGATTGGCCTTACGTCGAGGGGCTGCGGATGGACGAGGCCATGCACCCCTTGACCTTGCTGGCGACCGGACTCTACGGCAAGGAACTGCCCAACCAGAACGGAGCGCCGCTGCGGTTGGTGGTGCCGTGGAAGTACGGCTTCAAGAGCATCAAGTCCATCGTGAAAATCCGCTTTACCGACCAACAGCCGCGCACCACCTGGAATTTGGAAGGTCCCGACGAGTACGGCTTCTACGCCAACGTCAACCCCAGCGTAGATCATCCGCGCTGGAGCCAGAAGAAGGAGCGGCGCGTCGGCGACTTCTTCCGCCGCGATACGCTACCGTTCAACGGCTACGCCGAGCAGGTCGCCGGGTTGTACGCCGGGATGGACCTGAAGAAGAATTTCTGAATCGCGGCTTTGCGGGCCGGGGATGTGGCCGGCCTCACCGCGCCGTGAAATAAATATCGCCATACCAGGCGGCGGCGCTCTGGCCGCTGTTGTCGGTGTCGGTCATCAGGGCGACGGCGTCGATGGCTTCGATATCCTCGCCGAACAGTTGCCGGAAGTCGGCGCGGATATCGCGCTTTTCGTTGACCCAGCGCCCGGCATCCTGGGTTCCCGAACGGAGCGCCATCACCCGAGCATTGCCGGTGAACGCATTGTTCCAGGTCGCCCCCACGGGTTGGTTGCTGGACCAGACGTAGACCAGCGAGCGGGTTTTCCAGAACGCCGCTCCGCCGGACACCACCACGTAAACCCGCGCCGGATAGTCGTCCCCGGCCTTGCCGCGCTCGTCGAGGCCCTTCAAGACCTGATCGACCCGCCACGACCAGTTCAGCCACGGCGTGCGCTTCAGATCCACCCGGATTTCCCGGTACAGGCCCGAGGCCGCGCCTCGGCTGTCGGCGAACAAGGCCCGCCGTCCGCTTTTGTCGTCGAAGCCGTAGCGGGATTCGCCCTTGAAAGATTTGGTTTGCCAGTCGTTCAGATCGCCGGCGGAAAATCGGCCGATCATCAGCTTTTCGTCCGCCGCCCCGGCCAGGGTCGCAACCGCCAGCAGCGCCGTTCCCAACTGCGTTTTCAAGCTCATCGTTCCTCCTTCGCCGGCTCGAACAGCCGATCCAGTAAATCCGCGTCGTCGAAATGGCGTTGGCCCACGAAAGCGATCGCGTGCCGGCCACGCTCGCGCATGGCGCCGGGCGACGGAACGCCCGTCGGCCACAACAGCCAGCGTTCGGCGCGCTCGCTGCCCGCCACCAGCCCATCCGGGCCGAACAGGTTGCGCGGTTTCGCATTCTCCGCAGGAACGGCATACAGCGCCGTGTAGTCCCGCGCATCCAGATTGATGGCCGCGCCCGGCCGGTCGGCGTAGACCCATTGCAGGTAGTGGCTGCCGGAAGACAGGCGAATCACCGCCCGCTCGCCATCGCCGATCCGGGGCGCCGGTTGCGGCGCCAGCGGCGGCTCGGCCCACTCCGTCGTCTCCGGTCGCAACCGCAATCTCGAATCCGGGAAAAGGTGGTGATAGCAGCCGCAGGCGTGAATGCTGTCGTACAGCAACGGCTGGCCGGCCGAATCCAGCGTCACCCGCCACAGCACGCCGTCCAGCGGTCCGCCGAGCAGGTCGAGCGCGCCGGTCTTGGGCCGGGCGGCGAACCAGATCAGAAAGTTGAGTTGCAACAGCGGCTTCCCGCGCCAACGCATGTGGGACAAATAGCGATAGATCGCTGGCTTAGAGACATCCACCGCCGGTGTTCCGTCCGTTTGCCAGTAGGGCGAACCCGGCCGGTCGGCATCGGTCGCCACGTCGATTTCCCAAATGGGCGCGTGAATGGCGAACAGCGTTGCCAGTTGGTCGGGAGTCGGTTCGGGGATAGCGAGCGCGTCGCGACGGATGGCGGCAAAGTCGGCGGGAGCCGGCGACGTGACCGGCGCACCGTAGCGGGTTAATTCACCCTGGACTGGTAACGTCGCCAGCGGTCGGGCGAACAGCGCGCGGGCTTCTTCCTGATAGCGGAGTATGCCGTAGTTGACCGGCAGCATGGTGAGAGGGTAGAGCCCCAGCGTTTGATTGACGGTCAGATACTCGTCCGCGACCCGCGCCCCCTCCCGAATCGAGGCCAGCCGCTCGGGGTCGGCCAGATCGGCGGCTCGCAGCGGGTCGGCGCAGGTTTCCAGCGCGGCCGGAACGTCGCCGGCGGGCGCGTGACGGCGGTTGAGTTCCGCCCGATTTTCGGCCGGCAACGAAGCCCACTCCACGCGCCGAGCTTCCAGATTCAGGTTGCCCAAGCGAGTCAGCCAAGCAACGGTTTCGGTTGGCGTCAACGCTCGTTCGCGGAAATCGGCCAGAAATCGATCCGCCCGCAGATACGGAAAACCGGCGATGCGGGTCGGTGAGGAAGGTGTCGATCCATGTTCGGCCACCGCCGCATCCAGCGCGGCGTACAAATCCAGGCAGCGGGCGATGGCGGGATCGCCCGGCGGCCGGGGTGGATTGCTGGCACAGCCGGCGAGCGATCCCGCCAGCAACAAACCGAGCAAAGGGTATCGGAGCGCGTTCATCGCCTGTGTTTTGGTCCGCTATCGCTGCAACGTAGACTTTTGGCCATCCGCCCGTTCCCTCGCCCCAAACGCGCGTGCCCGAGGATAAACCGGGCATCGCGAAGCCGCTACAATCGTGGAACGGTTTCGCGTTGGAGAAAACATGCGGGTCTATTTGCTCTCGACTGCGGTTGCGCCGCTCGGTTCCGGGCTGGGCGGTGGCGTGGAGCAGGTGGTGGTCGGCGCCGCCCGCCGACTCGACGCGCTCGGCTACGGCGTCCAGGTGATCGCGCCGGCGGGTTCCCGCGCCGATGTGCCGGCTTTGCGGGTTCTGCCGGGCAAGTTGGCGCCGACCGCGATAGCCCGTGGCTACGACGATCCGCTCCCCGTCGAGGCCGATGCGTTCCTGAGTGCGGCGTTGCGCGAATTGGCGAGCCAGGCTCGCCCCGACGACGCCATCCTGAATTTTTCCTACGACTGGCTGCCGCTGTTCGCGAGCGATTTTTTGCCCTGCCCGCTGGGAACCCTGGTCAGCATGGGTTCCTTGAATCGCTCGCTGGACCGGGAAATCCGCCGGGTGGCCAGCCGGCATCCAGAGCGGCTGGCTTTCCTGAGCGCGGCGCAGGCGGCCAGTTTCGACGTGCCGGGTCCGGTCCGGCTGATTCCGCCGGGACTCGACCTCGCCCGCTATCGCTTCAACGCCCGTCCCAGCCGGGACTGCTGCTGGCTGGGGCGAATCGTCCCCGAGAAAGGTCTGGATGACGTGTTCGCCTTCGCCGCTCGCGCCGGCCGCTCCGTGACCGTGTTTGGCGTCATGCCGGATCGGTTTTACTGGGAAGGACTGACCGAACGCTATCCCGGCGCCCCGGTCGCTTACGGCGGGTTCCTCGACCCGCCGGCGCTGGCCGAGGCGGTACGGGAATTCCGCGTCGCGCTGATGACGCCCAAGTGGTTGGAAGCGTTCGGCATCGTCGGCATCGAGGCGCTGGCCTGCGGCACGCCGGTGATCGCCTACCGGCGCGGCGGCGTCGGCGATTACGTGCTGGACGGTGAAACCGGCTGGCTGGTGGAACCGGACGATCTCGAAGGGCTGTGCGCGGCGGTCGAGCGCGTGGAACAAATCGACCGCGCCCGCTGCCGGAGGCTGGTGGAAAGCCGCTACACTCTGCTTCACTACGGCGCGGCATTGGCGGATTGGCTGGGCGCCTTGGCGACGGGACCGGCGAATCCAAAGGGGGCGACAGCATGAGCGGACACGATGTGCGGCGGTGGAAAATCCACATCCGCAAGGACAACCTCAAATTCTCGGCGGCCCACATGACCGTGTTTCCCGATGGCAGCAAGGAAGGTCTGCACGGCCACAACTACCAAGTGGAACTGGAGGTGGAACTCGCCGAGCCGGCGCTGGCGCGGATGCTGAGCTACGAGGCGTTCAAGCGGGCGCTACGGGCGGTCTGCAAAGCGTGGGACGAGAAGGTGCTGGTGGCCGGCGACAATCCCTGGCTGGAGCCGCTGGCCGGCGCCAAGGGCGAATATGCGTTCCGGCTATGCGGCAAGCGCTACGTGTTGCCGGTCGAGGAAGTGGCGGTGCTGGACGTGGACAACATCACCGCCGAAAATCTGGCCCAAGTGTTCTTCGACCGGTTTTGGAAAAAGCTGACCCAAGACCCCTCTATCCCGTGGCGGGAACGGATTATCGCCGCCAGCCTGCGGATCGAGGAATCGCGCGGCCAAGGCGCAACCTATTCCGTGCGCTTCGGCGGCTGAGTGCGCGATGGCGGATTCTTGCTGGCGCCGTTAACCCGGCGAGCGAAAGCGCGGGCTGAACTTCTCGCCGGAGATGATGCGCGGGACGCGCCATCCGTCAGGCGCCGGCCAAGGCCCGGTCGATCTTGTTCACCCAGATCAACGCCTCGTCCTGAGTCAGCAACAGGATTTGCAAGCTGTTGCGGTAGTCCTGCCAGGATTTCTCGACGCATTCGCTCATGGCGTCGGCATAGGTCGATACGGCCTTTTCGGGCGGATCGTCCAGCCGGGCATTTTTCACGTAGCTCGCGCTGTGTTGGAGACAGAGCAAATAGGTGTCCAGGGTTTTGCGAATCGACCCGATGACGCCGATGCCCAGGAGTCCGCCGACCCGCAACGCGCACTGCAACGCCAGCAGGTTCGCCGCCTGATGCCGCGCCAGCATAGTGTTGGTATTCATCTTTTATCGTCTCCACCCCAATTTTATTGCATCGCAACATATTTTGGCGCGGCCGTCAAGCCGGAAATTTCCGCCGGATGCCGTTAATGGGCCTCGGGTTGGCGTTCGTCCCGGCGGGAGCGCAGCAGTTGGATAAACGTGTCGCTCACCGTGTGGTCCTGGGTGTCGGCGGCGTAGTCGATCAGCCGCCGCTCCAGCGCTCTGGCGTCATCCAGGGGCAGGAGCCGGGCCAGTTGCAGGTAGACGCCTCGAAACCGGGCATCGCCCAAGTGTTTTTCCGGCTTGTCGTTGTCGGGTCCGAGAAAAGCTTGGACGATGAAAAAATCCGCGATCTTGTCGTGCCGGAAATGCCATTCGGTGCGCGGCTTGCCGCCTTCGTCTAGCGAACGGCTCACCGCCATCTTGTGGCGCTCCATGCATTGCAATTCCTCGGCAAATTCGCCTGCGGGCAGAGAATCCTTGTCTTGTAGGCGCATCTGGTAAACCGCTTCGGCGAATTGGCGGAGCGGAAACTCGTGCAGATGTTTCTGCCGATAATCCTTGGTCATGATCCGATACTGCTGTTGCTGCAACCGGAACAGATCGGGGGTTTCCCCACGGGCCAGCATGGCGGCCACCAAAGTCAGATCCATCGGGTTGGACAGCAGTTGGCGCATGACCGCCAGAGCTTCCGGCGATTGTTGGGGATCGAGAGTGGTGGTCAGGTAATGCCGACAGGTTTGTTCGTAGGCATCGCCCACAAGTAGGGCGTCGTCGGGGAGGCTATCTTTGCGGCTTAACAGAAAAGTCTCGATTTGGCTTTCGGTAAGAGGTTCGAGAATGTAGTTTTTGGCCGTCGCCGGCGGCGTCCATTCCAGCGGCTGGGTGCTCATGAGGATGTTTCCCTTGAAGTAGCTTTCCACGAACGCCGTGATCTTGGCGCGAGCGTCCGCCGAGACTTCGTTGAGACCGTCGATGCAAATATTGAGCGCGCCGATGTGAATCAGGCTGCGGAGAAAGGCGGGGTCTTGGGCGGGGCCATGCAATTTGGCCTGAATCGCTTCCAGCACTCCGCCCACGCATTTCTTCGCGGGCAGATACACCACCACGCGCCGGGCGCGTTTCACCAGCGAGCGCAAGAACATCGTCTTGCCGATGCCCGATTCGCCTTTGAGAACGATCTGGCCGTGAATAGCGGGAATCGCGTCGCGCAGCGGTTGCTGGCGCCCCGAGCCTTTCTCTTTCACCGCCGAGTCGGGGAAATACGCCGTTTCGATGAAGGTGTCCAAGGCGGCATCGGCGATGAGCGACGGTTTGCCAGAGTTGCCGCCAGCTCTCGGCGCCAGTCTCGCGCAGGTCGAAACCGGCGAGTTCGACGAATTCGACGCGGCCCGCCAAGCTTTCCGACACGCTTTTCACCAGAACCGGCGAGGCGCTGCCCAAGACGAGAAAACGCGCCCGCACTTGCGGGCGGTCGACCAGCACGCGCAGCACGTTGAACAACGCCGGCATCGCCTGGATTTCGTCCAGAATCACCAGTCCTTCCAGGGCACCCAACGCCAGTTCGGGGTTTTGCAAGCGCCGTTGATCCGGTTGCGATTCCAGATCGAAGTAAATGGCTTGCCGGGTTTCGCCGAACAACCGCGCCAAGGTGGTCTTGCCGCACTGCCGGGGGCCGAGCAGGGCGACGACCGGCGAACGCCTTACGGCAATTGCCAGTTGCGCCAAATAGGAGGGTCTGTCGAGCATGGACGCGATTTTACCTTGAAAATTCGGATATCAACTCCGAATTTTCAAGGTAAATAGTCAAACGCCTTAAAATTGAAGGGCTTGACTGCGAGCGCGACCCTAAACCGCCACCGGCGCCTTGATCGCCGGATGCGCCTGATAACCCAAAATCTCGAAATCTTCGTAGCGATAATCCGCCAGCGATTCGGGGCGGCGGCGAATCGCCAGTCGCGGCGGCGGATAGGGTTCGCGGCCGAGTTGCAGGCGAGCCTGCTCCAGATGGTTCAGATACAGATGGCAATCGCCGCCGGTCCAGATAAATTCCCCCACCCGCAAATCGGCCTGTTGCGCGACCAAGTGGGTCAGCAGCGCGTAGCTGGCGATGTTGAACGGCACGCCGAGAAACAGATCCGCGCTGCGCTGGTACAACTGGCAGGACAGCTCCCCGTCG
>RRZU011677025.1_pt1 | contig 12346 bp, 12 predicted proteins | sample 2165561 | NCBI WGS metagenome assembly RRZU01 (sample SAMN10456909, study PRJNA506462) | wastewater metagenome | isolation source: wastewater sludge | place: USA: Moscow, Idaho | reverse complement strand
AGCTGGCGAGCAGCCATTGACAGGTAGCCATGAGCCGCTACAATTCGCTTCCCCAAACAACTCTCAACCGGTGAAATTCCATGCAGAGAACCATGCTGAAGTCGAAGCTGCACCGCGTCAGCGCGACCCACGCCGAGCTTCCCTACGAAGGGCCATGCGCGATCGACGAAGACCTTCTCGAGGCCTCGAATGTCCGTGAGTACGAACAGATCGACATCTGGAACGTAAACAACGGCGAGCGCTTCACGACCTATGCGCTGCGCGCCGAGCGCGGCTCCGGCGTCATCTCGGTGAATGGTTCAGCCGCGCGCCGCGCCGCGCCGGGTGACATCCTGATCATCGCCAGCTTCGCGACGTACACCGAGATCGAACTGGCCAAATATGCGCCGCAACTGATCTACGTCGATACGCAGAACCGGATCGTGCGGATCGCCGGCAAGATCCCGACGCAAGCCGCCGCCTGAGCGCAACACCAGCTCCGCACCGACAAAGCCGCGACACCGATCGCGGCTTTTTTGTCGCTCCGCGACTTTCACATTAAGGGCAGGGCAGCGCCGGCTGATCAGGCCGTTTCCGGCAGCACTTTCGGTTTGCGTGGACGACGACTGCGAGTAGCCGGCTTTTTGACGGCACTGGCTTCTTCTTCATCCGCCACCGGGACGGCCTGCACTTCTGCAGGTACACCCGGCTCAGCAACCGGGATGACTTCGTGGCCTGCCTCCTCAAGCGACGACACAGCCGATGGTAATTCGGCGCCAGTCTGCGCTGCCGTGACCTCCAGGACGAGTTCGACCGGTTCTGCTGGCGCCGCTTCGACGGACGCAACGAGTTCGTTCACTTCCTGTACGGGTTCTTCGACCGGCACGCTTTCCTGCCTGGCCAGCCGCGGCTCCCTGACCCGCTTGATGCCTTTCTCGGTTGCCTTGCGCCGGCCCTCCCCCTTGCGACGCACAGCCGCCGGCTCGCTTGCTTCTTCACCCACTGCGCTCTCGGGTTCGAGCGGAACGACCGGCAAGGGCTCGGCAGGCACCTCGGCGCTTGCTTCCGGTCGAGCCACCATACCGTTGCTGCGAAAGACGTAGGTGCCGGATTTTTCATCGCGACCAATCTCGAGCAGGCCACGCGCCTGGGCCTCCTCGAGCAGGTTGCCGAAAGCCCGGAAGCCGTAATACGATTCGCTGAAATCGGGTTTGCGCCGTTTGATCGCTTCCTTGAGCATCGACGCCCAGATCTTGCTGCTGTCGCCACGCTCGGTGACCAGTGCCTCAAAAGTGGCAACGGCCAGTTCGATGGCCTTGCTGCGGCGTCCCTCGAGTTCCTGTCTGCGTTGCGCATCCTCCTCCGGCGAGCGCCTGACCACCGGCTGTGCTTCCTTTGAATCCCGTCTCGCCGAGCGCTGCATCTCGCGCACGAGGTCGTCATAGAAAATGAACTCGTCGCAGTTGCCGATCAGCAGATCCGAGGTCGATTGCTTGACACCGACACCGATCACGTACTTGGCGTTCTCCCGCAACTTGGAAACCAGAGGCGAAAAGTCCGAATCACCGCTGATGATCACGAAGGTATCGACATGCGACTTGGTGTAGCACAGATCCAGTGCATCGACGACCAGCCGGATGTCGGCTGAATTCTTGCCCGATTGGCGCAGGTGCGGGATCTCGATCAGCTCGAAGCTGGCCTCGTGCATGGTGGACTTGAAACCCTTGTAGCGTTCCCAGTCACAGTAAGCCTTCTTGACGACGATACTGCCCTTGAGCAACAAGCGTTCCAGGACCGGCTTGATGTCGAACTTGTCGTATTTGGCATCGCGAACGCCAAGGGCGACATTCTCGAAGTCACAATACAGCGCCATGATGGCGGTTTCGGGCGCTACGGCCATGATTCATTTTCTCCCCAGGTTGTGATGCGCCACGCACCAGCGGGGCGACTTGAAAGTCTTGCCGAAGTCAGGCGGCCAGGCGGCGCCGAAACACCCAGGCGCTGTCGCTCGCGGATTCTTCTGCATGCATATAGACGTAGCCGTCGCCGGTAAAGTCCTTCAGGCTGGCCGCCGTCATCAGGCGATTGACGATTGCATAACGCGCCATCAGCCCGCGTGCCCGCTTGGCGTAGAAGCTGACGACCCGGAACCTGCCGCCGCTCCAGTCTTCGAAGACCGGTCGAATCACCGGCACCGACAGTTGTTTCGGCCGGACGGCCTTGAAGTATTCCTCCGAGGCGAGATTGACCAGGACGGTTGCGTGCGCGTCGTGCACCGCGGCATTGATCGCGTCGGTGATGCGCTCGCCCCAGAAGGCGTAGAGGTCCCTGCCGCGTCGATTGGCCAGACGGGTTCCCATCTCCAGCCGATACGGCTGTATCAGGTCGAGCGGGCGCAATAGCCCGTAGAGACCGGAGAGGATGCGCAGGTGACGCTGCGCGAACTGCCAGGCTTCCAGAGCCAGCGACGGCGCGTCGAGCCCGTCGTAGACATCGCCATTGAAAGCCAGGGCCGCCGGTTTGGCGTTATCCGGGGTGAACGGCCGTGCCCACTCGGCATGGCGGTTGACGTTGAGCACCGCCAGTGGATCGCTGATCTTCATCAGGCTGGCGAGCTGCGCCGGCGACAACTCGCGCAACTCGTCGATCAACTCCTGTGAGTCGTCGAGAAAGAGTGGCTGGCTATGCTCGGCAAGCGCCGGCGGCGTCCGGAAATCGAGACTCTTGGCGGGGGAAAGGACAATGATCATCTGCTGGTTCCAGGCGATGGAGGATTCCCGGCACGTGCTAAGATTCAGCCATTGTAATCGACAGCGATCGACCGGCGCGGATTCCGGCGCGACTTTAAACCATGGAACCACTCCTCAAGCGCCTGCTGCTCCCGGATGCGGATCTGACTTCCTTGCTCGCCCTCCTGGTCGACGAAATCCGGCCGGCAAAGGCGCAAGACTTCGAGACCGCCAGGCGAAATCTGCAGGCCCTCTGCTACCTTCTCAGCATCCACCCCGAGTTACGATCGGCTTTGCGCGCCGCCTTCAACACGCTGCTCAGAACGCATCGCCACATCGAGTTGTACACCACCACCGGCATCCTGCCGAATACCGGATTCGCCTCCGAAGGTTTTCGCCGCATCGGCCACAAGCTCCTGCCCGAGGTGCTCGACCCCGGTTTGCTGCGCAGCGTCCTGCGCAGTACCTTCGACCGGCCAAGTGACCGGCATTGGGTGGTCGGCGTCGGCGACGACGCCTGGTTGCGACTGCTCGAAGCCATGCATTTCGACGAGGAGCCGACCAGCGAGACCTTTCCACACTCGCTACTCGAACTGCTTCGCTCGCTGCGCGTGCTTTCGTACGGGATTGCCGCCTGTGGCATGGAGCCGGAACTGCTGCGGCTGGAACCGTCACTGGTGACCCACGAATCGCCCTTCGTCGCGCAAAACCTGGAGATGGCCGACTACATCGAGGCGTATCCGGACCACTGGGGCAAGTCCATCGCAGCAGACAGCGACGATCTGCACCTGCGTGTTCTGTTCGGCCAATGCCAGGAGGTCATCGAACGGGTACGCAGGAATGCGGCCCGCAATGGAACCAGCATCCACCTGACCTATCAACTGCAGCGCCTGCGGCAACTGTTGCGGCGCAGCGAGCATCTGCTCGACATTCTCGCCGGCCTGCACGGCGATCTGGACGAGGCGTCGGCTTACCCGCCAATCGTCAGCCTGTTCACCCGTCTGGTGAGCGACGAATGCCTGCGCAACGATCTCGGCAGGCACTGGCGCCAAAACACTGAACTGATTGCCTTGCGGGTGACCGACAACGCCAGCCGTCATGGCGAGCACTACATTACCGAAACGCGCGCGGAATACTGGTCGATGGCACGTTCGGCAATGATCGGCGGGGTGGTCATTGCCGGCATGGCCTGCCTGAAAATCCTGCTCGCCAAAGCGGCCTTGCCACCCCTGACTGGCGCCCTCGCCTTTTCCCTCAATTACGGGCTCGGTTTCTGTCTGATCCACATTCTGCATGGCACCGTCGCCACCAAACAACCGGCAATGACCGCCAACGCGATTGCCGCAAGCCTCAGTAACGGCGGCGGAAAATTGCGCGACATCGAGGCCCTGACCGACCTCATCGCGCGCACCTGCCGCAGTCAGATCATCGCCATTCTGGGCAATGTCTGCATCGCCATTCCGCTCGCCGGGCTGATTGCCTTCGCCATCTTCAGCAGCAGCGGCGAGCATTTCACCAGCCCCGACAAATCGCTGCATCTGCTCGAAGAGCAGAGCCTGGTGCATAGCGCAGCCGTATTCTATGCCGCCATCGCCGGCGTCTGCCTGTTCATCTCCGGACTGATCAGCGGCTATTACGACAATTACGCCGCCTACAACCGCATCCCCGAACGTATCCTGCAACTCGGCTGGCCGCAGCGCCTGTTCGGCGAAGCGCGCATGCGCCGTGGCGCGGCCTACATCGGCGACAACCTCGGAGCGCTCGCCGGCAATCTGCTGTTCGGTTTTCTGCTCGGAGGAACGACCTTCTTCGGCCTGCTGGTCGGGCTGCCGATCGACATCCGCCATGTCGCATTTTCGTCGGCATTCATTGGCATCGCTTTTGTCGGCCTCGACCTTCTCCCGGATCTGTGGCTGCTCGCCTGGGCGGTGCTTGGCGTTGCCACGATCGGTTTCATGAATCTCATGGTCAGCTTTGCGCTGGCGCTCAATGTCGCCCTGCGTTCGCGACAGGTTTCCGATCCGCAGTGGAAAAACCTGGCGCGATCGGTCGTCTCGCATCTGCGTCGACAACCCAGGGATTTCTTCATGCCGCCAATAAAGACGGCCTGACCGCTTCGTCTGCCGGGCAGACCCCGGCGAACGGGCAATCGCCAGGCCGAGAGCCCGGAGTGCTCGATTCGCCTTGACCGCCAAGCGCTATTTTCCTATCCTGCGAGAGTACTCAAGGAACGGTTGATCCGCGCCTGCAGCCCCCACTCACCCCACTCCACCGACCTCAACAGCAAGGAATGATCATGACTGAAGAAAAGAGCACGACCAAGAGAGCACCCGCCGCCAGGAAGACGACGACCGCGACGGCAACCGCCAGTACTGCAGGGAAAACGCCGGCCGTCAAGGCGGCGGCGGTAAAGAAACCGGCTGCCGCCGCTGCACCTGCACCTGCACCTGCACCTACCGCCGCTGCTCCTGCCCCGCAGAAGATGGCCTCGCCAAAGCCGGCCGCTACGGCCATTGCTGCCGAAATCGAGAGTCTGCAGTCTGCACCCACCGAGTGCGCGGCGCCCGTTGCAATGCCGGTGAAGCCAAGCCCCGAGGACCGCTATCGCATGGTCCAGTCGGCGGCGTACTTCATTGCCGAGAGGGACGGTTTCCGGGGAGCTGACACCGATTACTGGGCGCAGGCCGAAGGGGAAATTGCCGCACAGCTTGGCGAAGCGTGAACGCCTCGCAACCCTCTCCAGCAGTTCCAGCAATGCATGCTACTAACGTCGGGACCAAACCATGCACAAGCGACTGATTGACGAAAACCCGCAGCTCACTGCTGCGGCAGACTGGCTCAAGCTCGACGAACTGGCAGAGGTCGAAATCAGTTCCGAGGATGCCCGGCATCCGATCGAATCGGCACTCTTGGCTGGAGCAGGCAGCGGTTGGCGTGCCGCCGTTCCCGGCAAGCAGACCATCCGCCTGCTTTTTGCACAACCGCAGCAGCTTCGCCGAATCCGCGTCCGCTTTGTCGAGACCGCCATGCAGCGTACGCAGGAGTATCTGCTGCGCTGGTCTGGCGACGCCGGGCAATCGTTCCGCGAAATCGTGCGTCAACAGTGGAATTTCAGCCCGGAAGGTTCAGTGACTCAAACCGAGGAACATCGGGTCGATCTCTCCGGAGTGACGGTGCTTGAGTTGATCATTACGCCGGATATCGGCAACGAGCACGCACTCGCTTCGCTGGCAGAACTGCGAATCGCCTGAAGCACTTATCCACTTATCCACTTATCCAGCCGGCAGGCACGCTTGCGCAACCGGCTGGAGTTTCCTGACCTGCATGGATGCCACAATCCTGATGTCTTGAAGAGGCATTCCTGTATCTCTCTTTCGTGCAATAGAGTTCCAGCATGCGGCCGCGTCGCCAACAAGATGCATGCACGCCAACGTCAAGCCCGCCAGCTTGGTACAATGATGAATTGACCGTCCCGCAGGCTCCCGACCATGAAACGCAACCGCTTTACCTCCCGCAAGCGCATTTCGGCTGATGCCACCGAGTTGAGCCGTCTGGCCATAGGTCTTGCCGAATCCGGCAGCAAGCTTGAGGACCTGTTCTGGCAAAACCGTCTCGGCGAACTCGTCGACAAGCTGTTCCATGACGGCGCCGAGGATGACTTCACCGGCTCGCTGGACCGCCTGTTCGACACGCATGCCATGGCGCATGACGATCTTGCAGACACCATCGAGGCGCACGCCGAGTCGTGTGTGCTGTCGCATCTCGGGCAGGAGTTCGACATTCTGCTCTTTGCCGCACCGCTCTTGGCCTGGTCGCGATTTTCGATTCCCACCGTGGCGATCCCGAAGAGCACCCTGCAGACGCTGAAGGTGCACCTCGGCGCGCATGTCTTTGCTGCGGGTGCCCGGCTGGCGCTGGCCGATTATCTGTATAGCCCGGATCAACTGCCGCACAGCTTCGTCGATACCTGGCAACTGATGCAACAACTGGGGATCGCCGCGATGGCCGGCAGCGACATCAGTATCGACGCGTCGAGCATGCCCGAAACCAATCGCTTTCTTTCCGATACCCGTTACCTCGTCGGTGCGCTGGCGGTTCGCCGTGGGCAGCCACTCTTTCGCTGGAACGAGGCCGACAAGAGCACTCGCGAGAGTTCCCTCAGGGAGTGGCTGAAACAGGGCGGACCGTGCTTCGAGGCTCTGCTCACCGGCTGTGCCTATGAGCCCTTGCTGGCTGACGCCTACCACGCCGCCTGCCGGGCGGCCGACAGTGCCTCGCGCCCGTACTCGCTGAACGCTTCGGTGGCGTTTCTGCAAGCCACCCTCGGGCAGCCCGCCGAAAGCCTGCGGGCAGTCATCGGTGGCTTCCACGACAAGCGGCTCGAGGAATACCGGATCGGTTTCGGCCCGAAGGACAGCGACGTGGTTTTTCATGGCGTCGTCTGGCCCTTGCTGGGCATCGAGGATGAAACCACCGATGTCGCCGGCGAGATCGAAACCGCTTTGCGCAAATCCGGCCTCAGGGACGTGGTCGCGCTCGACCAGCAGTTTCCCTACGAGTTCTGTGACGATTGTGGTGCGCCGCTCTATCCGAATATCGACGGCGATACCGTACACGCCGAGATGCCGGAGCAGAACAACGCACCATCACAGACCCTGCATTGAACCGATGATGGGCAATCGCGATCTGCTGCAACGCAGCCTCGACGCCGTCTGGCATCCGTGCACCCAGATGAAGCAGCATGCGGCCGCGTCCGAGGCCCTGCCGCTGCTTCCCATCGCCAGCGGCAAGGGGGTCTGGCTGTATGACTTCGACGGCCGGCGCTACCTCGACGGCATCAGCTCGTGGTGGGTAAACCTCTTCGGCCACTGCCATCCGCGCATCAATGCGGCGCTGCGCGAGCAGCTCGATGAACTCGAACATGTCATCCTCGCCGGCTGCACGCACCGGCCGGTGGTCGAGCTTTCCGAGCGGCTGTCGGTACTCGCCGGCGGCATGCTCGGCCATTGTTTCTATGCTTCCGACGGCGCTTCGGCAACCGAAATCGCGCTCAAGATGTCTTTCCACTCCTGGCAGAACCGCGGTCGCCAGGACAAGCAGGAATTCCTGTGCCTGACCGGCAGCTATCACGGCGAGACCATCGGTGCGCTCGCGGTCACCGACGTCGCCTTGTTCAAGGATGCCTACGCGCCGCTGATCCGCCCGGCCAGCACCGTGCCGACGCCCGATGCACGCCTCGCCGAGGCGGGGGAAACCCCGGTCGAGGTCGCCCGCCGCGCGGCCGCCGCACTCGAGAGCCATCTCGAACGACACCATCTGCGCATTGCCGCGCTGATCGTCGAGCCGCTGATCCAGTGTGCCAGCGGCATGGCGATGTACGATCCGGAATACCTGCGCCTGGCGCGTGCCCTCTGCGACCGCTACCAGGTGCATCTGATCTGTGACGAGATCGCCGTCGGTTGTGGGCGTACCGGCACCTTCTTTGCCCATCAGCAGGCGGCGATCCAGCCGGACTTCCTCTGCCTGTCGAAAGGCATCTCCGGCGGCTACCTGCCGCTGTCGATCGTCATGACCAGCGATGCGGTCTACGCCGATTTTTATGACGACCGGATCAGCCGCGGCTTTCTCCACTCGCACTCCTACACCGGCAACGCGCTGGCCTGCCGGGCGGCCCTGGCAACCCTCGACCTCTTCGCCGACGAGCAGGTGATCGACGCCAATCGCAGCCTCGCCGAGCATCTCGGCAACTGCCTGGCACCGCTGGCCGGTCACCCGCAGGTGCGCCACCTCCGCCAGCGTGGCATGATCGCTGCGTTCGACGTGCACACCGACGATCCGGAGTTCTCGCAACGTTTCTACCGGCAGGCCCTGGCCAACGAAATCCTGCTGCGACCGATCGGCAATACCGTCTATTTCATGCCGCCCTACGTGATCAGCCGCGATCAATGCGCGTTCCTCGTGGATCGCGCCCGCGCTGCACTCGAGGCGGCGCTCGGCAGATGATCTGGGAAGAACTGCAAAGCGAACTCGATACTCTGCAGCGTGACGGTCTCAAACGCCACCGCCGGACTCTCGAATGCCCTTGCGGACCGCTAGCCCGGCTTGACGGCCGATCACTGCTCAGCTTCTGCAGCAACGATTACCTCGGCCTGGCCAATGACCCGGCGCTGGTCGAAGCCGCCTGCGCCGGTGCCAGGGCCTGGGGCGTCGGCAGCGGCGCTTCGCATCTGGTCAGCGGCCATCTCGGCGCACACGCAGTGCTCGAGGAGAAGCTCGCCGCGTTCACCGGTTTTGCACGCGCCCTGCTCTTCTCGACTGGCTACCTGGCCAACCTGGGGATCGTTCCGGCGCTGGTCGGGCGTCACGACGCGGTGTTCTCCGACCGGCTCAACCATGCCTCCCTGATCGACGCCGTGCAGCTCTCGCGCGCCGACAGCCAGCGCTACCCGCACGGCGATCTGACGGTACTCGAACGTCTGCTCGCCGCGAGCCCGGCCAGACGCAAGCTGATCCTCAGCGACGCGGTGTTCAGCATGGACGGCGATCTCGCTCCCCTGCCCGGCCTGCTGGCGCTCGCCGAGCGCTTCGATGCCTGGCTGGTGGTCGACGACGCGCATGGTTTCGGCGTTCTCGGTCGGCAGGGACGCGGCAGCCTTGATCATTTCAACCTTCCTGCGGCCAGGCGCCTCGTCTATATGGGCACCCTCGGCAAGGCAGCGGGCGCTGCCGGTGCTTTCGTCGCCGGTGACGCGACGGTGATCGAATGGCTGGAGCAGCGTGCGCGAAGCTACATTTTTACCACCGCCGCCAGCCCGATCATCGCCTGCGCGCTGACCGCCAGTCTCGACCTGATCGCTGCCGGCGATGCCCGTCGTCAGCATCTGTGGCAACTCGTCGCGCAGTTGCGCGCTGAACTCGCAGACACGCGCTGGCAGCTACTGCCTTCACCGACGGCGATCCAGCCGGTGATCATCGGCGACAACCATGATGCCCTGCGGGTCGCCAGCGCGCTTTTCGAGCGAGCCCTGTGGGTACCGGCGATCCGGCCGCCGACGGTGCCCAGGGGAAGCGCGCGTCTACGCGTGTCGCTGACCGCGGCCCACAGCGAAGTCGATCTGGCCCGCCTGGTCGACGCCTTGCGAGCGCTGGCATGAGCGTGCTCATCGGCAAGGATCCCGAACTCGCGCTGGTGCACGGCTGGGGGCTCGGCAGCGCCGTCTGGCAGCCGCTGCTCGTGTCCTTGTCGCGATCCTGCCGGGTGCACCCCGTCGATCTCCCCGGCTACGGCCAGTCACCGGCCAGCGATGCAGATTTCACCGAGACGGCACGGAGCCTGATCGATGCGCTCCCTGATTCGGTGATCCTCTGTGGCTGGTCACTCGGTGCCATGCTGGCCATGCGCGCCGCCCTGCTCGCACCGCAACGCGTCGCCGGCCTGGTGCTGGTCGGCGCCAGCGCCAGTTTCGTCCAGCGCGGCAACTGGCAGCAGGCGCAGGCACCGGAATTGCTCGACAGCTTCTCGGAGAATATCCGGCAGCAACCGGAACAGACCCTGCAGCGTTTCGTCGGGCTGCTGAACCAGGGCGACGAGCAGGCGCGGGCGCTTGGCCGCACGCTGCGCGCCGGCCTGCGCGCCGGCCGACTGCCTGACCCGGAAACGCTGCGCCGCGGCCTCGACTGGCTTCGGGACCTCGACCTGCGTTTGCTACTGCCGAAGATTGCGACACCGAGCCTGCTCATCCATGGTGACCAGGACACGCTCAACCCGCTCGCGGCGGCGAAGTCCATGGCGAAAGCGATGCCGAACGCCCGCCTGGAGGTGTTCGCCGGCGCCGCACACGCACCCTTCCTTGCCGATCCCGATCGCTTCGTAGCCCTGCTGGACGATTTCTGCCATGCCCGAACCGCCTCCTAGGCAGCGTGTCCGCGAATCCTTCGATCGCGCCGCAGCCTCCTATGACGATGCTGCAGTGCTGCAGCGACAGGTCTGCGAATCGCTGCTGGCAGGTTTTACACCGACTCCGGAACCGACCAGCATCCTCGACGCCGGCTGCGGTACCGGCTACGGCGCCCGCCTGTTGCGCAACCGCTGGCCAGATGCGACGATTACCGCGGTAGACTTCGCGCCAGCGATGCTGGCCCGGGCACGCCAGGACGCCGACCTTTGCCTTGCTGCCGACATCGAGGCCCTGCCCTGCCAGGCGGACTGTTATACGACCTGGTGGTCGAACCTGACCGTGCAGTGGTGCGCTGTCGGCCCCGTTTTCCGGGAAGCGCGGCGCGTCCTTCGCCCAGGTGGACAACTGGCGCTGAGTACGCTCGGTCCCGGCACCTTCGACGAACTGCGCGTGGCCTTCAGCGGCATCGACCGCCACCGCCACACCCTTACTTTCAGCGAACCAGCGACGATCGAAGCAGCGCTGGCGGGTGCCGGCTTCTCCGAAATCCGCCTGCACCGCGAGACCATCAGCCTGCACTACCCCGACCTGAAAACCCTGTTGCGTGCGGTCAAGGACATCGGCGCCAACTCGGTCGGCGAAGGTGCGCGCAGCGGCCTGCTCGGGCGTGCCGCCTGGCAGCGGGTACAGACCGCCTACGAAGCGCACCGCACGGCGGCCGGTCTGCCGGCACGTTACGACGTGATTCTTGCCTACGCCAGAAAATGACAGACCCACGCGGCTGGTTCATCACCGGCACCGATACCGAGATCGGCAAGACTTTTGTCGCCTGCGCGCTGCTGCACGCCTGCCGTCAGGCCGGGCTGAGCGCAGTCGCGATGAAGCCGGTCGCCGCCGGCCTCGATGAGCAGGGTCGCAACGAGGATGTCGAACGCCTGCTCGCGGCTTCGTCGATCGAGCCCGCACGTTCGCTGGTCAATCCCTACGGATTCGGCGCTGCGATCGCGCCGCACATCGCCGCAGCAGAGGAAGGCCGTTGCATCGAGTTGCCGCACATCGCCGCGTCTTTTGCCGAGCTGCAGACCCTCGCCGACGTGGTTCTCGTCGAGGGGGTCGGCGGTTTCCGTGTGCCGCTCGGCACCGACTGCGACACCGCCGATCTGGCGGTCATGCTTCGCTTGCCGGTGATTCTCGTCGTCGGCATGCGCCTCGGGTGCATCAACCATGCGCTGCTGACCCAGCAGGCGATCGCTGCCTGCGCTCTGCCGCTGGCTGGCTGGGTGGCCAACCGCATCGATCCGGCGATGTCCCATTTCAGCGAGAACCTGGCGGCACTGCAACAACGGCTGGCAGCGCCGCTGCTCGGCGTCGTCGCACATGGCACGACACCCGCAGAAGCCGCGCGCAGTCTGCGGTTACCGGCTATGGGACTGCCTTTGCCGCCATCGCCGGTCTAACGGTCATGACTTTTCCAGGCACCCCCGATCATGAAAATCATGACCGTTTCCCTCTCCCCCGACCCCTCCCCCGCAAGTGGAGAGGGGAGTTTCGTGAGTTGCTGACGCGACTTTCACATTAAAGACCGGGCACGTAGGTCGGGTTAGCGCAGCGTAACCCGACCTACTCAGAAAGCGAAGATCAGGCGCGTTCGAAAATCACCGCAATGCCCTGCCCGCCACCGATGCACATGGTGACCAGCGCATACTTGCCGCCGATACGTTGCAATTCGTAGATCGCTTT
>RRZU011664995.1_pt1 | contig 12346 bp, 9 predicted proteins | sample 2165561 | NCBI WGS metagenome assembly RRZU01 (sample SAMN10456909, study PRJNA506462) | wastewater metagenome | isolation source: wastewater sludge | place: USA: Moscow, Idaho | reverse complement strand
CGGTCGAAGAAGACTGCGACTGCTACACCTGCGCGCACTACACCCGCGCCTACCTGCACCACCTGTTCAAGGCCAAAGAGATGCTGGCCTCGACCCTGGCGACCATTCACAACGAGCGGTTCACGGTACGGCTGGTCGACGACATCAGGGCGTCCATCGGAGCGGGTGACTTCGACGCGTTTCGCGCCGAGTTTCTGGGCCGCTTTTACCGCTGATCGGCGACGTTGCCTAGGTTTGCGTTCGTTGCGCAGGTTTGAACCCGAGCAACGAGGCTGAAGCCGAGCAACGTCAAACACTTGGGGGTGGACGTGCCCACCATGGACGCCCGGCGCGCCTACCACCTGTTCGAAGGCGGTACGGCGCTGCTGCACGCGCTGGCGTTCACCCTGATGCTGGTGTGTCAGGTGCAGGTGGTCGGGCTGACGCCGTTTCAGCTGGTGATCATGGGCACGGCCATGGAAGTGACGCTGCTGCTGTGCGAAATTCCGACCGGGGCGGTGGCCGACCTGTACTCGCGCCGCCGGTCGGTGCTGATCGGCACCGCGATCATCGCCGTCAGCTTCTTGCCGCAGGGGGGTTGGCCGTCGTTGTGGCCCACGCTGGCCGGGCAGGTGATCTGGGGGTTGGGCTACACGTTCGTCTCGGGGGCGGCGCAGGCCTGGATCACCGACGAGATCGGCGAGGACCACGTGCAACCGGTGTTCACCCGCGCCACCCAGGTGGTGTTGGCGTGCACGGTGGCCGGCACGGTGCTGGCCGGCCTGATCGGGCAGATGGACCTACGGCTACGCGCTCGGCTGACGGGGCCGAGTCGACGGTCGATCGGGTCAGTTGATGCCCTGGGTCACGCAGTAGACCAGGCCGGACGGGTCCCGCAGCACCGTCCACTGTTCGTGATCTCGGAAGTGCTCGGCTCCCAGTGCCAGGTGCCGGGCCACTTCGGTCGTGACGTCGTCCGTGGCGAGGTCGAGGTGCGCTCGGGCTTGGCCGGTGGGTTCGTCCAGCCGCTGCAACAGCACCCGCACCGGCAGTTCGGGGCGACGATCGATCGCGCTGAACTCCGAGTCGCCGAACGATCGGACGGGCTCGTGCAGCAGCGCAGCCCAGAACGCGCTTTCGATGTCGTGGACGTCCTGGGGCAGGTCGAGCGCCACCTGGTCGACCAGGCTGCGGTTGCCGTCCGGCCAGGTGGTGGCTGGTGGACGGGTGCGGCTCGGGTGGGTGACCAGGCAGAACGTCAGCCCGCCGGGGGAGTGCAGCGCCCGATAGCCGAGCCCGGGGTCGGCCATCGCGGTGGCGCCCAGTGCGACCGCCCGCGTGGCGGCGGCGCCGGGGTCGGGCACATGTACGTCCAGATGCAGCCGAGGCGTGGGGTCGCCGGTGCGTTGCACGCGCAGGTAGTCGTCGCCGCCCGCGGGCACCAGCGTGCCGAACTCGAAGTGGTCACCACGCAACGGTGAGAGGGCGTAGCCGGTGGCTGCGCTCCCAAACGCGACGGTCCGATCGCAGGTGTGCGCCGGCAGGTCGAGAAAGACGCTCAGCCAGAACGGACGGCTCGCTGGGTTCATGGGTGAACGGTAACGGGGACGGTTCTGCCGGTTCACCTCGGGAGTGAACTGGAAGAACCGTCCCCTGAACCGGAAGAAGCGTCCCCGGACCTCCGCTGGTTGAGCCTGTCGAAACCCCTAGCCAGGCGAGGTCTCGACAAGCTCGACCAACGGAATCAGCGCTTGGTCAGCTGGTCTCGACGGGCTCGACCAGCGTCACGGACGCCGTCCGCCGCCACCACCGGGGCCGCCGCCGTTGGTCACCTGCGAGGTGTCCGTGGTGCCCGACTGGGTGCCGTCCACGTAGACGGTGTAGGTTTCGCCCTCCTTGATCGACTCGTTGGAGACCACCAGCGATCCGGTCTGCCGGGTGGGCGTGAACGTGGCCACGGTGGTACCCGAGGAGTCCTTCACCTCGACGGTGGACCCGGCGGCGGCGGTGACGTTGATCATCAGCGACTTCTGCGACGAGTCGGTGCTCGGAGCCTGCGCCATACCGGCGGATCCGCCGGCCAGCAGCGAACCGCCGGTGATGATGAAGGTGCCGTTGTAGTCCAGCGCGGCGTTGCCGTTGTTGGTCGGGCCGTTGACGACCACGGTGCCGCCGCTCATGGTGACGTCGCCGTTGGAGTCGATTCCGTCGCCGTCCGCGGTCACCGTCAGCTCTCCACCGGAGATGGCCAGCAGCGTGCCGTCCTGCGCCTCCATGTCGCCGGCCGTGGACGCCGAGTCGGTCGCGTTCAGCCCGTCGTCGCTGGCGGTCACGGTGGGGGTGCCGCCGCTGAGGCTGATCACCTTGGCTTCGAGGCCCTCGACCGACTTGGTCACCGTGGTGGTGCCGCCGCTGATCGTGATGGCCGTCCAGGCGTCCACGCCGTCGTCGCCGGAGTCGAGGGTGACCGTGCCGGCGGCCACGCTCACGTAACCGAGGCCCGAATCCTCTTCGTTGTCGCTCTTCAGCGAGTCGCCGCCGCTGGTCACCGTGACCCTGCCGTCCTTGATCACCAGATAGTCCTTGCCGCGAATGCCGTCGTCTTTCGCGGTGACGGTGATGGTGCCCGACACGATCACCAGGCCGTCGGAGCTGTTGATGCCGTCGTTGTAGTTGCCGTTCACCGTCAGCGAGCCCTCGCCCAGAATCGTCAGGTTCGGGTCGCTCCAGATCGCGGCGTTGGGGTCGTCGTCGCCGGTCGCCGCGTAGCTGCTGCCGTCGGTGACGGTGTTGGTGGTGCCGTCGGCCAGCACGATCAGCGCGAGGTCGGCCTTGTCGATCACGATGGCCGAGCCGTCTGAGTTGGTGATCGAGGCGTTGTCGAGAATCAGGTACACGCTGCCCGAGTCTTCGGTGTCGACCACCACCTGGCCGTCGGCGAGGGTGCCCGAGAGGCGGTAGGCGCCGGCGGCGGTGATGGTGATCACGCCGTCCTTCACCGTGACGCCGTCGGTGGCGGTCGGGTTCGACAGGTCGATCGTCACCTCTTTGGAGGTGTCCCAGGTGTGGTCGCTGTCGCTGTCGTGATCGGCGGTCAGCGCGAGCGTGGCCGAGGTGGACGTGCCGGTGCTGGTCGAGGTGGTCGTGGTGGTTCCGGCGACGGTGGCGGCCGTGCAGCCGCCCACCGCGAGCACCGCGGCGGCGAGGCCGCCGGCGATCCAGGTCTTCATGTTGGTCAGGGCGTTCATGTCAAGAGTCTCCGTTGTTCGTGGGGTGGTCAGTTGGCGAGGGCGTCGTGGGCGGTGGGCTCGGTCGCAGTGTCACGGGCCAGCGGGGCGGCATTGCGCACCCGGTAGCGCACGTCCACCAGCGTGGTGTCGCGCACCTGGTCGACACGCTGCACCGTGAACTGCTTGATCTCGGCGCCCAACAGGGTGGCGAGTTCGGTCTGCAGCTCCTTCTCGTCGGTGATGGCCCGGTCGAGGGTGAGCACCTGGTGCCGGTAGCCGCGGAACAGTGCGGGGTGGTCGGCGAGGAACATCACCACCACCAGCAGACCGATCAGCAGTTGGCCGAGCCAGGTGGGGTCGAACGCCAGGCCGGCGAGCAGGCCCATGGCGAGCGAGACGAAGTAGTAGGCGACCTCTGAATGGCTGAGCTCCGACGAGCGCAGCCGAATGATCGACAGCACACCGAACAGACCGAGCCCGAGCCCAAGCCCCACCGAGGCGCTGGACAGGGCGGCGCTCACCGCCACGACGGCCACGTTGAGGCCGATCATGGCCACCATCACCTCGCGGCGGCGGTAGCGCTGAAAGTAGATGCCGAAGGCGAGAAGCACGATGGCGACGAGGTCGATGCCGAGGCTGACGAGGTTCATGAGAGGTCTTTCCTGAGAGTCGTTGGTTTCGATATCTGAACGCTAAACGGCAGACCCGGCTGCCCCCTTTGGGTTGGCTGTGTGCTTTCTGTGAGGGTTTCGGGGCTCCATCAGGCGGTGAAATACGATGGACGCATGGCTCGACGGGTCGCACTGGTACTGGGCTCCGGGGGTGCGCGGGGTTACGCGCAGATCGGCGCCATACAGGTGCTCCACGAACGCGGGTACACCATCAGCGGCGTCGCCGGCACCTCGATGGGGGCGGTGATCGGCGGGCTGCAGGCCGCCGGCAAGCTCGACGACTACACCGACTGGGTGACCAGCCTGGGCCCGGCCGACGTGCTGCGGCTGGTCGACCCGTCGCCGTTCGGGGCGGGTGCCCTCAAGATCGAACGGGTGTTGGCCCGCATGACCGAGATGCTCGGCGGGGCCCGCATCGAAGATCTCCCCATTCCCTACACCGCGATCGCAACCGACCTGGGGGCCCGCCGCGAGGTGTGGTTCACCTCCGGTCCGGTGGACGTCGCCATTCGCGCGTCGGTGGCGATCCCGGGGGTGATCGCGCCCATCATGGTCAACGGACGGCTGCTGGCCGACGGGGGCCTGCTCAACCCCGTGCCGGTCGACGCGGTCACCGGCGTGCACGCCGACCTGACCGTGGCGGTGTCGCTGTCGGGCTGGTCGCCGCGTGATTTCAGTGCGACGCCGGCGAAGGCGAGCTCTGAGCAGCGTCCGCCGGCCGAATGGGTCGACACCTTCAAGCAGACCGCCGCGGGCATCTTCTCCAACGAATGGGTGGCGTCGGTGCTGGCGCGGTTCGGTCGCGGCGCAGAACCTGCGGTCGACGCGGCCGAGGCCCTCGACGCCGCACCCCTGGTGCAGCCACAGGTGGAGCCGGCTCCACCAGGCCTGGGCTTCACCGCCGTCGCGGGCCTGGCCCTCGACACCATGGGCGGCCTGATCACCCGGTTCCGGCTCGCGGCTCAACCGCCGGACGTGCTGGTGACGGTGCCCACCGACGCGGCCGGCCTGCTCGACTTTCACCGGGCCGACGAACTGATCGAACTGGGTCGTCGGCTCACCACCGAGGCCCTGGACGCCCGCGAACCCGAGCCCGACGAACCGCCGGCACTGACGTCCGAGAGCTAGGCATGCCGTCGCCGGCCCGCACGGTCATCCCGGCGCACGCCGGGATCTCGACGGGTTGGGCCCCGTCGGCCAGCAACTGTGTCGCTTCCTGGCCATGAGATCCCGGTGTCCGCCGGGATGACGAATCGATTGATGGTCGTTGGTCGTATCGAGACCCGCGTGAACCAGGGGTTTCGACAAGCTCAGCCAGCGAACCGGTCAGCCGACCTGCTCGGCTCCGGCCGTCTTCACCGCGACCTCGTGCACGCGCTCCAGACCGGCCGCGCTGTCGAGCTTGGCCCACGCGCCGGACGACGCCTCCAAAGCGATCGCCAGGCCGAGGGCGTAGTCGATGGTGAAGTCGTCGTCGCGCCACGGGTGCGGGTCGGGCTCCGGCGGCCACGGGAACGGAATCGGCGGCCAGTCCCGCGGCGGCGGGCAGATGTCGTCGCCAGGTTCGAACGCCACCCGCAGCACGTGCGCCGTGGTGGCGATGCGCACCAGTTCAGCCGCCACGGCCGCCCCGTACCGGAAGGCCGGCGGCAGCGGTTGCGGGTTGAGCGCCGCGAAGGCCTCACGCGGCGGCAGTGGTTGCGGGTTGAGTGCCACCTTCGACCAGCCGCCCGGCCCCTGCGGGCCGCCCCCGAGAATCTCCCAGATCGCGGGATTTCTCCTCGCGAGGATTGCGATGAGTCTGTCGCTCAGCGCCATGTCGTCCCCCTCATTCGATGACCGCCGGACGGGCGGCACGCGACCCGCTTCGGCACGAGTCGCAGTGAAGAGGGCGCCGCCAACCAAGGTGATACCAGTGGGCGGCGACGGCAGGGCCTGCCTTGCTAGTCTGGCCGCCGGCACCGGGATCTGCCCGGCCGCTCCGATCAGGAGGATTGAATGCCGCACGTGGTGGTCGGCGCACGCACCGACGTCGGTCATCACCGCTCGCTCAACGAAGACGCGTTGCTGGTCGGTGAGCGTGTGTGGGTGGTGGCCGACGGCATGGGCGGCCACGCGGCCGGCGACGTGGCCAGCAGCCTCGCGGTGCAGTCGCTGCGGGCGCTCGAAGGCGCCGAACCGCTGACCCCCGCAGACGTGCCCGTGGCCGTCGAGCGCGCCAACGACGCGCTCGTCGAGTACGGCGGCGAACACCCCGAGGCCCGCGGCATGGGCACCACGGTGACCGGCGTGGCCGAGGTGAGCATCGGCGGCGTCGCGCACTGGTTGGTGTTCAACGTGGGCGACTCGCGCACCTACCGCTACGTCGGCGGCGAGCTGCACCGGGTGACGATCGACCACTCCGAGGTCGAAGAACTGCTCGCCCAGGGCCTGATCGATGCCGACGAGGCCCGCGTGCACCCGGCCCGGCACATCATCACCCGCTCGGTGGGCATGCAGCCCACCCCGAGCGTCGACGTGTGGGTGCTGCCGCAGACCGCGGGCGAGCGGTTTCTGTTGTGCTCCGACGGATTGAACGGCGAGCTCACCGACGAACAGATCGCGGCGGTGCTGGCCGAGCATGCCGACCCCCGGGCAGCAGCGTCGGCGCTGGTCGATGCGGTGCTGTCCACTGAGGCGCGCGACAATGTGACGGTGATTGTGATTGACGTGGTGGGTGCCGAACCCGATGCGGGCGATGAGAGCACCGTTCCGCAGCCGCAACTGACCCATGCTCCGGCAGCGGGAGGAGATCGGTGATGAACGGCGCCACCTACAGCTACGCACCCGGCCGAGCCCTCGCGATCTGCGGGCCACGGGTGGCGGCGCTGGTCGACCTGCCACCCGACGCCGGCCTGGTGCCCGGACTCTACGAACTGGCCAGCAGCCCCGACGGCAACCTCGACGAGGTGCTCGAACTGCTCGTCACACCCGGGTTGCGGGCCGTGCAACAGTTCGCGCTGGCCGAGCGCACCGACGAGGGCCTGCGGGTGCTGGTGCGTGGCGGTTACCGCATCGAGGCCGGCGCTCAGGTGATCGAGGGCCGAGGCCTGTGGACCGACCGCATCGTCACCGCCGACGGCTTCGCCCTGATCGACCCGCAGGGCGGCGACACGTCGCTGACGCTGCCGCTGCCTGCCGGGGTCGTGCTGGCGGCCAGGCTCGACCGGCCCGGCTCGGACGCTCCCGCTCGGCCGATTCACCCGGCGAAACCGGCGGCCGCGAGCGCCTCGACTGCGGCAACCGTGCCCCTTGGGGCCCCTGCCGAGCCGGCACCGGCCGACCCGTCACCGGGCGCTTCATCAGCGGCGACCCCTTCACCGGCGGCCGCTTCACCTGCCGCTCACTCACCCACGGCGACAACCTCGCCCGCCGCGCCGTCACCGGTGTCGTCGCCCGCAGAGTCGGGCGGTACCGGCCACACCCTGCCCACGCCGTTCACCAGCCCGATCACCCAGTTGCCGACGCCGCCGCCCGCCCCGCCGGTGGCTGCCACAGCCCCCGCTCCGCACCTGCCGGGGCCTTCGGCGCAGAGCGCGCCGGGGGCGTCCGAGCAGCCGACGTTCATCGAATCGCTGCCGTGGAGCACCGACGGCGGCGCCAGCGCCCCCACCGAGGTGGTGCCGATGCCGCCGGGTCCGTCCGAGGTGAGCGACCGCACGATCAGCCGTGACTCGTTGCCCCGAGAGAGTGCGCAGACCGTGGTGGCCGCGCGCTGCCCGGCCGGTCACCTGAGCCCCGCCTACGCCGGCACCTGCCGGGTGTGCGGGCAGCCGTTGCCGCCTCAACAGCCGATCGAGATTCCGCGGCCCCCGCTGGGCGTACTGCGGCTGTCGAACGGCGACACGGTGGTGCTCGACCGCGGCTGCATTCTGGGCCGCAACCCGCGGCTGCCCATGCCGAGCACCGGTGAGCAGCCCAACCTGGTCAAGCTGGTCGACCCCGACAAAGACATCTCGGCCCAGCACCTCGAGGTGCGGCTCGAATACTGGCACGTCGCGGTGAAAGACCTGGGGTCGACCAACGGCACCCAGGTGGTGCTGCCGGGCGAGAACCCGATCACGCTGCGTCCGAACGACCCGATCATGATCGAGCCCGGCACCAAGGTGATTCTGGCCGGCGTGTTCAGCTTCACCTTCGAGGTGACGCCGTGAGGCCCGGCTGAGGCTCGATGCCGCAACTTCCCGCCCCCACGATCGCCGGTCTGACCTACGAGCGCAGGCTCGGGGCCGGCGGCTACGCCGACGTGTACCTGTACCAGCAGGCGTTGCCGGCGCGCCGGGTGGCGGTGAAGGTGCTGCGCGATTCTGACCTCGCCAGCGGCGTGGTGCAGCGGTTTCGCAGCGAGGCCAACGCCATGGCGCTGCTCGAACACCCGCACATCGTGCCCGTCTACGCCACCGGCAGCACCACCGACGGCCGGCCGTACCTGGTGATGATGTACTACCCGCGCGCCAGCCTGGCCGAGCGGGTCAAGCACGAACGGCTGGGCGTGGCCGAGTCGCTGCGCATCGGCATTCAACTGGCCAGCGCCGTCGAGGCCGCCCACCGCGCCGGGCTGCTGCACCGCGACATCAAGCCGGCCAACGTGCTGACCAGCCAGTACGGCACCCCCGGGCTGACCGACTTCGGCATCGCCGCCGACATCAGCGAGGCCGACGACGACGACACCGGCGTCTCGGTGCCGTGGTCGCCGCCCGAAGTGTTGTACGTCACGGCACCGGCCTCGGCGCGCAGCGACGTGTACTCGCTTGCCGCGACCGTGTGGCACCTGCTGGTCGGACGCTCGCCGTTCGAGCAACCCGGCCGCGACAACAGCCACTACGCATTGATGAAGCGCATTCGCGACCTGCCCGTGCCCGACACCGGACGGCCCGACGTGCCCGCCTCGCTGGAACGGCTGCTGAAGGCGGGAATGGCCAAGGATCCGGCGCTGCGCCCCGCTTCGGCGATGGACTTCGCCCGCTCGCTGCAGGTGATCGAGCAGGAGTTGCGGCTGCCGCGCACCGAGATCGTGGTGGCCGAAGAGGTGTCGTCGCCGCAGGGGCCGGACGCCGGTGGCGACGAGACCCGCATGCAGGGCCCGCACCTGCTCGATGCCCAGGGCGCCTCGGGCCGCACGCCGCCAACCGAAGACCTGCGCACCCGCCGCCGCACACCGGCCGTCCGTGGCGTGAACGCCCCCGAGGACGCCACCTTGCACCGGGTGGGAACGTCGCTGGAGCACCCCGAGGTCGACGGCGAGCCGGCATCGTCGGGACGGCGCTGGGTGATGTGGGCATTGCTCGCGGCCGTCGCGGTGGTGCTGGCCGGGGGAGTGTGGGCGTTGAGCGGCGGGCTGCGGCCCGAGGCCCGTCCGACCGCGACGCCCAGCATCAGCGAGCCACCACCCGACCCGGGCACGTCGGTCGGCCCGGCCGGGGTGCCGGTGATCAAGGGGGTGCGTGACGGCTCGACGGTCACGTTCAGGTGGACCTACGCCAACCCGCTGCCCACCGACACGTTCTATTACAAGCTCACCGAGAACGGGCAACAACGCACGGTGGCAGAACCGTGGCTGACCCTCACCGGCCAGGCGTCGGGTGAACAGGTGTGCATCTGGGTGAAAGTACACCGGGCCAGCGGAGCCGACGCCGCCCGCACGCACACGAAGGGATGTGTCGCATGAGCACCATGACCGTCGACTTCTGCGGGGAGCTGTACCGGCGCGAGCCGGGCGGCACGCTCACCTTGGGGCGCGAGGCCGATGTGATCATCGACGACGACAACCCGTTTCTGCACCGGGTGTTTCTGAACCTGTCCGAGCGGCAGGGGCTGTGGTGGCTGACCAACGTGGGCTCGCAACTCACCGCGACCGTGTCGGACGGCAAGGGCGGCCTGCAGGCGTGGCTGGCGCCCGGCGGCGCACTGCCGGTGGTGTTCGCGCACACCGTGGTGTGGTTCACCGCCGGGTCGCCCACCTCCGAGTTCGAGGTGTTTCTCGACGAATCGAGCTACGAACCGGTCGAGGCCGTGCCCGCCGTCGACGGCACGATCACCATCGGACGGGTGCAACTCACCCCCGACCAGAAGCTGCTCATCGTGGCCCTGTGCGAGAACGTGCTGCGCCGCGGCGACCGGGGCGCCGGGCACGTGCCGCAGTCGGGCGCGGCCGCCCAGCGATTGGGTTGGACGATCACCAAGTTCAACCGCAAGCTCGACAACGTGTGCGAGAAGCTGTCCGAGCTGGGCGTGCGCGGGCTGCGGGGCGGGCCGACCAAGCTGGCGTCGTCACGCAAGGCCCGGCTGGTCGAATACGCCATGGCAGCCCGCGTCGTCACCACGGACGACCTCGACCTGCTGCCCTGAACACGGCGAGCTGACTCGGGAAACGCTCATCAACGCGCGAGTCGTTGGTTGAGTCACATTGCTCGCGTTGAGTGACGTTGCTCGCGTTCGAACGCGAGCAATGAGCGTTATCGCGAGCAACGTGCCATGGCGGCTCCCGAGACGACGGGGCAGGGCTGCCCATTCGGCGCTGGCCCACCCAGAGGTTACCCTGGCTGAAAGCCACGAAACCGTGCCGGGCGTCGCGCCACTCGTCCCCGGTGCCTTGTCATTCACCCCGGGGGGCCGGTCACACCATGCGCCAAAGGTCGATCGTGCGCTGGGCACCAGGGCTGATCGCAGCCCTGGTGCTGGGCCTGATCGTCACCCTTGCGGTGCGGGCGATCGGCTACCCGGTGAACAAGCTCGACCTCAACGATTCGGGCATCTGGGTCACCAACGACGCCGAGCAGTCGTATGGCCGCATCAACAAGTCGGCGGTCGGTTTGGACGCCTTTCTCGACCTGCCCGGTGCGGCGGGCGCCCAAGAACTCGACGTGTTGCAAGACGGCGGTGCGGCCGTCGAGTATGACGCCGCCGGTGGTGCCCTGGTGCCGATCGACACCAGCGCCGTCACCAACAACGCCGACCAGGCGGTCAACCTCAAGCCCGGCACGGTGGTCGACCTGCGCGGCGGCACCATCGCGGCGGTCGATCCGGCCACCGGCAAGGTGTGGGCCGGACGCTACGACCCCGAGCTGCGCACCGCCGACATCAAGGCTCTCGACCCGGTGCTGCCCGCCTTGGCCGACGTCGGTGAGCCACCGGCCGGCGCCGCCGGGCAGAGCGTCGCCGTCGCCGTCGGGGTGGACGGCACGGTGCACGTGGCGTCCGTGAACGGCACGACGCTCACCATCGCCGTGCAGAACGGGGGCTTCGCCCAGCCGGTGAAGGGTCGGCTCGACACCGCGATCAACTCCGTGCAATTGGCGGCGGTCGGCGCTCAGGCCGTCGTGTACGACGAGGCGCTGGGCACGGTGATCCTGCCCGACGGACGCACCAAACAGGTCACCGCTGCCGTCGCCGGCAAGCTGCAACAGAGCGGTCCGGACGCCCCCGGCGTGCTGCTCGCCCTGCCCGAAGGCCTGCTGCGCATCGGGCTGGCCGACGGCCTGTCGACACAACTCGCCGCGGGCATCGGCGCCGCTCCGGCCGCACCGGTGCGCTTGGCCGGCTGCGACTTCGGCGCCTGGGCGGGCACCCCCACCACCGTCGTGCGAGCCTGCGGTGAGGGCCAGGCCGAGGCGATGGCGGTCACCAGCCGAGCCCAACCGCTGGTACGGCCGATCTTTCGCATCAACCGCGGCTCGCTGGTGCTCAACGATTCGGCTGACGGCCGGGTGTTCGACCTCGACAAGCAGCTGCGGCTCGACAACTGGGACAAGATCAAGCCCAAGCCGAACCAGAACCCGAACGACCCCGACAAGTCCGACAAGCCGGCCCTCAAAGACGCCGAGCCGCACGCCAACGACGACGAGTTCGGTGCCCGCGCCGACCGCACCCAGATCGTGCACCCGCTCGACAACGACACCGACTCGATCAGCAGCATTCTGATGATCGCCGCCATCCGGGGCGTGCCCGAGGGCTACCGGGTCGACATCACCCCCGACGGCCAGGCGCTCAAGGTGACCACGCCCCTCGACGCCCGCAACTTCTCGTTTCGCTACACCGCGGGCAACGGCTACCACGACGACGAGGCCACGGTGCAGATCACCATCAAGGGCACCGAGGTCAACGACAAGCCGTTCCTACGTGAGGGGGCGGCCAAGCAGAGCCTCAGCGTGCCCTCGTTCGGCACCCTGAACGTCGCTCCTCTGGGCGACTGGCGCGACCCCGAGAGCGACCCGGTGCTGCTGGTCGACGCCAACAGCGACGGCGACCTCGTGCCCACCACCCCCGACGGACGTCTCGAATACACCGCCGCCGGCTACGACTCCGACACCCGCAAGAAACTGAGCTACCGGGTGGCCGACGTGCCCGGCCACGAGGTCACCAGCGAGGTGGCGCTCACCGTGCTGGGGCAGAAGGCGCTCACCGGCGGCACGCCGGTGGCCCACCCCG
>RRZU010531458.1_pt1 | contig 12346 bp, 10 predicted proteins | sample 2165561 | NCBI WGS metagenome assembly RRZU01 (sample SAMN10456909, study PRJNA506462) | wastewater metagenome | isolation source: wastewater sludge | place: USA: Moscow, Idaho | reverse complement strand
TATTACCAACGATGGCATACTGCTGGATATGCATAAAAAGGATAAAGATGGCATTTTTCATGAACTAAACTCAATGTGATGATAAAATTTCTTGATCTGCAAAAAATCACTCAAAAGTATTCAGCGGAAATACATGAGGCAGTGGCCGGAGTTATAGACTCCGGTTGGTATCTTACGGGGTTCGAAAATCAAAAATTCGAAGCAGCATACGCCGGTTTTATCGGGACAAAATACTGCATCGGAGTGGCCAACGGGTTGGATGCGCTGCGCCTGACATTACGGGCTTACATGGAAATGGACATCATACACGCAGGCGACGAAATTATCGTTCCGGCCAACACCTTTATTGCTTCCATCCTTGCTATCACTGACAATGGTCTGGTTCCTGTACTGGTGGAACCGGACATTAATACCTATCAGATTGATGACAGAAAAATTGAAGACGTTATCACGCCAAAGACAAAAGCGATAATGATTGTTCATCTGTACGGCCAGTGTGCATATACCGATACGATTGACCGTATTTGTAAAAAATATAATCTCAAACTGATTGAAGACAACGCACAGGCTCACGGGTGTAAATTCAACGGAACGACTACCGGTTCGCTGGGCGATGCTGCCGGCCACAGTTTTTATCCGGGAAAAAACCTGGGAGCTTTCGGCGATGCCGGTGCAGTAACCACCAACGATGATCAGCTGGCTGAGGTGGTACGCACACTTGCCAATTATGGTTCTAAGCACAAATACATTTTCGATTATCAGGGATTAAACAGCCGCCTGGACGAAATTCAGGCAGCAATTTTACAAGTAAAATTAAGACACTTGGACAAGGACAACGAGCGCCGAAAAGAAATAGCCCGCTATTATATTGAGAATATCACTAATCCGGCAATTATTACTCCTGAAGTAAAAGATTGGGATGCAAATGTATTTCATATATTTCCAATCCGGTGCGGTCAACGGGATGAATTGCAGAAATATCTGGCTGAAAAAGATGTTCAAACCATAATTCATTACCCGGTTCCTCCTCACAAGCAGGCATGCTACATGGAGTGGAACAATCTTTCATTTCCCATCACCGAACAAATACACCGGGAAGAATTGAGTTTGCCAATCAGTCAGGTGCTGACCGATGCAGAAGCTGAAATGGTGGTAAAAATTGTAAATTCGTTTTCAGTTACATGATTATCAACCGGTTAAACACTTTCTGAATGAATACGCAACAATCATCCTATCGACAGATAATGGCAGCGACTTCGCTTTTTGGCGGAGTTCAGGTGTTTCAAATTTTAATACAGATTATACGCTCTAAGTTTGTAGCTGTATTACTGGGGCCTGCCGGTATGGGAATTGTTGGATTGCTTACTTCCACATTGGGATTAATCAGTGGGTTGACCAATTTCGGACTTGGCACCAGTGCGGTAAAAGATATAGCCGAAGCCCGAACCACTGAAAATGAGACACGCATTGCAACCGTCACCATTGTACTGCGCAGATTAGTTTGGATAAGCGGCACGTTGGGCACAATCGTAGTTTTAGCAGCTTCACCCTGGCTTAGCCGGCTCACTTTTGGCAACAGTGAGTACACGCTGGCTTATATCTGGATTTCTATATCCTTACTCTTCAATCAGCTTACAAGCGGTCAATTGGTCTTGTTGCAAGGCATGCGAAAGCTGCAATATCTGGCACAGGCGAATTTATTTGGTAGTTTATTAGGTTTACTAATTACAGTACCGCTTTACTACAAATGGGGAATTGACGGGATAGTACCCGGAATTATTCTGACTTCGGTAACCTCATTTTTGATTGCACTGTTTTTCTCGAATAAAATTTCACTCCAAAAGGTTAGAGTTTCCAAAGTAAGAACTATTGCTGTAGGTCGGAATATGGTGACCATGGGATTTATGATTAGTTTGAGCGGATTTATTTCGCTGGGTGTGTCCTATTTACTTCAAATTTTTATCAACCGGCATGGCGGAGTGGCTGACGTAGGGCTTTATAATGCCGGATTTACCCTTATCAATACGTATGTGGGGTTGATATTTACGGCTATGGCTACCGATTATTACCCGCGTCTTTCGGCAATAGCTCACAATAATCTATTTTGCAAAGAAACCATTAACCAGCAAGCAGAAGTGGCACTTCTGATTTTGGCACCGATTGTTGTGGGCTTTCTTGTTTTTATCAACTGGGCTATTATCCTGCTTTACAGTTCAAAATTCATTGCTGTTAATACCATGGTTTATTGGGCGGCACTGGGTATGTTTTTCAAAGCGGCAAGCTGGGCAATCGCTTTTATTTTTCTGGCAAAGGGTACCAGTAAGTTGTTCTTTTGGAATGAATTATCCGGAAATTTGTATATGCTGATATTAAATGTTTCGGGCTATTATTTCTTTGGACTGACAGGACTTGGCATCTCTTTTTTACTCGGATATTTGGTTTATCTTATTCAGGTATTTGTGATAGCAAAGCTGAAATTTGAATTTTCGTTTAACAGTGATTTCCTTAAAGTATTTATTATTCAATTTTCGCTGGCATTAAGTTGCTTTTTAGCCGTTATTTCTTTTCAACAGCCTTACCCGTACATTATCGGAACAGTTCTATTGTTAATATCAGGCGGTTATTCTTTGAACGAATTGGAAAAAAGAATTGGTATAAAGGAAATCATTAAAGAATTTACTCACAGAAACAAAACAACAGACTCCTGATAAGTATGAAAAACACGTTGCAACCACTTGTTTCCATTGTAATAATCACTTACAACAGTTCGGCCTATGTGCTCGAAACGCTCGAAAGCGCCAAAGCGCAGACCTGGAAGAATGTCGAGCTGATTGTAACCGACGATTGCTCACCTGATAATACCGTAGAAATTTGCAAAGACTGGATTGAAAAGAATAAAGAGCGTTTTATCAGAACGGAATTGATTACTGTTCCCGTAAACTCAGGTATTTCATTGAATTGCAACCGTGGAATTAAAGCATCTGCAGGTGAATGGATAAAAATTATTGCCGGCGACGATATTTTAAAGGATAATTGTATTGAAGATTTACTGAATTTTGCAGGTGAAAATCCCGAAGCTGATTTTATAATTTCAGATTTAGAGGAAATTGACAATCAAAGCCGCCCGTTGCTGCATAAAACCACGCAGGACACCGGATTGAGGCATTTCCTCAAAGGGAAGACCGCACAGGAACAATTGAAAAATTATGCCCGTTGGCCCGAGTTTCTCAATTCTCCCACATTTTTCTTCAAAAAAGAGACAATGGCAGCCATAGGTTATTACGATGATGAGTTCAAAATTTACGATGATATGTGTCTGATATTCAAAATAAATGCTTTTAACAAAAAAATTTTTTATCTGGATAAAAGCACGGTGAAGTACCGCATACACGAACATGCCATTTCGCGCAGCAGCAGCAAAAAAATCAATGATAAAAGAGATAAGGAGGCTTATGAAATATTCAAAAAATACAGAAAACCACACCTCAGCCTGTTAAATCCCATCGATTTGTCGGTTTATTATGAATGTTGGCTATACTATCGTTATAAGGGATTTTTTGGTCACAAAGGAATTGCCGTTTTGAATAAATTCAGCCTGTTTTACTGGTATTCAAGGTGTTTTGTGTAGAAAAAATTTCATTTATTGTAAGCAGTTAAAAATATAAATATGCGAATTCTCTGGATTACACACGACGTATTTGAACCGTTTTTGCCTTATTTAAAGGGAAAACCAACTCAGGGTGCCTCCTGGACTACTCCCTTGTTTTACAATCTCAGGGATGTTGAACAGGTGAAACTGGGATCCATTGCCCCGGTAACCGATGGTGAGGAGCAAAAAATGGAAATTGAAAATGTTACCTACTATTCAATACCGGTCGCAAAAAATGATAATATGACGGGTATGCAAAAAAAACTTGCAGATAAATACATATCTGCAATTCGTGATTTCAAACCGGATATTATTCATATTCACGGCATCGAACGAAATTTCGGGCTGCTTCGACAATTCGTTGATCCTCAAATACCAATTGTGTGCTCTATTCAGGGAATAATTCAGCCTTGTTTGGAATATATGAAGTGCAGTGTGGCAAATCTCAATTTAAATCACTATAAATCAATCAAAAACAGGATTGGAAGAGGCGGAGTAAATGCAGCCATCCGGAGTTGGGAGAAATACTCCGTTATTGAAAAATTAATATTTGAAATAAACGAATATTTTATTGGCAGAACTTCATGGGATAAAGCGCAACTGGCAGCTTTTAATCCCGCAGCTCACTATTATCACGGTGAAGAATTACTGAGAACCCCTTTTTATTCTCAAACATGGGATATCAAGACCTGTCAGCGGCATCGGATATTTATCTCCTCGGTAGCTGAACCCCTCAAGGGTTTTCATGTCTTATTAAAGGCTGCTGACATATTGAAAAACAAATATCCAGACCTTCGTATAGCCGTACCACTCGCTACGTTCAGGCAAAAATCGTCGGGAATATGGGACTTTTTATTCACCGAAGATTATGCCAATTATTTGAAAAAAGAAATAAAAAGTTTAGAACTTGGAGAAAATATCATTTTTTATAAAAGATTGAGTGCTGCCGAAATGGCTGATGAATACCACAAAGCTCATGTATTTACACTTACATCCTATGCTGAAAATAGTCCAAATTCACTGGGGGAGGCCATGTTGGTTGGCACCCCAACAGTTGTATCACCGGTAGGCGGTGTAATGTCGATGGTAAAAAATGAGGAAAGCTCACTCTTTTTTCCTTCGGGCGATGCAGCCATGCTGGCATTCCAGATTGACCGGATATTTTCAGAAGATGAGTTAGCTGTAAAATTAAGCCAGGAGGCAAAAATAATTGCGCTGAAACGTCATGATATTGTAGAAACTACCAACCAGTATATGAATATCTATGCTGAGATAATAAAAAATCATGCTGTAAAGTGAAACTCAATCATATTGAATTTTCAGCAAAAAAAACACGGAATGCAACTCACTAAAAAACAACTGATTAAACTATTACTCCCGGTTACAATCCTACTTGTAGCGGTTTATTCCGTGTTGTCATTCCCCAACGAAAAACTCCCATTGCTCACCTATCTGAAAAGTACAACTTTTTGGTGGGTGATTTCGGTTGCTGTTTTAATTGTTTTATTGATGTCCAATTTTTATTTTTTCGACAGGAAAAATGCCACACACCTGAGGATTGTGGAGATTTACCTGCTTTGGAATATTATCTGCATTGTGCGGGGCATGTTTGTGGCCGATGGATATTGGGAGTGGAAAGGACTTATCGGCAACGCATTCGCATTGCTGCTGCCCGTGGTAGCCTACTCTGCCACCAATAAAGTAATGGTGCAGTACGTACTCTCTTTCTATGTTAAAATCGGTTTGCCGCTTTTTTTGATTTTTGCCTTATTAATCCGAACAGATGCCTACGGATTTTATCTGATACCCGTCAGTTTTTTACTGTTGTTTTTGCCGGCATTTTCGCTTCGTCAGAAAATCATTCTGATTTTTTTTACAGCGGTGGTTCTGACGGCCGATTTGGGAGCACGCAGCACTATCATCAAATTTGCCATACCATTGATTTTTCTGCTGGTTTATTATTTTAGAAATACACTTTCGGTTAAAACCATGGAAATAATTCGGTTGGCTTTACTGATTTTACCCATATTTTTTTTCGTTTTGGGTGTCACCGGTATTTTTAATGTTTTCAAAATGGATGAATACATCAAAACCAGCTACGAAGGAACCGGTGTGGACGAAGAGGGTAACCGCGTAAAAATAGATTTGAAAACTGATACACGTACGTTCATCTATGTAGAAGTACTTCAATCGGCAAAAAAAAATAATTACTGGCTTTTTGGACGAACTCCGGCCCGGGGAAACGAGTCGGAAGCTTTCGGCGACATACTGTTTGAACTGACAGGAAAGTACGAACGACTGGAAAATGAGGTGGCAATTACCAATGTTTTCACCTGGACCGGGATTATTGGGGTGATACTTTATTTTTGGATATTCTTCAGCGCTTCCTTCCTTGCGGTCAACCGCTCGGAAAACATATATGCCAAAATCATAGGACTTTACGTTGCATTTCGCTGGCTTTATGCCTGGGTGGAAGATGTTAATAATTTTTCGTTGAATTATCTGATGCTCTGGATAATGCTCGGTTTGTGCTTCTCATTTACATTCCGGGGCATGACAGACCGTGAAGTAACAATCTGGGTTCGGGGTATTTTTGATAAACGCTATCTCAATCCGGAGAATGACACTAAAAAAAATGAAGAATAATGGAACCTCAACACATAGCCGTTTTACTCACCTGTCACAACCGCAAAGCAAAAACGCTGGGCTGTCTGACCTCCCTGTATGCTGCTGAATTGCCTGTGGGATATGATATGGAAGTGTATCTGGTGGATGATGGGTGTACCGACGGAACAGCTGATGCGGTATCAGCTCAGTTTCCATCAGTGAAAATTATCACGGGCAGCGGTCAGCTTTACTGGGCAGGAGGAATGCGGCTGGCATGGAAAACGGCCATGAAGGTTAAAAACTATGATGCATATCTTTTAATCAACGATGATGTGACAATAAATGCCGGTTTTCTGCATCATTTAATCCATACCGATAAATTCTCGATGGACAATTACGGAATGAAAGGTATTTACACAGGTGCAACCAAAGAAAAAAACAGTGAAAAAATGACTTACGGCGGAACAATTATTAAATCAAATCATTTTATACTTAAAACAGAATTCCTGAAACCTTCTGAGAGTCCACAGGTATGCGATTTGACAAATGCTAACATCCTGTGGGTGAGTGAAGAAGTGCTGGGAAAAATCGGGATGTTCGATCCCCGATTTACACATGGCATTGCCGATTATGATTACTCGCTGAGAGCACGGAAAATGAAAATTCCTGTGTTGCAGGCACCACATATATGCGGTGTGTGCGACGATGACCATGGTCACAACTGGAAACCACGGGAAGTACCGCTAAAAGAACGGATAGCGTATCTGAAAAGCCCTACAGGTCTGGCTTATCAGGAATATCTGTACTATATCCGGAAACATTTTCCACTTTATTTACCTTATTCATTTGTACTACTCTGGCTCAAAGTACTGTTTCCATCTCTTTGGAATAAATATAAAATCGATAAATAACCGGCTATACGTTAGCTGAACAGTGTAAACAACTTATGGCAAAAAAGAAACTACTTATATTTCATCCGGCACTGGCACCCTACAGAGTGGATCAGTTCAATGCCCTGAGTCTGCTTTTTGAACTGGAAGTAGTTTTTCTGTATGATAACTTGTGGAGCTACAAAATGGATCAGAGTAGGCTGATTTCACAACTGAATTTCAGGGTTTCATGGCTGTTAACAGGTCCCCGCTACAAAGGCAGGGTTTTCAGGTACGGTATGCTGAAAAAAATCAAATCAATAAATCCCGACATCATTACTGGTTATGAATTTTCGTTTACCACTCAATATCTTATTCTGTTGAAACGGCTGGGCTTAATCCGGCAAAAAATCGGCTCCATGATTGACGACAGCATAGATATTTGCCATCACGTACAATCGGGCATACGCGCCAAAGCAAGAAAATATTCGGTGAAATACATGGATTTTTTAGTGGTTAATTCGGCTGAAGTTTCGCTTTTTTATCAGAAAGAATTTCAACTGCATGAAAATCAACTAATTATTTCACCACTGCTCCAAAACCCTGAAAGACTGCGCAGTAACTCTGAGAAACTTGAAGAAATTGCAAAAACATATGCAGAGAAATATCAACTAAATGGAAAAAAAGTGCTGTTATTCGTTGGACGTTTTATTCCCGAAAAAGCATTGCCACAATTTCTACGAGTAATATGTAATAAGCTGCATGAGCAAAGTAATTGCGTGTGTATAGTGGTAGGTGAAGGCCCGGAACTCCGGTCGTTGAAAGCCATTATTCTTGAAAAAAATTTAGAAGAAAAGGTGATATTGCCGGGAAAATTTGAAGGTGAGGAACTTTATGCCTGGTATTTATGTGCATCGGGTCTGGTTTTGCCGAGCGTATCCGAAACCTTTGGTGCGGTAGTAAACGAAGCGCTCATATTCGGTCTGAAGGTGCTTTGCTCTCAATACGCAGGAGCTTCGTGTCTGATCCGACCTGACAACGGACTGATATTTAATCCATTGAATGGTGATGACACTATTGAGAAATTAACCCTTTTACTGGCCGAAATCGAACCCGTTGGAGATGCTGATCTGACAAAAAAACCATCGCTGATGAGAAATTCCGAACAGCAGTTCCGTAACGAATGGAGGAAACTGACACATGATTAAAATTTTTTTATTGATAGCATCCATCAAATTGGGTGGCTCTGAAAATGTGGCACTCAGTATAGCCGAGCATTGTAAGTTAGCCCGTCAGGATGATTTTGAGTTTGTAATTGTCGAGCTGTTTCCGACCCGCGATGCCTATGCACTTAACAAAAAACAAAAGCTTGTTTCGCAGAATATCAGAACTATTACACTGGCTAAAACTCCAAAAAGAATGAGTTTGTTGCCCGGGCCACTTAGGCTGGTATATTTCCTGCTGAAAGAAAAACCGCAAATCGTTCATTCTCATACCGATTTACCGGATTTGGTGCTTTCCACCACGTTGCGCATTTTATCATTTTTTGGCATCAAAAAACCAAAAATTATCAGAACTATTCACAGCACACAATTATGGCCAACTCACTTCAATTTAGGCAAATATACCGAAAAAGCCTTCTCCGATGAGTGGATTTGCGGAGTTTCCGAACCGACTTTGAAAGCATACAATGAACTCAGAAGAAAATACCATTTTCCGGTATCAGCGCATCAACAGATTATTAATAACGGATGTATTATTCCCGATCGAAAACCCCATCCTTTCAATATTGATACTGCCAAAATAAATATTGCCTTTTGCGGCAGATTTGAAGATTATAAGGGTATGGACGTTCTTATCCCGTGTATTCAAATGATTTACGCGCTTTATCCCGGCGATTTTCTGTTTCATATCATCGGAAGTGGTACATTTCAGCACGAGATAGATAAACTGGCAAATGATTACGATACTGTGCTTGTGTATGAGGCTGTTCCGGATATTGCCGCGAAACTGTACGACTTTGATTACCTTTTTATGCCGTCACATTTCGAAGGACTTGCATTAATGTCCATCGAGGCGTCTTTTGCCAAAATTCCTGTAATTGCCACATTTGCCTCCGGACTGAAAGAAACGCTGCCGCACGACTGGCCACTGATGTTTCACAAAGAAAACAGGGAAGAATTGATGGCGATTTTTGAAAAGATAAAAAACAAATCCTACGATTACGAAAAGCTCAAAAATCAGGCATTTCGGTTTGTTAATGAACATTTTTCGATGAATAAAATGATTGATACCTATGCTGAACTATACAGGAGAATAAATGAGTGAAAAGAAAAACATATTGTTTTTGTTGCATGTACCGCCGCCGGTACACGGCTCTTCCATGGTTGGAAAGGCAATAGCAGATAGTGAGCTGATCAACAGTACTTTCCGCTGTCGCTATCTCAACCTGCTGATGTCGCGCACGGTCAGCGAAACCGGGAAACCGGGTGCATTGAAAGTTTTTCGGTTTATAGGACTGTGGTTCAGGGTTTTGGGTGAAATCATCAGGAAAAAACCGGATTTGTGCTACTTAGCGCTTACAGTAAAGGGAACAGCTTTCTACAAAGACATTTTTCTGGTCACTTTATTGCGCATATTCAGCATAAAGTGCATTTATCATCTTCATAATCAAGGCGTAAAACAAAATGAAACAAAAAAAATAAATTATCTTTTATATCGATTTGTTTTTCGGGATTCTCATGTCATTCTACTTTCCCGACAGTTGTACCGCGACGTGGAAACATTCGTACCTTCCTCGAGGATATTTTGTTGTCCTAACGGAATAAAAGACACCCTGACAAACGTTGAGACCCACACCGATTCCGGTCAAAAAACGGTAAAAATACTTTTTTTGTCTAATCTGATGCATTCAAAAGGTGTTTTTGTATTATTAAGAGCATGCTCCATGTTGAAACAAAATGGTGTTGATTTCGATTGCAGTTTTATTGGCGGACTTGGAGATATCGATGTTGATAAATTCAACAATTATCTGAATGAAAACGAATTAACTGATAATGTAAAATATCTGGGACAAAAATTTGGAATTGATAAACATCAGGCATTTACCGAAACCGACATATTTGTACATCCTACGATGAATGATTGTTTCCCGCTGGTTTTACTGGAAGCAATGCAACATCAATTACCGATTATATCTACTTATGAAGGTGGAATTTCGGATATTGTTGATAATGATAAAACCGGCTTTTTGATTCCAAAAAACGATGCAGAAGCCCTGGCTGAAAAACTGGAAATTTTAATAAAAAATCAAGACATTCGTCTGAAAATGGGAAAAGCCGGAAGGCATAAATATGAAAAGGAATTTACACTGGATATTTTTGAAAAAAAAATGAACAGTATATTAAACCAGACAATCGAACAGAATTTGTTTACAACGTATTAACCTAAAACTTTATTATTATGCTTACAGAAACTTCTAAAGAGACTTACAGAAGTCATTTTACGGAAGATCCTCATCCTTACATCACAGAAGGGTTTATTGATCTGGTGAAACAAAAAACCGAAAAAGTGGTACATTTGATTACTAATGAAGGAAATATTTCGCTCGGACTTATTGCCGGCTTGAAGGACAACGAACTCAGTGCTCCCTTTTCAGCTCCGTTTGGAGGATTTCATTATACCCACGACGACGTTTATTACAGCGAAATTTTTAATTTTCTGGCTCAGCTGAAGGAATATGCTGTGGATCAGCACCTGAATAAAATGTCATTTATACTTCCGCCCAACATTTACAACAGCTCGATAAACGCCAAATTTGTAAATGCATTTGTGAGGCAGGGTTACACGATGGAAATTCCGGATTTAGTAAGCTGGATAGATCTGAACCGATTTGATGGGACCTGGAAAAGGAAGAGAATTGCAGAAAATTGTAAATCGGCAATAAAAAACAATCTTACTTTCAGTCTGGTCACCGACGAAAAATCGATGAAGGAATCGTATGAAGTCATTGTAAATAACCGTACTCAACTCGGACGGGAGATCTTTATGAGTTTTGACGATTTGATGGATGTGAACAGGCTGTTTCCGGTAGATTTTTTTCTGGTGAAGAATAAAGAGGGCGATAATATCGGAGCAGCAATTTTTTATCGCGGACATCCGAAAATTGTACAGGGTATTTTCTGGGGTGATATTATACCCCGAACGTCCATTGGGATAATGGATTTTCTGGTATTCAATTTATTTATTCATTACAAAAATCTGGGATTTGACTACATTGACCTTGCGCTTTCGAGCAAATCAGGCATTCCAAATGAGGGATTAACCCGTTTCAAGGAAACACATCAGTGTACATCGTCGTTGCGCTATACAATTACCTGGACACCCGACATCTGATTCGCAGTGACTTAATTGTGGATTTTTCTTAAAAAATTACTAATGCACAACTAACTGAATACGTGTATATTATCAAATATTTTTTCTTTTAAAACCGTCACCATCGAGTTTCAGCCGGTCGAAATAGTCGGGCACTCTTTTGCCAGATAGTTTATCCACATACATTTTGGCCAGGTACTGACTGAACATAAAACCTGAGCCCTGCAAACCAGCCAGTAAGCCATTTTCAGGGTCAACTATCATTCGGGGTTCTACATAATAGCCTGCCCAAACGGCCTGCAATCCTACCGACGAAAGCCGCGGGATCCAGTTGACCAATTTTTCGGAGACTGACCGGATAAAATCCTGCGTGTTAATACGGATGTTTTTATTGGCATCGGCCGGTTCCGAAGCTGTTTCGGCACAGCCGATTATCTGACCGGTTTCGAGAAGTTGCTGAGCGTAAAAATTGGTAAATCCATTTACCTTTGTTCGGTCTATCAGCATATCGAGCGGCTCGTTATTAATTCCCAGATTAGGCAGGCGGCGGGTGATAAATGCCTGTTGTTTCACCGGATACAAGCCCGTTTCGAGGCCCAGTTGCGCAGCAAATTTTTCGGCATCCGCTCCGAGTGCATTCACAAAATGCGGTGTATAAAATTCAATATAGTTGCTTTCGTTATCTTTTACCAAAGCAATGAATTTATCATTCTCTTTGTGCACTTCCATCAGTTCGCAATCTTCGTAAATAGTCCCTCCTGCCCTGCTTCCCAGCGAGCGTATCAGGTCGATGACCAGACCCGGAGTGGCCTGCCAGCAATCAGGCGTAATGAATGCTGCCAGGTAG
>RRZU013595229.1_pt1 | contig 12347 bp, 14 predicted proteins | sample 2165561 | NCBI WGS metagenome assembly RRZU01 (sample SAMN10456909, study PRJNA506462) | wastewater metagenome | isolation source: wastewater sludge | place: USA: Moscow, Idaho | reverse complement strand
TGAGCTTTCAATTGTATCAAAATCTCCATTAAACCCAGTAACAAATACACTTAAAAACAGAACAATCCCAATGATTGATATTGCATTACCAATATAATAAAGTACTTTTCTACTTTGTTCCATGTGTTTCTCCTTGACATATTTATCTTCGTTTTTTAATCTTCAATTATATTATATCATTATAGTTTTACACAACAACTATCTTTGGTAAAATATAGTTTTTATCAATTGATATTAGTATAAAACCTGGACCAGCCTCACATTACAAATAAGTTTGGTAAAAAGGAGAAAGGTGATTATAATGAGTAACTTAAAAACATTATAATGATACGAGTTTTATTGCTCTCTAGTTCTTAATGATGTCAAATTGATGTCAAAAGTTATGAGAATCGTGAGAATGGTGAGAATCATGAGACGAAACACCCTCTATTGAGTAACAATGAGACGTCTGAGACATCGTTGATTGTCGAGTACCTATTGCGCGAATTGCCTTGGCTCAAGGTAAGTAGCAAATGCTCTAAAACCCACTGTAAAGTGTTTTTTTTTGTTTATAATTTATAAAAAAAGTTTTTAAAAATGGATAGTGATGTCAAAATGATGTCAAAAAATAGATTATCTTAATTCTAAATTTTAAAATAATTCCTAATTTTATTCATTAGTTTCCTGCTAAAAGAAATTCGTTTAAAATTTAATTCTTCAGTATTATCTTTTTGTACGGTTTCTGACTGCCTTTGTTCTAAAGAATCATCTGAAGATAGTTTATGTTTATTATTATTTTTATATGGTTCCTGTTTTAAATTTAAGTCTCTAATTTTACCTTTTGACACTGCTTCCTGAAGTCCTTTTTCTAATTTTCCACCTGCCGTTCGATTTATTAGATAATTATCATCGAAATATTGCACATATTCATCTTCTAAAGTAAACTTAGATCCTGTCGCTACAAAAATTTCCGTCGTATCAAAAGCTCGGAAACTATCAATTGATAATTTTGAGTTATCTTTTCTTCCAAATATCAAACGATCAAATTCTTTTGTTTTGCTCCAATGGCTCATAATCCTCTGTTTTATATCTTTACTCGTTCCTATGTAAACTTGTTTGTATTTTCTAAGTACGAGTAAATAATATCCTTCTTTTTTATTTACCAAGTTTAGGTCTTTGATTTCCTTAAATTCAGGATAATGATCCAAAAAATCCTCAAGTTCCTTTTCAAATTGTTCATTACTTAAAGAGTTAAAAAAATTTATATTTTTATCAAAGTTATATAAGCAATCTATAGTATGTTGCTTACAGAAATCATCAGTATACACAATACCTTTTCTAAAAGAACTGTTTTTATTTACAGTTATATAATTGTCTCTTGTTAAACTCATCCCATCTGGTTTTTCCCTTATTGTGACATTAAAATATTTCACTCTTTGAAGCTCCTTTCAAGCTACTTTCATTTTTTATTATATTTTAATACTATACTATTGCACGTATTTTAACAAACTTTCATTGATTTTTTAGTATAGTTTTACAGTCATTTTATTTAATGGTTTGAATCATTAAGGGACTATCACGTGTTGTGTCATCATTTGCTACTATTTTATCAAGGAAGTTAGCGAGTTCATATTGCTTATTAGGATACATATGAGAATACGTTCTAAGCGTTGTTTCTATATTTTCGTGGCCAAGTCTTTGTTGGACTATATTTGGTTGCACTCCTTGATTTATAAGTAGCGAAGCATGAGAAAGTCTTAGGTCATGAATTCTGATTTTTTTTACATTTGCTTTATCAGCATATGTTCTTATATAGTATCCCATCTTATTTCTACATGTTTCAAAAAATTGCTCCTCCGGTTTCTTGATATTGTACATTTTTATGTATTGTTTTAATTCTTTATTTAAGAACTGTGGGATAGTTACAACCCTTTGTGACATTTCAGTCTTTGGTTTTGTGAATATGTATTCTTGATTTTCATATCGTGCTGTATGCGTTATTTCAATATAGCTTCTTGTACTGTTATAATTTTTAAGCCTTAGAGCCATCAACTCACCAATACGTATACCTGTAAAGAAAAGGACTTTAAATTGAAGTTTAATTACATCAATTTCAACAGCTGTTAAAAATTGATTGAATTCATCAAGTGTCCAGTACTTCATTCTTCCAGAACGTTCTTTACCCATTGGATCAACTTTCTTCATTGGATTATTTTTCAAATCATAGTATTTTACTGCATGATTGAATATTGCTGTTAGTTGGTTATTGATGGTTCTTGAGTAAGCGGGTTTATAATCTGATTTTAATATTTCGTTTTGCCAATTAAGTATATCTGGTACTTTTATATCATTTAATACTTTGTGTCCTAACGTCTCTCTTATATGTATGTCATATATACGTTGTTTTAGTCTAAGAGTTGTAATTCGTATTCTGTTTTCAATATTATTGATATACAATTCGAAGAAGTCATTTAGTGTCTTAGAAATATTTGGATCCATGTTTAGCTTTTCCATGAAATTATTTTCCCACTCTCTAGCATCACGTTTAGTTTTAAATCCACGTTTTGCACGCGTTACTTCTTTTCCTTGTAGGTTTTTATATCTTAGTGTTACAACCCAGTTATTGGTTTTCTTATCTTTATATACACTCATTTTCTTTCATCCTTTCTTCTAATTGCATAAAAAAATCGGAAAGTCTGACTTCTAACACATTTGCAATAATTGACAATGTGTAGATTGTTGTTGCTCTTTTTCCGATTTCTACATAATATAAATGTTGGCGGTTTAAACCAGTGAGTTTTGCGAACTCTTGTTTGGTAATATCTTTTGCATCTCTAAGATCAGAGATAAGTAATCCCACTTCTTTCATAAATAAATATTCTAAATTTAGTGCTTTCATTTAGTCACTTCCTTTCGCAACACAACACTATCACAACAGTAAGCCCAAAGCTACTATATGATAACAATAGCAATATCAGGCTTTGAAAAATATAAAAACACCCACTTAATAGTGAATATATTGATTTTTCCTACCGATAAACCATCCATAATTTTAAAGTGATGATGTCAATTTGATGTCAAAAATATAAAAAGAGTATAAATTCGTCAATGAATGTGTAAATAAATCGTAGTGGAAGTTCATGTTTCATATTAAGGTATCTGAATGAAACGCTACTATCACGACGATTTTTTTAATTTGCATACTAAAAAATGAATATATTCAGTTGTTATTCTACAGTCTTATTCAGCATGAATGATTTAAATCTAACGTTAGCATATACTGCTTTCACACCAGTTTATTGCTACATGATATGAAAGTGAATTATTGGTAGGTCTCATGTGTACAAGTTGCCACAACAATACGGCTATATAAAGATAAATCAAAAGATGAAAAATAATTTAAATCACTTTAAAATAATGATAGAAGGAAGTGATATGCATGAGTAAATTCTATCAACCTACAAAGTTGTTTATTGGTTCATCCATGTTAAATGCAATACCTGATGTATTGCGTGAATATGGAAAGCGTGTCTTGATGGTTTCAACCAATGATGCGCCTTTACAACCGCTTTATGATTCAATTCATAAATTATTAGAAGGATTTGAAGTGACACACTTTACAGGTGTTGTTCCCAACCCAACTGTTGAATCAGTTGATGCTTGTTTAGATATGGATGTTGAGTATGATGTGATTCTTGCTGTTGGTGGTGGAAGCAGTATTGATACTGCAAAAGCCATTAATTTAAAGAGTCATTATCGAGATGAATCTTGGGAAAGTTTGTTTAAGCGCTTTGACAGTTTCACTAAAGAATACAATGAGAAATTCCATCCTTTGGTGAGTGTTCCCACAACATCAGGGACTGGATCTCAAGTCACACAAGCTGCCGTGTTATCGATGGGTGTTGATAAGTTAACACTTTATCATACAGGGTTATTGAGTGACGTGGCGATCTTGGATCCCAATTTAACCACAACACTACCCAAACGCTTAACCTCTGCGACCGCATTTGATACATTTACCCATGCTTTTGAAAGTTATCTCAGTGACAAAGCCAATGCATTGACGAAGTTGGATTCATTGAATGCCATGAAAATTGTGGTAGATACGTTACCAAAAGTATTGGAAGATCCTAAGAATGTTGTTTATCGTGAACAATTGATAGTTGCGGATACTTTGGGAGGACGCTCTTTAAGTAATGCTGGTGCCCATGCCCCCCACCCACTATCAGAAATTATCGGTGGTTTGGCTAACGCTATGCATGGCGAAGCCCTTGCAAGTGTTTATCCAGCATTTATCAAACTCGGAAAAGAACGTTTTAAAACAGAGTTTGAGTATTTGAGTGAAGTGCTATTTGATGGTGAAGACTTATATACATCCATCGTTTCATTCTTAGCATCGATATCTTTAGATATTTCTGTCTCTGATTTGGTTCAATCAGATGAGATGTTTCAAGCGATTAAATCTCATCCAGTTTGGGATTTCTTACCCTTTGGAGATCGTGCATTCTTTGAGGCGATCTTAGATGAAGCCTACTAAAGGTTATATCTTTATTGATATAGATGGGACGTTGGTGGATGCATCGCTCACATTAAATCAAGTGGATGTAGACAGTATCGTGTCCGTAATGGAGTTAGGGTATGATGTGATTTTAACATCAGGAAGACCCCTTAAATTTGTTGAATGGATTCGCGATCAAATCCATAAAAATGTCAAAGTCATTGGTTTCAATGGCGCAATGGTAGAAACTGAAGTGCTAAAAACACTACCCAAAACGACTATTGATGAATTAATGCATCTAGAGGAAACGGTCATATTCAAAAATGAAAATGGATACTTCAGCAACAAACAACAGCTCCCCCAAGTTTTTGAGTATGAAATGTTAGATGATTATTCACAAAGTAAAATACCCATCTCAAACATCCTTAAAGTGATTGTTTGGGTGGGTGACCAGGACTTTTTAAAAGTTCAGAAACGACTTGAATCAATAAAAGGGATAACTTTGATGTCCTATTACCCCAAAGGTTTTGAAATCATGCCACAAGGGATTGACAAGGGCGTTGCGATCAAACATTATGTAGATAAAAAACTTCCCATTTACAGTATAGGAAATGATGTCAACGATATACCGATGTTTCAGGTAAGTGATGCGTATTATGTCGTTGGCCATAAACTTGAAGGACAACAAGTGAAAAATGTCTCAGAAGCAATTCATAAAATTATAGGAGGAATTTAAATGAAACATATTAAAATAGCGGCCGGTTTGGCACATGTTAATTATGGACGTATTGCAGATTTAGTTAAAGAAGTGAGTGATGCAGGCGCTGATTACATCCATGCGGATGCGGCAGATATGCATGATTTACAAAATATGAAATTAATGGGTGGACACCAAGTGATTGCAGGAATTCGTCCTGAAACAGACAAACCCATTGAATGCCATATTTATACTGTATCAATGGACCGTATGTTCATTGAACAGATTGCAGAAGCAGGCGCAAACATGTTAATTATTCCTGCAGAACATTTCATTGGGGCACAACTTGCTTACATTATCAACTGGTGTAGAGAGTTGGGTCTTAAGGTTGGACTTACCATTGGTTGCTATGCACCTTTGAGTTTTGTTGAAGAATCAATTTATGATATTGACAGACTTCACATTGTAACCCATGGTGTTGATGAGACAGATGGTCAAGATAACTGGGGATGGAGAAGAAGCGTGACAGATTTAGTCAGACGTGCACGTAAGTTAATTGATGAGAAAAACCCAAACTGTGAATTGGCTATTGATGGTGGATTAAGACAAGATAACATGGAGTTATTGATTAAAGAAAATCCAGATGTCATTGTACTTAGCTCTGCGATCTTTAAAGATCCTGAAGGTGTGAGTGCTGGTGTTAAAAACTGTCGTGCAGCGATTGATGCGGCTACAAAAAAATATGGTCTCTAATTTGAGAATACTACTGAGTTCTTTATTAACAGCCATCGTGGTTAACTTCCTATTTATGCACGATGGCTTGGCGCCCGGTGGTATTACTGGATTGTCACTTGTGTTAAGTACATTAACAAATATTGAGGTCAGTACCATGAGTTTAATGGTATCGGTACCCCTTTTGGTTATTTCAACCGTGGTCTTGGGTAAGGGATTTGGAATTAAGACATTAGCAATCATCCTATTAACCCCCCTTTGGATGCGCATATTACCTCAAGTTCATGTTCTTGCATTCCTTCCTGAGATTCCTCAATGGATAATTTCTGGTTTGGTTGGTGGGATATTGATAGGAACCAGTATTTATTTAGCGATCAAAAGTGATGCCGCAACCGGTGGTACTGATGTTTTAGCACTTTTAATTCAAAAGTTGATACCTAACGTTAAGTTATCTAATATTATTTTAGTATTAGATGGACTGATTATCGTATCAACAGCCATGATTCATAAAAATATATTGTTGGCAGTTTTTAGCTTTATATCACTTTATATCATCACACAAACTTTAAATAGACAGTTAAAAAATCCCACCGTTTAATCGATGGGATTTTTATGATAGGGGTCATTTTTTGTTTTGAATAAGGAACGGACTGCTTTTTTTAATTGAATTAAAGCATCGTCATTTAATAGATTCTGAATAACAATATAGGGTGTGTTTGTGCGTACGGAGAGTTCATGAGTAGTAATGATTAAATCATACATCTCTAAATCATAGGCAGATAAATCGTGAAACTTGATCGTATCAACAATCGTTATTTCACGACAATGATTCTCAATTTTTTCTTTTAAGATTGTTTGAGCACTGCGCGCAAAATCAGTTACCAGTACTGTCTTCAATGGCTTCTTCTTACGTTCCAGCGCACTGGCTAAATATAGGGTGAGTAACCCTTGTTCTTCTTGTGATAAATCAACCCAAAGCGGATCATTAAGTGATTCGATACTACGAGATACAATTTCAAATGTATGAGGGTATTGATCCAAGATATCATAAAGCAGGGGGTTACTGATTTGAATGCCATGTTTGACTCTGAGGTAAACAGCATTTAAATGTTCTATTAATTGTTGTTTTAATAACGTGTCTTTGGTGAAATCGATGGTTAAAAGTTCACTCCATTTGGAAATCAATCTTTCAATAAATTGTTGAATTTGTTGTGTATCGTGATGGGTGAGGGTTGAACCTGGTAAATAAGCAATAACATAGGCTTGAATATAGGTGATTTCATCCTTGGGGAGTGTCTTTTTAAGGTAAGTATTGAGAGATTCAACCAAGCTTTCAGCAACTTCAAAAGTTCCTTCATACTGCATTAACTCTTTCTTAAATGCTTCTGTTAATGTTACATCTTGATTGATCTCATGACGTTTGAGCACAATTAATAACCGCACAAATAGATGGGAGAGAAATACAGGGGTATAAGCTTGTTTGAGGGTTGGAATCTTGAGTTCAACGATTTTTATGAGGTGTGCGATTTCATCATCCGTTAAATCCAAACCATAGAACAAGTACTCACCCGTTGTATTTTCAGTGTTTTGTGTGAGTAAGTTACTTAAGGTTGGTATGGATGCATCGCCCAACATGATTTCAAACATGAGATTTCGCATGCGCCGTTCTTTACCGATAATATTGGTTCCTGCACTGCCTTGTCTTTGGAGTTTGAGATCAAAGGGCTCTAAAAGGGTTTCTATCTTGGCTAAATCTTTTTGAATGGTCGCACGGGATACAAAAAATTCTTGCATTAAGTCTGAAATTTTATTGTTTCTGTTGGATAATAGTCTTAAGATTATCGCGTTTCTACGATCATCGGCGTTTTGAATAATTTGTTGTGATAAAGATTGGTTGAAAAGTGTCATCAGTTCCAGCTTATCTTTATGAGACCCTGCCAACTTAATACCCATGCCAGGTGTTCTTAAAAGGGTTACGGGTGATCGTTTGATTCTGTTTCCCAATTGATCCAAATCATTTCGTATGGTTCGATTTGAGACAGATAATGCTTGCGCGATTGTATTAATACTGACATAATCATCAAATCGTGCTAAAAACTCAAGTATGTCTAAGATTCGTTTGTTTTTCAAATCAATCACCTCATCGTTATTGTATCACAAAGAAAGGGAATGCTATGAAAATTATAGATGATATTCGTAAACTTGTATCCATTGAATCTGTGCGTGATGTTGCGTCTAAAAAAGATGGCGCACCGTTTGGTAAGGGCATAGATGAAGCGTTTCAAACATTTTTGGAAATCGCTGAAGAAATGAGCTTTAGAACCGTCAATATGGATGGATATGTTTGTTATGCAGAAATTGGTCCGAAGTCTGATGAATATGTCGGTGTATTAGGACATCTTGATGTGGTTGAAGCAGGAGGAAACTGGGATACCCCACCCTTTACATTGACCATCAAAGACAACATTATGTTTGGGCGAGGTGCAAATGACGATAAGGGTCCTTTGGTGGGTGCCCTTTATGCCGCCAAACGCGTCTATGATAGTCAAATGGAAATGAAGTATCCGATTCGAGTGATTGCTGGGGGTGCAGAAGAGACCACGTGGGAATGTATGGACCATTACTTTAAGACCGAGTCACAACCCAAGTATGCCTTTTCTCCTGATGGTAATTTCCCGATAGTTAATGAGGAAAAAGGCATTCTTCAGCTTAACCTAACCTTCAATAATATTGGAGCGTATGAATTCGTTTCAGAAAGACAACGTATGTACAATTGTTCGAAGTTAGCAGTCGATGGAACAATTTATGAAAGTAATCAGACATTATCAAGAAATCCTCATCGCTCAGATCATGCGTATCAGAAATGGTTAAAAACAGTCAAGGTGAATACACCACTGGTACAGTTTTTAAGGAGTTTGGATCCATCGAAAAACGATGATATCTCTTATTGTGTCATGTCTATTAATACAGAAGGCGATAAGCATGTTGTGGGTTTGGATGTACGGTATCGAAAAGCTTCTATGTTACAGGAAGTTTTAAAAGACTTGAATGAGTATCAGTATGAGATAACAAGACATCTCAAACCTTTATATGTGCCTGAGGATTCGAAGTTAATTCAAAGTTTAAAATCAGCGTATGAAACGGTTATGAAGGAGCCGGCAGCTGTTCTTACCAAAGGGGGTGCCAGTTATGCACGTGTTTTAACTAATGGTGTAGCATTTGGTGCGACTTTTGAAGGTGAGAATCCAAAACCCCATATGCCCAATGAAAACATGTCAATTGCTTCATTATTGAAGGCCATTGATATTTACGAGGAAGCATTGAAACATTTGGTTCAAGATGTGTAAAAGTTGCCACAATGATTGGGTATTGGTTTTACATATGAAGATATTGTGAAAGCGGTTTTAAAGATATAAAATTGTTTTAGAAAGGATGGTCTTTATGTTCAAAAAGATTCAATCAAAACTTCAAACGTTTGCGGGTGCCATGATGGTTCCCATTATCCTTTTGGTTTTAGTTGGTTTCTATGTCGGAATCGGTTCTGCATTTACTAACTATATTTTACCAGAAGGAAACTTTATTACACATATCTTCCAAATGTTTACAAACCTTGGATTTATGTTTATGAATAACCTCCAAATTTGGTTTGCTGTAGGTATTGCCTTTTCTTTAGCTAAAAAAGAAAAAGGTTGGGCAGCCTTTGCGGGTGTTGTTATGTATATGTCTTATATTAAAGGTATTGAAGGGATTGCGGGTTTCAATGGATGGACAGAAGCTACAACAACAGTAGAAGCTCTGGTATCATCTGGTTATACCTCAGAAGCAGCCCTTAACTTTAATGCAATGTGGGGAAGTCACTTAGGAATATTCAACTACAACATGGGAATATTCTCAGGAATTATTGCTGGTCTATCAGCATCATGGCTTCACAACAAATTTGTTGATACAGAACTACCAGCAATGTTTTCATTCTTTGGTGGTACAAAGTTTGTTATTATTATGGTCACGATATTCTCAATTCCACTTGCATGGGTTACCTATTTTGTATGGCCCTTTGTTGCCAATGCATTAGCAGGGATTACAGGATTTATTTCTGGATCAGGACTTTTGGGAACGTTTATCTTTGGAACCTTAGATAAATTATTATTACCCTTTGGAATTCACCACTTGATTGCTTTCCCCATTGAGTATTCAGCGGTGGGTGGAACCATGGTGATTGATGGTGTCCTTTATGAAGGGGTAAGAAATATTATTGTAGGTCAAGCAGGAAGTGCAACAGCACTGGGATATATTACGCGTAACTTTACCTCAGGTCGAATCCTTTTCCAATTAGCAGGACTCCCTGGAGCTGCCTATGCGATGTATAAACTAGCAAAACCAGAAAACAAGAAAAAAGTAGCATCACTACTTGTCCCTGCTGTGCTGACGTTGGCCCTGGTTGGAGTGTCTGAGCCAATAGAATATACATTCTTATTCTTAGCACCACAACTTTACTTCTTGGTCTATGCACCATTAACCGGATTGATGTATGTGTTGGCTGAAGTGTTTAAGATTTCCATCAATGGACATGCTTTACTCTTCATGATACCAAACCTATTTCAACCCCATAAAGTTCACGCAATGGCACTTATATTCTTATTGCCACTGGCGTTTGTACTTTACTACTTCATCTTCAAATTCTTTATTAAGAAATGGGATTTAAATACTCCTGGTAGAAAAGATGATGAAGCCAAACTGATGAGTAAAAAAGAATACCAAGCTTTGAAAAATGAAGGAAAACAGGAATCAACATTGGAATCAGAGATTGTCTTAGCCTTTGGTGGTAAAGAGAATATCGTCGGTGTCACAAACTGTGCGACAAGATTAAGAGTAGAAGTTAAAGACGGAACACAAGTTGCTTCTGATGCTGTTTGGACTGAACACTTAGATGCATCAGGTGTTGTGCGTGCAGACAATCACTTCCAAATTATTTATGGTCCTCGTGTTGTAAATATCGCAACCCGTGTTAAAGATATCTTGGGTCATGATTAATGTTGACACAAGAACAAGTATTAAAAATTAAAAGCAAATTAGACGCGTTAAGTTTAACCCACCCCATTGCTTATGAAATTTATGGTTTAAACAAGACACTTGCTTCTTATCATCCCGTAACCTTATCTCAAGATAAGGCCAACTGGATTTTAAGAAAAAGAAATTCAGCCTTGCGTTTTGAAATGGACACCTTAGATCTATTCACTAAAAATGAAGGCAATGAATCAAAATTTGCACTTAAATACGGTCTGTATTTAAAAGATTACACCATTACCCCTGGTGCAGTCTGTATTAAAAATGAAGCAGGTGCTTTGATTGGTGTGGTAACCATAACAGGTCTTTCTCCCCAAGAAGATCACGATATCGCCAAACAAAGCTTGCTAGATTAATTGTTACTGGAGTCAAATACCTATGTCTGACTCTTTTTTCTTATGTGAAACAGACGCAAAAATTTATATCATTTTGACAATTTCGACCAAGTGGGACTATGTCAAGAAAACGGAGAGGTTAAATTTAGAGTTTAACCTTAATCAGTATTATGACGATAGTCTGTATTGTTTTTCATAATCATTTGGTGATTCATAACCACATGAACCATGTATTCTAACGGTATTGTAAAACGTTTCAATATATTAGAATATGATTTGATGAGCGTGTTTGATATCTTTAATTTTATAAAAGTTAAGCCATTCTCTTTTGATCACTGCATGGAATGATTCAATACATGCGTTATCCCAAGGGTTCCCTTTTCTAGAATAACTTGGTATCAATTCTTCGCCACATACTTCTAAATATTTAGCGGATACATATTGTGAGCCTCTGTCACTATGAATAATGACTGGTGTGTCTGTATTTCTTCTTGATTTAGCTTTATTAATGAATTTAACGACTGTGTTAGTATTTAGATTATTTGATAACTCCCATGCGATTATTTTCTTAGATTATAGATCCATGACACTTGTCAGATACACAAAACCTGTTCTTTTCCAGACATAAGTTATATCAGTGCATCAGACAGAATTTGGTGACTTTGGATTAAAATCTCTTTTTAATATATCTTGTAATTTATTTGAGAAATCACTATTTTGAGTCGTAATTGTATAAGGTTTTCTGTATTTAGCTCTAATACCTTCTTCTTTCATGTAAGTTGATACTGTTCTTTCAGATACAGAAATACCTTTTTTTATTAAGTTTTATGGTAATTTTTGGAGCTCCATATATTCTATGTGAGTCTTCATGAATTTCCTTTATCTCTTTTTTAACTTGGATCTTTTTCTCTTCTTGTTTAGAGACTGGCCTTTTTAGCCAATCATAATAACCTGATGAAGAAACACCAAGGATTGGGAGAACACTATTGATTGAAAGTTTACTAGAACTTTCTTTGACACAAGTGTAAATTACTTCTGTTCG
>RRZU012835432.1_pt1 | contig 12347 bp, 9 predicted proteins | sample 2165561 | NCBI WGS metagenome assembly RRZU01 (sample SAMN10456909, study PRJNA506462) | wastewater metagenome | isolation source: wastewater sludge | place: USA: Moscow, Idaho | reverse complement strand
GAAATATATTTGGGTAATCCTGTATGTCCGAGAACAACTGATGGTAGTCCTGTCAATTTGACAATAAACTCTTTGCCTCAGGTTGCTATTTCCGCTTCTTCTGCACAACAATGTTATGGAAGTGTTATTAATGTAGACATTACCCTGTTTTCAGGAACCCCTGATTATACGGTAAACTATACTTTGGCTACCGATGGTGGCAGTGCTATCGCTCAGTCTCCGTTAGTTCTTTCTAGTTCTACTTCTATACCGGTATCTTCCGCAGGAAATTTTGTTTACAATATAACATCAGTAACTGATTCAAAGGGTTGTTCTTCTGTACTGCCGGCAACGACATCTGCAGATGTAACAGTATATGGATTACCTACTTTGCAATTAACATCAGGAACGCAAAATTCTACCTTATGTGAAGGTGTTTCTTTGGAAACAACTGTTTATACCTGGGGAGGAACTGCTACAGATGTTGATGTAACCGGACTTCCTGCAGGATTGACTTTTGTTAAATCATCTCTTGATAAAACGATTACAATAACAGGTACTCCGACTGCAAGTGGAAATTATACGATATCAACTTTGGGACAATCAATTCTTTGTAGTGCTGCTACCATAAATGGAGTGGTTTCTTTAAGTGCTCCGTCTACTATTGTGTTAACCTCAGATGTTACTACCCAAAATCAAACCGTTTGTTCGGTTTCTCCCATAACACTTACAACTTATACAATCGGAGGTGCCGCTACAAACTATACAGTTACAGGTTTACCTTCTGGATTATCTCATTCTATCATTGGTAATACGATATCAATAAGCGGTACACCATCTGAATCAGGAATATATACCATAACCACTGTCGGGAGTTCTGCGGTTTGTAATGAGGTATCTATTCTTGGGTCTGTTACATTAAATCAATTGCCTACTGCAACTCTTACTGGTTCTTCTGTCGTTGCATGTAGTGGATATACTGATCCGATTAATTTGACAGTAACATTAACCGGTACTCCCAATTGGGAAGTTGTTTATACAGATGGTACAGCCAATACCACTGTTTCTAATATTACGACTTCTCCCATTAAGATACAAGTATCACCTTTATCCACAAAGAGCTATAGTTTAGTTAGCGTCAGTGATGCAAGTTGTACGGGAGTTGTTTCAGGAACAACAACTGTTACTATTAACCCAAATCCACAAATTGCAGATTTTACAGTAGAAGATAATGTTATTTGCGATGGAAGTTCAACCAATTTGGTTGTAACGCTGCAAAATGCAACATCTCCCGATTATACTATAATTTATAGTGTTAATGGACAGCAATATACGGCTATTTCAACGACAATGCCTGCAACTATTCCCGTTTCGGTAGCCGGAACGTATTAACTTATATCTGTAGCCGATGGCAATACTTGTTCAATTACTTCTTCTATTCAAAGAACTATAGCAGTTGAGGATCCTATTACTATTGAAAATCTTCAACTAGAAGGTAGTTTGGTTGCTTCGGGAACAATTGTTTTAGGAACTGAATTGCAAATAGCCGCAACCGTTACTCCCGCCGCAGCAAGTTTGGTGTGGTATGCAGATAATAAGTTGTTGTCTTCAACAAGTAATCCATTGATTGATTCTCCATACAAAGATACCAATTACAAATTGGTTGCTACAGGATCATTATGCCCTGGAAAGGCAGAGCGTGAAATTTCGGTTAAAGTCTTATGGCCGACTGTTATAACTCCTTATGATGCAAACGATAAAAATGATGTGTTCCCATTATCTGATAATACTTCTGAACTTTATTCTCCAGGATTTAAGATACATGTATTCAATAGATATGGAAAATTAGTTTATGAGGGTCTTCAGGCTTGGGATGGGAAAGAAGCGGGTAGCTTTGTTTTACCGGGAGTTTATTATTACATAGTACAATTGCCTGAAGGTACCGTTAAAAAAGGAACAGTAGAAGTTTTCAAACGATAGAAATACAAGAAAAAATGATACAGCTATGAGAAAAGGACTTATTTTATTACTGTTTATAAGCACGAGTGTTCTTGCATATCCAGACATAAATTCGAAATACGAGCAAGGTCCTTACGTGTTTGAAAGTTCGCGAGTTAATACCAAAGGTAAAGAAATAGCCCTCTCGGACTATAAAGATGGTAAAATTGTTTATCTGCGAGACGGAGTAGTTTTCCAAAGTGCATTGGATAGTTTAGGTGAATTATTGCCACCTGAAAAAAGTGAAGACTTTTCTTTATTAAATATTACAGGAACAGTTGCTTATGATTCATTGCGAAATAAGCTGTATTACAGTATGTATGACCCTAAAGAAGGCGGCGACTACTTGTATGAAAGTGATTTTTCTTCAGGAAAATGGAGCCTTGGAAAAAAAATGAAAATTCGTGGCACAAACAGAAGTAAAACACAGGTAGGTTTTATGGAAAGTGCTGGATGGAATTATCGTAGTCGTCCCATTAAAGGATTTTACAATCCGCGTTTGTCAAAAGAAGGTAAACGATTGTATTTCACGTATTTGGCGGATGGTGGTCAAAGAGATATTTATTATGTAGATATTGAAAGTGAAGCTACTGATATTTGGAGTTATCCACAAAATGTTGGGTTTACCGTTAATACTTCTTCTGATGAAGATTGGAGTTATATCTCTGGTGATAGTGTTTTGTACTATTCAAGCACTAGCACGGATGGTTTGAAGAATATATATGTATCCCAAAAAGATGGAGAAGGTTGGGGGATGGGTAAAAAATTAAGTTTGCCCTACAATGATAGTGTGAAGACAAATAATTACAATATCATGGTGAGGGATGGTCTTCCGTTACTTATATCCGATAGAAACACAGAAAATGGAGATGATATTTTCTTGTTCCATCCTATTATACCGAAAGAACCTGTTGTAGACCAGGTGGAAATAGAACGTCGTAAAAAATTCTACTGGGTATTCTTCTTATTTGATTTTGATAAAGATATTTTGGCTGAAACATTCAAGCGTGATTTGAACAATCTGACCAAGGCAATGCGTGAATTTAAGGATGTTTCGTTTGAAATTAGTGGTTATACTGATAGTCGTGGCTCCGATGAATACAACGATGCTTTGTCCTTACGTCGTGCCAATGAAATCAAAGATTTATTAGTAAAAGAGGGCTTTAAACCTGAACAATTGGTTACCGTTGGTTACGGAGAGCGACGATTGCAGGTGCCAAATGCTAAAACAGAAGAAGAACATGCACAAAATCGTCGAGTAGAAGTGCGTATCATAGTGACCGAGTAATTGTTCGTTTGGAAAAACTTAAAAGTAAGATATTATGAAAAAAATTATATTTGCAGCATTATTTTTGGCGAGCATAGTAAGCGTAAATGCTCAAAATGATTTTCTGCTGACCGAGCAATTATTTTCTCGTATAGCAACAAACCCTGCAGGAACCGGAAATAGCGAGAATGTAAATGCATTTTATTTGGGAAGACTTCAGTGGTCAGGTTTTACGGGAGCTCCGGTTTCAAATTTATTGAATGTCCATTTTTATTCTCCTAAAATGAGTTCCGGTTTTGGAGCATCTTTCTCGTATGATGAGAGTGGAATAGCATATTCCGATTTAAATGCAAAATTGGTTTATGCGTATCATTTAGATATTGATGAGAACAACTTGTTATCTTTGGGTTTGTCTGCTGGAGTTGAAGATAAACGTTTTGATCCGACAAAGCATATTTTAGAAGATGACACGGAGAGAGGAGAAGAAGATGGAATTCCTTTGGAAGCTGAAGGAAAAACCTCTTTTGATGCTGATTTTGGTGCTGAGTTCTCTAATTCACATTTGCTAATTGGATTGTCCGCTCGTCATTTACCCGGATTTTTTGCAGAAACAAGTACTTACAACGCAGTACCACAGTTTTATGGTTATGCTAGGGGATTTATTCCGGTTAATACAAATTTGTCTCTTGCTCCTGCATTGTTGGGTATGTATATTCCTTCTTTGAGCGGAGATGAAAAAGAAGAATATGTTGGAGAATTGAACTTAACAAGCTTTATTTATCATAATTATTGGGCAGGTTTAGGTTGTCGTTTTAATACAATAGAATTTAGCAATTCCACAGCTACTGCTTTAGTCGGTTTTCAGTGGGATTGGTTCCGTCTCGGGTGTGCTTATGAATTAAGTCTCGGAGAGTTAAGTAATTTATCCTCAAGTTCTTTTGAGTTAATGCTTTCGTTAGATATTCCTACAAAGAAAAAGGGCAATTTTTGGGAATAAATAATATTTTTCGCTTTATTGGGAGGAACAGACAAAATCTGTTCCTTTTTTAATGTCTGTTATTCCTATCAAAAAAAATAAAATTAGGCATCTAAAACTTCTAAAATTATATTGTATATTTGTCATTCTTTCTAAAAACGTTTATAAAAATGGGAAAAGTTTTAATTATCGGTGCGGGTGGTGTAGGAACTGTTGTGGTTCATAAAGTGGCACAAAATAATGATGTGTTCACGGAAATTATGTTGGCAAGTCGTACAAAGTCTAAATGTGATGTCATTGCTGCAGATGTGAAAAAACGTTATGGGGTATCAATAAAGACAGCTCAGGTAGATGCTGATAATGTGCCGGAATTAGTTGTTTTATTAAAGTCCTTTCAACCCAAATTAGTCATAAACGTAGCTCTACCTTACCAAGATTTAACCATTATGGATGCTTGTCTTGAGGCGGGAGTTAATTATTTGGATACAGCCAATTATGAACCCAAAGAAGAAGCTCATTTTGAATACTCATGGCAGTGGGCTTACCAAGAAAAATTTAAACAAGCGGGATTGATTGCTATATTAGGTTGTGGATTTGATCCGGGAGTAACTAGTGTGTTTACTGCTTATGCTGCAAAACATCATTTTGATGAAATACATTATTTGGATATAGTTGATTGTAATGCCGGTGATCATGGAAAAGCATTTGCAACTAATTTTAATCCTGAAATAAATATTCGTGAAGTTACTCAACGTGGAAAATATTGGCAAAATGGTGAGTGGGTTGAAACCGAACCTCATGAAATACATAAACCTTTGAATTATCCTGAAATTGGCTCAAAAGAGTCATATGTAATTTATCACGAAGAATTGGAATCATTGGTGAAAAATTTTCCGACCATTAAGCGTGCTCGTTTTTGGATGACTTTTGGTCAAGAATACCTAACACATTTGCGTGTAATACAAAATATCGGTATGGCACGTATTGATGAGGTGGAATATAACGGACAAAAAATAGTTCCTATTCAGTTTTTAAAAGCAGTGTTGCCTAATCCGGGTGATTTGGGTGAAAATTATAAGGGATGGACTTCTATTGGGTGTCGTATAAAAGGAATAAAAAACGGTAAAGAAGTTTCTTATTATATTTATAATAATTGTAGTCATGAAGATGCTTTTAAAGAAACCGGCACACAGGGTGTTAGTTATACGACTGGTGTTCCTGCAACTGTTGGAGCCATGATGTTTATGACCGGTAAATGGTCAGGTAAAGGAGTTTTCAATGTCGAACAATTTAATCCGGATCCATTCTTGGATACCCTTGCCAAACAGGGATTACCTTGGCACGAACAATTCAATATCGATTTAGAATTGTAACATGATTTGTACCCAAATACCGAAATGATTGATTATAGTCAAATACCTTCTCCTTGTTATGTTCTTGACGAGGTACTTTTACGGAAGAATTTGCAACTTATACGTTCTGTGAAGGAACGTGCAGGAGTTGAAATTATTCTTGCCTTTAAGGCTTTTGCTTTGTGGAAAGTATTTCCTATTATTCGAGAATATATTTCCCATTCAACGGCAAGTTCTTTGTCAGAAGCTCGTTTGGCTTACGAAGAAATGGGGAGTAAAGCCCATGCTTATGCTCCTGTTTATAAAAAAGATGAATTTTGTGCAATAGCTGATTATAGTAGTCACATTACATTTAATTCGTTGCAGCAATTTTTTGATTATTCTTCGGAAACAAAAAAGAAGAATATTTCTTGTGGATTACGTATCAATCCTGAGTTCTCCGATGTAAAAACCGATTTATATAATCCTTGTGCACCCGGTTCTCGTTTGGGTGTAACCCTAGATACCTTGGGCGAATCATTGCCAAATGGCATTGAAGGTTTACATTTCCATACATTATGCGAATCTTCCTCTCATGATTTGGAAAAGACCTTATCAGAGGTGGAAAGAAAATTTGGTAAATTTTTTCATCAAATTAAATGGCTGAATATGGGAGGGGGACACTTAATGACTCGTGATGGTTACAATGTTGAACATTTGATACATATACTAAAACAATTTAACTCCAGATATCCCCATTTGCAGCTTATTTTAGAGCCAGGAAGTGCTTTTGTTTGGCAAACGGGTGTCTTGGTCTCTACTGTTCAAGATATCGTTGTAAACAAGGAAATTAAAACGGCTATCTTGGATATTTCTTTTGCTTGTCATATGCCTGATTGTTTGGAAATGCCTTACAAACCATCTATAGTAGGTGCTACGGATGAGATAGAAGGAAAGCCAACGTATCGGATGGGTGGAAATAGTTGTCTTTCGGGTGATTTTTGTGGATTTTGGTCTTTTGATAGAGAATTAAAAATAGGAGATCGTATTGTATTCGAAGATATGATTCATTATACAACCGTCAAAACTACTATGTTCAATGGCGTTTCGCATCCAAGTATTGGTTTGTGGACACTTGACAACGAATTTAAGCTGTTACGCCAGTATTCTTACGAAGATTATAAAAGCAGGATGTCTTAAAATTATTATTTATCTTGCATAACTCAAGCAAAGAATTTATCTTTGCTGTGCAATCGCGAAAATAGCTCAGTTGGTAGAGCATAACCTTGCCAAGGTTAGGGTCGCGGGTTCGAGTCCCGTTTTTCGCTCAATTGAATGGGGCGAGACAGTGATGTTTCGCTTTTTCGCCCTAATGGCGGAATTGGTAGACGCGCTAGTTTCAGGGACTAGTAATCGTAAGGTTGTGCAGGTTCGAGTCCTGTTTAGGGCACCGTTAATTTTACATAAAGCACAAGTGGTGAAATTGGTATACACGCTACTTTGAGGGGGTAGTGGGCGTTAGCTCGTGTGAGTTCGAGTCTCATCTTGTGCACTTTTTGAATTTGCTAATCTCATAAGAACAGCCACCATGATTCATGGCGGCTGTTCTTATGAGATTAGTTAGTGTCAACATGTTTTGTTACATATTTAACATCAATGCAAGCTTCTAGATAACGGATGATTTAGACCATATTTTTATGGGCGATAACCTGATAATTGGAGTATTTTTTGGCAATTATTCTCCTCCATTATTTGTGGAAGAGTTAAATTTTTCTGTTTCTCTGAGTAGTTCTTTACTATCTGAAAACCAATCCAAATGCCAATCTTTCCCGGAGATTCTTCTGACATTCCAGCGGTAAAGGGTGCAGGATTGATATAACGAGAAATGTTCTTCCAATCATTACTAAACAATTGTTTGTTTTCCAATATATATGCCCAAATATTAGTCTCGTTTTTTTGACACCATTTCAATTGTTTTTCAGAGTATCCCATTATTTCAGCTTCTGTGTAATCGGGAAAGAAAATGCTTAATAAATACATCATTTTACCATTGTAAATAATATTCTCGAGCAGTCGTCCCGATTGAGTATCCATATAAAATTCGGAACTTATCCATCCTAAAACGATATCCACCGGTAAACGTTTTTCTGTCATTGTCGGTATTTCATAGTTGTACGCTATTTGCTTATAGGGAGGATAGTTTTCTCCTAAATAATTATCGATACTTGCAGAAACCACACTGTCCGTAATAACAATAGACTGGTTGAATCCTGATACATGAAACAAAACGCGTGGTATCGGTTTATTGGGGAAATAATACTTAAAGTATCTAAAAGCTGTATTGAGGCTTTTGTTTACTTTTTCGGTGTTTTTGTATTTGGTTAAACAGTCGTTATAAATGTGGTGAACAGAAGTATCCGTCAAAAATTGCCGCATGGCACTATTGTTTTCGGGTGTACCTAAAACACCAATTTCCAAAACGCCTTTAGTGTAAATATCTAAGAAAGAGCCATATACGTGCCGTAAACTATCAGTACTTTTTTGTATGTTATCTGTTTTTATGTGATAAATATCCTTATCAAAACGTTCTATCTTAATATTAACAGGAACTTTATCTGTATCTATATAAAAGCGACTCCTTTCCCTACAAGAGGAAAGGAGAACGCAACATAAAACAATGACACCTATTTTTTTCATATGTATATTGTCTCTAAAAGACAACTTTAAAGAAACGATATTACTTTGCCAATTTTAAAATCCAAGCATCAGGAAACTTTTCACGAACTTTTACTAATTCAATTCTAATTTGACGTTCGTCATCTGAAGAAAAAGCAAAAACACGGAACATGCCATTTTGGTTTACAGCTATAAAAGATTCCATTCCTTTTTTTACAAGGTCATTCTTCAGATTCCTAGCATTAATTTCTTTTTGAAAACTTCCAACAATTATATGGTACGGCTTTTCTACGAATGTGCCATTTTCCATTTGATATTTATCTTTCGTTTCTGTGATTTTTGCATCAGAAATTTTTTCTTCTACAGGTGCCACTACAGGTGTATTTGCGGGAGCTGTTCCTACAACAGTTCCTTCAACAGGAGTTGCCGGTTCGTAAGCTGAATCAGAAATTTTTTTTGTTGTATTACAAGCAGCTAATCCGATAGCTACAATTGCGATCAAAAATTTTGTTGTTCTCATTTTTTTAGTTTTAGTGAATGTCCACGTATTCATATTCAATAATGAGTACAAATATCCGTATTTTTTTTCATAATAAAAAACAGATAAGTTTTTTTAATAAAACAAAAAGCCTAACAGTATTAACTGTCAGGCTTTTTGGGTCAAAATTTACTTTTTTTATTTTTTTGTAGGAATAATAAACGAAAGCATTAATTCATGTGTGCTTGAAGATAAATTAGCGACATCTCCTACACTTAGTTCATAAGAGTAACCTAAGCGTAAGAAGTTCCACTCAAGACCTGCAGAAAAGGCTAAAGCACTATTAAATCTATAGCCTAAACCAAACCAGTACTTATTGTCATAGAATCCGGTAGCATTTACTTCAAGAACGTTAGTAGTAGCTACAGAATAGTTTCCTTGATTTAATGAACCAATGTTTGTGTACAACAGAGCTGGAGCAATATCAATTTTCTCTACAACGGGAACTAATCCACGTACATAGGCATTGATGTGGGTTGGAGCTACTAACGTTGAAACTTCTTCACCAATATTACTTAAGTGGGTTCCTGAAGCTCCTACAAGTAAGTATCTGGTAGAAAGTTCAAATCCGAAGTCCAAATCAAAATTAGTTTTAGAAATAGATTCTTCAGGAATCGTTGGATCAGTTGGATCTACCCAAATATGTTTAGCAGGATCAAAAGTTTTGTTAATAACACCCGCACTTAACCCTAAAGAAAGTAATCCTCCATCCCAAAGGTCAATATTGTATGCGTATGCTAATTTTGCATTCAAGGTACTGTTTGCTATACCTAGTTCATCATATGATAAAGATAAACCAAATCCTGATTGTATTTTATCACAATAAGAATGGACATTTATCAATGTTGATTTTGGCGCTTCGTCAAAACCAATTCCAGCCCATTGTATACGATTTACATTGAAAATCTGTATTTTTTCGTTATTTCCAATTGCAGCCGGGTTTTGATTTATACGAGAAAATAACTGTTCAGTCAGTCTGAAATCGCTCTGTGCAAATAATGAGCTACAAACCAATAGAAATAATGCTGGTAATATGATATGTTTTTTCATGGCGTTCATTATTTATTAGAGTTAATAATCTTTACTTCTACTCGACGGTTCAAAGCATGTTCTTTTTCGTTTTTAGGCTTAGCTATTGTTGGTTGTTTTTCGCCATGACCTACAACTACAAATTGTTCTTCTTTGAAACCTTCTTTTACTAGAAGATTTTTAATTGTGTTGGCTCTGCGTAATGATAAGTTATCATTGTAACTGTCACTACCTCTACTATCGGTATTACCAGCGATTTCGAAACGTGCACCGGGGAACTCTTTCATTTGAGCAACAAGAGAGTCAAATTCTACTTTGAACTCATTCTTTAAGATGTCTTTGTCAAAGTCAAATAGAAACAAAGTCCAGTGAAATTCCTTTACTGGTTCGGGTTCTGGTACGACAACAACAACTGGTTCCGGTTTTGGTTCTGGAAGTTTTATAAATGCAAAAATATCATCACCATTACCTGTTTTTCTATCGGAGATAAGAAATGGAGTGCCACTTTTTACAATCAAGTTGTAATCATTAGAGGCCGAATTGTAAGGCTGTTCCATGTTTTTTCCTGCTTCCCAAGATTCCCCTGAGGCTTTTGAAACTTTAATATCAGAGTTGGATGCAAAATACATATTCTCAGCATTATCTATAAAAGCAAAATCTTCATCAATAGCGGTGTTTATGTTTTCACCTGCATTTACAGGATATGACCATGTAGTTTCATCTTTTTGGTCAATGTACCAAATATCTTTCCCACCTTTTCCATTTTCCAGAGAATTAGACGTGAAATAGATGCGTTTTCCATCTTTTGCAATGGTAGGATTGATAAAATTGATAACGGGTTTAGATGCGTAGCTCCAACCGGCATTGGTAATAAAAGATTCATTACCACGAACTTTTCCCAAACCTTCAATTATTATTTTTTTAGGTTCAGACCATTTGCCTTCCTTAAAAGTTGATTCGTAAAGTTCACTACTTTCCTTGCCATTGTCTTGTTTAGCAAAATAAATTTTTTGAGTTTTTTCATCATAAGCGACCGTTCCTCTAATTCCTAAATTAGTGAGTTCCTCTGAGACAACAGGTGTTTCCAAATTGCCTTCTGCATCTACTCCCACTACATATACTGTGTTGTCTTTCAAATAAATAATAGAATTATCCTTGAATAAAGACATACTATGTTCCTTTGCTTCGGTATTAATATTAACCGATTGTAATTCATAGCCTTGCTGATACTTTGTGTTAATAGCAGCAAATAAACTGGTTGATAAGCTTATTAGGGCTAAATTTATAAAAAATCTTTTCATTTTATTATATGTATTATTAAGGTTTTACTACTTCTACAGTTCCTTTTTTGACATCATTATTTGGTAAAGTTACCACATAATAATATACGCCTGGTTGAGCATAATCAGAATCTATTTTTCCATTCCAACCATTATTTCCGGAGAATATTTGGTGTCCGAAACGATCGAAAACGACAATATTAAATCCGGCAACAAAAATATCATTTAATCCATCCTGATTGTAAGGATTAATAGCTGTTGGCCAAACAACAGAAATAGTAACTTCATTTGATTTGACATTATTACATGCGTTTGTTCCCGTTACGTAATAGGTTGAAGAAACATATGGAGCAACATTTTGTGTTGCGGCTGTAAGGGTCGCAGAATTACTCCATGCAAAAGTTACATCGCTGGCGTTTTCAGCAGAGGCATTCAATGTTGCTGATTGACCAAGATTCAATCGGGTTGTGTTTGTTGTTAAAGCAACGGTAATAATTGGATTGACAGTGATGCTCACGACATTGGAAGTGTCCGACTTAATTCCATTAGGATCTACAGCAACAGCTTTATAGTAAGTGTCTACTGTTAGGTTTTCAGTAACGAAAGTATCTGTGGTTGCTATTTTAGACCAATTTACATTATCAATTGATTTATACCACTCGCAACTAGCCATTGTACCCATTGCAGTGGCTACGATAGTTACTTGTCCGTTTGAACAAATAGCAGTCTTATTATCTTTTTCTTTAATTTGAACAGAAATAATTGCATCTCCCACAATACTGATGATTCTAGTAAGACTGAAAGTTGCACATTTATCGGTTAAAGTTGCTCCTGAACCAGCTTCAATAGCATCCGTTTCATTTTGTGCAACGATGCAACGATAATAAATAGTATCGTTTGCAATTACGGTAATTTTATCTAACCCGACACCTTTTTGTGCTTCTATCCAATTGCTTGTACTCGTAGTGTCAGTAGAACTTTGCCAGTAGTAATAAGGCGTTCCGCTAAATATATTGTCTAATTTTGTTAGCGGAATAGACTCCAATTCGACCTGACTACCATTGGCTGCTGTTTTTTGGATTGTATCTTTATTTTCTATATAGGTTGTGATATCCGGAGTACAAACTGTTACAGAAATGTCGTCCAAAAGTAGGTCATTTCCTATTAGTCCGTCACCTAAAGAAACAATCTGTAAATAGATATGAGCATAGCTAGCATTAGGTAAGAACGATGTTCCATATTGTTTCCACGTAGGGTCTGCAGCATTTATGTT
>RRZU011094311.1_pt1 | contig 12348 bp, 7 predicted proteins | sample 2165561 | NCBI WGS metagenome assembly RRZU01 (sample SAMN10456909, study PRJNA506462) | wastewater metagenome | isolation source: wastewater sludge | place: USA: Moscow, Idaho | reverse complement strand
TTGTCTTTCTTGCGCGAATTGTTGCAAAACAACTGGTCCACTTTTTACGCAAAAAGATATTGAGCGTTTAGCGCATGTTTTTCGCATCAAACCAAGTCAGTTTATTGATAAATACTTACGAATTGATGAGGATAATGATTACGTTTTACAGCAAGTTCCTTGTCCTTTTTTGGATAGCGAAAATTATTGTTTGGTTTACGAAGATCGCCCGAAAGCTTGTCGCGAATATCCGCATACAGATCGTAAGAAGTTTTATCAAATTAATCATCTTACGATAAAAAACACGCTTATTTGCCCTGCAACCTACGAAGTTGTAGAACAAATGCAGAAAGAAATAAACATCAAATAAGATTCTTTTTTATAAATTAGAATCTTATTTGGTTTTTCACCTTAAGTGAATTTACCTCATCAATAGAAATTCTATTTTCTATTTTTTGCTTTTTTAAAAAGCACATTACCACAAAAAAATAACATATGAGAAAAAAATTCGTCTTACTCGTAACCGCTTTAGGAATGTCTTTTTCATTTGGTCAAAAAATTAAATTTGATTCTAAAAAAACTCAAAATCAATTTATTTCAGAAATAATGAGCCAAATGACATTAGAAGAAAAATTAGCACAACTTAATTTTCCTACTTCAAATGATTTTGTAACAGGCTCTGCTCAAAGTACCGATGTTGGGAAAAAAATCGAATCAAGCTTAGTTGGAGGACTTTTCAACATCAAAGGTGTTGATAAAATAAAAGAGATGCAACGCATTGCAATTGAGAAAAGCCGTTTAGGAATTCCGTTATTATTCGGAATGGATATTATTCATGGATACGAAACAGTTTTCCCTATTCCATTGGCTTTATCAGCAACTTTTGACATCAATGCAATTGAAAAATCAGCTCGAATTTCGGCTCAAGAGGGAACAGCTGACGGAATTCAGTGGACTTTTTCTCCTATGGTAGACATTAGTCGTGATCCTCGTTGGGGACGAATTGCAGAAAGTGCAGGTGAAGATCCGTATTTAGCAAGTCGTTCTGGTGAAGCAATGATTAAAGGTTACCAAGGAAAAAATCTTTCTTTAAAAAACACCATGATGGCTACTGTAAAGCATTTCGCCTTATATGGTGCATCAGAAGCTGGAAGAGATTACAATCATGTAGATATGAGTCGTTGGACAATGTACAACACTTACTTTCCTCCTTATAAAGCAGCTGTGGACGCAGGAGTTGGATCAGTCATGACCTCTTTTAATGTAGTAGATGGTGTTCCAGCATCTGGAAATAAATGGTTGATGACAGAAGTTTTGAGAAATCAATGGGGTTTCAAAGGATTAGTTGTAACAGATTACACAGCGATTAATGAAATGATTAACCATGGAATTGGAGATTTACAAACAGTTTCAGCAATGTCGTTAAATGCAGGATCAGATATGGACATGGTTGGAGAAGGATTTTTAACGACTACCAAAAAATCATTAGACGAAGGTAAAGTAAAAATTGAAGCAATTGACCAAGCTGTAAAACGCGTTTTAGAGGCAAAATATAAATTAGGTTTATTTGAAGATCCTTTTCGCTACACAGATTCTAAGCGAGCGAAAACAGAAATATTCACGAAAGAAAATAGAGCAGAAGCAAGAAAAATTGCAGCTGGTTCGATGGTTTTATTGAAAAATGATCGTCAAGTTTTACCTTTAAAAAAAGACACTAAAATTGCTTTAGTAGGACCAATGGCAGATGCTACCGATAATATGCCCGGAACTTGGGCTATTGCAGCAAGATATAATGATGCAATCTCTTTAAAAAAAGCTTTGTCATCTAAAAATATTGCATATGCACATGGCGCTAATTTAATTGAAAATAAAGTTGATTTTGACAACGCTACAATTTTTGGAAAGAAACCAAAATGGGACGAACGAAATGCAGATGTCTTAATTAAAGAAGCTATTGAAACTGTAAAAAATTCAGATGTAATTGTAGCTGCAGTAGGAGAATCTTCTGAAATGAGTGGAGAAAGTAGTAGTAAAACGAATTTAGATATTTCGACTACTCAAAAGAAATTACTACAAGCTTTGTATGACACAGGAAAACCAGTTATAGTAGTACTTTTTACAGGTAGAGCAATGACTATTGGAGAAGAAAATGAAAAAGCTACAGCCATATTAAACACTTGGTTTGGAGGTACCGAAGCTGGAGATGCAATTGCCGATGTTTTATACGGAAATGTAAATCCAAGTGGAAAATTACCCGTTACATTTCCTCGTAGTGTAGGTCAAATCCCTATTTATTATGCGCATTATAACACAGGTCGTCCTATAAGTAAAGATGCAAATGATAATTGTAAGTTTGAGAAATATCGTTCTAATTATTTAGATCAATGCAATACACCTCTTTACCCATTTGGATATGGATTATCTTATACAACATTTTCTATTTCTGATCTTAAATTAAACAAGACTTCTGTCAAACAAAATGAGTCAATAACTGCTACAGTAAACTTAAAAAACACAGGGAATTATGATGGTGCTGAAGTAGTGCAACTCTATATAAAAGATGTTTTTGGAAGCACTGTAAGACCAGTTCGTGAGTTGAAAGGTTTTCAAAAAATATTCTTGAAAAAAGGTGAATCAAAACAAGTAACTTTTACGATAGAACCTGAAGATTTAAAGTTTTATAATGCTGAATTAAAATTTGTTTCAGAACCTGGAGATTTCGAAGTTTATGTAGGAAATTCTTCTAATGCTGATTTGACTTCAAAATTTACATTAAACTAAAAATAAAAACCCAAGTCGAATTATTCTGCTTGGGTTTTGTTTGATAAAGAACCAATTTTCATCACTTCTTTTTCAAATTCTTCGCGGTTAATTTTAGCTTTATTTTTTGTTTTTACACGATAATTATAGATCGTTGTAACCGAATAACGCAAAATCTTCGCGATTTTAGAACTATCATTAATTCCTAATCTAATCAATGCAAAAATCCTGAGTTCTGTGGTTAGTAATTCGTCACGTTTCAAAATTATTTGTTCCTCATCAATCAATAAATTATTAAACTTTGCAACAAAATCAGGATAAATACTCAAGAAAATATTGTCAAAATTATAGTAAAACTTAGCTAATTCTTTGTCTAAGAAATTTTTGCTTTTCGTTAACTTCAATAATTCTTCTGTTTTCTTCGAAATAATCAATTTGGTTACTGTTTTTCCGTACACATCCAAACTATCAATATTCTCAGAATTATTAATCAATAAATTTACAATGTAATGTTCTTTTACTTGATTAATTTCAGAAATCTTATCATACGATTCGGACAATTCTTGATTAATTTGTGTTAGTTTATTATTAACTTCTTCCAATTTTTTTCTCGCCTTCACCAAATTTCTGTATTGTTTATAGATATAAAACGAAGTCATTAAAACAATTAAACTTAAAATACTGATGACAATCAAACTGATCTGAAGTTTTTTATTCTTCTTATGTATTTCTGTTTCGTAGGCTTTATCAATAATTGGTAAAATGTTGGATATGGATACAAATCTTAATTTTGAATTAAAAAATGAAGCATCTTCAAAGGCAAAATTGATGTTGTGATGCGCTCTTTCTAAATCTCCTTCCTTAAATAACATTAAGGCAAGCTCTGTTGTTGCAGCATTATCTTTAACAGAAGCTTTGATATCAGAAATGGACGATAATATTAGATATTTTTTTTCTGACTCTGTATCTCCTAAATTTCTATAGTTAAGCGCTTGTGAAAAAGCGAACATCGAAAATTCTCTTGTTCCGATACGATTACGTTTCAATAATTCTTTGTTGGTTGCAATACTATTTTTAATATCATTTTTTTCGCGATAAACGCGTTCTATGATAGACAAATAAAATGGACTATTTTTATCTAATCGTACTAACAACTTATTCATGTAGTCATTGTAAAGCTGACCATATATTTTTTTAGAGTCAGGTAGGGGGCTATAAAAAAACAACCTATAATAGGTCCACATCGACTCATGATAAAATTGATTTTTGGTAGCTTCATCTAAATTATTTTCATCAATAGAATTTAGCATATCTACAGATTCTTTATAATTTCCTGTTGAAGAAAGCACACCTGCTAAGTCTATTTTTACTTTATCTATGTATTTTTTATCTGAGAATTTAGACGACAGAAGAAGATTCTTATTCATGTAAAATAACGCAGAGTCTAATTGATACGGGATATACTCTTTGATAATATCATTCATCAAAGAATATTTTTTCAGATCATTTTTTTCAACAAAAAGAATTTTCTTAAAATTTACTATTTTTTTTTCTTTCTCTAAATCATATTTCTTACGATTTTGCATCGTGACATCTAACTCTGTAAGTAGAGAATCTAATGTATTCGCAAAAACTGGTTGAGAAAATTGAGATAAAAAAATTATTATAAACAATACTTTATTCATCTTTCGAAAATATGGATTTTTTTTTGAGAAAAAGACAATACATTGACATTAGTTATAGAAAATTGTCTATCACATTACCTACTTTTTAATAGCCTATTATTCGAATAACAACTTGTTATACAATAATTTGTATTTTAAATATTCTACATTTTTATTTCACAATGCCCGTAATTGTATTTTCTATATCAACTAAAGTTAAATTTGTGTTAAACAAAAAAATGAGACATTATGAGGCTAAAACTTTTCCTACTTGGGATAGTAGGTACATTACTATTAAGTAAAGCTTATTCTCAAGAAGATACAATTTCTAAGAACAGAAAAGACTCTTTGGTTTTAGAAAACAATGATAATTTCACGAGAAATCTACAAGAAGTTGTAGTAATTGGTTATGGATCTGTCAAAAAACAAAATTTAACTAGTGCTGTAGAGCAAGTTAAAGCGGATGTTTTTGAAGATCGTCCTATATATAATTTAGAACAAGGACTACAAGGAAATGCTGCTGGTGTTAATGTAGTGCAACCATCTGGTAAACCAGGTTCTGGACTTGAAGTAAGAATTCGAGGTATCAACTCTATTAACTCAAGCACTCGACCACTTTACGTAATTGACGGCGTACAAACCTATGATATCTCGAGTATAAACCCAGACGACGTTGTGGATATGGTTGTTTTGAAAGATGCTTCTTCTACTGCAATTTATGGTGTTAACGGAAGTAGTGGTGTTATCATCGTAACAACTAAAAAAGCGAAAAAGAACAAAACTACTTTTGGGTTTAATGCATATGCTGGTTTCTCTAAAGTAGCTGATAACATTAATGTTTTAAACCTTGATCAATACAAAACATTGTTGAATGAAATTAATCCTGGATATTTAGCAACTGCCAATTCAGATAAATACGCTGGTATTAATACAAGCTGGAGGAAAGAAGTTTTTCAAACAGGGATTGATCAAAATTATAATGTAAACTATGGTTTTGGCGAAGAAAATTTCAGAATCTATAGTTCATTTGGTTATCAAGGTATAGAAGGAATCATCAAACCATCTCGTAATAATCGTTTTTCTTCTCGTATAAATTTTGACGCTGATATTGCAAAATGGTTAAAAATAAATGGTGCATTTAGTTATACAAGAACGAATATGTACAATAGTAGTGATAACAAAAGTGTTGCAAGAGGAGGAATTGTACTTGCTGCTTTAAATACACCAGCATTTTTACCTATTTACGCAGAACAATTAAAAGTAAGAGAAAAAGACCCTGTAACAGGACAATACATTAATGGATATAAAGATGGGCAATTTGCTCAAAATCCTTATCAATCCTCTTGGGAAAATCCTGTTGCTTATCAATCTCAAAAAGATGAAAATGTTACGGATCGTTTTCTTTCAAGCTTAAATTTTGAAGTAAACTTGTTAAAGAATTTAGTTTGGAAACCTGCTTTTACGTTAGATTATATGAACTTGAAAAATGAAAAATTCATTGATCCGTATAGAACAAGTTATGGTAGACAAGAAAGTGGTACTGGTAGTTTAGACAACTATTTGTATCAAAATTATAACATCGAGAATACGTTGAATTATAAATTAAACCAAGAAGCACATGATTTTGGGTTTATTGTAGGAAACTCTATTCAAGAAAATAAATACAAACGCCATGGATATTGGGGTAGAAATTTCCCTACTGATATTCGCTCATTTGATTATAATTTAGCAAGAGTAGACAGTAGAACACAATCTCGCGACGAATCTATTACACGCTATGTTTCTTTCTTTGGTCAAGCAAACTATACTTACAACGATAAATATTCGTTAATGGCTGTTCTCCGTGCTTCAGGAGCTTCATCATTGGCACCGGGAAATAAATGGGGATATTTCCCTGGAGTTTCTGCAGCTTGGGTAATCTCTAACGAAGAATTTCTTAAAGGAAGTAAAACCGTTAATTACTTAAAGTTAAGAGCTGGTTGGGGGATTACAGGAAATGTTTCGGGAATCCCAGCCTATTCTTATTGGTCGTTAAGAAAAGAAGCAAATATTGGTAGCGATGTTTTAAACCCAGTACAAACAGAAAACTCTGATTTAACTTGGGAAACAACAGAAGACAAAAATATTGGAATTGATTTTGGATTCTTAAAAGATCGCATCAGATTTTCTGCAGATTATTATCACAGAGATACTAAAGATTTATTAATGAGTTTATCATTCTCTGGTATTCCAGTACCATACCAATACAATGGTGGAGAAATGACAAACAAAGGCTTCGAGTTTTCATTAAGTACTGTTAATATCAATTCGGCAGATTTTAAATGGAATACATCATTCAACATCTCATTTAATAAAAATAAAGTCGAAAGTATTAACTACTTAGACATTCGCGATATGGCTTATTTCGAAACTGTTGGTGCAGACGCCGTTCGTTTGATGCCTGGTCATGTTGTAGGCGCATTCTATGGTTACAAAGTGGACAAAGTAGATCCTAATACCGGACAACTTTTATACAAAGATTTAGATGGAAATGGCGAGTTTAATGTCGGAGATAGAACTTTTATTGGAGATCCTAATCCAGATTTCACATTTGGTTTCACAAATAATTTCAAATACAAAAACCTGTACTTAGACTTCTTAATAACAGGTTCTGTTGGAAATGATATTTTTAATGCTTCTCGATTAGATTTAGAATTAATGAATGATTTTAAAAACCAATCAACAGCTGTATTAGATCGTTGGACAACTCCAGGACAAATTACAAATGTTCCGAAAGCAGGAAGCTCAAGTGCTTTATTTATCTCGGATCGTTTCGTAGAAGATGGTACATATGTAAGATTAAAAGCCGTTACGTTAGGCTACAATTTCAAAAAAGCATTAGGATTCAATAACATTAATCTTTATGTAACTGGTCAAAACTTATTCACCATTACAGATTACTCAGGATTTGATCCAGAAGTTAACTCAAGCGGAGGAAGTGTAATTGGTGTTGACTATGGTGTATACCCACAAGTACGAACTTTTATTGTCGGACTTAAAGCTAATTTGTAAACATTAAAAAGCTAATCAAATGAAAAAAAATATATTAAAGATAAAAAGTGTTGCTTTATTAGGTTTATTATGCTTTTACACGTCTTGTAGTGATTACTTAGACACAGAACCTATTGTAGAGGTTGTTACGAAAGAAGAACAACCTATAAAAAATGTAACAGAAGCTGAAGGTGCAATGAGTGCTGTTTATTCACAATTAGGTGGAGAGTTTTGGCAATTTGACCAATTCTTCATTGGCGATGCACAAACAGATAATTCGTATGCAGGTGCAGATAATGTTCAAATGTTTCAAATCGATGAATACAGAATGGTCGCAACAAACACCATTTCAAATAGAGATTGGGGCTATATTATTGACATGTTATTTCGTTGCAACTTTGTTCTAAATTATATAGACAATGTAAAGGATTTAAGTGCAAAAAGAAAAGAAGAAATGAAAGCCGAAGCTTCTTTCTTTAGAGCATTTACACTCTTCAAAGCCGTACAAATTTGGGGCGATTTTCCAATCATTACAAAAGCAATTACATCTGTTAACCAAGATAATTTTGATGAAGTTTATGCACAAACATACCCTGAAAGAAAACCAGTTGCAGAAGTTTATGCACAAATTTTAGCTGATTTGGATGCAGCAAGTACAAATATTCCGAGTAGCGATCAAAAATACAAAGCAAATAAAGCAGCTGTAAATGCATTAAAAGCGAAAGTAAACGCAACAAAACCATCTCCTGATTGGAATCAAGTTATTCAGAACTGCGACAAAGTAATTGCAGAAGGTTATACATTATTACCTGTTTATGATCAATTATTTGATGGAAATCATGAAGGAAACGCTGAATCAATTTTTGAAGCGAATGGTGGCGGATGGGGATCTCCTATCGGAGCTTGGGGCGCGTCTATGTTTTATGGAACAGATTGGAAAAAATTCAACACTCCATCCAATGCTTTAGTTACAGCTTATGATGATGAAGGCGATGTAATCAGAAAAAATTCAACAATTTGGTTTGCACCAAACACTGTTCCTTGGTCTGATAATTATTGGCCATCTAACAAATATCCATTTGCAAATAAAATGCGTAAAACAGATGGTACTCAGAATTTCTACATTTTCAGATTTGCAGATGTATTATTGTTAAAAGCTGAAGCTTTGGCTCAAAATGGAGATGCAATCTCGGCAATGGCTATAGTTAATCAAGTAAGATCAAGAGCTAAATTAAATCCAATCTCTGCAACATCAAAAGACGATGCATTATCAAAAATTTTACGCGAACGTAAGTTAGAATTAGCTTTTGAAGGCGAATATTGGTTTGACTTGAAACGATTTGGTAAAGCAGTAGAAATTTTATCAAAACAGAAAGACGGAAAAGGAAATACGCTTCCATATGCATCAAGTATTAATACATCAAAATTAATATGGCCAGTTCCTCAAAGTAAAATTGACGCCAACAAAAATTTAAAACAAAATCCAGGTTACTAAGCTTTTTTATAACATTTTGGAAATCTTGTTTCGACAAGATTTCCTTTAATTCCTCACAAAATGAAAAAGAAATCGATTTATAACATACAACTTTTACTTGCTTTATTTTCTTCAAGTATTGTGTTCAGTCAACAAAATTTTAATCTAAAACAGAAAAAAATTGAAGTTTACAGCACCGTAAAAGCAACGAAAGAACGTTTATCAAAATCTACTCAACAATATTCTGTACAAGAATTTAATCAACCTAAAGAAACAGATCCTTGTATTTTTGTTGATCCAATTCATACTTTTCAAAATTATGTTGGAACAGGAGGTGCAATTACAGATGCTTCTGCAGAAACATTTGCAAAACTTCCGAAGGCAAAACAACAAGAAATTATCAATGCTTATTTTGATAAAGAAAAAGGAAGTGGATACAATTTATTGAGAACAACAATCAATTCGTCCGATTTCTCAAGCGAATCATATACCTATGTGAAAGACCATGACAAAGAATTAAAAACATTCTCAATAGCTCATGATCTTAAATATAAGATTCCGATGATTAAAGCTGCACAAAAAAAAATTGACAAAAAAGAATTCACTTTTTATGCAAGTCCGTGGAGTCCGCCTGCTTGGATGAAAGATAACAATAGCATGCTAAAAGGCGGTAGTTTATTACCCGAATATTACCAAACTTGGGCAAACTATTTTGTGAAATTTGTAAATGCTTATGAAAAATTAGGAATGCCTATTTGGGGCGTATCTATTCAGAATGAACCTATGGCGGTACAAACTTGGGAATCCTGTATTTATACTGCAGAACAAGAACGCGATTTCTTAAAAAATTACCTTGGACCAACTTTTCATAAAAATGGATTTCAAGACAAAAAAATCATAGTTTGGGATCATAACCGCGATTTAATTTATCAACGCGCATCTACAATTCTTAATGATCCAGAAGCAGCAAAATATGTTTGGGGCGTAGGATTTCATTGGTATGAAACATGGAACGGAAATCAAAATTTATACGATAATGTTGGCTTGGTACACAAAACCTTTCCAAATGTAAACCTAATTTTTACCGAAGGTTGTAAAGAAAAATTCAAGTTTGAGGATATCTATGAGTGGTATCTTGGCGAAATGTATGGTCGTGCAATGATCAATGATTTCAACAACGGAACAACTGCCTGGACAGATTGGAATATTTTGTTAGATGAAACTGGTGGACCAAATCACGTAGGTAACTTCTGTTTTGCACCAATAATAGCAGATACGCGTACAAATGAAGTTCATTACACCAATGCTTATTATTATATGGGACATTTTTCAAGATTTATTCGTCCAGGAGCAAAACGAATTGCAGCTTCATCAAACAGAAGCGATTTATTGACAACTTCTTTTGTTAACGAAAACGGAAAAATTGTTGTTGTCGTAATGAATCAATCAAGTAAACCGATGGATTATAGTTTATGGATTCAAGGTCAAGCAGTAAAAATGAATGCCGAAGCAAATTCAATCAAATCTATTATTATCTCTTAAATAACTTTGAATGAAAAATATTAAATCAACAATAGCATTAGGAATATTAGCGTTTGCATTTATAGGATGTAATACCGCAAAAACTACTCATTTGCCAAAGAATTCGTCAATAGAAACTTGGTTAACAAAAGCAGATCAATCTGTTTTATTAAAAAAACAAAACAGTTCAATTCAATTTTCATCATCGTCTACAACTTCTAATCATATTGAGATTGATGAAACAAAACAGTTTCAAGATATTGATGGTTTCGGATTTACATTAACTGGAGGAAGTGCTGAATTAATCAACAAATTAGAAAAAAATAATCGCTCTGCCCTACTACAAGAACTTTTCGGAAGAGGAAATGATGGTATCGGAATGGATGTTGTTCGTATCAGTATTGCTGCATCAGATTTAAACGAAACAGCTTTCACTTACAATGATATGCCTACTGGTAAAACCGATCCTGAATTGAAAAATTTCAGTATCATCAAAGATCAAGATTTAATTAATGTTTTAAAAGATATTCAAACTATTAATCCTAAAATTAAAATCTTTGCTACACCTTGGTCGGCTCCTGCCTGGATGAAAACAAATGAAAAATTAATTGGAGGAAGTTTAAAGAAAGAATACTATGAAGTTTATGCGCAATACTTTGTGAAATATATCAAAGCAATGCAAGAGAATGGAATTAGAATTTTTGCCATTACACCGCAAAACGAGCCTGAACATCCAGGAAACGAACCAAGTTTAGTAATGACAGCTATAGAACAAGCTGATTTTATCAAAAATAATCTTGGTCCAGCATTCGAGAATAATTCAATCAAAACAAAAATTATTATTTACGATCACAATTGCGATCATCCAGAATATCCTATTACTGTTTTAAGTGACGAGAAAGCCAATCGTTATATTGATGGATCTGCATTTCATTTGTATTTAGGCGACATTTCTGCTTTATCAAAAGTGCACAACGCATTTCCTAACAAGAATTTATATTTTACGGAACAATACACAGCAACAACAACAAAATTTGAAGATGATTTGAGATGGCATATGAAAAATGTAATCATCGGATCAATGAATAACTGGAGTAAAGCTGCATTTGAATGGAATTTAGCAAATGATCAAAATTATAAACCTCATACACCAGGTGGTTGTACAACTTGTAAAGGAGGTCTTACAATAAATGGTCAAAAAATTGAAAAAAATGTAGGTTATTATATCATAGCGCAAGCTTCTAAATTTATCCCAGCCGGTTCCAAAAGAATTTTCTCATCTCATGTTGGAGCAATCAATTCTGTAGCTTTCCTATTACCTAACAAGCAAAAAGTTTTGATTGCTCTTAATGAAACCAATACTAACCAAACCTTTGAAATTAATCATAATAGTAAATTTGCTCTTGTAAATTTACCCGCAAATAGTGTTGCAACCTTTATCTGGGATTAGGCTGTAAAGATGTTTCTATTTAACTTTGAAAAAAATAAAGGGAAAATATATTGTTAAATGGACACAATCTTAAAAATAATCGCATTTATCATGTTGATATTTCCGACAATTTATCAAGGAATTGCAGGATTTAGAACCAAAGAAGCTGCTGTTGTAAAAAAAGTTGCTTGGCGCGCCGTTTTGATGCAAATTATGGGAACGCTTTTGGCTTATTTTATCTTCATAAAAATTGGTCAAGACAAACAAGTTGCCATTTATGTTGGCTTTATGTTTTTTACATCGGTCGCCATTTTAGTGCTGATACAAAACATTTTGATTTACTTAAAAAATAATAGTAATAACTAAAAACGTCGCTCTGTGAGCGACGTTTTTTAATATCATTAAGCCAATAAATTAACGTATTGTTGAGCTTTTTCAGTTAATGTAGATTTTACCTCATCGTAATTTGAATCAAAAAAACTGCGTAATCT
>RRZU011607147.1_pt1 | contig 12349 bp, 12 predicted proteins | sample 2165561 | NCBI WGS metagenome assembly RRZU01 (sample SAMN10456909, study PRJNA506462) | wastewater metagenome | isolation source: wastewater sludge | place: USA: Moscow, Idaho | reverse complement strand
TTAAAAAATTAAATAGTATAAAAATAGAAAAATTTCATCAAGAGTTTAAAATAGTTTTTGAAAAATATCCAAATTCTATGATTTGTAATATTTTTGATAGATTTTTTAAGCTTATATTGCCTTATAATCTTATTTTAAATAGCAATGAAGCAAATGAGATTTTAGAAAAACAAATTTTTGAAGTTTTGAGTAGTTTTAATAGTATATTTGATAAAATCGATGCAAAATTAAAAAGTAGAAAATGATTAGTCCTATACAAACTGGTAAAACTTATGGTGTTCTTCATACTGAGAGCTTCTTCTCATTTTTGGGTTTTGCAAAAAAGGTAGGAAGTGATGAAACACAAAAAATAGATGTTTTTTTAGATGACAAAATAATTGATACTATAGAAGCAAATGAGTTTATACAAAAAATTGATGATATGTATGATGTTGAAAGAAAAGCTTTCACATATAATCTACCAACACAATATATAGGTAAAAAAGCCATTATATCTTTTAAAAATCATGATTCTGGAGAGGAACTTCTAAACTCTCCATATACTTTAATTGATAAAAATCAGGAAAAGTTTAATGAAGCTAAATTTTTACATAGTTTAAGTGAACCTATTGATGAAGAGAAGATAAAAGATATGTATTGCCCTAATGCTATAGGGTTTTTGGCTACAGAAGAAAACTTGGCGGATGAGGAGTTTGTGGGGTATATAAAAGAATTGATGGTTAGGTTTCCTGATGTTGAGTTTAAAGGGTTTTGTTTTAATGATAGACAAAAAGAAAGCATTGAACTTATCTTTAAGAATGAAATTGACAGATTGAAGTTGCTTTTACCAAAAAATATTTATGATATTGCATATGAAGTTGAAATATTTATCGAAAACTGGATTAGTACAAGTAATCGTAAGTTATTTTGGTCTTTATTTAAAAATTGTAAAAATATTTATGCAACAGGATTTTTATTGTCAATTTTTAAACAAAAAATCAATAACGATGACCGTAAACTTTATAATGATATAATCAAAAAGATTGATAATAAATACAAAATTGAGAATTTAGGCAATAGAGGTGAGTTTAATTTTTACGATCTCATATATTTTGCTTTGGAATATAAAAAGTTTAAATATATGAAGTATGAATTTAATAAAGAGTATCTTTTGAATAATAGGATAGACTAATTAATGAATGAATCAACTAAAAAAAATTTACTGAGAAAATCATATTATGTAGATGAAGTACATTTACTAAAAGAGAGACCTCTTTTTAGTTGGATTGATATTAATTTAACAGAATTGTGCAATAGAAAATGTATTTTTTGTCCAAGAGTTGATGAGGCAATATATCCAAATCAGAGGTTACATATAACAGAAAAATTAATACAGAAAATTCTAGATGAATTAAAACATATCAACTATAAGGGAAGTGTAGTTTTTGCAGGTTTTGGAGAGCCTATGCTTCATCCAGAACTTTTAAAATTAATTTCATATTTTAAAGATATACGATTGGAGGTAGTAACTAATGGAGATATTTTAACTACAAAAATTATCAAACAAATGATAGATAATGGAATTGACCTAATCTGTATTAGCATGTATGATGGCCCCGAACAAATTGATAAATTTAATATAATGTTTAGAGATGCAGGTATTTCAGAAGAGCACTATTTATTGAGAGACCGATGGCATAATGAAGAAGACAACTATGGTTTAAAACTAACCAATAGAGCGGGTATGATTAATGTGGGGATTCAAGATTTAGTAGATAAAACCAAACCTTGTTATTATCCTCATTATTCAATGACAATTGATTGGAACGGTGATGTTTTAGTTTGTGTTCAAGATTGGAATAAAAAAGTTAAATTAGGAAATATCTATGCTCAAACGCTTTTAGAAGTTTGGAACGGAAGTTTAATGAATAAATATAGGAAAAAGCTAGGTTCTTGTGATAGAAATATTGATCCATGTAAAAACTGCAATGCTGATGGTACATTACATGGCTTTAATCATTTTAAATATTGGAGTAGTGAAAAATGAATTTCATGGAGATACTTAAACAACAAAAATATATAGATGCTCTTGATTATGCTACTAATAATTTTGAGAATTTAAATAAAAAAGATATTAAGTTATTAAAAAGAATGATATTATTTTGTGCTTCTGATTTTATATCAACATATAAAAATGAAATGTATGAAAATAATGATAATAATCCCTTTTTCTTAAAAAGTAAAAAACTTGAATTGATAAAAGCACTTTTTGATTCAGAAAAAGATATTTTTTTATATGTGTATAATAATATAAATGAAGAAGTATATATAGAAAATGAATTGAAAAAATATCGTGATATATTTCCAGATATTGTTTTTATTAAAAGGAATTTATACAATAAAAGAAATAATTTATATAAAAATGGTATTATAGTAAAGGAGAGTTTTTTTAAGGAAAAAGAGATAGAACAAATAAAGAAAATTACTCTAGAACATATATTAAATAATGAATTATCTGAATTTTACTTTAATGAATCTCGACAAAGAGTAGTTTTAAATGGAGATAAAGACTCTGCTATAATTAGTGTATTCAAGAATCTTATCAATTATGAAGAGATAGAGAATTTATTTTTTGAACAAACTAACATTAGAACAGTATCTAATTACATACAATTGGAATTAATGAAGAAAACACCTGTTCAAACTGATGGAATTAAAACATGGCATATTGATAACCTTTCTGATCAATTTAAAGTTTTCATTCCTTTAGTAGATATCACAGAAAATAATGCTCCGATGAACTATATACCGACAACTCATAATTATAAGAATTTACATTCTAAGGTATTGAACTATGTCCATTATTCATATAAGTTTTCTGGAGTTCACACAACTAATGCAAATAATTTTCCTAATGATATAGTAGAAAAAATTAATAAAAAACAAAAAAAAGCCACCTTAAAAAAGGGAGATATTGCATTATTTAATACAGCTTTATTTCATACAGGTTCAAGAGTAAAAGATGAAAACGAATATAGATTAAATATAGTTTTAATTTTTAATCAGATGAATACAAATAGAAATATAATATTTAAACAACTTAAGCCATTTTATTAAAAACAAGGATAACAAGATGATAAATCAAGATCAATTAAATCAAGAAAAATATCTTAATTTTGTAAAAGAAATATTTATAGGAATGGATTCAGACGAAAAAACTGATATTGAATCAAGATTAGTTGAACAACTAGAACCAACTAAACTCATAAGTACAAAATATGGAGATATAAAATACTTTTTACATGGAAAAATGGCTAGGGATAGAGCCAATAATCTATTTAATCAAGAACCTGAGATATTTGAATGGATTGAAACTTTTGATGTTTTAGATAGAGTTTGGGATGTTGGGGCTAATATAGGAATGTATAGTATTTATATGGCAAATAAAGGGCATAATGTTGTTGCTTTTGAGCCAGCATATAATAATCATTATTTATTAACTAAAAATATAAATATAAATAATTTAAATGATAAGGTTACATCATTAATGGTTGCATTAAATGATACAACTAAAATTGATTATTTGTATCACTTAAGAGATTTAATGGGTTTTGCATTAAGTAATTTTGGTGAAGAAATTGATTGGGAGGGGAAACCTTTTGTCTCTAAACTTAAACAACCGGTATTAGGTTTTAGTATAGATGACATTATTGAACTATATAAGCTAGAGATACCAAATCATATTAAAATAGATGTTGATGGAATAGAAGATAAAATATTATTTGGTGCAAAAAAAACATTAAAAAGCAATATGTTAAAATCAATTTATGTTGAATTAGTAGATACAAGAGTAAAATATGTTAAGGATGTTATTGAGTTACTAGAAGATTCCGGATTTAGATTTTTAAGAAAAGATAAAGATTCTCAGTATGCTAAAGGCAAATTCCGAAATTTATATAATTATGTATTCATAAAAGGATAATAATGAAAATAACATTTAATAAAATACATACAGAAAAAAAACAAAAACTATTAAAAAAAATGATGAATGAGATAAATGAAGAGATTTCGAAGATAAATAACAAAAATGACAAATATACTGTTTGTCCAATTTGTAAATCAAAAGAAATTAGGGATTATGTTGAAGCATATAGATTTAATATGAGTATTTGTCAAGAATGTAAATTAGTTTTTTGTAATCCATATCCAAATGATGAGCAACTGTATAAATATTATAACAGTGAAATGAAGTCTTTTGAAAATGAATTCTTTAGAGAATCCTTTGATAATAGAGTTGAACTTTTTAAACCAAGAGTAGAGTTAATTAAACATTATAAACAAAATGGAACTCTTCTCGATATTGGTTCAGCTATTGGTATTTTTATTGAAGCATTGAGTCAAAATAAAGTTGATTTTAAAGTAACTTGTTGTGATATGAGTCATGAAGCTTGTGCAGAAATAAATAAAAAGTATCCAGAGTATGAAGTTATAAATGATAACTTTTTAAATATAAATAATATAAATAAATATGATGTTATATCTATGTGGGATACTTTAGAACATATAGTAGATCAAAATTTATTATTAAAGAAAATATGCGAATTACTTGAAGATGATGGCATATTAATTTTTTCCACTCCAAATACAAACAGCTTTGAATGGAATATAGCAAAAGAAGAACATATTCAAATACTTCCTCCTGGTCATGTGAATCTAATGAATGAAAAAAATATAAACATTTTATTAGAGAATAATCAAATGGAATTAATAGATAGTTATACACTAAATAGTTCACTTGATATATCATATGTAAAGAAACTAATAATTAATAATGAAATTAACAATGAAAATATAGGGTTGTATTTAAAAGAAAAACTTTTTGATACAAAATTTGAAGAATTATTAGAGAAATATTTAATTGATACAAAACAGGCAGGTAATATTGTGGTTGTTGCTAGGAAAAAGAATGTCTAGTATATCAAAGGAGTATGTTTTTAAAAAGAATAATGGAGCTTTGGAACTAGTTGGTGATTTTGATGGATTATATAATGACCTTGATAATCCATGGGGGCAAGATGGTAGTGATGATAGACTAGGAAACTACTATAAATTCTCTCAAAATAATATTTTAAAGCATCTACTAAATATAACAAACTCTAAAATCATGTTAGAAGTTGGGTGTGGCTTAGGATATGTTGTCGATTTTTTTAATAAAAATTCACATTTAATGTGTGAGGGAGCAGATATATCAAAAGTAGCAATTAATAAGGCTAGTGTCTCTTTCCCTCAATATACATTTTATCAACTAGATATACAAGATGATATAAGATTTATGAAAAAAAAATATGATATAGTCATTTTAAATCAAGTTCTATGGTATGTATTAGAAAGATTTGAGAATGTATTTGAGAATGTATTTCATCTACTCAATAAAAATGGAATATTTATCATATCAAATGCATTTATGGAATCTCAAGGGTATGGCAAAAATATTGTAGATGGTTTTGGTGGCTTAGTTCAATATATAGAAAATAGACAAAGAGACAAATTTAATATACTAGATGCGCAACTCCTAAATAAAGAGGGTATGCTTTATAAAGATGGATGTGTAGTAATGGAAAAGTGTAATGAATAATATTTTAATGAATGAAGGATATGATAGTAAAAAAACTATTTTTGTAAAAGCAGAAGGTAACTATATTTATGATGATAAAAATCAAAAATATTTAGATACTACCATAGGAAGTGGCACACACATATTAGGGCATAGAAACACAATAATAGTAGAGACCTTAAAAAAACAATTAGATACAAGTATGCTATTTACTACAAATAATAATATTGCTTTTGAAGTATCTGAATTAATTACTCAGTGTGTACCAAGTATAGATAAGATTGTATTTTGCAATACTGGTTCGGAAGCAACAATGAGAGCTGCAAGAATATCAAGGGCATACACAAAAAAGAAAAAAATAGCACTATTTAGTGGCGCTTGGCATGGGGGTAATGAATTATTTTTTTATGATTATGATTACATAAAAAACGATAAAAAATCTTATCATAAATCTGCTGGTGTTCCTGATGAGTTTAAAGAATTAGTTATTGTTTTACCATATAATGATAATGACACTTTTACAATGATAGAAGAGCATAAAAATGAATTAGCAATGGTTATTATTGAGCCATCACAAGGGTCAAACCCCCGAGATGATATGCAAGAGTTTTTATTAAAATTAAGAAATATTACATTGGAAAATAATATAGTTTTATGTTTTGATGAGATGATTACAGGATTTAGAGTAGCACTAGGTGGTGCACAAGAATATTATGGCATAGAAGCAGACATAGTAACTTATGGTAAAACTATTGGTGCTGGAATGCCTATAGGTGTAGTTGGTGGAAAGAATAAATTTATGAAAATAATCAAAGGGGAGTGTGGTAGTTTACCTGTATTTATGGGTGGTACATTTTCAGCAAATCCAATGAGTATGGCATCATCAAAAGCATTACTGAAGTATTTAATATCAAATAAAGATGATGTTTATGGAAATCTAAAATTAAATGCTAACTATATAAAAACATCAATAAATGAATATTGCATAAAAAATAATGTACCCATTAGAATGATAGGTTTAAATTCAATGTTACGATTAGTATTTACAGATTACCCTATCAAATCTAGACAAGATAGAGATAAGTATGAGTTAAACATAGAGAAACAAAATAAATTTTATAAATATTTATTAGAAGAAAAAAAAATATTTGTGAATGGAAATAGAATTATATTTTTAAGCATAACTTATTCAAAAAAAGATGTAGAATATTTAATCAAATCTTTAGTTGATGCAATAGAATCTCAAACGAACTGTTAAAAGTCCTAAATGCAAAAAACAATACAGTAGCATACATGTTTAAAATAGTTTATTATATTTTAATTAATAGAAATAAAAGTATGAAAGAGGCTTATATTGATAAAAAAAATTGGTAAAAATATTTTACTAGAAATTGAGACTAGTTTACCAGAAATAAAAAAGATACACCCAATGAATGAGATAGACTATTATGGTTTTTCTGCATATTTAGCAAATAAGTTATCATTACAAAAAATTCCAAAAAGCATCGTTGGGTTTGTTCATGCATGGATGCATGGTGATTTTATTTATGCCGAAGAGATTACACATGGGATAACAAGATCAAATTATTTAGTCTCTACAAAGAGGGAAAAAGATTTTTTAATAAGTAAAAATATTAAAAATACAGAAGCAGTTGGGCTTCCTTTTATATATTTGGACGATAAAGATTTTGAAGTATTTACAAGATATGAAAATTCATTGTTGGTAATGCCTCCTCATTCTTTGCCAGCAAGTTCACATAAATGGGAAGAAGAATGTTATATCAATGAAATTCTTGCAATTAATGAGCAATTTGATATTGTAGTATTTTGTGTTCATCAATCATGTATTCAAAAAGGATTATGGATTAACACGCTCAAAAAATATAATATTCCATGGGTTACTGGAGCGGATGCTAGTGATGAGAACTCATTATTTCGAATGAAAGTACTTTTTAAATCTTTTGAATATATGACGACAAATACATTTGGTTCACATATAGCTTATGCTGCATATTCAGGTTGTAAAGTTTCAATATTTGGAAATTTTTGTGAATTTAAAGATGATGACTTCAGAAATTTACCCAGTATTATACAAATGCCATTTTTATTAGATAATCTCATTAATGTATTTTCAGAGAAATATATTAAAAAGAATTTTGCATGGCTTTTTAAAAAACCAAAAGAAGCTGACCTTGAAATTGAATGGGCAAATCAAATGTTAGGCGTAGAAAATAAAGTTTCATACACAAGACTAGCAGAATTACTTGGCTGGTTTTGTAATGAATTCTCTCCAAATTTTTCAACTGATAAAATTAATTTTTCGAAAAATTTCAATAAATTTTATAATTTTGTTGAGGTGTTAAAGAAAATGAATAAAAAATATATAATATATGGTGCTGGAACAGTTGGTAAAACAATCGGAAAATTACTAGATGATAAATTTGTGACTTTTATTGATATAACATCATCAAATATTAGTAAAGATATCGTTAAAGGAGAAGTTTATTCACCTAATAATTTGAATAACATGGCATATGATTTTATTATAATAAGTGTATTGGGAAGAGAGAAAGAGATAAAACTTTTTTTAAATGAAAAATTAAATATAGATATGAAAAAAATTATTGAATTTGATAAAGGATGAAAATTATGAATATTATAGTCAGAATGCAAAAAAAATTTATGGAAATTATTCATTTCAGAAAAGTTTAGCAAATGCACTAAAGGAATATGTATAGATGAATATAAAAAGATTTTCGGACACAGATTATACTAAATTACAGTTGACACCACGATTTGAAGAGCTGGAAGTTGGGTTTTATAATTGTAAAATTAAAGTCCCTGATGCAGCATCTTTATTATTCTTAAACCATGAATTATTTGGTTTAGAGATTTATAAATTTAACAGTGAAAAAACAGAACCATTCATTATAGATTGTGGAGCAAACATAGGATTAAGTGTAATTTATTTTAAAAAACTTTTTCCAAAGGCAAAAGTTATTGCTTTTGAACCTGATAAAAAGATATTTGAGTATTTACAATTTAATATTAACTCTTTTGAATTTAATGATGTTGAGCTTATCAATAAAGGACTTTGGAAGGAAGAGACTACATTAAAGTTTTTCTCAGAAGGTGCAGATGGAGGAAGAATTGCAGATGAATCTATGCATGAAAATATTATTGAAATTGAAACTGTTAAGTTAAGTAGTTATTTAAACAAAGAAAAACAAATTGATTTTTTAAAATTGGATATTGAAGGTTCTGAAACAGAAGTATTGTTAGAATCTGGAACTTTTCTTAGTAAAGTTAAAAATATTTTTATAGAATATCACTCTTTTAGCAATCAAAAACAAACATTAAGTACAATTTTAAGTATTTTAGAAAAAAATGGGTTTAGATATTACATAGAGCACATAGGCGTGAAATCAAACCACCCATTTATCAACATTAGAAATTATGTTGGATTTGATAATCAATTAAATATTTTTGGATATAGAGTATGAAATTAGTAAATTTAGGTTGTGGAAATCGTTATCATAAAGATTGGATAAATTTGGATTTTAAATCAAATAGTGAGTATGTTATTGAATATGATTTGCATACTTCTCTACCATTTGATGATAAAAGTGTGGATGTTATTTACAGCTCTCATGTATTAGAACATTTTTCAAAATGTTTCGCTCCAAAATTTTTAAAGGAATGCTATAGAGTGTTAAAACCTAATGGTATTATAAGAGTGGTTGTACCAGATTTGGAACAGATAGTAAAAAATTATATTAACTTTTTAGAAAAAGCAAAATTAGGGGACACTGATTCACAAGAAAAATACGAGTGGACTATGATAGAACTATTTGACCAGATGGTAAGAAATCAGAGTGGTGGAGAAATGTTAAATTACTGGAAACAAAATCCCATGCCTCAAGAAGAATTTATAATTGAGAGAACAGGCTCAGAAGTAAAAAATGCTATTAATATAATAAGAGAAAATCGCAATGTAAAACCACTAGGTGAGTGTATTCAAAGAACAGCAGAAGAAGTAGGAAAATTCAGACTTTCAGGAGAAGTACATCAGTGGATGTATGATGAATATTCACTTGGAAATCTTTTGAAAAATATAGGTTTTAAAGAAATAAGAAAATGCAATGCTGATGAATCTAATATTTTAGAATTTAATCAATATATGCTAGATATTGAGCATGATGGAAGTGTCAGAAAACCTGATTCACTTTTTATGGAAGCTCAAAAATGAAAATACTGATTGTAAATACTTTTGAAATTGAAGGAGGTGCAGCAAGGGCAGCAAATAGACTTCATCAATCACTTTTAGAATATGGATTAAATTCTACTTTACTTGTGCAAACTAAGACAACCACAAATCCGACAGTTATACCTTTATTTACTAAACAAGAGGCATTTAATATGAGAAAAAGTGCTCATAAAGAGCTATCAGACTATCCTAATAAAAGTAAAACATTATTTTCTGTATCTAATATAGATTCTACAAAATTAGTTAATAAAATAAACTCTTTAAATCCAGATATTGTTCATTTTCATTGGGTTGCAATGGGAATGATTCGAATAGAAGATATCATTAAAATTAAAAGTCATATCATTTGGAATTGCCATGATATGATGGCATTGACAGGGGGTTGTCATTATGATGAATGGTGTGGTAGATATAAACATCATTGTGGAAAATGCAAAGTATTACATAGTAATACAGAAAATGATTTAAGTAGAGAAATCTTTGATAGAAAATATTTTGCTTATAAAAATACACAAAGTCTTCATTTTGTGGGAACAAGTAAATGGATGGTTGAATGTTTAAAGCAAAGTGTACTTACTAAAAACAATCCAATATCTCATATTCCAAGTGGTGCAGATGGGCGCATTTTTAAACCCTTAAATAAAGCAGAATGTCGAGAAATGTTTAAAATTCCTATGAATAAAAAAGTCATTTTATTTGGTGCAATGAATCCATTAGGAGATCCAAGAAAAGGTGCAAAAGAGCTTTTAGAAGCATTAAAGTTATTAAAAATTGAAAATACAATTTTTGTTATAGCAGGATGTCATGAACAAATAAATAAGTATGAATTAGAACTGCCAATTTATTATATTCCTGAAGTAAGTGATGAAGTTTCATTATCACTAATATACAATACAGCTGATATTATCATTGTTCCATCGTTACAAGAAAATTTAGCCAATACCGTTGTTGAAAGTCTTTTATGTGGAATTCCTGTTGTAGCTTTTGATGTTGATGGGAATAAAGATATGATTACACATAAAAAGAATGGTTATCTTGTTGAACCGTTTAAAAAAGAAGATTTGATTTTAGGAATTGAATGGATTTTACACAATAAACTGTATGATGACTTGTCATTGAATGCAAGAACAAGTGCACTTGCAAAGTTTGATTTAAGGATTTTAGCAAAACAATATTATAATTTATACAAAGAAGTTGTAAAGAAAAAATATATGCCACAAGCGTTGCAACCTTATTCAACGCTCGTCCAGCCCTCATGCAATTATTTAGAGTATTATAATTCCCCAAGTTTTTACGAAGTATTATTTAATATTAAAAAAGATAATTTCAAGTGTGTCATCTATGGTGCAGGAACGGTTAGCCAAACTGTTTATGCTGTTATTCCGAATAATATCATTGCGTATGTAGATTTATCAAATAATGAAAAATACAGTTCATCAAGTGAGGAAAAGATTTTTCATCCAAGCAGCTTGAAAGATATTTCTTACGATAAAATCATCATTAGTGTTTTAGGGAGAGAGAAAACTATAGTTCAATATTTGGTTGAAGAGTTAAATGTGCCTTATCATAAAATTATTATATTTGATTTGTAATATTAAAGGGGATATCAATGGTTGTCGGTAATGGAATGATTGCAAAAGCTTTTTGCGAATACAACTGTGTTAATGATATTCTTATTTTTGCTTCAGGTGTTTCAAGTTCAAACTTAAATTTAGAGAGTGAATTTACACGAGAGTATACGATGGTTAAAAAATATTTACAAGCGTATCCAGAAAAATTATTTATTTATTTTAGTAGTTGCAGTATTGAATTTCCTGATTTAAAAGATACAAAATATAATATCCACAAACTTAATGTTGAAAAGCTTATTCAAGCTACTTCTGATAATTATATTATTTTTCGTCTTCCAAATGTTATAGGCAAAGGCGGAAATCCAAATACGGTAATCAATTTCTTATTTGATTCAATTAAAGAGGACAAAGAGTTCTCTTTATGGAAATATGCTACTCGGAATATTGTGGATATTGAAGATGTTGTTAAAATTATACAATATGTCATTGAAAATAATTTATACAGAAATGATACTGTTAATGTTGCTTATGAAAAAAGTATTCTTGTAGAAGATCTTATTCAAACGATTGAATCACTATTAAATAAAAAATCTTTAAAATCAATTATAAATAAAGGCAGTGACTTTAAAATTGATATTTCAAAAGTATCTTGGATAATGAAGAAGTTGAACATGCAACAGCCTTCAACGGAAGAATTACTTCTTAAATATAAAATTCATGGAACTCGAGTAAAGAATGACTAATATAATCCTATGCGGAGGAAGCGGAACAAGACTTTGGCCAATAAGTAGAACTCTTATGCCAAAACAGTTTGTAAAACTCTTCGATAATAAATCATTGTTCCAGCTAACAGTTGATCGAAATAGTAAACTTTGTAAATCTTCTTTTATAGTTTCAAACTCTGAACAATATTTTTTA
>RRZU010082465.1_pt1 | contig 12351 bp, 13 predicted proteins | sample 2165561 | NCBI WGS metagenome assembly RRZU01 (sample SAMN10456909, study PRJNA506462) | wastewater metagenome | isolation source: wastewater sludge | place: USA: Moscow, Idaho | reverse complement strand
TTTTACGTATATTGCACATAATTTACCTGTTATTTGTATAGCCGATTCCAAAGCTGATATATCAGTATTGATCAACAAAAATCAAATAGGAAAATCATTTACAGAACTCGAACTGCATAATGCTGCCGGCTATATTAAGTTATTGAAATCGAATAAGATAGAGTACGATAAAATAAAGTTAAATTTAAAGCATTTATCAGAATTACACACCAATAAAAATGCTTCAGTTATCATAAATAAATATGCCTGATTACTACTTAAAAATTATAAAACCGGTATTCGATTTTTCGATAGCACTTATAGCGTTAATCGCATTGTTTCCACTTATTATAATAGTTGCGATAGCTGTAAAAGTCAGTTCCGAAGGACCGGTTTTTTTTAAACAGGAACGTTTAGGTATGCATGGAAAGGTGTTTTTAATATACAAGTTCAGATCCATGCGTATCCAGAAAACACCTGATTTTGTATTCGGTCAGGTATTAACCGAAAACCATCCGCGAATAACCGGGGTAGGAGCTTTCCTTCGAAAAACAAGTATCGACGAAATACCACAACTTTTCAATATATTGAAAGGCGAAATGAGTTTTATAGGCCCACGACCACCTGTAACCTTTTTCCCTAAAAAATACCACGAGTATACCGATTTTGAAAAGCAACGTTTTCTTTTAAAACCCGGAATCAGTGGCTTAGCGGCTGTAAAACAAAGAGAAATCAACGACTGGTCAAAAAACATACCTTTGGATGTAGAATATGTGCACACAGTTAGTTTTAAACTTGATATGAAACTTTTTTTGATATCGTTATTTGCATTTTTCAGAACGGACAATATTTATACTAAGCAAAATTGAATTAATATGCTGAATACTATTGCTATACACCAGCCCAATTATATACCATGGTTAGGATATTTCTATAAAATATATCAGGCTCAAACCTTTGTTTTTCTGGATAATGTGCAGTATTCTAATAAAGGTATGCACGATTATCATTATCTGAAAACTCCTCAGGGTAGTTTTCGAATAAAAATTCCGGTAAAATATTCTTTTGGCGATAAAATTCAGGATGTGCTGTTAAATTCTCAGATTAACTGGCGCGAAAATCATTTGAAGCAAATCGATTCAAATTATAAGAAAGCTCCTTTTTTTAGTGCTGTATTTGCTGATATAGTGGAGCTTATGAAAATAAAAACAGAATCTTTATCCGAACTAAATGCCGAAATTATTAAATTTATTTGTGGTAAGTTTGGAATTGAAACAAAATTTGTTTTTTCATCCGAATTAGAGATAACTGATAATGAGAAAAATGATAGAATAATTGCAATTTGTAAATCGTTGAATGCCAATGTATATTATTCCGGAACAGGTGCTGCTGCATATCAAAATGCTGATAGATTTAGTCAGAATGGTGTCGAACTTAGATATTCGAATTTTAAACCTTTTGAATACAATCAATTATGGGGTACTTTCCAGTCAAATGTATCAATTATTGATTATCTGATGCATTATGGGTACGATTGGCAAAGGGTTTTGGATAATCAACTTATAAATAACATATTATGAAGAATGTTTTAGTAATTGCTCCTCATCCTGACGATGAGGTTTTAGGTTGTGGTGCAACTATTGCAAAATTAGCATCCGAAGGCAATAATGTGTACATCTTGGTTGCAACACGGGGTACTGAACGCTTTTATAGCGACGACAAAATACAAAATGTCAGAAATGAAGCTTTAAAAGCGCATATTCTTCTTGGAGTAAAAAAAACCTTTTTTCTTGATTTTCCTGCTCCGGAACTTGATACAGTAGCTTTAGCTGATATTTCGCGGGAATTTTCGTCCATTATCAACGAATTGAATATTCAATCATTATTTCTTCCACACAGAGCTGATATACACAACGATCATCAGGTGGTTTTTAATGCCGGTATCGTTGCTGCCCGACCGGTAGGAACATGTCCTGTCACCGAAATATATGCTTACGAAACAATGTCTGAAACAGAGTGGGCTGCACCTTTTGGCGATGCAGTGTTTATTCCAAATATGTTTGTTGATGTTTTTTCATTCTTCGAAAAAAAAACAGAAGCTATGAAGTGTTTTAAAAGTCAACTACGCGATTTTCCGAATCCCAGATCCATCGAAGCCCTTACTGCATTAGCTCAGTATAGAGGTGCTACTGTTGGTTTTAAAGCCGCTGAGGCCTTTTCTATAATCAGACAAATCGTTAAATAGTAATTTTACGTTGTCCTTTCTATTTATCAAAGTTTTATGAAAAATATTGCAATTTATGGTTTTGGAGGATTAGGTCGTGAAGTAGCATGCCTGATTAATTCAGTTAACGATGTTAATCCGGAATGGAATATTATTGGATATATCGACGATGGTGTCGCTGTAGGTACATCTAATAGATATGGTAGCGTTATAGGCGATGTGAATTTCCTAAATAACTATACAGATGAATTATATATTGTATTTGCTATCGGGAATCCTCAGATTTTAAAATTTATATATTCTCAAATTAATAATCCTAAAATCGTGTTTCCAAACATTATAGCTCCTGATGTTTTATTTTTTGATAAGAATTCTGTTGAAATGGGGATTGGAAATCTTATAACATTTAGTTGCCGCATCAGTTGCGATGTGAGAATAGGAAATTTCAATATCTTAAATGGTGCAATTTCACTTGGTCACGATGTACAAATTGGTGATTATAATGTCTTTAATCCATCTTCCAGAGTTTCCGGACAGTGTAAAATAGGTAATTCTAATTTCTTTGGAGTTCAATCGCTTGTTTTACAGAATATTAAAATTGGAAATAATACTAAAATCGGATTTGCTTCGGTTATAATACGTAATACAGTAGATGGATTTTCGTATTTGGGTAATCCGGCAAAAAAAATGGATGGATTCTGATTTTATCCGAAAATTTGTACTTTTGTAAAAAATACATCAATGTCTCAACCCAATTTTACATTTCAGAAACTAATTTCTGTTTCGTTACAGATTTCCGAAAAACAGGTTCAAAATACAATTATTCTATTAACCGACGGAGCGACTATACCTTTTATAAGCCGATATCGAAAAGAACTTACAGGTGCCCTGGATGAAGTTCAAGTGGCTGCAATTAAAGATCAGTACGATAAGCTTATTGAACTCCAAAAGCGTAAAGAAACCATGCTTTCCACTATCGAAGAGCAAGGTAAACTAACCGATGAGCTTCGTGTTCGCATTGATAACTGTTGGAATTCCAATGAATTAGAAGATATTTATTTGCCATATAAGCCTAAGCGTCGAACACGTGCCGAAATTGCACGCGAAAAAGGTTTAGAACCATTGGCGCGGATGATTATGAAACAAAATCTTGATAACACGGTTCAGGCAGCTTCCCGATTTGTAAATAAATTGGTCGAAAGTACCGACGATGCTATTGCGGGAGCAAGAGATATTATAGCTGAATGGGTAAATGAAAACGAAACTGCCCGTAATATTGTACGACGTAGTTTTTCATACGATGGGGTGATAACATCAAAAATTATTAAAGGAAAAGAGGAGGAAGGCCAAAACTATCGCGACTATTTTGATAAGTCAGAAAAATTGAGTCGTTGTAGTTCACATCGTTTGTTAGCTATGCGCCGTGGAGAGTCTGAGGGAATTTTGCGTGTGTCAATTAATCCGGACGATGATATTTGTATGGAAAAGTTGGAACGATTCTTTGTTAAATCTGACAACGAATCGGGCGATATAGTTTTCGATGCAGTGAAAGATGCATATAAACGGCTTATTAAACCTTCCATCGAAAATGAATTTGCTTCCGAAAGCAAGTTAAAAGCTGATAATGAGGCAATTCGTGTTTTTGCTGATAATCTTCGTCAGCTATTATTGGCAGCTCCACTCGGACAAAAACGTGTTTTAGGCATTGACCCGGGCTATCGCACTGGTTGTAAGGTAGTTTGCCTGGATGCGCAAGGTGCATTACTTCATAACGAAACAATTTATCCTAACCCGCCTCAAAGCGATTATGCTAAAGCAACCAGAAGTATTCAAAAACTGGTGGAAGCATACAAAATTCAGGCTATTGCCATTGGAAATGGTACTGCAAGTCGTGAAACAGAGCATTTTATACAGAATATTCGTTACGACCGTGAGGTGCAGGTTTTTGTTGTAAGCGAAAACGGTGCATCCATCTATTCTGCATCTAAAATTGCCCGCGAAGAATTTCCTGAATATGATGTTACAGTTCGTGGCGCAGTTTCAATTGGTCGCCGATTAATGGATCCACTGGCCGAATTAGTAAAAATTGATCCAAAATCTATAGGAGTCGGACAATATCAACACGATGTAGACCAATCCTTACTCAAAAAGTCGCTTGATCAAACGGTAGAAAATGCAGTAAACAGAGTAGGAGTGAACCTGAATACTGCCAGCAAACATTTACTCACTTATGTTTCCGGGCTTGGTCCGCAATTGGCGCAGAATATCGTTGATTACCGAACCGAAAATGGACCGTTTAAAAGTCGAAAAGACATCTTAAAAGTGCCTAAAATGGGACCGAAGAGTTTTGAACAATGTGCCGGATTCCTTCGTATTCCTGGTGCTGAAAATCCACTGGATAATTCTGCCGTTCACCCCGAAAGTTATTCAGTAGTTGAAAAAATGGCAAAGGATTTAAACCAAAAAGTTACAGACATCCTAAGTAATAAACAATTAATACAAAGTATTGATAAACAGATGTATATAACTGATAAAATTGGACTGCCAACTATTACAGATATATTGTTGGAGCTTGAAAAACCCGGTCGGGATCCTCGCGAATCAGTTAAAGTGTTTGAATTTGATGCTTCTGTTAAAACAATAAATGATGTGCGAATGGGTATGGAATTGCCCGGTATTGTCACTAATATCACAAACTTTGGGGCTTTTGTAGATATTGGTATCAAAGAAAATGGATTAATTCATGTTTCCAATATGTCCGATAAATTTGTATCTAATCCTTCTGAACTTATTTCATTGCATCAGCATGTAAAAGTTCAGGTTCTTGAAGTGGATATGAACAGAAAAAGAATTCAACTCAAGCTTCTGAAGTAATTTTTTCACATTCGATATATACTTTTACTTCGTTTTTTAGCGAACAGGCAAATAAATAGGTATCGCCACCATCAGCGATACCTGTTTTTTTCTTAATTTCATCTGGTTTTAAAGGATGATTTCTGGATGATATATTGGCCTTAACTAATTTTTTACCCATCTCTTTCATTGAACTTTTATTTCCCGGCCACAGCTTTAAAACCTTAAATCGTCTACCCGGAAAATTTGAAATTAATTTATCTGATGTATATAAGTGGGTGTTTATTTGAAGTTTTTCTATACCAAAATGCTGTGAAACACATTTAAATGCACCAGCTTTCAGTACTGAACTGTTTGGTTCATATAAATAGGTCAGTACATTTTCGCAAAGTATTGATTTTGCATCGGATTCCTCTTCTTTTGTAAATACGAATTTTTCGGTTGTATTGTTTTTCAGTATATTAACAGCAAAATATTCCGTTAAAGACTGATTTTCATTCTTTAAGAGTAGCAAAATTTCTTTACATTCATTTTCAACAGATACAACATGTACTTCACAAACTCCACTCAGTTCGTTTAATGCTGCACTGATATCCAGCATTGGCGATAGTTTTACAAGCAAAGCATTTGTTTTGCTTAGAATTGCTTTATAAATCTGAGTAATATCTGGCTCACAATCTGATAGTAGAACCACTTTACCTCCTGAATTATCCCGACGTGCCGGATCTACCATAACAAAATCACTTACCGGCATATTGGGTATGAAATTCAGAGCATCATCGCAAATTGTTTTTGTATTTTCTCTACCGGTAACTTTTAGGTTATGAGTTACTATTTCATAAAGATCCTGATTTCTTTCTACATAAATGGCTTCTTTAAAGCATTCACTTATATAATAAAAATCTATGCCGAATCCACCTGTAATGTCAATATAAATTGAGCCTTCGCATATTGTTTTCTTGTACAAAGCTGTTGATTCTGAGGAGCTTTGTTCTAAATTTATCTGATGTGGGTAAATAATGTCTACATTGTTGTAAAACTCCGGAAGCTTGTGTTTTATTCGTTGCCTTCCAGCTATTTGACGATATGCAAATTCGTAATCAACATCATCAATATGCCTTTTTTTCAACAACAATTCTTTTAAATTATCATGCTGATGTTCTATAATATATTTTTTTGTTGATAAGTTGGGAAGTTGCATTTGTCTCAAAGTTTTTACAAAATTAATCAAATCATCAGAAAACAAATTGTGTAGTTTCTCATTTTCCGTAACTTTGCTTATTATTTTTAGTTTATGAATTATAGCGAAGCTTTAGAATATCTCTACAATCGATTACCGGTTTTTCATCTTTCGGGCGGAAGTGCCTATAAACCAGGTTTTGATAACACTAATCGGTTAATGATGTACCTGGACAACCCTCATACAAAATTCAGGTCGGTACATATTGCAGGTACAAATGGTAAAGGTTCGGTTTCACATTTACTTGCATCTGTACTTCAATCGGCCGGATATAAAGTGGGTTTGTATACATCTCCTCATTTGGTCGATTTTGGAGAACGTATAAAAATTAACGGTCAAATGATTGAAGAACAGTATGTTGTCGATTTTATCGAACAGTCAGCATCGGAGATAGAAAACATACAGCCTTCTTTTTTTGAAGCAACAATGGCAATGGCATTTAAATATTTTGCTGATAATGAGGTAGATATTGCAATAATTGAGGTGGGTCTTGGCGGACGACTCGACAGTACCAACATTATAAATCCATTGGTTTCAGTAATTACCAATATTAGTTTCGATCATACAGAATATTTAGGAAACACTATACCCGAAATTGCTTTTGAAAAGGCAGGTATTATTAAACCACTTACACCAGTAGTTATAAGCGAAACTCATCCCGAATCGGCTCAGGTATTTCAATCTATGGCTAAAAAAAATAAATCTGCTATATATTTTGCTGATAATGAGATTGATTTAGAATTTGTTGATAGTTCGTATACTACAATGACTGTTCAATTTCGCGAAATGCGTTATCAGGTAGGTCTTACAGGAAAATATCAACTTAAAAACTTAAAAGCAGTTCTTAAAACAATTGAATTACTGAATGAGTGTGGTATAAATTGTACAAATGAACAGATATCCAACGGTTTAAAAAACGTTATTAATATTACCGGTTTTATGGGTCGTTGGCAATGCTTGTCTTTAAATCCATTAATTTTTGTAGATACTGCACATAATTATGCGGGCATACATGAACTAATTATGCATATTAATAGCATGAATAACAGTAAATTACGATTGGTTTTCGGGATGGTGAAGGATAAAGATATTTCAGCTATTCTTCAAATTCTACCAAAGAAAGCTGTTTATTATTTTACAAATGCCTGTATATCAAGAGCATTGCCTGCCAATGAATTAGCTAAAATGGCTGAAGGTTATCAATTAAATGGCAAAACCTACTCAACCATACCCAATGCTATCCAAACTGTTTTACATGAATCTGAGCCGGATGATTTAATTATTGTTTTTGGTAGTAATTTTGTTGTAGGCGAGGCTATAACTTCATTTAGAGAGCTAAATGTTTGAGGTATTAATTCTTATTGAATAATTTATAAACATAAGGATATATTTTACAAGCTACACAAAATCCAAATGCACTCTCCAGAAATGCACAAAATCCAAAAACAAATGTCAGTATTAAGGTGGCAGTATTCATTTCAAATATATAACATAATAAAATCAATACACTGAATATCAATCCTATTCTGGCAGCAAATACCTTAGGTCCTGCATTGACAAATTTTGAATTGATATTTAAAAACGAACGTAAATATTTCGAAATGATTGCAAGTATACTATATTTCGAAAGTTCAGATGCTCTTAAACTAAAATCGATAATCAATAGCAATAAGGGCACTAAACTGTTCGAAAACAGAAAAATAACCAATGTAAGCAATGTGAATGCACCTATAAATCGAGCTGAATTCTCATCAGTTTTTTGAGTAGAAATGGGACATATTGTATTCATAATTTATTATTTTTGAATTATTATTTTATATTGGCAAAATTATTGTAAGTACTATCTCATTACAATACCAACAGTGGCGTAATTTTTATACCATGTATATGGTATTATTATAGAATATTAAAAATGAAACACATTAAACTGCTGATTATATATTTGTTAGCAACAAGCACTTCCTATGCATCATTGTATAGTAATTATAAAATGGATTATTCCCGAATCAAACCGGGTGAGAAGTATTTTTATACAGCTCACTGGGGTATTCTGACTATTGGTTCGGCGAGTATAGTAGTTGATAGTCGTATATATAAAATTGACAATGTGCCATGTATGAAAATTGATGTTCAAGGTAGAACAAATGGTTTAGCAAAGCTTTTTTATGTACGTGATCAATGGACATCCTATGTAGATACTTCAAAGATATTTACTTATAAATCAACTCGTAGTATTCGCGAAGGTAGCTATAAGTTAGACGAGATTGTTGACTTCGATCATAATAAGCAAAAAGCATATGTCAAAGTTTTCAATAAAACTTTAAAAGAGTTTCAACTTAAAAAAATATACGATACTCCTGAGAATACTCGTGACGTTATTGCAGGATTTATGGTAGTTCGTATGATTAACCTCGAAAACTTTAAAACCGGAGATTATTTTTCAATAAATGGATTTTACGAAGATGAGGGTTATCGAATGAATATACAATACGCTGGGAAGGAAACAATTAAAGTAAATAACAAACAAATTTCGTGTCATAAAATACGTCCGGTTTTACCTAAAAATAAAGTGTTCGATGGACAAAACTCAGTGGAGGTTTGGCTATCAAATGACGATAAACAACACATTGTCAGAGTTAAGGCACGTATGTTTGCCGGAAATATTATAATAAATCAAATCGAAGAAAAAGATTTCAAAAAGTAAATTCCGAAGCAAAAAATACTATCTGTAGTTTTCCGGTTCTGTTATTTCCGATACTTTTCTTATTTTTGTAGTATAAATAGCAAAAAAAAACATCGTGATTGAAATTATTCCAGCCATTGATTTAATTGACGGAAAATGTGTTCGCTTATCACAGGGCGATTATATGCAAAAAACAATATATAACGAAAATCCACTCGAAGTTGCACGGATGTTCGAAGATGCTGGTATTAAGCGTTTACATTTAGTGGATCTGGATGGTGCAAAAGCCAATCATATAGTCAATCACAAAGTGCTCGAATCAATAGCTACTAAAACCAATTTAGTAATTGATTTTGGTGGTGGCTTAAAATCTGATGAAGATTTGAGAATTGCTTTTTCATCAGGTGCGCAAATGATAACAGGTGGAAGTATTGCGGTTAAAAATCCGGAAACTTTCATATCTTGGATTGAAAAATACGGTGAACAAAAAATTATTTTGGGAGCTGATGTAAAAGAAGAAAAAATTGCAGTTGGCGGTTGGCTCGAGACATCTACACTTGATCTAATTCCTTTTATTAATACTTATAAACAAAAAGGAATATCCAGAGTAATTTGTACAGATATTAGCAAGGATGGTATGTTACTGGGTCCGGCGCTCGAATTGTATCGAAAAATAATGTCAAAATTCAATGATTTGTATTTAATTGCCAGTGGAGGTGTTAGTTCAATAAAAGATATTGAGCTGTTGAATGATGCTGGTATACCGGCGGTTATTACCGGCAAAGCTATATATGAAGGAAGAATACAATTATCTGATTTAAAGAAGTTTATTGTTTAATCCTTATTTGCGAGTATATATATGTATTATACAAATGTATGCCATTCGTAAACATATTGCCATTTATAAAAACAAATATTTCAATATAAATAATTATGCTTAAAGAAATTCTTTCTATTTCAGGAAAACCAGGTTTGTATAAACTGGTTTCTCAGGGAAAAAATATGTTGATAGTTGAATCATTGGTCGATGCAAAAAGAATACCAGCTTACTCAAAAGATAAAGTTGTATCTCTTGGCGATATTGCTATATATACCGAAGATGAAGAAGTGAAACTGGGAATCGTTCTGGAATCTATTAAAACAAAGGAAAATGGTGCTCAATGTAGTATCGATCCAAAATCAGATAATGATACCTTAAGAAAATATATGGAGGAGATATTACCTGCTTATGATAAAGAACGTGTTTATCCAAGTGACATACGCAAATTGTTAAATTGGTATAATTCCTTAATTAGCAGTGGTGTAGTTGACTTTACAGAAAAGGAAGAAGTGAAAGCTGCTGAATAATAACAAATCAAATGAAATTATCGGAAATAATGGCGCTTCTCGAAACAGAAGCGCCTCTTATGTTACAAGAGAATTATGACAACTCCGGTTTATTAATAGGTAATAAAAACGATGATATTTCAAAAATACTCGTAACTATTGATATAACCGAAGAAGTGGTCAACGAAGCAGTTGAGCATAACTGTAATCTGATAATATCACATCACCCTCTTATTTTTAAGCCTATAAAGAGCATAAATTCTGACTCTGATACGGGTCGCTCTATTATTAAGCTAATCAAGAATAATATTGCTGTATATGCAGCACATACAAATTTTGATAATATCATTTCCGGTGTAAACGGAAAAATAGCTGATAAGCTTGGTCTGATAAATACAAAAGTTTTACAACCTGCAGAAAATCAGCTTTTTAAACTAATTACTTATGCTCCAAAAATCCACGCCACACACGTACGAGAGGCACTTTTTAATGCCGGAGCAGGCAATATAGGTAATTACGATAAATGTAGTTATAATGTGGAGGGTTATGGAACCTTCAGGGCTGGGAGTGAGGCTCATCCTTTTATTGGAGATATTAATAAACTTCATACTGAGCCGGAAGTCAGAATTGAAGTAATTCTTCCTAAGTCGATAAAACAGAAAGTAATAACTGCATTATTTAATAGTCATCCTTACGAAGAACCAGCATTTGATTTATTAGCTATTGAAAATCAATCTGATAGAATAGGAGCAGGGCTTATTGGTGAATTACCGGATTCATTGGATGAAGTGACCTTTTTGAATTTTCTTAAATCAGTCTTCAATTGTAAAGTGATTAAACACACCGATTTTACTGGTAAACAAATAAAAAAGGTAGCTCTTTGTGGGGGTTCAGGTAGTTTTTTGTTGAAATCTGCTGTTAGAACCGGAGCCGACGTATATGTTTCGGGCGATTTTAAATATCACGATTTCTTCGATGCCCAAAATCATATTTTGGCAGTTGATTTGGGACATTTTGAATCTGAACAATACACAAAACACATTTTTTATGAGATAATTACAAAAAAAATGCCTACATTTGCAGTCCGAATTTCAGAAACAAAAACTAACCCCATAAATTATTTGTAATCAATTATGGCTACAGAACCAAAAATAGAAAAAGAAATTACCGTAGAAGAAAAACTATTTGCATTGTACGATCTTCAAAAAGTAGTTTCAAAAATTGACGAAATCAAGACTTTACGTGGTGAACTTCCTTTAGAAGTTCAGGATTTGGAAGATGAAATCATAGGTTTGTCTACTCGTTTGGATCATTATGATGCTGAAATAAAAGATATTATAGCTAATATTGCAAGCAAGAAAATTGAAATAGAAGAAGCACGGGTAAAAATTGATCGTTACAAAGAGCAACAGGAGAATGTTCGTAACAATCGTGAATTCGACAACTTATCAAAAGAAATTGAATATCAGTCGCTCGAAATTGAATTGTGTGAAAAAAGAATCAGAGAATACACTGCCTCTAAAGAAGCTCGCATGGTTGATCAAAAAGCAACATCTGAAAGACTTTCAGAACGAAAACTTGACCTCGAACAGAAAAAAGGTGAGTTGAATGAAATTATTGCTGAAACAAAGCAAGAAGAAGAAAAACTTCGCGAACAGGCAAAAGAAATCGAATCATTCATTGAAGCCCGACTACTAACTGCTTTTAAACGTATACGTAAAAATGCTCGCAATGGTTTAGCTGTTGTATATGTTCAACGTGATGCTTGCGGTGGTTGCTTTAATAAAATCCCGGCACAACGTCAACTTGACATACGATTAAGAAAGAAAATTATTGTTTGTGAATATTGTGGTAGAATTCTCGTTGACCAGGAGTTAGCAGGAGTTAATCAAAATGTTACTGAATAATTAAATAATAAATTTATAGAGTAGGGTTCAATATCTAAGATATTGGACCCTATTTTTTTTACCTAATTGAAAGATTTTGTGTTTATATTCTGGTATATGTGTGGTGTCATTATGAAAAATTCAAATATTAAATTCTCAA
>RRZU012709350.1_pt1 | contig 12352 bp, 12 predicted proteins | sample 2165561 | NCBI WGS metagenome assembly RRZU01 (sample SAMN10456909, study PRJNA506462) | wastewater metagenome | isolation source: wastewater sludge | place: USA: Moscow, Idaho | reverse complement strand
TGTCGGTTCTGAATGGACGATGTCTGGTTGTGAATACGGGTCTACGATTGCAATCGTAACCGCCCTCGGTCAGCTTCTTCAATTCGCCGGAGATGGATTTATTCCGATTACAACGGAAGATGGCATAGAAGCCAATCTGCCAATCTATTACAACCCGAATGTACCATGGGGATCTAGTGCTTCGGTATCAAATCTGGTTGGTAAGGTAGCAAGCCGAGGTATGGCCGCTCGAGGTAAAAAAATCTATCTCAACGTAGAAGGAACAATTAATTTCCAAACTGGCGGTACACCACGTGAACTCCTCGAAATGCCTAGTGGTTTGTGGATCTTCGATCCTTCGATTGGTCTTTATCATAAGGGTGGTTATGATCACAAACGATGGGCCTCAAAAAGCATCACCGCGGCTCTTTCAAATGTTCTGACGATCTCAACTGCGGCTGTATATGAAACAGGTGACCCTGTTGTTTTGACTAGTGTCGGCTTTCTTACCGGTGATCCTCAGATAAATCAGATTTATTACGCGATTAAGGTCGACTCGACTCATTTAAAGCTCGCAAACACTCCTCAGCAGGCATTGGCTTCGGTTAATATCACGATTGATGACCAAGCTACCCCAGCCGCGAATCTTGCTTTTAATTCGTATCAATCGGTTGGTGCAACAAGAATTTCAACTCCCGGTGGTTTGTGTCTTGTTACTACTCTCGGTATGCCTAGGTTTTTTGGATCGGAAGTTATTTATGGTGGCGATGCTGATCTAGCGGCCGGTGGCACGCCTACTGGTGTTGTCATGTCTCTAGGAATGGGTAAAAACATTGGATCGTTTACTACACCAAAAATTCAAGCCGAATATGTCACAGATCTTTTTAAGAAAATCCTGGCGAAATTTCCACCGCTCAATATCCCAACCAGAAAAATCATAGTCAAATACCGAACATCAAATCGATGGGGTATTCCTGGTCGCCGAGATTTCGGAAACACTGGCGCGACATGGGTGAATTCCACTTCATTCACTGTGAATCCGAAGAATTACGATATGTACTCTGCTCAAGATGGAGATGAGATTGAATTCATCTCGGGCGGTGCAAGTGGTTATACTGCACATATTTCAAGTATAGTAGTAAATTCTTCTTCACAATGGACGATTACAATCGACGAAGCGATGCCCGATGTAAGCGCTAGTGACACCTCAGATTTCTTTATTGAGGACTTCATAAAATATAAAACGATTTCAACTACTGCTGACGCCGCCGCGGCCGCAAAAGGATTTAAAAACATGGCCCTAGCTCAAAATGCAAAGTGGGTACAACTCAAAATTGAGCTTCGGGGCTACACAGACATCGAAGAAACAATCGACATGGAGGAGATCGCTGTTGTTAGTGGAGCTGACCAAAAATACGCTTAACGTTATTATATAAAAACAAATGGCAAATCCTACAAGACAAGAACGTCGAAGAATGTATAACCAACTCCAAACGGCCCAAAGAACGGTCGATGAAATTGCTCGCTCGAGAAATGCTACACCGCTACCTCCAGTCAATTCAATTTCTGCTAGTAATCTTGGGGTCCGACCATACTCTCCACCACCACAGAGCACGCCAACTGGGTACTACGGTGTAAATGGAATGATCAAGGCTACAACTCAAAGTATCGTCGATCGCCAATTAGCTAATCAAAAATTTGAAGAGGACGCCGCCGCAACTTATGATTCTTTGTCTGGTCAGGGTAAGCGCCGCAACGATCTATATAAATCAGAGGGTGTAATTAAAGCAAAAGAAGAACTCGATGCTTTTACTCAACGAATGCGAGCGAAAGAACAGGCATACATTGCTCGTGTAGATCGAGTCAGGAATGAAAACCCAACGGGTGTTCTTGAATCTGGTCAAAATATTGAGCTTGATCGAATCTCTAAAAATCACGCGATTGAATCCTCTGCTGACGCAATCACCGCAGAATTTAAATTGGGAAATTATGAGAACGCTAAATCACTTGTTGATTCTCTTGTAGATGCCGAAACTGAAGATCTCCGTCTCAAACTTGAAGGCATTAAGTATTTTGGAGAAAAGAATGCTGATCGCCTTAATCAAGAAGAAAGAGATATTTTGGCCCAGGAGGAAAAACAAGCCGATCGAGAATATCAAGAAAAGCGAGACCTGCGTAATGACATTGGAAACATTATGCTTAAAGCCGCCGAAGCCGGCGCCCCTGCTAGTGTTATTTCTGAAATTGCAAAGTCTGGTGATATTGCGAGCGCAATCGGCATCGCTTCTTCCTACGTTGGTTCTTCTGGCACAGGAAGCTTTACTACGAACCAAATCAACGATGGTGCGGTAAAAGCCGGAGTTGATATCGCCACTTTCCGTGGCTTCGATGCTGATACTAAGAATTTCTTTATCAATGGTGACATTAATGGCGCACAGAAAAGTATTGATGAAGCTTTTGAACAAGATGGCGCGAGTCTTGATGACGTGAAAGCAGAGATTAATCAAATGGGTCTGCCGGCAAAAGGCGCTGAATACCTTGTTTCCTATGCTGAAAAGTCAGCGAAGAAAAATGGAGCTTTAACTCCGGAAGAAATTGCAAAGACCCTAGTTGGTTCTCTCAATGATCTAAAAACGTCTGGGTACACCCGCGGTGAAGCGGCTGATGCTGTTCAAAACCAACTTACTGACAACGGAAAAACTCCTCTTACGAAATCACTAAAGAATTCGATGGAAGATGCACTTGTTCAGGTTTACGGTAGAACGTTCTGGCAAAGAGTCCTTCCTTATGGAAGATAGGCTTGAACACCATGTATGGCACTAGAATCACTACGAAAAAAACTTTCATCATTTTTTCAAACCCAACCGGTTGCTTCTAGCACCCCGGCTCCTCTTCCTCGTGTCCCCTCAAGTATTCGTCCAAACATAAGCACGACTACCTCAATGTCGACACCGGCTGTTATAGCGCCTGGGACTGGTACTATGGGTCAGATTAAGACAGGCTTAAAACTCGTTAATCCCCTTCAACCAACCGCTCCAATGCGTCCCCTATTCGCTAAGGCCGGTCAAGAAAGTTCTCTTCCTTTAGGTGGTCCAGTCATCGGAATCGCGCTAGATACCGCCGCCCGGACAATCGAAGCAATACCTTCAATCGCTCTTAAAACCATCGCCAACTTTCGCGGATTCAACACGAAGGATCTTTCCGCTAAAGTAGATGTTCCTTTTGATGCTTCTCGTATCGGAGTGACCGATCAGCCAGGACAGACATTTGTTCAAAATACAGGCGCAAAAATGCTCCAAGTCTTTGATGAACTCGAAGCACAAAATCCTGGTAAAAAAACAAATATTGCAGTCGCCGCCCTTACTCCAATCACCGATGCACTCGATGCATTTGCAACAGGCGAGCTTCTTACATCGGTCGCTCGTGTTGGTCTAAAAGCAACTCAATACTCACCAGAGCTTAAGGTTGCTCTCCAAAAATACGGACTTGAAGGCGTGTCTGGTGAAGAGCTTACTCAAGAGTTTGTTCGAAAATTTAATAACAAGGCTAGATCATTGGTCATCGCTGAAGACATAGAAGGTCTTAATGATCTTGGCAATGCAACAAACGTGATCATGTCGCACATGACTGGATCTGGTATTCCGAAGCTCAACAGGCTCGGTCAGCTTATCCAGGACACCTCACGTCTTGCCCTCCAGGATGTTAAAAGCGGCTTCAGACTGAAGAATCCGATGTTCCCCGAGATTGCTCCTGAAGTAACACCTGGCGGCCTCCCTGGTACTGTAGAAGAAGCCGGACAAGGCCTTCCTGTTGGTCTCTCGGTCCGCCGCGTTCGCCGTGTCGGCGGTGCCACACCCGAAACTCCTGGGCCATACTTCCGATCAAAATCTGGCGGTACCAGCTTTGACCCTGTTCAAGAAAAAGATGTTCTTCCGGTAAATCTTGGAAAAGATCTCGACACATTTGTTGTTAAAGATGGAGATGGGTACGCAGTTATTGAAGGTAAAACCGGCACACAGATTGGTCAGACCGAAAAGACATCGGCTCTTGCTATTGAAAGTGCTCGTCAGGAAATAAAAAATCTTGGTCCTCAACTCAACCAGATGATCGATCAATCCCCTTTGTCTCCACGTTATGAAATTGATCCGACCCCTGATCCAGCAGTTCGACAAATTGCCTGGCCAAAACCTGAACCGAAACCGGTCATGACTCCTGCTAGTGCTGAAGTAGCCGCGAGTGAATATTATGATGCCAAGATACGACCAGCCTTGGCTGAGGGTAAGCCATTTGTAATTGGCGCCGACGATCTCAAAGATTACTTCGGCAATGACTACAATGATGTAAATCACCCAATCTATTCAAGGGCGGCTTTCTCTTTGTATGAAAAAGCTATTAAAGAAACGAAGGGTGGGACAGTTCTTCTTACTGGTGGCGGTCCCGGCGCTGGTAAAACAGAATTTCTCGTAAAGCAGTTATCACCCGACCTCGAAGGTGTTCTCTACGATTCAAACATGTCGAACAAGCAAGGTGTGATGAATCAAATCAAAATGGCCCGCGATGCCGGGAAGGATGTGATTGTCGCCGGCCTTCTTCCAGATCTTGCATCAACCCGTGTCCACACAATTCTTCGTGAGAACGCAACAGGCAGGGGAATCTCTGACAAAACATTTGCCCGAGGCCATGCCGGCTTTCCTCGTGTTCTCAAGGAACTTTTAGACGAAGGTGTACTCAAGCCAAGTGAAGTTCTTCTCTATGACACTCGAAAAATCTTTAAACCAGAGGATGTTATTGATCTTGTTGTTAACAAGGGATTTGAAAAAGATCCCCTTGCAACGTTAAACAAAGTTCAGTATAATGAAGAAGAAATAGCTAAAAAGTATGCAAAAGAAACCTACAAAGCAAAAGTTAACAGAGGCCCTGTCGAGTCTACAAGCCGCAAAGGAACTGATGAAACATCTGTACAAAATCGGCCAGATCGAAAGCCTACCGAGCGACAAGGAGATCGAAAAGATGTACAACGCGGCAGTAGCAAAAAAGCGCCAGAAGACATAGGTCAGCTTATTCGAATGCTAGATCGCGAGAAGCAATCTCTTGCTTCTGCTCTTTCTAATCCGGAGATGCACGCAAAAGCGTATGGTCCCGGCAAGATTGAAGAGTATAAGAAAAAAATTAAGAGTCTCACAAAGCGAATCGAGGAAGATGCGCCGACTCGTCGTAGCTCAAAACAAAAGGATATTGAAAAGTTGAGTCCTTTAGAAATTCGCATTGAAGAATTTAAAACGGAAAAGCAGATTTTGGAGGATGTCATAGCTAACAATCCAGCACGTCAGCTATCAAAATTTGCAAACAGGAATGGTGAACTGCCTGAAGTTCTTGGTGGTGAAGGTGGGAAGTTTAAAAAGTCTGGTGACGACATTGTAAAAGAGCTCGGGTTCTCTTCTTCTGAAGAAGCCCGTGATGCATATCAGCAATATCGCTTACAGCAAAAGCGCTACTTCGTTTTACGAAACAATATCAGAGTTCTTACTGAAACTCTCCAAGAAATGAAGCTTGATGAAAAAGACATTAACAGTCTCAAGTCTTTCTTAAACCGTGATGACGTGGCAAATACCGCAAAGGGTGTAAAAGATCCTGAAACAAAGGAGATGCTTGAAGAACGAAAGCGAATGGCTACCGCTCGACAGAGCCGCCTAATGAAAGACCTAGGAGCAATGCAACCGGGAGTACAAAAAGAAACATTACAGTCAATAGGAGAGGTTCTACAAAACAGTCAACCAATAAGCCAAGCAGATTTCGAGAAGTTGAGCGAAGATTTTTCATTTGATAAAATTCTAGTAGATACTAATACTCCTGTCAAGGACAAAGTTAACCTTTTGGATTACCTACGAACACCTGATCGGGTGCTCAAAAAAATCGGTCTTGAGAAGACTGCCGAGCAAGTTCGTCATGCCTACGAGTCATATTTGGCTGAATTACCGGTCCACATTGATCTAATCAGCAGTTGGGCCGACCGTGTACCAAAAGATGCCAATAAGCGCATATTCCAATACCTCGATGGTCAGCAACATCGAAAGCATTTCAGTGGTGAAAAACATACAAAGCTCATTGGTGAAGAACTAAAGGTGGCAAATGAGATCCGCGCCTACCTCAAAGAATGGGCCGACCGCCTCGGTCTTCCTGAAGACAACAAGATCAGTCACTACATTACTCACATCTTTGATATCGGTGACGTCGAAAAAGAGTTCGATGAAGATATTGCAAAGCTCATCAAGGACAAGGTTCCTGGTAGCGTTTACGATCCCTTCCTCGAAAAGCGCCTCGGCCGAAAAGGATACATCGAGGATACTTGGGCGTCACTCGATGCGTATGTTAAACGGGCGGTCCGTAAAGCAAACATGGATCCTGTTCTTGAGAAACTCAAAGACGCATCAAGCAAAATGGAGGATAGCCAAGCGACTTATATCAAGCGCTACGCGAATCTCATCAACATGCGCCCTACTGAAATCGATAATCTCCTCGACAACCTCATTAAGAGCGTTGCTGGCTATCGATTTGGCCAACGTCCAGTTGCACTTATGTCTCGAAAAGCCCGCCAATGGGTATATAGATCGATGCTTGGCTTGAACGTGACTTCAGCGATCAGAAACTTAACACAAGGTGTTAACACTTTTTCAGAACTCGGCGCTCGGGCGACTCTCAAGGGTTACACTGACCTTGTAACCAAGGCTCGATCAAGTGAGCTTGAAGATGTAGGTGTTCTTCGCCAGGATTTTGTTCAGGATCGCGCTCTCTCTTCGACAAGGAAACGACTCGAGAAGCTTGATAAGGGTTTGTTCTTCCTCTTTGATCTCGCTGAAAGAATCAATCGTGGCGCCGCATACTACGCCGCAAAGGATAAAGCACTTCGATTGGGTGCATCGGAATTTCAGGCTGTTGAATATGCAAAGAAAATCGTTCGCGACACTCAATTCCAGTTTGGTTCTATCGATACTCCAGTCGGCCTTAATAGTGATCTTATGAAGGTTGCTACGCAGTTTATGAGCTTTGGATTTAAGCAAACGGAGTTTGCCGCTGAAAAGATACTAAAGAAAGACTTTGCCGCTATCATGCGTTATATCGTCGGCGCCCTAGCGCTCACGTATGGTGTAGGTCAGGTGTTTGATATCAAAGGAAAAGACTTCATTCCCGGCTATTCGTTCTTGAAGTTTGGTACTCCCCCAACACTCGCTCTCCCCGTTTCTATCTTTAAGGCTGTAGTTGATGCTCCAGGCCGCTTTGGAAATGAAATGACCTACTCAGATAAGGCACTTGATATATTCTCAAATATTCCATTCCCTGCCTCTATACAGGCAAAGAAAATCTATAGGTCTCTTACTGACAATAAGAAAAAATCTTCGGCTTTATCAAGCTCAAGCAAGAACAATTCTTCTACCGTTGCCCTCAAGCGTCTTAATCGTTTGAAGAATCCTGTTAAAGCAAACCCAGCCCTTAAGAGACTAGACCGACTAAAAAATCTCAATGTCGGATTGTAGCCGTGACCAAAAATAGGCACCCATGAGATACTAAAGAAAATGGCTACTAAAAAAGAAACCAAAGAGCAAATGTACGAAAATCTCATCAAGGCGATGGGTGAAGGCGAATTTGCTATGACTAAGTTCATATGGGGTATCTATGAACGTGTCGACCGATTGGCTGATCAGATCCCAATGGATCTCGAGAAGTTCCAAAGCACCATGGATAAATTTATCCGTGAGTACAAAGATCCGAAAGACGGCCGCGATGGCAAAGATGGTAAGGACGGTAAGGAGGGTCCAAAAGGCCGCGATGGCATGACTATCATCGGTCCTCGTGGTCCCGCCGGCGGTCAAGGTCGTGACGGTAAACCTGGAAAGCCTGGCAAAGATGGCAAAAAGGGAAGCATGCCGAAGCATGAATGGAATGGATCAAAGATCCGTTTTGAAACACCAGAAGGTTGGGGTGATTGGGTAGATCTTCGTGGTCCAGTTGGTCCCGCCGGTATGGCGTATGGTCCTAGTGATTCATTTGGTGGCACTACGGGTGCTCTTGAACGTGTCATGGGAACTACTTTACTCGGCTCATCATTTGAGCGCCAGGGTGTAAGTGAGATAATTTTCGGTGACAACCTTGTTGTGAGCAGAACTGGCAATGGTGTTCGAGTTGATGCAACCGCGTCAGGCGGCAATCCAGATTTAACATATCTCCGCCTCGATACAACCAACGATCCTTTAACTGGAAATCTAACTGTATATAAAAGTAATCCAGAAATTACTGTAACCGACTCGTCGAGTAATAATTCAGTTTCATTATTTACTGACTCTGGTGTTGCTGGGTTCAACTTTAATCTGTTTGGAGGAGAGTCTTTGGGTTATGTGTCATTTGATGGACTCGGCATTTCTTTTTCTGCCGATTCTATAAATTTATTTACCTTCTCAGGTTCTTCGATCAACTACACAGCTGGAGTCATAGGAAATCAACCAGATTACCAGCTTATTGGTAGCTCTGCGTCTGGTGCAACAAATGCAAAAGGAAGTGACATTGTGGTCACGACAGGAGCAAGTACGGGTAATGCACAAGCTAAATTTATTGTTCAAGTGTCTGGTGGCGGCGCATCTGGTACATCAATAACATCCGCCTCAACCGTTGCGACTTTTGCGTATAATTCTTTGACTCTTGATGATCCATACGACTTTATTTTTGGAACGACAACAGGAACAAAACTTGGTACTGATACGGGCCAAAAAATTGCATTTCATGGCTCGACACCGGTTATTCAGCGAGCGGGTGCCGCACAAGCAGCTGTCGCCACAACCGCCGCTACAAATACCACTCCATTTGGTTACACCACTGCCGCACAGGCAGATGCTATTGTTACTTTGGTGAATGAAATTCGAGCGGCGTTAGTTCAAAAGGGTATAATTAAAGGATCAGCTTAAAAATTAAATATGGATATACAACAATTGAGAGATTTCATAGCACTATACAAACCGATATCTGATCGCAGTTATGGCGCAAGTAGTGCTATGCGTGTGAAATTAACGATGATCGAGAGACTGCTTAATAACCCGTACACATCTCCAGCAAGTCAAGAAGAATTAAATACTAGAGTTACTAGATTTATGCAAGAATTTTCAGAATTGAGGTTGAGCATAGTCGAATCATCGGCGCCTTTTGCATCAGATCCTTTTGAGGGAAGAATGCCTCAATCAGGGCAGATTATTGTTAATTAAGTGGAAGAGAGGAAGTAAAAAACTCGATTCAATGATCCAATTCTTAAAAAACAATTCGATGGGTATTGCTGTGTCGCTGGCAATTCTACTTGGGCTAGCAATCACATTTATCCAAGCAAAAGAAACAGACCCATCTTATGTAAGAGGTGAATACGGCTCTCATTGTTATCCGGCTAACGAATATCATGGAAATATTAAATTCCTTTTGAAGTTTGAAACTCTGGAGGAATGCTTAAAATCATTTTATGAATGACCTCGATCAATTAAAAAGAGAGTTTCAAAACCTTCGCGATGACGTGAAGAATATTGAACATTATATTGTTGATGATCGTGTTGATAAGGTGGGTATTGAAAATGCCATCAAAAATCTTCAAGTTGATTTTGAAAGACTCGAAGACATCCTTTCAAAAAGCATTGAAGGTTTTGTTTCAAAGGAGCGCTTCGGTCTCACAGAAAAGATCGCTTTTGGTGCGGTCGCTATGATTCTTGTAGGATTTATGACGGTGATAGTTAATTTCTTTATAAGAAATCCACAATGAAATTCTTACCACACAAAATGATTCTGGGGGTGATTATGGCAATGCTGTTTTTCACTCTATGGACATCATGGCAACTTATTTATCCTTACAAACCCCTTGTTCTCCAAGACGAATATTTCCCTATTAATAAAGGCCAATTCTTCCAGGGAGAAATCATCCAGTACCTCGTTCGCTACTGTAAGAAAATGTCCGTTCCGGCGGAGATCAATTACCAGTTTGAGAACAGCGTCATATTTTTCTCTACACGTGTAGATGTCTCAAATGCAAAAACTGGTTGTGGTGAGCACTGGCGCATTTTTGAAGTTCCTGTTGAATTGCCGCCCGGTAGATATCGCTTGGTCCAAATTACCAAGTACAAAATCAGTATGTTTAGAGAGATTGTAGTAACAGGCGCCACCGAAGAATTTGATATAATTGAAAAATGAAAATACTTACAAAGCCAATCAGGGGTATGACTGTGCAACATAATATTTCCCAAATATTTCACAGCGGTCACAGAGCTTGGGATGTGGTAGCAAATGTTCCAGGTCTTATTAATGGCTATGGTACTCCTTTGTGTGCAATGGAAGACGTGAGAATTGAAAAGATAGTGGGCGACACATATACCCCAGACTCTACAGACAATTTACGAAGAGGGTATGGCGTATGGTGTACAGGCCTTGAAACAGGCTATGTGTACATTTATTGGCACGTTTTGCCATATCTACCGGTCCACGGTGGAGACATCATAAAAAGGGGTAAAATTGTCGCTTTTATGGGTAATGCGGGGAAGGTGTACTCTAATGGTATCTATGTTCCGATAGAAAAGCGGACTATCGCTCCATTCTCAGGTACGCATCTTCACCTTCAAACTTATGTCCCAGGCCATCCTCTTGCCTTTATTAAAGGCGGTGAACTTGATCCGATGGACTTGGTTGATTTTAATTTAGAACCTAACTATTCAATAGTTGATCATATTAAAGCGTTGGCGGTTGTTATAAAAAAGATGGCTACGGTTACGGTATAATTACATCGTTATTATTTAAATAAAAACGTATGAACGAATCAAAACTTGCGTTTCTTACATCGACCCGTTTCTGGGCGCTCATCATTGGTGGTCTTGCAATTGCCGCTGAAGGTAACTTTGGAATCGATGCATGGGCTTCAGGCGTACTCTTTGTAATCACTGGTTTCACCGCTGTTAGAACTGCTGATCGTTTCGCTGATAAAAAAGTTGAAGCCGCTGAAGCATCTGTTCAGTAATTTGCTTTTAGTGATGTGGTTGCTATTTCGATTTCCATTTTGCGCACGTGCACAAAATGGCTAAAATCAGAGAACTCGAGTCTAATGCGACTCGGGTTTTTTGTTAGTTTACAATGTGATCAATCAGGGTTTACAATTAATCTTAGGACGTTCAAATTTCAATAATGGAGGAATACATGTGTGTACTCACCGAGTTAGCAAACCGCCAAGGAAAGTCGATAAAAGATCTTTGCATGGAGGCATCCCCCACATTGGGAGCAATCGCCTTTTTGAACTACACGAAGTACAACATTGTGCCGAACTGGCTCACAGAATGGTGCAACGATCAGCTACTTGGCGCGCCTTTACGGGCGACAAACATGGCTGGTCAAAATTCACTCTTCGCACACGAAGATGATTCGTGTCAGGATTAAATCCTCCCTCGAGAGTTCCCATTGCGATGGCGTGATGGGGCTCTTTTTTATAAACGTGCGCAAATTTAAAAAAGTTCTATAATTACTTCATTAAAAGGTGCTTAATTAAATAAAAAGGATTATATGGAAGGAGTTATCAAGACCATCGTTTCGGGCAAGGGCTACGGTTTCATTAGTAGACAGGGTTACAAAGACATTTTCTTTCATGCCAAAGAGGTTATGAACGTAAATTTCGACGAGCTCAAGGCCGGAGACTTGGTTTCGTTCAACATTGAGAATGGTGAAAAGGGTCCGCACGCTGTCGGCGTAGAGCGAGCGTAAGCTATTGCAATTTATACCGTCTATGTTATTGTTGGATTTCGGGTAACTACGATAAGGTTGACAGCCTCCCGAATCAATCGATTCCAAACAACAAATTAAAAAACCACCCCGTCGATTTTTGTTTCGATAGGGTGGTTTTCAATTACTTGTTTTTATTTTCTTTCTCTTCAATGATCACCTCGTCCTCAAAGATAATAAAGTACTTTGAAAGCTTTGGATCGTAAGTTGCATCGGCGATCGCTTTAATCACAAAATCTTTTTCAGCCTCCTCGATCTGTATTTCCTTTTTCTTTTCGTGAACAGCATCGGCAATTTTTCTTTGCAGTCGCCCCCAAATTCGATTAACCTGGCCCTTCATTCCTTCTTTATGGGATGTAATTGCTATGAACTCTAAGTAGTTGGCAGTCATTTCTATGTTGCTCAATTCCGCGATCTGTTCCTTTCTTCTTTTGTAATCAATTTCAAGTTTTAGTTTTGTCATTGTTTTTTAATTATTATCTAATGCTTCCCCTATCCCCTATTTGTAATACCCATGTTTTCACCTCTTCCCTGGCTATTAAAAGGGCAGGGGAGGGGTTTAATTTAGGTATTGGGGGTGGATTATACGGTC
>RRZU011985733.1_pt1 | contig 12353 bp, 9 predicted proteins | sample 2165561 | NCBI WGS metagenome assembly RRZU01 (sample SAMN10456909, study PRJNA506462) | wastewater metagenome | isolation source: wastewater sludge | place: USA: Moscow, Idaho | reverse complement strand
GTCGCGCTTTCATGCTCCTTCCGCGTGCAGCTTTTTGTGGCTTCGCCTAAGCCCTAGTTTGCTTCCCCAACTTTCCGCGAAGAACCCTTTTTGTCAGTATCTGTCCGTCCGCAGAAGCCATTCCATCACGCGCCGATTGAGCGCGTAGCAGCGGCAGTACAGCAGGAAAAACAGCAGCAGCGGATATGACTTGCGCGACTGGTACATCTTCTTCCAGCTTGCGCGGCGCAGCTGCTTCAGCGACGGGCAGGTTGTCAGCAGCGCCTTCCATGCCCGCTTCTTTTCCGCCTCCGACTGCGGATTATTCGGGTGATAGAAGTAGCGCTTCAGCAAGCGGATATACGTTTCCATCAGCCATACTTCATAGGCATTCCAATAGAAATCGCCCTTGTGGTGCACTTTCCCGAATGTCAGGAATTGCTGATTCACCTGCTCCATCTGCTGCGGCAAATCCGCATGAAACCGCTGAAACGATGACATGCCCCAAACCCTGTACGTTGTCAGCGTTTCATGCAGAAAATCCACGGACTTGACGTACTCCAGCATCTGCATATTGAACAGCGCATCTTCGCTTTGATGAATCGCTTCCGGAAACGCAAGCTGATGCTCGACGACGATTGTCCGGCGAATCAGCTGTATGCACGGTCCGCCAAAGTAGTTTGCAGCATACCGTTCATTCCGATCCAGCAAGCCCAGCTGCATTTCCTCCATTATGGAGGTGCCTGCGTGCCGCTTCTTTTCTGCGGGCGGTGCTGTCTCGTCCGTTTTCTGCTGCGAAAACGTTTTGAAATTAAACACCAGCAGATCCGCCGGTTCCTCCGCCAGCTTTTTCATTGCGGATGACAGCAGATTGTCCTCCCACCAGTCGTCGGAATCCAGAAAAATCAGCCAGTCGCCATTTGCCGCCGCCATGCCCGCGTTGCGCGCCGCCGAAACGCCGCTTTGCCGCTGATGAATCACGCAAAAGCGCGCATCCTTTGCCGCGTATTCGTCGCAGATACGCTCCGCGCCGCTGGTCGAGCCGTCGTCAATCAGGATGGCTTCCCAATTCGTGTAATCCTGCCGCAGAACGGAATGCAAGCATTCGCGCAGGTATTCCTCTGGCGTGTTGTGCACGGGAATGATGATGCTGACTTGATTCATCCTTTTTCTTCCTTTCGTGGATTCCAGCCGCTGCATTAGGGTAACACCGCACAAATGAGGTGGTGCCTTAGAAATACAGCTTCTTGAAATGCCCGGGCAGCAGCATGGCATAGGTATACACAAGTTTCCTGCGCAGCCAGTACGAGGAGCGCATCAGCGGCCAATACAGCGCCCACTGCTTTTTGCGCGCCTTGCGGCGGAAAGGCTTGTTATCCGCCGTATGCAGATAGTATTCTGCCGCAAACATAAACTGCCGGTTTTGCGTAAAGCGGATTAAGTCGCCGGTTTCGCCGTTTTCGCGGTAGAACGCCAGCCGCTCATCGAGAATATCCAGCATCGTCATGCGCTCCGGGGTAAAGCGGTTCGCCATCAGGCCGGCCTGATTCGCCGTGTAGAGGTACAGGGCGCCATCCACCATTACCACCTGCCGGCTTCGGTAAAGCAGCTTGTATATCAGCGCCTCGTCCTCATGCAGCTTCACGTCCGGGAAGCGTTCCGTTTCCAGCAGTTCGCGCCGAAACAGCTTCCCCCACGCCGTCACCATCCGCACCCATTCCGACCTGCGGTAAAGCATCATGTTTGCCTCGCGCCCATCCACCACGCGCACAGGCTTATTCGCCAGCGGCGCGGCTATTTTCGGCAGATATTCCGCTGGTGTCGCCTTCATGTAATCCCCGACAGCGATTTCCGCGCCGTTCTCCTCGCACGCCGCCAGCAAGCGCGCCACAAAGGCAACATGCAGCGCGTCGTCGCTGTCCACAAAGGTGATATAGGCGCCTGTGCAGATGTCCAATCCGGCATTGCGTGCCATTGACAATCCGGCGTTTTTCTGGTGGATGACGCGGATTCGCTTGTCCTTTTTGGCATAGTCGTCGCAGATGGCGGGGCAGTTGTCCGGCGAGCCATCGTCCACCAGAATAACCTCCAAGTTACGATACGACTGATTCAGCACGCTGTCCACGCACATCGGCAGGTACTTTTCCACCTTGTAAACCGGGATAATGACGCTGACGAGTTTGTCTGGTTCACGCATATTGATTCCATCCTCCTGAAAATGAAGGTATCAATACCAGTTCGCGTCAATAATCACCAGTTCCGGCGGATTATTGATGCGCGGCAGAATCTGCCCCACGTCGTCCCCCAGTCCGCGGCTGATGATGACCTTCGTGCCGGAAATCGTCTGCACGCCTTCGGTCAAATCGGGCAGGAAGCCCTGATCCGGCGTGTAGAGCGCGCCGAGGAACGGCAGCCGAACCTGACCGCCGTGCGCATGGCCGCAGAGCGCCATGTCGATGTCCTTGCCAATCAGCGCGCCCGTATCCTCCGCGTAGTATTCCGGATAGTGGACGAGCAGCATCTTGTAGCCCGGCTGGGCGGCGAAATCCTCCAGAAATCCGCTGGCGTACTTCTCATAGGATACCGGCGCTTCCGCAATGCCGCCGATGAGCAGCGTATTGCTGCCGATGGTCACGGTTTCGTACTTATCCGCCAGAAAGTGCACCCCCAGCGCTTCCAAATCCGACGCGAGTGTGCTGCCCTCGAACACGATTTTCGGCCACTCGTGATTGCCCGGCACATAGTACACCGGGGCAATTTCCACCAGCTGCGCGCACAAGTCCGTCACGACGTGCGTGTCGTCGCTTTTCTTGTCGTTCATATCGCCCGTGATGGCGATGATGTCCGGCTTCAAGGCACGAATCCGCGCCACCAAATCGCAGTTGTTCTCGCCGAACTCCCGCAGGTGCAGGTCGGAGAGCTGCACAATCCGCAGATGGCTCGTCAGCTTATCCGACTGCACTTTGTAGTAGCTTTCCACAAAGTCCTGCTCATGCGGATACAGGAAGAGGAAGTATCCGCAAACGCCCGCCATCACCAGCAGCACAGTCAGCACATACAGCAGCACTTTTTTCCACTTTTTCATGGCTTAGTCCTCCTGCTTTCTGCGGTCCATCATTGCGCCGCGCAGCAGGGTACGCAGCGTATGGGCGTTGGCGGTGCGGCTTTCCGCCATGCCAAGGCTGTATTCCATCTTCGCGTCGCCGCTTTCCTCGTTGTAGGCGTGCACGAGGCGGTGCATGTAGTCCGCAAAGCTCTCCGCGTCCTCGCGGCGGCACTGCTCAAAGAAGCCGATGAACTGCCAGCCGCCGTTGTAATACACCGTACCGCAGGTTGCAGACGCTTCCTTGATGAAGTCCGCGAACCGGCGCAGCACTTCGTTGCCCTTCACGCGCCCCAGCTCGTTGTTGATGTGGCTCAGGTTCGTCAGTTCCAGCACAACGCACACGTTGTCGTCGCCCAGCACGCGCTCGGTGTTGTTCTTGATGTACAGGTCGCACGCCGTACGGTTCGGCATTTCCAGCGCCTGCTCGGTGAAGAACAGGTACTCCACGAAGTCCTGGATTCGCCCCAGCAGGATGGCGCCGCAGACGCCGAGGATGAAGAACACGACAACGCCCAACATCATGTACAGCTTGACGTTGACGCGCGCGCTCACCGCTGTGGTGGACAGCACGCCCACGTTCACCGCGCCCATGTACTCGTTGTACTCCTCCATCGTCACCAGCAGCACCTGATAGAGGTCATCCAGCCGGGTTTGCAGCGCGCTGATTTCCGCCTCCACCGACGCGCGGGCTTCGGCGGTGTTCTCCGTCGCGTCCGGCGCCTTGGAGAAGGTGTCGATGATGTACTGGCAGTACGCCGCATCAATCAGGCTGTCGGACTTGCGGTTGAGCAGCGTCACATAGTCGCTGATGAGCATATCGTAAACGGTGGTGCGGTCTTTAATCTTGCCGTCCTCATCATGCTCCTCATAGACGTCATTCAGCACAAGGCCGTTCTGCCCATTCGTGTCCGTGCCGTTCGTTCCGGCATAGTACAGCGAGCCTTCCTTATTCTTATTGCCATAGCTTTCAATGACTTCCTTGACGCTTGCCACCTTGTCGCCATCGGTGCCGCTTGTCAGCATGTAATTCGCATACCGCTCCTGATACTTCTTCAGCAGGATTTCGCGGTTCTGCGTCAGCCTTTCGCCCAAAATCTCCGAAAACAGGTACGGAATCCGCACCGACTGGATATAGCTGTATTCGTCAAACAGGTCGGAAACGGACAGACCCGTGCGCGACGAGGTGAAATCCGGCGCAGCGCTTTGGCGGCTGCCTAACTGCGCGATAATCTCATCCACGGAATTGCTGAGAATTTCCGCCTGCTCAATGTAATCATAACCGCCCGCCAGCACGTTTTCCGCGTTGTTGGGGATGGTGGAGTAATCCACATATTTCTCCCCGAAGCTGGCAAAATAGCAGCTCAAAATTTCATCCAGCATCAAGCGCGCGAACTCAGCGCTTCGGCTGCTGCCAACGGTCAGCTTGACGGTGTATTCCGTCGGATAGTACTCCTCCACCTCTTCGCCTTTTTCCGCCAGCGCATCCTGCCGCGTCTGCACATCGGCAGGGGTGATACCCGTCACCGTGCCGCCGGAACGGATGGTATCGACATTGACGGAATAGCCGAGGCGCTCAATCGCTTCCTTGACGACCGTCGAGGAAAAGATTTCGGAAACGTCCAGCGGCTCGCCGTTCGGGGTCAAGCCCTCCGACGCCGCGTCGTAGGTGTACTTAATGACGGCCTGCGCCGTGTACGCCTGATTGTTGCTGGCATAGCGCATGAAGAACGCGCCGGCAAAGATGGACATCAGCGCAATCAGCGGCCACCAGCGCTTTAAGTAGCGGATGATGTTAAACTTTTTCATGCTTTTTTCTGCCCTCAATCACCAGCAACAGCACGCAGCAGACGCAGAACGTCACGCCGCCCATCAAGATCGACCACTTGATGCTGTATTCATCCATCGCGCTCATCTGCTCATAGGACACGGTAAGGTAATTGCGCGTCTTATAGCGGACATACTCGCGGTTGATGACATTTGTGCGTTCAATCAAATCCGCCAATTTGGTCTTCATGGTATCAATCAGCATCTCCGCCGTGACGATGTTCTCCGCCGCATTGGCGTCTTCCGCGAGCATCTTCCCGATGGTGTACTCATTGTCCTTGATTTTCTCCTTTGTATCATGGGCATGGAAGTTTTCCGTCTCAGCGGAGCTTGCCTGATAGTCAATCGCCACCTTCGTGCGCGACATATAGAAATTTGCCTGCGTATCCAGCGTCGGAATCAGCACAACGCTTGTCAGCGCGGAATCGTACATATCAATCGTTGCAAGATGGTTCTGATAGTGGCTCATGAATTTCTGATACTCAATGTTGCGCAGCTGATTCTGATATTTCAGCTTGGACACATAGCGGTCGCGATTTTTGGATAACCCGCTCTGCCGCACATACGCGGTGTACTTTTCAAGGTCAATGTTAGAGAAATTCTGTGCCTTCTTCTGCAAAGAGATAAACGTCTCGTTGTTGGCTGAGGAACGGAACGTGCCGTTCTCGTTCGCGCGGCTCTTCAAAAAGCGGCTGACTTTGCCGATTTCTTTCTCGAAGAATGTGCCGATTTCCACATACTCCAGTTCATCCAGTTCATTCCAGTTCGGATTGAGCGCCGTATCGACGTAGGTGTAGTTCTCGTAGAACACTTCCTTGTACGCCTCGATAATCAGCTGGAGCATGTCGCCGGTGCTGATGCTTGCCGGCAGCTCCTCATTGCGCTTGTAGGAGACGGTGTAGGTGGTGGCAATCTTGTAGGCGCTGGCGCTGCCGGAATCAATCGACATGCCGCCGACGCTTGACGCGCTTACGCTGATGTGCTCCGCCAGCGCAAGGGACTCCATGTTCGTCACGCCCGCCTTTTCAAGCGCACGCGAAAGCACCTCATCAGACTTGAGCAGCGAAATGTTGAATCGCGTCTGATTCGGATAAAGTCCCCTTGTCGCTTCCTCATAGTTCAGGGCAATGAGGGCGGTTGCCGACTGCATCTTTCCCGGATGCATCAGGGCGCTGGTGGTCACCATCGCCGCGATGATCAGCAGCAGGCAAAGCAGGCGGTATCTCCACACACCCTGCAGCATCCGCTCAAGAAGCGACCACACGCCGCTCCTTGCTCGTTTCCGGTTTTTTTCTTTCATGCTTGCCTTTCTCCTCGCCTTGTTCCTGCTCGCCAATCGCCATCGCAATCGGCAGCAGCATAAAGACCGTGTTGATATAGCAGTAGAACACCGTGTTGTCGGTGGCGTAGGTAATGAAGCCGTAAATCGTTTCGTACAGCAGCAGCAGGGCTGTCTGCATCCCGAACTCCTTCTGGCACCACACAATGCGCCCGTTCCAGCTGTACCAAATCCAGAACGCGAAGCCCCAGAAGCCTAACTCGATGTACATGGTAACAATATCGTTGTGCATTCCGCCGAAGCTGTGCGTGCCGAATACGCCAACGCCTGCTTCCGTCATGATGCTGATATAGCGTGTAACATAGCCAATGCCATACCCTCGGAAGGCGGGGGAAAAATCGTAGACCTCCTGAAACGCGGCATAGAGCTTGTCGCGCCCCATCGTGTCAATTTCCAGCGCGTGGACGATTTCGTTGAACAGCCCCGACTGAATCAGGTACACATACCCGAAGCAAATGACAATGGCGCCAATGGAAATGAGGATAATCAGGACGCTTTGGGCTTTCGGTTTTCTCCTGCGGATGAACTCGCCCATCAAAAACACGCCGACCAAGCCAATCAGCGCGATGCGTTTGAGGCCCAGAAAGAAGAACAGCCCCGATAAGGCAGCGTAAAGCAGGCGTTTTTTGCCTCGCTCGCAGCACAGGGCGAACAGCAGCATCAGCCCGAAGGCAAACGTCAGGTCATGCACTTCCAGCGCCTTGATGGCGGCGTTCGTGTCAATCCCGCCGGACTTTGCAAACGCAATCAGCCCGGTCACAAACGCCCCGATGCCGTTCTCCTTGATGGATCCCAGCACAATGCAGCAGTTCGCGCCGCACATGCCGTAGAGCGTATAATCAATGCTCCTGCGGCCGAAGAGGTACACCGCGCTGCACATTGCGCTGAGCGATATGACATGGTAGAGAATCGTCGAGCAGCCGCGCGACATGTAGTTAAGCTGCTGAAAATCCAATGCCCAGTACAGCATTGACAGCGCCGCCATCATCACAAACGGCAAGCCGAACATCACCGCAAACTGTCCCACGGTTTTCAGCCGCCGGAAGTCGCCCGTCACCAGCATAAACAGCAGCGCCATGCCCAGCACGCCGACTTGCAGCACATATTTCGTGAACCACGGCAGCCCCAGCCCACCATTCCAGAAGGCGATGGTCATCATGCCGATATACGCCCATTTCAGATACGCCGGGCGCGGTTGAATGTCCTTTTTCAGCATTTCTTTTCGTCCAGCTTCCGCCAGATCGACCCAATTCGCCGCGCCATGCTTGCCACAGAATAGCTTTCCAAGAATCGGCATCTGCCCTCCTTTGCCATGCCGCGGTACAGCGCTTCATCCTCGTAGAGCCGGCGAACCGCGTCCCGCAGCGCATCACGCTGTTTGGGAATGATCAGACCGTTTTTGCCCGATTCGATGTAGTCGCGCACGGTGTCCGATTCCGTGGTGATAATCGGCTTGGCGAACATCATCGCCTGCAGGAACACCAGCTGCCCCGCCGAAATACGCGCATCGGCAAGCGGCACAATTACGCAGCAGCATTCTGACAGCATTTGATAGTACTTCTCGCCGAACACATCGTGATAAATGCGGATGTTGCTGCCGGGGTTCGGGTGGTTGTACGCGTCGGACAGAATGCGCACCTGATACGGCGTGTCCTTCAGCGCATCCACAAGGAAGTCATAGTCGCGGTTGCTCTTTCCCGCTGCGAGGATGAATCGCTCCTCCCCCTGCGGAATGTACCCGCCGCGGTTCAAATCGCCCAGCCCCAGCGGCACATAGGTGAACTTGTCCGTGCCGAAAATGGACTGGTAATACGCCGGTTCGCTGCTGGAAAAGCAGACGATTTTGTCCAGCGCGGGGCTGTTCACCGCCTTGCGCATGAACCACGCGTACAGTTTGCCCTTCCAGCCCTGCGTGGGGCGGTAGATGAACGTGGTGACAATGGGATGGCAGTGCTTTTTCAGGTGGAAAATGGCGCTGTAAAAAGCGAAAAACAGCCCGTAAAACTGCTGGTAGGACAGAATGGTGCCAAATTCCTTGCGGTGGCGCAGGACTTTGAGCGGAAAGAGGAAGAATTTCGCCTTCTTCTTCCATGCACTGTCCGAAAAATGGCTGTCAATGTGCCAGATGTTCCACTTTTCCCCTGTCTCCGCTTCCATCAGCGCCGCAAAGTTCCATTCCGGCTGCGGCGCGCTGTCCAGCAGAATGAGGTTCGCCTGCCCGTCGTTTGCTTTCATGACATCAGCTCCCTGATTGCCTGATGATTTCGCTCGCAGTTGTGGTCGTCGAGCGCGCCGAAGGTATCGCGGATGTGCTTCTGCATTTCCGGCGTGACGGCGCACTCCGACGCAAGCGCGGTTTCGATGGCTTGCAGCAGCGCCTCCTGCGTCGTCACGACCTCCCCGAAGCCGTCCACGCGATAGTCGAAATAGCCGCGGTCGTGGTGCGTGCCCCAGTACCGCGCCTCGTCAAACTGGTAGTAGATTTCGGGCTTGAGCATATACGCGAAGTCGAACTGGATGCTGGAGAAGTCCGTTATCAGCAGCGCGGAGGCCATCAGCAGCGTCTGCACATCCATCTGCCCCAGCGCGCCGATTTTGACGTGCGGATTCTCCGTGTGGAAGGCGGACAGGAAGCGCTGCACCTCAAAATGCGGGTAGAACACGGCGTCATAGCCGTATTTCGTCAGCAGCTCCTCCAGCTTCGGGTCGGAAATGACCGCCTGCCAGTGCTGGAAATAGTCCGTCTGCTCAAACTCCGCCTGTGTTTTGCCCTCCACGGCGTACGTCCGCCACGTCGGCATAAACAGCACCTGCCGCTTCGTCTCGTGCGGATGCAGAAGCGCGTCATATCGGCACAGTCCCAATCGGCGGACGACGCCTTTCGGATACCCGAACGCCGACTCGACGAAATCACGCTCCTTTTGCAGCGTCGTGACAAACAAATCCATGACGACGTTGGGGTAATGGTACCACTTCATATCGTCAATCATGATGCCATGCTGCAAAAACACCTTTTTTCCGCGCACGATGTGGAGCTTATCGAGCATATAATAGCGTTCAATATCAGGCGTATAACCGGAAACATGGGTGGAAACCTTCATTTCCGACGCGGCGCAGAGCAGGTAGTGCCGCCAGCTGCGATACGGCACGACGCTGCCCAGCTGCGCAACGCGGTCATAGTCGGGCAGCTGGGGGTCTGCAACGTAGACGGCGTTGATTTCGGGGTGCGCCCGCCGAAGATACGCGAAATAGTGATAGCCGTTGTCACGGGCTTCCCTGCCGCGCTCGGACACAAGCCAAACGTGGCGGTACCGCGGATTGGTGACTTTCAGCACGCCGGCGCAGAGGGCTGCCGCCTCGTACTTGATCAGTTCGCCCAGCAGGGTGGCGCCGCGGCGGAATTTTCGCAGGATGTCGCTCATAACATGTTTTCCTTACTGGTCAAGAATCTCCTCATACGCCTTCAGCCTTTCTTCCATATAGAAGAACGGTGCGCGCTCGCGGACGCGCTGCTGGTAGTATTGGTAGACTTCCGGCTTGTCCAGCATCGTCCGCAAGCCCTCGAAGAGCGATTCTTCGGTGTTCTGCGTAATCAAGCCATACTCGCTGTCGCCCAGAATCTCGCGCATTCCGGAGCAGTCCGTCGTCACGACGGGCGTTTCCAGCACAACGGCTTCGCTCACCACCGTGCTGAACCCCTCGACGTAGGACGGGCAGACGTACAAATCCGCCGCCGCCATATACGGGTACGGGTTATCGCGGAAGCCCAGCAGCTGCACGCTGTCCTGCAAATGCTCGTCAATCACCTGCTCCGCCAGATCTTCGTACAGCTCCCCCTTGCCCAGAATCAGCAGGTGGAAGTGGTAGCCACGGCTTTTGAGCAGCCCACAGACATGAATCAGCCGCTCAAACCCCTTGCGCGGAATCAGGCTGCCGACGCTGACCATCAGGAACTCGCCCTTCGGGATGTCGTCCACCGGCTCGTCCTTCCGGCGGCGGATTGCCTGCTCATCCAGCATATTATAGGCGACATGGACGCGCTCCGTCAAGCCGAATTTCGCGGAAAACGCTTCCTGTACGTTCTCCGACACACAGTAGATGCCGTCAAACCGCTCATAGCACGCCTTTTGATGCCGCATGGAGCGGAACAGGCGATCCTGCTTGGTGTACGTCTGCACGTCGATATGCACCCACGCGTACTTTTTCGCGTGCTGATTGGTGGAGTACGCGAGGATTTTTGTCGGGAACGCCTCCATGAAGGCGACTTCCACATCCGCGTCGCTCCTGAAGAACCAGCGATACAGCCATTTCGGCGGGATGATGTACTGCATGATGCCGCTGAGGATTTTCTGCGCCCTGCCGTTCTTCACGCGCAGCGCCGGGCGGTAATGCACCTCCGGCGACAGCATCCCGGCGCGGGTATCGTCGTGGAAAAGCGTCATGAGCGTCACGTCGTAGCGGTCTTTGGGGAGGCGGTTGACTGTTTCCACCAGCACCCGCTCCGCGCCGCCCCCGCACAGGCTGTAAATCAGGAACATTACTTTGCGCTTTTTGCCATCCATCACGCGCGTTTTCCTCCGATTTCCTCCATGTAGATTTCCAGCAGCCGGTCGCAGTAGCGGTCGAGCGTCATCATGCTTTCCTTCTTCGCGCGGCAGTTGCGCGCCATTTCATCCAGCAGCGCCGAATCGCTATACAGCGCGCGAATCTTCTCCGCATAGGCTTCGGGCGTGAAGGTGTCGTTGAGGACGCCCGTTTTGCCCTCCTCCACCAGCTCCGGCATTCCACCGATGCGGTTGCACAGCACCGGCGTGCCCAGCGACTGCGATTCCAGCAGCGCCAGCGGACAGTTTTCGTACCACAGGGAGAGGTGGAGGGTGAAGCGCGCCGCCGCGACAAGCTCCTGCAGTTCTTTTCCAGTCTTGAAGCCGACGAAGCGGACGTTGGGCAGCTCGCACGTTCGGCAGAGTTCCTCCAGCGGCCCGCCGCCCGCAATGACGAACGGAATCTCCGGCAGCAGGCGGCAGGCGGCAAGGATGCGGTCGATGCCCTTTTCCTCCGACAAGCGCCCGAAATACAGGACATAATCGCCCTTGGGCACGTCTATCTCCGCCGTCTTGCTCAAGAAGTTATGAATCATGGTGGTTTTTCCGGCATAGCGCGGAACAGACAGCAGTTTTTGCTCCATGAAGCGGCTTGGGCAGATGTAGCGCGCCACGCGGTCATACACATGGCTGCTGGTATAAATCGTGCCTTCTATCGCGCCGATGAGACTCTTCGCGCGCGACCCGTGGATGCACTTTTTGCGCACGCACGCCATTTTGCACTTCTTCCCGCTGCACTCCTCGCAGAGTTTCCATGTGCCGAATTCCATCATCATGTGGTTCGGGCAGAGCATCTGCAAATCGTGGACGGTCTGCACCATCGGGATATTTCTCTCTGCCCCCGCCAGAATGACGGACGGGGTAAGCTGGAAATTGATGTTGTTGAAGTGGATGATGTCCGGGTGGAAGCGGTCGATAACCTGCCGCATTTTGCGCCGCGCCTCGCCGGAATAGATGATGCGGAAGGGGTACAGCAGCTTTTCCGCGCCGGACGCGTGGAAGTCCATGTTGACAGTCGTCAGCCCTTCGGCGTTCCCGACGGTGTTTTTCTCGTCGTACATGCCGAAATATTCCACCTGATGACCGCGTCTCGTCAGTTCTTCCCCAATGCGGAGCATATACGTCTCTGCCCCGCCGCGCGGGTACAAGAACTTATTGACCATCAGGATTTTCATCGGTTTTCTTCCCTTCCACATTGCTTAGCGGGAGACGCCAGAGGCTCTGCCTCTGGACTCCGCAAGGGGCGCTGCCCCTTGACCCCGCCAAAGGGTCTTCGACCCTCTGGACTCCCTTTTTCGCGATTCAGTTGGTGACACTTTCATACTGCTTCCGCGTGTTGATTGGTGGAGACGCCAGAGGCTCTGCCTCTGGACTCCGCAAGGGACTTCGTCCCTTGACCCTTTTTCGCGATTCAGTTGGTGACACTTTCATACTGCTTCCGCGTGTTGATTGGGGAAGCCGAGGGCGAATGAAACAGGGCGAAGTCCCCCGTTGACCCCTT
>RRZU013341623.1_pt1 | contig 12355 bp, 6 predicted proteins | sample 2165561 | NCBI WGS metagenome assembly RRZU01 (sample SAMN10456909, study PRJNA506462) | wastewater metagenome | isolation source: wastewater sludge | place: USA: Moscow, Idaho | reverse complement strand
GACACGTCGGGGTCGAGTAAGGGGGCGGTAACCCCGAAACCCGCGTTGTTGATGAACAGGTCGATCGGGCGGGCGTCGGATTCCAACCGGGCCGCGACCCTGTCGACGTCGGCGCGCACAGCAAGGTCTGCGGTCAGCGTCTCGACTTCTATCCCAAAGGTCTCCGTGAGTTCCACGGCCTGCTGACGCAGTCGCGTCGCGTCGCGTGCGACCAGGACAACGTGGTAGCCCCGGGCTGCGAGTTGCCGTGCGAATGCGGCGCCGATACCCGCCGTTCCGCCGGTGATCATGGCCCAGGTCATGGGTCGAGTGTAGTGGTGCGCATGGCTACCGCCCACACCGCCCATGGGCCTCGAGCCGGGCGCGGTCACCTCAGCGTGTGGTCGGTGATCCACGCGAGGTCGATGGTTTGTCCCTCCACTCCGCCTGGAGTTTCCACGCACACGGGCGAACCCGCGGTGGCGGTGACCTCGGCGAGTCCCTCGGGATCGCAGTGCCCGGCACCGAGATTGGTGTGTCGATCGGCACCCGAGCCGAACGCGTCGCGGGAATCGTTGCCGTGAACCAGGTCGATTCTGCCGGTGATGGCCTTGATCTTGTCTGTCAGCCCGGACAGTTCGAGGCCCCCAGCATGGGCGTGACAGGTGTCCAGGCAGAACCCGACCTTGTCGCTGTTGGCCGATGGTTCGATCGCTGACCACAGCTGGTCGATGCGTTCGAGGTGTCGCGCCATCGCATTCTCGCCACCGGCCGTGTTCTCGATCAGCAAGGGGACCGTGATGTCGAGGCCGTCGACGCACTTGCGCCAGTTCTCGAAGCCCGACGACGGATCGTCTTTGGCCGTGACGTGTCCACCGTGCACGATCACGCCCGCCGCTCCGACGGTCGCTGCGGCTGTGATGGTCTGCTGCAGCAGCTTGCGCGACGGGATGCGAATCCGGTTGTTCATCGACGCGACATTCAGCACGTACGGTGCATGCACGTACAGGGCGACTCCGGCGGCCGCGGCGGCATCCTTCAGGGCCTGCGCACCGCCCTCGTAGGCGATGACCGGCCCCTTCCACCCCTTCGGGTCGCCGAGGAAGAACTGACTGAGCGCTGCGCCCCGAGCCTGCGCCTCGGAGATCGGGTCGAGTTGGTCGACATGCGCACCCATCACCACAGCCATGGTTTGACACTACCCGCCCTGGACGGATTGGTCGCCTGGGGCCACCCCCCCCCATCCGTACCAACGATGAGCGCCTGGGGACGGTCGAGATCCGCATTGACACGTTTCGTGCAATTTGACCCGACTGCGCAGATAGATTCCCTGACGTGAGCACATCGACCGCAGCCGCGCCGCAGAAAAAGCAACTCAGCTCGCGCGAACGCAATGTGGCATTCGCCGTCATTGCTACGGGAATGTTGTTGTCTGCGTTAGACAGCACAGTTGTTTCTACGGCATTGCCCACGATTGTTGGTGATTTGGGCGGTGCCGACCACATCACGTGGGTGGTGACGGCCTATCTCCTGACGCAGACAATCGCCACCGTGCTGGCGGGGAAGATTGGCGACCTCGCCGGGCGCAAGGTCGTGTACCTCATCGGGGTCGGGGTCTTCATCACCGGTTCGATCCTGTGCGGGATGGCTGAGACCATGGGGTGGCTCATCTCCATGCGGGCCCTACAGGGCATCGGTGCCGGCACTCTCGCCGTCACGTCAACGGCCCTGATCGCCGACATCATCCCGCTGCGCCTGCGGGGAAGGTACCAGGGCGCTATCGGATCGGTGTTCGGGATCGCGACCGTCATCGGTCCGTTCATCGGCGGCTTTCTCACCGACAACTTGTCGTGGCGCTGGGTCTTCTATGTGAACGTGCCCGTCGCAGCCGTTGTGTTGCCCCTGGCCGCCAAGATCCTGCCAAAGACCAGGGCGCAGTCGGCACCAAAGATCGACTACGCCGGAATCATCACCATCTCGCTGGCGTCGGCTGGTCTCATTTTGGCGACGAGTTGGGGCGGAACGCAGTACCCGTGGAACTCGCCGACCATCATCGGGCTCTTCGCAGGTGCGGCCGTCCTGCTGGTGCTCTTCGTGCTCGCCGAGCGTCGCGCTGCCCAGCCGATGCTGCCGTTGCACCTGTTCAAGAGCAACGTGTTCACCGTTTCCACCATCTTGTCGTTCATCGTTGGCTTCGCCCTGATGGGGTGCATGACGTTCATGCCGACGTACCTGCAGTACGTCCAGGGCGTCTCGGCCACCGATTCCGGCCTGCGAATGCTGCCGATGGTCTTCGGGTTGTTCGGCGCATCCCTATTCGCCGGGAACACCGTCAGTACCACCGGTGTGTACAAACCATTCCCCGTCATCGGATCCCTGGTGATGGCGATCGGTCTGTTCTTGCTGTCTCGAGTTAGCCCCGACACGCCGTATTGGCAGGTCGCCATCGCCATGGTCGTCTTGGGGATCGGTATTGGCCTGTCGATGCAAGTGCTCGTCATCATCGTCCAATCCACCGTGAACTACAGCGACCTGGGCGTGGCGACGTCCGGTGTGACGTTCCTGCGCACCATGGGGCAGGCGTTCGGGTCGGCCGTGTTCGGCACCGTGTACTCCACCAATCTGGGCCCGGCGTTGAAGAAGGCCGTGCTCGCTACGGGGGCCGACCCAACCAAGGTCACGACGCCCTCTGGCGTGGACGGCTTGCCCGGGCCGCAGCACACCGCTGTCGTGGCGGCCTACTCGGACACGATCTCCACGATGTTTGCCAGTGCCATCCCCGTTGTGCTGATCGCTTTCGTGGTCGCGCTGTTCTTGAAGCGAGTGCCGCTCAAGGATGCTTCGCAGGCGGGTGCCACGGACACCGGCAGCGCGTTCGCAGCTCCGGACGGCCGGTCCAACGCAGAGCACCTGGAGTGCTACGTCGAGCGGATTGTTCACACCACCTTGCCGGCACGACGCGACGAAATCCTCGTTGGATCGGGGGTCGACCAGACCCAGGCCTGGGTTCTCCGTGTGGTTGCTGCGGACCAGGAGAGACATCCGGGATTCGCCCATCTCGACGACATCGCCCACCGACGAGCGATTCCACCGGCGGTGCTGCAACCGGCCTTCGCCGACGTCATCAAGGACGGGTACATCCAGGAGTCCTCCGAAGGCCTGGCGATCACCGAGTCCGGATTCGACGCGTTGACGGTCATGTACCAAAACGGCAAGAAGATCCTGCTCGAACAGGTGACCTCCGAGGCCGATCACCCGCTCACCGACGAAGAATCCCAACAGGTGATGAAGGTCGCCCGGTCGCTGGTGTTGGCCGACTCGCTGCCCAGCTGATTTCGAATTACCGTCGGGTGCGCAAGTGGTGCACGACCACGGGTGCGCGCCTCGGCTGGGCCGATGCGGTACGAATGGGAGCACCTGAGATCAGCTGGGAGACATCATGACGACCGAACGCGCGCGCGCTGCCCTGTTGGCCGACCCCGTGCGGGACGACCCGGCTGCCATCGTGGGGCGACTCACGCTCACGCAGAAGGTGTCGCTGGTGTCCGGTCGGGACTTCTGGACGACGGACCCGATCGTCGCGGAGCTCGTACCCTCGATCCTGCTCGCCGATGGTCCGCATGGGCTTCGCAAGCAGACCGACACAGCCGATCACGTCGGATTCGGCGACTCGCTTCCGGCAACGTGCTTCCCTCCGGCCGTCACCCTGGGCTCGACGTGGGACCCGGAGTTGATCGAGCGGGTGGGCGTCGCGCTCGGGCGTGAGGCACGGGCCGAGGAGATCGGGGTCCTGCTCGGTCCGGGGCTGAATCTCAAGCGCCATCCTGCCGGCGGGCGGTCGTTCGAGTACTTCTCCGAGGACCCGCTCCTGTCGGGGAAGGCAGCCGCGGCGATGATTCGCGGCATTCAGTCCGAGGGTGTCAGCGCTTGCCCCAAGCACCTTGTTGCCAACAACCAGGAATCGGCGCGGATGCGGGTCGACACCATCGTGGACGAACGGACGTTGCGCGAGTTGTACCTCAGTGGCTTCGAGACCGCCGTCACGCAGTCGCAACCGTGGACGGTGATGTCGTCGTACAACCTCCTCAACGGCGAGCATGTGGGCGAGTCCCGGCGCTTTCTGACAGACATCTTGCGCGGCGAGTGGGGCTTCGACGGCATGGTCGTCTCGGACTGGTTCGCGGTCGCCGATCGTCCGACCGGCATCACGGCCGGCGGTGATCTGGAAATGCCGTCCAGTACCGGCGCCTGGGACAAGGCGATCCGCGCGGCGATCACTGAGGGCGCTCTGGACGAGGCCGATCTCGATGCCGCGTGCCGACGGATCATCGCGCTGTCGCAACGCGTCGACGCCGAACGTCGCACCCGCCGCGATGCCCCGTCGGCGGACTTCGACGCCCATCACGAGGTTGCGCGGCGCGCGGCGACCGCCGGTACGGTGCTGCTCGCCAACGACGGGCTTTTGCCGCTCGCAGCCAGGGGCCGCATCGCGCTGATCGGTGCGTTCGCCGAGGACCCCCGCTACCAGGGCGCTGGGAGTTCGTTGGTGCACCCGACCCGCCTCGACACCGCCCTGGATGCCCTGCGTGCGCGACTGGGGGCAGAGGCCGAACTCGTGTACACACCCGGGTACGACCCGGTCACCGGATCCAGCACCGTAGAGATGCTGTCGGAGGCGTGCGTGGCCGCGCAGGACGCCGATGCGGTGATCGTCATGGTCGGCCTGCCGTCCGTGTACGAGTCGGAGGGGTTCGACCGCACCGACCTGCAGCTCCCGCCGGACCACGACGCCCTGGTCCGCGCCGTCACGGCGGCCAACCCTCGGACCGCCGTCGTGCTCAGCAACGGTGCGCCCGTCGAGTTCGACTGGGCCGACCGCCCGGCCGCGATCGTCGAGGCCTATCTGGGCGGACAGGCCAGCGGGACCGCGCTGATCGATGTGCTGTTCGGTGACGCCGAACCCGGGGGTCGCCTGGCCGAGAGCTTCCCGATCGCGGTCGAGGACCTTCCCGCCGCCTCCAACTTCGCGAACCATCCGACGCAGGTCCAGTACCGCGAGACGCTGTACGTCGGGTACCGATTCCACGACACCTTCGACGTGCCCGCGCGGTTCTGCTTCGGTCACGGACTGAGCTACACGACCTTCTCCTATTCGGATCTCGCCGTGAACGGTTCCGGAACCGACTGGACCGTCGAGGTCACGGTGACCAACACCGGGGACCGGGCTGGCTCGGACGTGGTCCAGGTGTACATGCGCGACATCGAGTCGTCGGTACACCGCCCCGAGCAGGAGTTGCGAGCCTTTGCGAAGGTCCCCCTGGAGGCGGGGGCCAGCCAGCGCGTGACCCTGGGCCTCGACAGGCGCAGCTTCGCCGTCTATGACGTGTCCGCGGAGAAGTGGCTGGTCGAAGCCGGCGACTTCGAGGTCCGCGTCGGAGCGTCCTCGCAGGACATCCGGGCGTCCCACACCATCACGGTCACGTCACCCGATGAGGTCACGGCAACGCTCAAACCGGCCGAACCGCTGGCCACCGACGCCGAGTTCGCAGCGCTGCTGGGGCACAACATTCCGGAGCCGCGCCCGCTGCTTCCGCTGCACATGGACTCGCTGGTGGACGACATCGGGGCGATCCCGGTTTTGCGTCCCTTGAGTCGGGCTCTCCTGGCCGCCGTAGCCCGGATCGCCGAGGCGGACGCGGACCCGGCCACGCGCGCGATGTCGAAGGCGATCATGCGTCAGATGCCGCTGCGGGGAGTGGTCGCTCGCTCCCACCGAGCGATCTCGTTCGGCGTGATGCGAGGGATCATCCGGGTGTTGAACCTGTTCGCGCCTCGTCGGCGCTGACGCCGCGTCCGAGAATCGCGACGAACGACGGTCCTTAGTCCACGGAGGCCGTGGCTCGTTGCTCCACGCGGACGAAGGGACCGTCGAGGCTGCGCAATGCCCTGGCGGTCCCGCGCTCGACCACTCTGCCCGCATCCAAGACGATCACAGGATCGTCGGCGGGGATCATGTCGGCGCGATGCGTGATCTCGATGATCGTGACCGGGGATCGCTGCGTCGTGGCGTGAGCGCGGACACCATCGCGGACGCGCCGGGCTGTGTCGGCGTCCAGTTGGCTGAGCGCCTCGTCGAGCACCAACACGGACGGGCGCGCCACGAGGGTCCGTGCGAGCGCTAGTCGCTGCAATTGACCGCCGGACACGCCCAGGCCCCGCTCGTCCACGGGCGAGTCGAGCCCGGACGGCAGCGATCGGGCCCAGTCCTGAAGCCGTACGACGCCGAGTGCCTGCCACAGGTGGTCGGCGGGAGCGTCTGGCGCAGCCAACCGCAGGTTCTCCGCCAGCGTCCCCCGCAGCAGGACCGGATGCTGCGTCACGAGACCGACCCGCCCTCGAACGTCGTCAAGCCGGAGGGTCCGAACGTCGACGCCGCCCAGGGTCACCTGGCCCTCATCGGGGTCTCGCCCGCGAGCCAGCAGGCTGCCCAGGGTCGACTTCCCGCTCCCGGACACGCCGACGAGGTACGTCCAGGTGCCCGCAGCGAACTCGACGGACACGGCCGACAGAGCGGGCGCACGGTCGGCGGCAAACCGGTACGTGGCGTCGCTCACGGCGAGGTCCGGGCCGGTCGGGGCATCGGCCGGGTGGGCAGGGTCGGTGACGACCGGCGCGGTCTCCACCACGGCACGAACGCGCCGTGTGGCCGCCATGGCGGAGCCGAGACCCGTCAGGTAGTCGTCGATCCCGCCGACGGTTCCCCACAGCGCGACGATCACGGCGGCGGCGATGGCCGTCGCGGAGGCCTCGAGACCCAGCGCACCACCGACCACCAAGGAAGCGATGAGAGAACCCGCCTGCAGCAGGCTCGTGGTGGCGACGCGGATGCCGGTCAGGCGGCCCGTCCAGGACCGGGCGCGAATCAGACGCCCGTCCAAGGCGGCGGCCTCGGTGATCCGTCGGGACTCGATTCCGAACGCGTGGACGGTCGCCACGCCTTGAATGCTGTCGGCCATGTGTGCGGCGACCCGACCACGGTCGATGGCGACCTCGGCGGCGGCTCGTGTGCCGGATCGGTGTGTCACAACCGGCCCGATGACGAGCGCCGCGAGCAGGCACCCACCGCCGGTGAGCGCCAACCAGGGGTTGATGGCGATGGCCACCCAGATCAACGCGGCAGCGGGTACGACGATGGACGCGACGGCTGGTGGGAACGTGTGTGCGAAGAACACCTCGATGCGGTCGATGTCGCGCGTCGCGCGTTCGGTGAGTTCGCCGCCGGAACGTCCCGCCGTGAGCGCGGGCGCCTGGGGCACCAGCCGGGCGAAGTACAACTCGCGCAACCGCTGCAACGCCGTGAACGCCACCCAGTGACCGGCGTAGTGCTCGGCGTACCGCAGCACGGCCTTGATGAGCGCAAGCGCGATCATCGTCACCGTCAGGGCGCCCACATTGACGGGTACCCCGGCAGCCGCGTCGGCGGCCGCCGACACCGGGACCACCAACAGCGCGACGCTGAGAAGCCGGTTCGCGATCCGAGCGGCGGTCGACAGCGCCAACGGCGGCAGGAGGCGTCGGGTCTGATCGACGAGCCACCGCGTGTCGGAGGGCCGCGCCCCCCGCCGTGACGTCACGATGCGCTCGATGTGGTCGTGGGCGCGGTGAGCCTGACGACTCGGTCGGCGGTCAACAGCGCCCCGGGTCGGTGGGCGATCATGAGGACCGTGCGCCCGCTAGCGGCTCGCTCCAGCGCAGCAAGGATCGCGCGCTCACCGGCCAGGTCGACCTGCGAGGTCGGTTCGTCGAGCACCAGAATCGGTGCGTCCCGCAGGACGACACGCGCGATGGCCAAGCGCTGCGCCTGCCCGCCGGACAGCAACCCGCCCCGTTCGCCAACGGGGGTGTTCAGACCGGCAGACATGGCCCTCACTTCGGCGTCCAGCCCGGCCACGGACAGGGCTCGCCACAGATCGGCGTCTGACGCGGTGGCGTCGGCGACGCGCAGATTGTCGGCGATGGTCCCGTCGAACAGGAAGGTCCGTTGCTCGACGACGCCCAGGCGCGACCGCACGCGCGCTGGATCGGTGATCGCCGTGTCGAGTCCATCGACCGTGACTGTGCCCCGCGTCGGGAGCAGGACGGCCGACAGTAAGGCGGCGACCGTGGACTTCCCGACACCGCTGGGTCCCACGAGCGCGACTCGTTCGCCCGTGGCGACCCGAAGATCGAGGTTTCGCACGACGTCTGGGCCGTCGGGCCAGGCGGCGGTCACGTTCTCGCACACGATCTCGCCCGGGCCGCCCGCCTCGGGGGCACCCGACGTCGAGGCGGGATCTGGTCGATGACCGGTCTCCTGCAGGAACTCGGTGAGTTGTCGCCGCGCGGCGCGTCCCCCGATCCCGATGTAAAAGAACTGGCCCACAACATCGACCGGACCGACCACGAGTGTGCACATCAGCACGATGGCGACCGCCTGGCCGAACGTGAGGGTACCGGCCTCCACGCGTTGGACCGCCACGATGGCCGCCACCACGATGATGCTGAGCGAAAACGCTGCATCCACGACAAAGATGAGGATCTGGTTGCCAGCCAGCAACCGCATGAGCGATCGGCGGTGCCGCTCCCCGTCGCGAGCCAAGTCGTCGGCCTTTCGTCCGGCCGCTCGCGCGTAGACGAGCGTGTCCAGGGCCTGGATGGCCTCGAGGAACGCGGCGGTCAGCGACGACTGTTCGCGCCGGTACGCCGCACCGATGGGGCGAACGACCCTTTGGAAGCCGCCGATGGCCAACGGGACGAGCAGCACGCAGATGGCCAGCGTGGCGGCGACGGCCGGATCGACGGTGAGCGCCATGACGGCCAGGACCAGCAGCGGAGTGCTGAGCGCCCCGATGATGGGACCGAGAAAGCCCGCGACGTAGTGAGAGGTCCGCTCGACCGCCTCGGTGCTCAGCGACAGCAACCAGCCCGAACGCGTCTCCACCGACGGGGTCGCGGTCGTGAACATGCGGCCCAGTACGAGGGAACGCAGTCGCCGCTCCGCGTCAGCCGACGCCCAGGCGGAAAACCACGCTCCCACGCCCAAACAGGCCGCGCCCGCCACTGCGAGCCCGATCAAAGCGGTCAGGGAGGAGGCTTGCAGGCCGTCGTCGAGAACCGACCCGGCCACGACGAACAGCAGCGCCGTACAGGCCGCAGCCGCCCACGCCAGCCCCAGGGACAGCCACAGCCACCAGCGCGGGATCGCATCGCGCACAGCGACGGGGCGTTCGGCTGAGCCTGGGGATGTCATGTCTTTTCGAATGGTTCCCCACCCCGGTTGGCAACGCAAGGCGGTGGCCCGGTGCGCCACTAGCCTTTTTTCGTGGGGCAGGAAACGGCGCAATGGGTGCAAACGGGAACTGGTCACACAATCGCGATCCTCGACGATCGCATTGTGGTTCGAAACGCGAAGGGGCGCCAGTTGGCCACCGTGCCCCCCGCCGTCCGCAAGTCGGAGGCATACGAGGAGCTGGACGGGACTCTGGCATTCCTCGCGCAGCATGAGCGAGCAGCGGGGGACACGGTCGAACGGTGGCTGCTGAGGTCGCTGCCGATCCCGGCCGCCGTGCTCACCGAGGTGTGGGCCGACGTGGCGTGGCGCTCGTGGCTCACAGACCTCGTGATCGCGACACCCGACGGTGAGGTCAGCGGATTCCTGCGCGACGTGTCCGACGAGGGTCAGCACATCGTCGACCTGGACGGAGAGACGGTCACGCTCACGGCCGACGCGATCGTGATTCCGCACCCGGCCGTGTTGGCGGACCTGGACGACCTGCGCGACTTCGCCGTCGAGTTGGGGATCACGCAACGCCTCGACCAACTGTTCCGCGAGGTCTTCGTGCAACCGGACTCGCCGAGGCCGCTGTCGGTCACGTCCCTCCACGACTGGGAGGACGGGGCATTCCCCGAGCTGCGATTTGCCTTGTCACGGGCGAGGTCGGGCGGGTTCACCGTGTCCGGTGGGTTCGCGACCACCGTCGCTTACGACGGGGATCGCCGCACGACAGCCCGGTACTGGGTCGGATCCGGGTACCCCGAGGAGGAGGCCGTCACTGGCGAGCTGTTCTGGGAGGTCGCCGACGAGGTCCAGCCGGTGGCCGAGGTCGGTTCGGTGGCGTATTCGGAAGGCGTCCGGATGGCTGCGCACATCTACGCCGGTCGGACGATTGCGGAGGAAAACGATGAGTCTTGACACCGTCAGCGTCCTCGATCGAGGCGGAATCAGCACCGAGTCCGGACCAGGCACGTCGCCGCTGCTGGCGAAGCGGTACAGCAATCCCGCTCTCGGCGAGCGGGTCGTGGTCCGCCTCGTGCAAGACGACCTGGCCACGGTCGACGACCTGTCCCTGGCCGTGTACGGCTTCGCCCCCATCGGTGCCGTACCGGTGGGGTACGAACGGACCCGCGCGGTCGGCTTCCCTGCGTGGCCGATCATCCACGACCCCGCCAACGCGCGGCACGCGTTGAATCTTGTTGGGGACCTGCAACGGGCCAGCGGCCTCGCGAGACATTCCGCAGGCAAAGCGCAAGTCCTCATCAACGATCTGGCCGCCCACCTGGGCGAGTCGGCCCCACACTTCTTGCCGACGTTCCTCGAAGAGGCCGCACGGATCTTCTTCGACAACGACAACCGCACCTTCGCCACCCAGTACTTCGGCAAGGCGCGCGAGGCGGAACGCATCCACCATCTCGCGATTGACGAGGAGCGTCACCGCGAGGCGATGTTGGAGTTCGCGTTGCGGGGCGCGTTGTCGGCGAAGGAACTGACGAACGAGTCCAAGGCCCTGCTGGAGCGGACAACGCCGGACGAGGCGCTGCGACTGTTCCACGGCTTGCTCGTCGACCGTGTGCGTGGCGGTCTACCGCCGTACGCGAACCAGGCCACCGATGTGCGGCGTCTGGCGAAGGCTGCGGGCGTCAAGCCCCTCGTCGTCGAGCAGGACTTCCTGCGGGACACCCTCAGCGCACCGTCCCTGGCCAAGGCCCCCGCTGGGTTCTGGAAGGCGTATCTGCCAGCACTCAAGGCGTTGGCCACCGATGATCCCGAGGTTCGTGCCGGGCTGACCCGATTCGTGGCCGAGGCGATCCCGTCCGACGACTGGGTCGACCTGCTGGAGGACGTCGGGGTCGCCGCCGACCTGCGCGCGGGAACCGTCGATGCCGCCGCCTGGGTGCAGCGCTATGTCTCGATGTTGCAGAGCGCGTGGCGTCCGGCGTACCCGCAAAAACTCGCGCAGTTGCTGCGGGAATGCCCGAGCCTCAAGGGCACGACCCTCGAACTGTCGGCGCTGTTTCGCCGCGTCGACCTCGAACTGCTGGATGCCGTCTTGTCGGTCGGCGCCCATGTGTCGTACCCCCAGCCCCCGTCCGGTGTCGAACCCTCACGACAGGTTCACCACTGGATCAATGACTGGCTCACTGACTGGGTGAATGCAGGCCACCCGGACCTGCCCTACCTGTGCGCCGATCCCGACCTCAAATGGCTGGTCGAGGCGAGCTTCTCCGAATGTGACGAGCAGGCCGTCGAGGCCGTGTTGGACAGTCCAGCCGTGCGGTCCCTGTACGGCGAGTGGGTCGAGACCACGTTGCCCGACCACCCCACGTTCCGGCAGGCGATGCTGGAGGTGTATCGACTGCGGCACGTGATCAATCCCGAGGGTCTCGCCCTGTTCGGGCCGCAGCTGGAACGGTTCCGAGAGTTGATCAACGGGCCGCGGCTGCTGACCGATGGGCTGCAGCAGGGACTTCTGACCGAGCTCGCCTGGCCGACTCTGGAGGAGGCCGCCGTCGCTGTCCTCGCCGAAGGACGCCCTGCTCGCCCCGGCGACCCGGCCCCGCGTGTCCGCCTGCACGAGGCGTGGCCCGCCATCGGGGTGTCGTACGACGGGCATGTGAAGTTCGTGGACGGTGACCAGGTGGTTGCGTCGGCGTCGTTCGCCCCCCAAGGCGCGACAGACCCACGCATCTGGGAGTACACGCTGGTCGAGGGCGTCATCGGCTGTCACTACGCCGTCGAGTACGAGGGCGGGGTGGTGTGGTCCCACGAACCGTCCCGGCTGACGCCGGTGGAGTCGCGTCCTTGGGGCCGCGGGGGCGTGTCGGCCTCGATCCCGGTCCCCGGCGGTCGCCTGTGCGACGAGACCGTTGTGCGTCCTGGCTCGGACACGCCCGCCTGGTCTGGGGGCGGAAACGTGCTGCACGACGGCCAAAACTATTGGACGGTCGCGATGAACGACTCGTACGAGTGGGAGACCGTCACGATCGATCCGTCGACGGGTAAGACGGGCCGAGCGAGCGTCCCCTCGCGTCTGGCTGACCTCGTCGAGCCCAGCCTGCG
>RRZU012996892.1_pt1 | contig 12355 bp, 7 predicted proteins | sample 2165561 | NCBI WGS metagenome assembly RRZU01 (sample SAMN10456909, study PRJNA506462) | wastewater metagenome | isolation source: wastewater sludge | place: USA: Moscow, Idaho | reverse complement strand
TGCTGTTGGGTGGCACGGCGACCGGCGCGAGTACGCGACGGCAGGATTTTGCCGTTGCGGTGCCATTGGCGGTGGTCTACCTGCTGGTGCTGCGCCTGGTCTACCTCGGGCAGATCGAGCTGGCGCCGCAGGAGGCGTACTACTGGAACTATTCGCAGCATTTCGACATCGGCTACCTCGATCATCCGCCGCTGGTCGCGTGGCTGATCGCCGCAACCTTTGCCCTCGGCGATGGCGAGTTTTTCGTGCGCCTGCCGGCGGTGCTCGCCTGGGCGGTGATGCTCGCTTTCGCCGTCGCATACGCGCAGGACATGGCCGGGCGCGGCAATGCCCTGCGTTGTGCCCTGCTGGCCGCGACACTGCCGTTCTTCTTCGGGATCGGGGTGATGATCACGCCCGATGCGCCACTCGCCGCTGCCTGGGCGGCTGCGCTGTTCTTCCTGCAGCGCGCGCTGCTCGGTGAACGTCCGCTGGCCTGGCTCGGCGCCGGGCTGGCAATCGGCATCGGCATGCTCGCCAAATACTCGATGGTGCTGGTGCCGGCGTCCGCATTCGTCTTCATGCTCGTCGATGCGCGTTCGCGCCGCAGCCTGCTCTCGGCGTGGGCCTGGGGTGGCGTACTCGTCGCACTGCTGGTGTTTTCGCCGGTCATCGTCTGGAACCTGCAGCACGACTGGGCTTCATTCGCCTTTCAGGGTTCGCGGCGGCTGGCGGCGCGGGCGCCACAGTTCAGCCTGCCGGAGTTTCTGGCTTCTGCACTCCTGCTGCTGACGCCGCTCGGCGTGCTCGCACTGTGGCGCTGGTTGCGACCACAGGGCGGCATCAGTTCCACTTTCCAGGTGGTGCCGGCCAACGACGAACCGAGCTTGCTGGCCGGAAGGCGACGCCTGTTCATGCAGGTCTTCACGCTGCTGCCGCTGCTCGTCTTCGCGGTATCGAGCCTGCGCGCGGAGACCAAGTTTCACGGGACCGGGCCGCTCTGGCTGGCGATTCTGCCGGTGCTCGCGGCGACGATGTCGCGGCCGGGGCTCGGCGAAGGCGCGCTCGACCGATGGCTCGCCCGCGGCTGGATGCCGCTGCTGCAGGCGCTGCTGCTGGTCTATGCCTACGGCCTGTTCTACTACCCGGTCTGGGGGCTGGCCGGCCTGCGCGCTCACCACAACTATCTGGAGATGGGCTGGCGCGACCTGCGCGGGCAGGTGCAGGGCATCGAGGAAGCCGTGCTGCGGGAAACCGGTCGCCGTCCCGCCGTCGTCGGCCTCGACAAGCACAACACTGCCGACGAGATGGCTTTCTACGATCCACGTGGCGACGGTGCCCGCGACACCGCCAGCCGGCACCTCTTCTTCAACGAAAACGCCGTGATGTACGAATTCTGGTTTCCGCGTTCGGCATTTGCCGGGCGCGATCTGATCGCGGTCTCGGGCTGGCGCGGCAACCTCGAAGATCCGCGTCTGCTCGCCGCGGCCACGCGCCTCGGCCCGGTGCAGGTGCTCATCGCCAGAAAGGGCGGCGTCGCCGTCGCCACCTACTATGCGCGGGTGGTCTATGGCTATCGCCCGGCGCCGCTGCCACAATGAATATCAAGCTTCAGCGCGCCATCGATCGCTACCTCGGCGTGCCGTTGTGCGCGTTCGCCTCGCTGTTCGAACGGCTGCGCACGTGGCGTGCTGCGCCGCAGGCGCCGGCATCGCCACCGCAACGCATCGTCGTGATCCTGCTCTCGGAGATGGGCAGCCTGGTTCTCGCACAACCGATGATCGCGCTGCTGCGCGCACGTTATCCGGAAGCCTCGCTGCATGTCCTGCTGTTCGGCAAGAATCGCGAGGTTCTCGATCTGATGGCCAGCGTTCCGCCGGAGAACGTCATCGCCATCGACGACCGCTCGCTGGGCGGGCTGCTGCGCACCCTCATCGCCGCGATCCGCAGCTTGCGCCAGTTGCGACCGGATGCCGTGCTCGACTGCGAACTCTTCGCGCGCATCAGCAGCCTGCTCTCGTGGCTGTCCGGGGCGCCGCTGCGGGTCGGTTTTCACCGCCACACGCAGGAAGGGCTGTATCGCGGTTCGTTCATCAATCGGCCAGTGCTCTACAATCCGTATCGCCACCTGTCGCTGCAGTTTCTGACGCTGGCGCGGGCCATCGAGTCGCAGACCCATCCGCTCGACAAGGAGAGCCTCGACGAGGGCCCGCTGCCGGCGCCCCTGCCAGCATTCCGAATGGGCGAGGTCGAAGCCTTCGGAACGCGCTTCGGCGAAGAATTTCCGCGCATCGTGGGACGGCGGCTGGCGCTGCTCTACCCGAGTGGCGGCATCCTGCCGATTCGCGCCTGGCCGGTGGCGAACTGGCGGCAGGTGGCCAGCGGTCTGCTCGCCGAGGGCTACGCCGTGGCGATCATCGGCCTGCCCTCCGACAAGGCGCTCGGTCGAGCACTCGCCGAAGCAGTCGCACATCCCGACTGCATCGACCTGACGGGGTACACGAAATCGGTGCGCGAACTCGTCGCGCTGCTCGGGATCGCCGCGCTCCTGGTCACCAACGACGGCGGGCCGGCGCAGTTTTCCTCATTGACCGCGGTCCCGACGGTCGCCTTGTTCGGCCCCGAGACACCGCTGCTCTACGGTCCACTCGGTGAGCACGCGCGCTGCCTGCATCTCGCACTTCCCTGTTCGCCCTGCCTGACCGCGTACAACCACCGCAACTCGCCCTGCGACGGCGACAACCAGTGCCTGCAGCGGATAGTGCCGGCGCAGGTGCTCGCCGAGGCGCGCATCGTCGTCGCCAGTGCCCATCCGCAGGCCGACAGGGATACGGCATGACGTGCTTCGAGAGGCTCCGGCAACTGCCGCTGCTGGGCCGTCTGTTACGTCACCGCTTCATCAAGTTCGGGATCGTCGGCGCGTCCGGAACGCTGGTCAACGTGGCCGTCCTCTACCTCGCGCAGGAGACCCTGTTCGTGGCCATCGCGCCGCCGTCGCTGCGCCTCAACCTGTCGCTGGCGGTTGCGATCTTCTTCGCCACGATCAACAATTTCCTGCTCAACCGCGCCTGGACCTGGCTCGACCGGCGAGCGCATGTACACACCCCGATCCTTCTGCAGTTCGGCCAATACACGATCGCCTGCTGGCTTGGCATCGCGCTGCAGTTCGCGCTGACGCACGCCTTCGCCAGCTATCTGCATTATCTGCTGGCGAACGTACTGGCGATCATCATTGCCAGCGTCGCCAACTTCGTCCTCAACGATCACTGGACCTTCGGCCGCCTGCGCCTGCTGATCCGCCGCTGGCGTCGCCAGCACCCGCAGCATGGCGAGTAGCCCGGTTTTTATCGCCTTATCTACCGCTTCGGGGTGAGCATCGACACGGTCAAGGGACCGAGCAAGGGCAGTTCGTCATTCCCCAGGAAAGCAGCAGGCCGACGACGGCGCAGGCCGCGATGACGTGAATGACATTCTGCCGGTAGCGGAACAGCGCGACCGCGGCAGCCAGAGCGATCAGGGCGGAGATCCAGTCGAAGCTGCCGGTGAAACCTTTCGGCCAGAGGACGTGGTAGCCGAAGAACAGCGCCAGATTGAGGATCACGCCGACCACCGCCGCGGTGATGGCGGTCAGCGGTGCGGTGAATTTCAACTGGTTGTGGGTGGTCTCGACCAGCGGTCCGCCGAGCAGGATAAAAACGAACGAGGGCAGAAAGGTGAACCAGGTCACCAGCGCGGCGGCGACCGCGCCGGCAAGGAACAGGCTGTCCGGGCCGAAAACGGCCTTGAGGTAGCCACCGACGAAGCCGACAAAAGCGACCACCATGATCAGCGGCCCGGGCGTGGTTTCGCCGAGCGCGAGGCCATCGATCATCTGGGTCGCAGTCAGCCAGCCGTAGTGTTCGACGGCCCCCTGGTAGACGTAGGGAAGAACGGCATAAGCGCCGCCGAAGGTCAGCAGAGCGGCCTTGGTGAAAAACCAGCTCATCTGCGTCAGCGTGTGCTGCCAACCATAGGTCGCAGTCAGCAAGCCCATCGGGACGGCCCACAGAAGAGCAGCGACGATGAGCACCTTGATCAGTCTGTACCATCCGAAGCGGGCATGCTCCGGAGTCGGCGTGTCGTCGTCGATCAAGGCCGGACCGAACGTGGCTTCGGCCGGGCCGTGGCCGCCGCCAAGCTGGAATTTCTCGGGTGCGACACGTCCGCCGATGTAGCCGAGCAGCGCGGCGACGGCGACGATGACGGGAAACGGCGCAGCGAGCGCGAAGATGGCGACGAAGGAAGCCGCCGCGATCGCCCAGAGGAACTGGTTCTTCAGGGCACGCAATCCGATCCGGTGCGCCGCCTGGATGACAATGGCGGTGACTGCCGGCTTGATCCCGTAAAACAGACCAGCCACCAGCGGCGTCTCGCCGAAGGCGATATAGACCCAGGACAGACCGATCAGAAGCAGCAGCGAGGGCAGCACGAACAGGATTCCGGCGACCATGCCGCCACGCGTGCGATGCATCAGCCAGCCGACGTAGGTGGCCAGTTGCTGGGCTTCGGGACCGGGGAGCAGCATGCAGTAGTTGAGTGCGTGCAGAAAGCGGCGCTCGGAAATCCAGCGGCGCCGTTCCACCAGTTCCGCATGCATCATCGAAATCTGTCCTGCCGGGCCGCCGAAACTGATGCATCCCAGCTTGAGCCAGAAGGCGAACGCCTGCCAGAAGCTGACTGAGGGGGGGGCTGCAGGGTTCGCGAGGCTCATGTCATTTTCCCCGAATCAGCGCCATTAGATCTTCGGTCGATGGCAGGGCACTGGTTTCGCCTTCGGCGAGAATGCTCTCGGCGAGCGCGCGTTTTTCATGGTGCAGGTCGACGATACGTTCTTCAACGGTGCCCTTGGTGACCAGCCGGTAAACGGTGACGGGTCTGAGCTGCCCGATGCGGTGCGCACGTCCCATCGCCTGATCCTCGGCCGCCGGGTTCCACCACGGGTCGGTGATCACCACGTAGTCGGCGGCGGTGAGGTTGAGGCCGAAGCCGCCGGCCTTGAGACTGATCAGGAAGAGTTCGCCTTCGCCGGCCTGGAATGCGGCGACCCGGCGCGTTCGCTCGGCGGCGGGGGTGGCACCGTCGAGGTACTGATAGCGGATTCCGGCTGCGTCGAGCGGTTCGCGGAGGATGCTCAGAAAATCGACGAACTGGCTGAAGACCAGCGCCTTGTGACCGTTGGCGATGAGCTCGCTGGCCAGTTCGCCAAAGGCCTGCACCTTGGCGCCGCTGATTCCGAACTCCGGGCTGCACAGGCGCGGGTCGCAGGCGGCACGCCGCAGACGCGTCAGTTGCGCGAGGATATTGAAGCGGGACTGGGCTTCCGGTGTGCTGTCGAGCGTGCTGCTGATCTCGTTTGCGGCTTCGCGGCGCAGGGCTTCGTAATGTGCGGCTTCGCCAGCCTCCGGGCTGACCGTCAGGATCAGCTCGATGCGTGGCGGCAGTTCCTGCAGCACTTCCGCCTTGCTTCGCCGCAACACGAAGGGACCGATCAGGCGCTTGAGGACATGCTGGGCGTCGCGGTCGCGGTTGCGTTCGATCGGACCCGCGAAGCGCTCGTTGAAGCGGTTGACGGTGCCGAGCAGGCCGGGATTGGCAAAACGCATGATCGACCACAGGTCGGCGAGGCGGTTTTCCACCGGCGTTCCGGTCAGTGCCAGGCGAAAATCGGCCTTGAGCTCGAACACCGCCTGCGAGCGCTTGGCGGCTGCATTCTTGATCGCCTGTGCTTCGTCGGCGATCAGCGTGTGCCAGTTGCGCCCGGCGAAGCGTTCCTGCGCGAGTTGCAGCAGCGTGTAGGAGACGATCAGCAGATCCTGCGGCCCGGCCTGGCTGACCAGTTCCTCGCGTTCGCTGTCGCCGGCGTCGCTGTAGATGCGGGCGTTGAGCGTCGGTGCAAAACGACGTGTTTCGGCGAACCAGTTGCCGCATACCGAGGTCGGCGCGATGACCAGCGCCGGCCCGCCGGCGGCGCGCTCGAGCAGCACGGCGAGTGCCTGCAGCGTTTTGCCCAGGCCCATGTCGTCGGCCAGACAGCCGCCCATGCCGGCGGTCGCCAGACGCATCGCCCACTGGTAGCCGTCTTCCTGATAGGGCCGCAGCCTGGCCTGCAGCAGGCTCGGCAGTTTCGGTTCGGCGGACTGGGCGCTGCGCAGGCGCTCGATGGCCTCGCGAAAATCCTTGCCGGCGTCGAGCCGGGTGCCGTCGAGAATCTCGTCGAGCCAGGCGGCGGCGATCGTCGGTGCCTTGCCTCCCTGCTTGTCGGTTTCGATAACCGCCGCGAGTTCGCTGAGCTTTTGTTTGAGTGAGCGCGTCAGCGCAGCATACACACCGTCACCCATCGGGACGAAGCGGGATTTTTCGCGTGCCGCCGTCAGCAGGGTTTCGAGCTGCAGCACCAGGCCCTCGTCGAGCGTCGCCTGCCCGGAGAGGCGGAACCAGTCGTGCTCGCGGCTGACGCTGACGCCGAGCTGCCGCGTATCGACGCTGACGACGCGAACGGCCTTGCCCTTGGGCCATTCAACCGCGGCAATCGCGGCCAATGTCGGCAGCGTTTCGACCGCCCCGAGTGCCTGCTCGGGGTCTTCGATCAGCCACTCGCTGATGCCGTCGCTGCCGTCGAGGAAGGGCAGGGCGTCGAGTACCGCTTCGAGATGCTGGCGCTCGCTCTGGAGGTCGCGTTCGGTGCCGACGCTTTCGCCTCCGAGCACGCTCATCAGGCGAAGCCGGCCGCTGCCCGCCGGCAGTCGCGGGCCGTCGGGGCCCAGCGGTGTCACCACCAGGCGCAGCGCCAGGTACTCGCCGACCGGCGAGAGTTCGGCACGCAGGCGTGAATCACTGGCGACCTGCCGGGAGGCCTGTGCCGAGTCGGCGTGTACCTGGAAACGTCCGGACAGCGCACGCAAGGTCTTTTCGACTTCTGCCTGCGCTCCCGGCGCATTGGCGGGAATGGCAACACGCCTCGAGACGAGCTGCGCGGCCTGCTGCTGCGCCGCCGAAAAACGCACCAGCCGGAGACGCTGCGGGCCGTCCTGGACGAGCGTGAGCAGGCGCAGCGCTTCGTTCTCGCGACGCATGTCAGCGTCCTCGACATAGAGGTACGCGCTTTCGACGACGGGTCGCAACGGTGGCTCGATGCGCATCACGAAGTGTTCGCCCTGACGGACCAGTTCCAGCTCCGGCTGCGATTCGCTGAGTTCGACGAACTGCTCCGGCGCGTTCTCCAGGACGATGCACGGATGACCCACCAGGGCGACGATCGCCGTTGGCAGATCGATGCGATAGCGGTTGCTGTAACCGCGCTCGGGGCGCAGCGCGCGCGCCACCTTGGCATCCCACGCAGGCAGATGTTCGTTGCCGAAGATTTTCACGAGGCTCAGCGCGCGTGGTCGGCCCCAGCCGCGCTGACCGCGCTTCTGTTCGAGCGGTTTGATGCCGAGCAACTGACCCTCCTTGCCGATCTCGATGGCCCAGAGCAGGCGTGTCGTTTCACTGCCGGCGTCGGCAGCAGTCTGCTCGCCGCCGAGCGATTGCAGGGCGTCGAGAATCGCGCGCCATTGCTCGCCAGCAGCGGCAACAAAATAGCCGGTTGGTGGATCGCGTCCGGAAAGTAGCTCTTCGGCGCCACGCAGCATGCGGCTCGGCAATTTCAGATGACAGTTCAGCAGCTTTCGCCGCAGGGCCATGATCGTCTCATGCCAGCCGCTGGCCGTATGCTGTGCATTCTGCGTACCTGGCGCAGCGATCGTCTCGCTACCCAGCCAGGCCGAGAGCAGAATGGCCCACAACGAATCCAGTCCCCAGCGATGTTCCTGGTCGCGGACTGGCTGGAAAGCGGCATGGATGATCGGCGTCTTGCCGAGACGAACGTCGATGGCATGGACCCAGCGCCCCCATACGGTGAATGGACTCGGGTCGCGCTGGCCGGCTTCGCCAATGCAGAACTTGCGCGCCAGTTCCAGATGCTTCGGGGTCGACTGGGCGAGCAATGCGAGTGGATAGAGCCAGCTGATACTCTCGGGCAGCAGGTGTTTGTTGCCACCGATTTCGCCCTTGCGCTGCTTCAGCGCTGCCTCGAAGGCGGCCTGTCCGGCTGCCCACTGGCTATCGACGACCAGGGCTGCGGCCCGGATAGCGGCAGCGAAGCCGTTGTCAAGCCCCTGCAGCGCTTGCTGCAACAGGTCGGCGTCACTGCGTTGCAACGCCAGCTCAGCAAGCGCCGGACGCAGATCACTGGACACTTGGTCGGGGTGCCGTCTGATCTGGTCAAGGGCCCACTCCGCGATCGGGTTGAAATCCGGCGCCCAGTTCAAGCATATCGATGCCACGCCCCGGCAGGCGAGCCGCGAGCGTTCGACCGGATCGATGTACTCGAAACTGGGGCCATCGAAGCCGAGCAGGAGGGCCTGAGTGAGGATGACGTTCCAGTCCATCGAACGTGCGACCAGTTGCCTGATCGCCGATAGCTCTTCGCTCGCTGTGCCGGAAAAGAACTTGGCTCGCACATAGGCAATGGTCGTCGGAAGACTGCTGCTGGGCCAGTAGTAGCTGGATCGTGTGGGGTCGAAACGATCGAGTTCGGCGACCAGCCCCGGTAGGCACTTCCCTGGACGGGTCTCGAGCAACTGCCGGTAGAGCGGCGCACGCAAAGCGTCCACGAGTTGGAAGGCGGTGGGGCGTGCCGCTGCGACGAGCAGTTTCTTGTCCTTGAGTTCCTCGACCGCGCTCTTCACATCGTTGAAGGTGAACGCTCTTCCGGTACTGGTGGTCAGACCACTCAAGCCGAGCAGGCGGTGTACGTCGGTCTGTGTACGGGCGGTCCACAACAGTGCACAGGCCAGTGCCACCTTGTGCGTGTCGGGAGTCAGTCCGTGCTTGTCGAGTTGCTCGATGGCGGAGTTGTTCAAGGAGTTCTTGAGCATGGCAGCGGTTTCAGAAGAGTAGGGCGAGCCTGTGGATTGAATCAGTCGCGGTGCAGCAGCATGGCGTCACCATAACTGAAGAAGCGGTAGCGCCGATTGATCGCGTGCCGATACGCGCCGCGGATGGCGTCCAGGCCGGCGAAAGCCGAAACGAGCATCAGCAGTGTCGATTTCGGGAGGTGAAAGTTGGTGATCAGCCGGTCGACGACGCGAAAGCGGTAGCCTGGAGTGATGAAGATGTCGGTTTCTGCCGCGCCGGCGTGCAGTTCGCCGTGCTGCGCAGCCGCTTCGAGCGCACGCAGGCTGGTCGTCCCGACGGCGATGACCTGGCCGCCGCGGGCACGCGTGCGGGCAATCGCGGCGACCGTCGCCGGCGGAATCTCGAAACATTCGGTGTGCATGCGGTGATCGGTGATGCGTTGTACTCGCACCGGCTGAAAGGTGCCGGCACCGATGTGCAGCGTCAGCCAGGCCATCTCGGCACCGCGCTTTGCGAGTTCGGTCAATAGTGCCTCGTCGAAGTGCAGGCCGGCAGTGGGCGCAGCGACGGCGCCGGGGTGGCGGGCGAAAACCGTCTGATAGCGCGCTTCGTCGGCAGCGCTGGCCGCGTGCGTGATGTAGGGCGGCAAGGGCAAGCGGCCGTGGCGATCGAGCAGGCTCCAGAGATCACTTTCGCCGGCCGGTTCCAGCAATTCCAGGTCGAAGAACTCCTGCTGTTCACCGCTACGCCCGCGTACGCTCAGCAGGATGGCGTTTTCGAGGAGGATGCGGCTGCCGGCCTTCGGCGCTTTGCTGGCGCGGATTTTTGCCACGGCATGGCGAGCATCGACGATGCGCTCGATCAGAACCTCGACCTGGCCGCCGCTTTCCTTCTGCCCAAAGAGGCGCGCGCGGAGCACGCGCGTATCGTTGAACACCAGCAGATCGCCGGCATCGACGATTTCCGGAAGCTCGCTGAAGCGGCGGTCGTGGATGGTGCCGTCGGCCAGTTGCAACAGACGACTGGCGGTACGTTCTGCGGTCGGGTGCTGGGCGATCAGTTCGCCGGGAAGATCGAAGTCGAAATCGTCGAGCGTCAGCATGCGTGGGGTCTGCAGAGGGTTGTCGAGCGAGCGCCAGCGCGGAACGAATGTTGTCGAGTCTGCTTGTTCCTTGCCGGAGAATCAGCGATAATCAGGGCCTCTTCCGGCTCGCGAGTTGCGAGCCAAAGCCGAGATGGCGGAATCGGTAGACGCAGCGGACTCAAAATCCGCCGGTGGAAACATCGTGGGGGTTCGATTCCCCCTCTCGGCACCATCCAGAACAGCACATGCGCGCAAAGTATTGAAGTATAACACGCTGCGGGTAGGCGGGCGCTTCCCGCCCGATCCGTCGATTCATCGTGCTGGTTTGAACCAGTCGAGTTTCTGCTGCAGGCGCACCACGGTTCCGACGATGATCAGCGCCGGAGAAGAGATGCCGGCGGCTGCGACCTTCGCCGGCAGAGTTGCCAGATCGGCGGTGAGCACGCGTTGCCGCCGCGTCGTGCCGTTCTGCACGACCGCCGCAGGGTGGTCCATGGGCAGTCCGTGGGCGATCATCTGCTGGCAGATTTCGGCGAGGCCGCCGACGCCCATGTAGAAGACTACCGTCAGCCGCGGACGCGCCAGCGATGGCCAATCGAGATTGATCGTCCCGTCCTTGAGGTGGCCGGTCGCGAAGGCCACGGCCTGGGCATGCTCGCGATGGGTCAACGGGATGCCGGCATACGCGGCGCAACCGGCGGCGGCAGTCACTCCCGGCACCACCTCGAAGGCAATTCCCGATTCGACCAGCGTTTCGATTTCCTCGCCGCCACGCCCGAAAATGAAGGGGTCTCCCCCTTTGAGGCGGACGACCTGCTTGCCCGCGCGTGCCAGGCGCACCAGCAACTGGTTGAGTTCATTCTGTGGCACACTGTGTCGTGAACGTTCCTTGCCGGCATAGATTTTTTCTGCGTCAGGACGCGCCAGTTCAAGGACGCCATCGGCAATCAGATGGTCGTAGACGATGGCATCCGCTTCGCCGATCAGCCGCGCAGCACGCAGCGTCAACAGGTCGAGGTCGCCGGGACCGCTGCCGACGATGTACACGGTTCCGCTGGGCGTTGACGAAGGGGTATGGGTCATTCCGGTGTTTCCAATCATTACCATTAATCGAGGTGTCCGCTATCAGTCGGGCGGCAAGGCCGGGTCAGGGCGAACGGCGTCCGGCGAGAGCACCGGCGGCGGGTTCGTTGCTTCTGGCGAAAGTGCCCGCTCACGCGGTACGGCATCCGGCGAAAGCACCGGATCGGTTGCGGTTTCTTGCGGGGAGAGCGCACGCTCGGGACGCACCGCGTCCGGCGAGAGTACGGGTCCGGGATGGGTCTCCTCGGGCGATAACGCTGGGTCGGGGCGCACCGCGCCGTCACTCGTGTAGGATTGCGCATACGCGGCCGACGGACTGAGCAAGGCCAGCGTGCTGCTCAGCATCACAATCGACAGGCGTTGACGGTTCGGCATTATTGTTTCTTTCCTGAGTTGGCCCGGCAATCCGGTGAGCATGGGGAGCGCTCCCCAGGCGAATGTAGCGCGTGCCCGGCAAGCGGTCAATGAGCGGTGGCCAGCGCTGCTCGAGGTCGGACCACGTTGGACCATCGCTCGGCGGCCGCATCGGCCATCTCTCTGGTAGACTGCCGGTCAGCAGAAATTTGTGTCTCTCATGGAGAGGGTGAACATGGCGTCAGCAAAGGGTCTCGGAAAATGTACCGTCGGCGCCCTGGGCGCACTCGGTCTGCTAGCGGTCACGCCAGGCAGCGCCGCAGAGAATCAGCCCCGGATGGACATCTTCGACGGGCAGTGGCACTTCAGTGTCACGCCCTATGTGTGGCTGCCGACGATCTATAACACGACGACGCTCAACCCGCTCGGGATCAGCAATGGCGTGACCAGCAAGCTGCACAGCACTCCCGACACTTACCTCCACAACCTCTCCTTCGCCTTTTTCCTTGCCGGCGAAGCGCGCAAAGGCGACTGGTCGCTGTTTTCCGACTACCTCTACATGAAATTCGACCACCAGAACTCGGGGCTGAAGCCCATCGACCGACCGGGAGCAGCAGGTGCGTTACCCTTTGACTCCTCGTCGGGTATCCAGTCCAATGTCCTGACGCTCGCCGGCAGCCACAGTGTCTGGCGCAAAGGCGCGTCGCATCTCGATGTATTCGCTGGCACCCGTTACCTCAACCTGGTTACAACGCTGAATTACAACTTGTTTCCTTTTCCGGATAATCTGAATGCCTCGGTCTCCGTCAACAAGTGGGACGGGATTGTCGGCGTCAAGGGCAGGATTGGCCTCAGTGAAGATGGCCGGTGGTTCATGCCCTACTACCTGGATGCTGGTGTCGGTTCGCAAAACACGAC
>RRZU012568344.1_pt1 | contig 12355 bp, 7 predicted proteins | sample 2165561 | NCBI WGS metagenome assembly RRZU01 (sample SAMN10456909, study PRJNA506462) | wastewater metagenome | isolation source: wastewater sludge | place: USA: Moscow, Idaho | reverse complement strand
GAGTAGCCGGTGCCAAAGTCGTCGATCGCCAGCAGGACGCCCCTTTGCTTGATTTCGTGCAGCAGGGCAACCAGCGGGGTGAGTCCCAGCATGGCAGAGGATTCGGTGATTTCGATTTCGACCAGGCTTGGGTCGGCCGAGCAGTCGGCCAGCGCCTTGTCGAGCATCGCGAGGAATCCGGGCTGGGACAGTTGCGCCAGCGAGACATTGACTGCCATGCGCAGCCGGCGGCCGCTGGCGGCCAGTAGTTGCCGCTGGGCCTCGAGTGCGCTGCGCAACACCCATTCACCGAGCGGGACGATCAATCCCGAGCTTTCGGCCACGGGAATGAAACGGTCGGGGGTGATCAGCGTGCCGTCGCTGGCGCGCCAGCGCAGCAAGGCTTCGAAGCCGGCAGGCTGGCCGCTGGTCAGATCAATCTGTGGCTGGTAAGTCAGAAAGAACTGCCGCAGTTCGAAGGCGTTGCGCAGGTTCTGCAGCAGGGTCGCGCGCTCCCGGGTTTCCACTCCGATGTCGGGCGAATAGCGTGCCAACTGGCTGAGCCCGCCGGTCTTGGCACGCTTCAGTGCGAGATGGGCGTCCTTCAGGTAGTCCGACCCGTTGTTTTCGCCCTGCATCAGATCGACGGCGCCGATCGAAACCGTGATCGAGTGGCTGGAATTGCCGATTGGCAGCGGCATCGAAAACAGCGTGAACAGTTTTTCCGGTCTCAGCTCCGCGAGCGGGCCGAAGAGGCCGAAGATATCGCCGCCGACTCGCGCAACCATGCATTCCTGCGGCAGGTGGTTGCGCAGGCGCATGGCGACTGATTTCAGCAGCTGGTCGCCGTAGATGTGTCCAAGCGTGTCGTTGATGCCGGAAAACTGGTCGATGTTGATCAGTACGAGCACGTGATCCGGCGGCATGCCTTGCTCGATCTCCTGGTCGATGCTGTTGATCAGCGCAAGCCGGTTCGGCAGCCTGACCAGCGCATCCTCGAAAGCCTGGCTGCGCAGACGCGCGACCAGCTGCACGTTTTCAGCGCCGAGCGCAATGTTCGCGCAGAAGACTTCAAGCAGATGCCGGTCGATTTCGGGCAGCGGCCTGGTCGAATCGAGATAGGCGGCAAATGCGTGGCCGTTGTGGCCGTGGAAATACAGCACCAGGCTGTCAGGCAAAACCAGCGTCTTTCGCTGGTGCAGACAGTCATTCAGTGCGACCACGATGTGCGGGTTGTCGATTTCCTCGATCCGGTGCTGGATCAGTCCGCGATAGTGGCCGGCTGCGGCGATCACGCGGTAGTTTATGCCCTGCAGATCTTCGCTGGCGCAAATCAAGCCTTCCGGTTCGATGTCGAGCAGCCCGGCGATCTGGGTGATCACGCCCTCGGCGAAATCCTGCAAGCCTTGTTCGGCGATCAGCTGGTTGCTGGCGGAGATGATCTGCTCGAGTCCGTGCCGGCTGTGCTCGAGCATGACCAGCTGGCGGTAAGAGCGGATCGCGGTGGACAGCGTGATGTAGAGCTTGTTGCGGGTCAACTCGCTCTTGGTCTTGTAATCGTTGATGTCGTAGCGGGAAATGGTGTCGATTTCCGGCGCATGGCCCGGCTGGCCGGTGCGCAGCACGATGCGGACATTCCGGAGATTCAGCTTTTCGCGGATCGTGCTGATCGTCTTCAGCCCGGCATCCTCGCTTTCCATGACCACATCGAGCAGGATCACCGCGATATCTTGTTTTCGGGCCAGGATATCGAGCGCTTCGGCCGCGCTGTAGGCGTGCAGGAAATGCAGCGGGCGCTCAAGTATCCGTACGGTGCGCAGGGCAAGCTCGGTCGCTTCGTGGACATCCCGGTCGTCGTCGACGATCAGAACTTTCCAGCAGGGTTGCGGGCTGGTGCCTGATGGCAAGGTCAAATCATCTTCTTCGGCAAAAAGCAGGATATCGTCATCAAGTGTCATTGCGCGTCCCTGTGCGTGCGGATTCCGGTCCATAGCCGGTGTCTCAAGCCGTTTTATAGCAGAAAGATGACGGCTCGTCCTGATGGCAAGCAATTGCCATGTTCCGGATGCCGGAGTGACCGGTGCGCAGTCCATCTTTACCAGGGAGTGGGGCGCTGCGGATAATGGCAAAGGGCTTCTTTATAACATATTGATTATTATTGTTTTTTTATCTGCGCGTTGTGTCGTCCCAGGTCTTGTTGAAACGCTTCAGTGAGATCGGATACGGCGTGCGCAACTCCTGCGCGAACAGGCTGATGCGCAGCTCCTCGACCATCCAGCGCAACGGCAGCAGCGGCGCCGGGTCGCGGCCGTCGCGCTGCCATTTCGCGATTTCCTTTTCCCAGCGTTCCTGCAACTCGGCAACTTCCTGACCGCGCTGGCTGTCGCGTGCCGGGTTGTTCACGCGCTTTTCGATCCGCACGCGCATCGCCTTCAGATAGACCGGCACGCGCGGCAGTTGCTCCCACGGCGTCTGGCTCATAAAGCCCTTGAACACGAGCCGGCCAAGCTGCGCCTTGAGTTCAGCCGTGATCTGACCCGGTTTGGCCAGCGTCTGCGCCAGCGGGACGTATTCGGCGACGATGTCGTTGAGAATCCGCCAGGCGCCGTCGCGCACCGACGGCAGGCGCACTTTCGCGCGGGATTTCTGCTCGTCGAAATCCTTTTTCTTGCGCGGCAACTCGTCCTCGCCGATGAACGCGCGGTCGCAGATGCAGGTGGTCAGATCGTCGAGCAGTTCGTCGCTGTTGCCGAGCGCGCGTAGCTGGATCGCGAACTGGTTGAAGTTCGGAAACGACTTCGGCAGCTGCTTTACATGCTCCTTGAGTTCGAAACGCAGCAGGCGCAGCACGCCCTGGCGGTGTGCTTCCTGCGCCGCGTATTCGGTATCGAAAACGCGGATCGCAACGGCTTCATCCTCGGGAATCAGCGCCGGATAGCCGGTGATTGTCTGGCCGTGGCGCTGGAAGGTCAGCTTCGCCGGCAGGTCACCGAAATCCCATTTGACGATGCCGGATTTCTCGATGCCGACGCTTTGCTCGGCCTGGTCGCGGAAGGTGATCTGCGCGGCTTCGCCAAGTTGCGCGCGCAGTGCGATCAGGTCGCGGCCGCTGGCGAGCTCCTGACCCGCGTCATCGACGATGCGAAAATTCATCGTCAGGTGCGGCGGCAGGCCGGTCGGGTCGAATTCGTCGGCGAGCACCGGCTGGCCGATGCCGCGCTGCACGGCTTGAGAGAGCTGCGGCAACAGCGGCGCCTGCCGGTCGGCGTGATCGAGCTCGGTCAGCATCTTGGTCGAGAAGTCCGGAACCGGAACGCACTGGCGGCGGATAGTTTTTGGTAAGCTCTTGATTAATATCGTTATTTTTTCTCGCAACAGGCCGGGGACCAGCCAGTCGAAGATCGCGTGATTGACCCGGTTCAACAGGTGCAGCGGCAGCGTTGCTGTGACGCCATCAAGCGGGTGGCCCGGCTCGAAGCGGTAGGCGAGTGCGATTTCAGCGTCGTGCAGCTTGAAGCTGGCCGGGTAGAGATCGGCGGTCACGCTCGCGGCGCTGTGCTGCATCAGCTCGTCGCGGGTCAGAAACAGCAGTTTCGGACTGGTTTTTTCGGCTTCTCGTCGCCAGGCTTCAAAACCGGCAGCGTTGACGATGTCGGCCGGAATCCGCGCGTCGAAAAACGCGAACAACGCTTCCTCGTCGACCAGTACATCCTGCCGGCGTGCCTTGTGTTCGAGTTCCTCGACTTCGAGCAGCAGCTCGAGGTTGTGGTCGTTGAACTTGCCCTTGGTCGCCAGTTCGAATTTGACCAGTCCTTCGCGGATCAGGATTTCGCGCGCCGCTGAAGGGTTGATGCGGCCGTAGTGAACGCGGCGGCGGTTCACGACCGGCAGCCCGTACAGCGTTACTCGCTCGGTCGTCATGACCTGACCGCCAGCCTTTTCCCAGTGCGGTTCAAAATACTGCCGGCTCACCAGATGCGGCGCGAGCTTTTCGACCCACTCCGGCTCGATCGCGGCGACGCAGCGCGCGTAAAGCTTGCTGGTCTCGACCAGTTCGGCGGCGACAAGCCACTTCGGCCGCGCCTTTTTGAGTCCGGAACCGGGGAACATTGCATATTTGATCCCGCGCGCACCGAGGTATTCGTCGCTGTCGCTGCTTTTCAGGCCGATATTGCCCAAGAGGCCCGTCAGCAGCGCCTTGTGGATCTGCTCGTAGGTGCCCGGCTGGTCGTTCAGGCGCAGTTCCATCTCGCCGGCGATCTCGGCCAGCTGGCGGTGCAGGTCGCGCCATTCGCGCAGGCGCAGGAAGGACAGGAAATGCTCGTGGCACAGGTTCACCAACTGGCGGTTGCTGGTCTTTTCCTTGCTGGCTTTTTCGAAGAAATCCCACAACAGCAGCCAGGACAGGAAATCGGATTTCTCGTCGCGGAACTTCGCTTGCATGCGGTCGGCCGCTTCGCGCGCATCGAACGGACGCTCGCGCGGGTCCTGCACCGACAGGGCCGCGGCGATAATCAGGATTTCCTTCAGGCAGTGTTCGTCGCGACCGGCCAGCAACATGCGGCCAAGCTTCGGGTCGACCGGCAGGCGGGCGAGCTGTTTGCCCAACGGCGTCAGTTCGTTGACTTCGTCGACCGCGCCGAGTTCGAAAAGTTGCGCGTAGCCATCGGCGATCAGGCGGCCAGAAGGCGCTTCGATGAACGGAAATTCGTCAACGTGGCCGAGCTTTAGCGCGGCCATGCGCAGGATCACTGCGGCGAGCGACGAGCGGATGATTTCCGGGTCGGTGAATTCGGCGCGGCCGTTGAAATCCAGTTCCGAATACAAGCGCACGCAAACGCCAGCGCTGACGCGGCCGCAGCGACCGGCGCGCTGGCGCGCCGAGGCTTGCGAGATTTTTTCGACCAGCAGCTGCTCGATCTTCGCGCGCGGCGAATAGCGGTTCATTCGCGCCTGGCCCGAATCGATCACATAACGGATGCCGGGAACGGTCAGCGAAGTTTCGGCGACGTTGGTCGCGAGCACGATGCGCCGGCCATTGCTCGGGCGGAAAATGCGCTGCTGATCCTCGTTCGACAGGCGCGCGAACAGTGGCAGAATTTCCGCGCCCATCAGTTTGGCTTTTCGCAATTCCTCGGCGGTTTCGCGGATTTCGCGCTCACCGGGCAGGAACACGAGCACGTCGCCGGCGCCGTCCTTGCGCCACAGTTCCTCGACCGCCGAAACGACGGCTTCCTCCATTTCCAGGTCCTGATCGTCTTCGTCCTCGCTGCCGAGCGGCTGGTAGCGGACTTCGACCGGGTAGGTGCGGCCCGAGACTTCGATGACCGGCGCGCCGTCGAAATGCTGCGAGAAGCGTTCGGCGTCGACCGTCGCTGAGGTGACGATGACCTTCAGGGCCGGGCGCTTCGCCAGCAGCCGCTTCAGATAGCCGAGCAGAAAGTCGATGTTCAGGCTGCGCTCGTGCGCTTCGTCGATGATGATCGTGTCGTAGGCGGTCAGGAATTTGTCCGACAACGTCTCGGCGAGCAGGATGCCGTCGGTCATCAGTTTGATGTAGCTGCTGCTGGAAGATTTGTCGGTGAAGCGCACCTTGAAGCCGACCGCGCTGCCGAGTTCGGTTTGCAGCTCCTGCGCGATGCGGCTCGCGACCGAGCGCGCAGCGAGACGACGCGGCTGGGTGTGGCCGATCAGACCATGCACGCCGCGGCCAAGTTCAAGGCAGATCTTCGGCAATTGCGTGGTCTTGCCCGAGCCGGTTTCGCCGCAGACGATCACGACCTGATGGGCTTCGATCGCGGCTTTGAGTTCATCGCGCTTCTGGCAGACCGGCAGGTTTTCTTCGTAACTCGGGCGCGGCAGAGCGGTGCGGCGCGCTGCGCTTTTGGCCAGCGATTTTTCAGCCTGGTGCTGGAAATCGGCGATCAGCCGGTCGGCAGGCTGGTTTTTGGTCAGCCGTTCGCTAATCTGGCGCAGTTTGCGCTGCAGGTCGGCGCGGTCGGCGCACTGGCAATCGTCGAGATGGCGGGAAAGATCGGGCAGGGCGGGCATCGGCAAGCAGCGGTCTGGAGCAAAGACCGGATTCTATCACGCAGGTCGGCTTGGCCCGGCCGGGGCTAGGTGGCCTCGCTGCGCAGTTGCAGGCTGACTTCCAGTCCGCCCGTTGCGCGGTTGCTGATGGAAAGGTTTGCCTGATGCAGCTCGGCGATTTTCTGCACGATGCTCATGCCAAGCCCGGCGCCGTCGCCGTACTGCGGATTCGCGCGAAAGAAGCGTTCTGACAGTCGCGGCAGGTATTCCGGCGTGACGCCAGGGCCGCTATCGCGTACGTAAACCACGGCTTGGCTGCCTTCCCGTGCGAGGCTGACGAGGATTTTTCCGCCTTCCGGCGTGTAGCGGATCGCGTTGTCGATCAGGTTGTTGAACAGCAGGCCGAGCAGCGTTGGCTGCCCCCGGATTTGCAGGGATTCGTCGGCTTCGAGCGCGAGGTCCTGTTGCTTCTGCAGCGCCAGCGGCGCGAGCGTGGCGACGGATTCGCGCAGCAGCGCGTTGAGGTCCACGGTTTCGAGCGCGATCGCCTGCTGGTTGTCGAGGCGCGCGAGCGTCAATAGCTGGCCGATCAGGCGTTCGCCGCGATCGAGTCCGCGCAGCATTTTTTGCAGCGACTGCTCGCGCTCGCCGGCATCGGTCGCGGCGAGCGCGTTTTCCGCGTGGATGCGCAGCACGGCGAGCGGCGTGCGCAGTTCGTGCGCGGCTTCGTTGGTGAACTGTTTTTCCCGCTCGAGCGTGTCGGCCAGCGCGCGCATCAGGCGGTTGATTTCGCCGGCCAGCGGCAGCAGCTCGCGGATCGGCCTTTGCAGTTTCAGCGGGCTCAGATTGGCCGGATGGCGTTCGCTGATCGCCTGGATCAGCTGCGTCAGCGGCCGGGTCGCGTAGGCGATCAATCCCCAGAGCAGCAACAGCAGGAACGGCAGCGCGATCGCGAGCGGCAGCATCGCACGGCTCGCGATCTTGCCGGCGAGTTCGTCGCGTCCATCGTCGCGTTCGGCGACGATCAGCCAGGTTTGCCGTTGCCGATCGTTGAGCGTGAACGTGCGCCAGACATGCTGCTGATAGGTGCTGAAGCCAAAACCGGGCTGGACCGGGTGAGGGATGGATTGCGGGGCGTTCGGCGAGCGCAGCAGCAATTGGCCGTCCGTGTCGAACAGCTGGAAGTAGAGCTTGTGCTCGTAGCGATGGCCGAGCGGGGTGTCTTCCTGCTCCTCGTTATGCCCGTCATCTGCAGCCTGCTCCCACGGGTCGTAGAGCCTGCCCGCTTGCGGCAGCCTGCCGGGTTGTTCCAGATAACGCGCGAGCAGTTGCCCGGTGATGCGAGCTGACTGGGCGAGGCGGGCGTCGAACAATTCCCCGGCTTCGTGCTGGGCATCGCGAAAACCGAACCAGGCGCTGGCGCCCAGACACGCTGCGACCAGCAGCAGCGTGCCGAATATCAGTATTCTACGCAATGAACGAGGGCGAGAGGGTGTCATTGTAAGTATTTGATTTATATGGATTTTTAATTCCTTTCCACGATGTAGCCGACCCCGCGGATATTGCGGATCAGCTCGGGATAGAATTTTTTGCGCAGATGGTGAATGTGAACTTCGAGCGCGTTGCTTTCCGCGCCCTCGTCCCAGCCGTACAGGCTCTGTTGCAATTGTTCCTTGCTCAGCACGCGCCCGGCCTGGATCAGCAATTCCTGCAGCAACTTGTACTCGTGCGGCGTCAGGCGGACTTCCTCACCACGATAACTGACTTGCTGCGAATCCGGCAGGAGCACGATGTCGCCGTGTTCGATACTCGACTGCGCCTGCCCTTTGCCGCGCCGGACCAGCGCCCGCAGGCGCGCGTTCAGTTCTTCGAGCGCGAACGGCTTGACCAGATAATCGTCGGCGCCGGCGTCAAGTCCGGTCACTCGGTCGTCGAGCGCATCGCGCGCAGTCAGGATCAACACCGGCAGCGCGTGGCCGTTCCGGCGCAACTGCTTTAGCACGCTAATACCGTCGATATCCGGCAGGTTCAGGTCGAGGATCAGCGCGGCGAATTCGTCGTGCCGCAGACAATCGGCCACCGGCAGGCCGGTGGTCAGCCAGTCGACGGTATAACCGCCGCGCCGCAGCGCGTCGACCATGCCGTCGCCAAGCATCAGGTCATCTTCGACCAGCAGAATGCGCATAACGGTCCTTGGGTGGGGTATTTGGATGACAGCATTATAGTTTGGCGAGTCGCTCTTCGATCTCCTTGCGCCGTCCCTGGTCGGCCAGTTCGCGTCCGGGCCGGAGTGGCGCGGCCAGCGCCTTGTCCAGCGCCTGTCTGGCTTCGGCTTTGCGTCCCTGTTCAAGCAGGTAGTCACCGTAGAAGAAGTTTGGGTCGATCCCGTTCGGGTTGATCGCCAGCGCCTGTTTTAGCAACTGCTCGGCTTTGGCCTTGTTGCCGAAACCGACCGGCCAGCCGGGAACCTGATAGTACAGCGAGCCGAGGCTGGTATAGGCCGAACCGTCGAGCGCGGCAGGATTCTGCTTGATTGCCTGTTCAAGTTGCTGTTTGGCCGTCTTGACGAGGCTCAGCGCGCCGAGCCCGCCTTTGGCGCCGGCCCAGCTGCTCTTGACGATCGCGGCCCAGATCAACAGGTCGGTGCGCCCCGGGTTTGCCGCGCTGGCCTGGTCGGCTTCGCTACTGAGCTTCTGCAGGCAGGACTCTTTGGTTTTGGACTGGTACTGGCAGATGGCCCACTGGTTCTGGACCGGGTCGATCAGTTCGTCGGCCTGCGCCGCGCCGGCGGCGAGCAGCGCGAGCATGAATAACCATTTTTTCATGTCAGATCTCCTGTTGGGTGGTACGGGCGTAGCGGGCAATGATCGGTAACTGCTTGGCTAGCGCGCGGTCGACGAACCCCGGAAACAGGCCGTTGAGGCGAACGAAAAATCCTTCCGGCCAGCCGAGCCAACGCCGGCGCGTTTCACGGGTCAGTGCTTCGAGCGCACAGGCTGCGACGAATTCGGCGCTGTCGGTGCGGGCGCCGAGTTCGGCGTTCATCGCGTAGACGGCTTTGCTGTTGATCTCGGTGCGTGTGGCGCGCGGTGCGAAATACAAAACCTGGATGCCGCTGCCTTCGAGTTCGCGGCCGAGCGCTTCGCTGAAGCCGCGCAGCGCGAATTTGGCCGCGCAATAGACGCTGTAGCCGGGATAGCCGATGCCGCCGAAGCTCGAGCCGATATTCATGATGAGTCCGGGGCTGGCGAGCTTGGGCAGTAACGCGCGGGTCAGCTGGATCGGCGCGGCGACATTGACTGCGATCTGTTCGTCGATCTGGCTGGCGCTCTGGTCCTCGAGCCAGGCGAACACGTTGCTGCCGGCGTTGTAGATCAGGATGTCGATGCTTCCGGGTAGCGCCGGGTCGTGCAGCAATTGGTCGCGCCCGCCAGACGTGGCGATATCGGCACTGAGGCAGCGATGCCGCTCCGGCTCCGGCAGTTGCGCGCGCAGCCGCTCGAGCCGCGCCAGTTGGCGGCCCTGCAGGATCAGGCGGGCGCCTTCGGCCGCTAGCATTTGGGCCAACGCGGAGCCGATGCCACCGCTGGCGCCGGTCAGCAGGATGGTCTTGTCGGCAAGCTTCATTGGCGTGGCTCCGTCAGTTCGCGCAGCATGTCGCCGTACAGCCGGTAGACCACGTTGGCCGAATCGATGATCGCCTGCTGGTCGGCTGGATCTTCGACCTTGTCCATCAGCGATTCAAAGAATTTCAGATGCTGCTGGTCGAGCGTGCCGTGCGACGATAGATAGCTCATCGCTGTGGGCGGCAGTCCGAGACCATTCTGCAGCTGGTCGGCGACGGTCAGCGCGATCGCGACGCTGATGCCTTCGAGCACCTGAACCATGCCGAAGAATCCCATTGGGTTGCCGCGCTGGATCTGGTCGTAGAGAAAGGCGACCATCAACTCGATCGGCAGACCGGGTCGGCCTCGGCGCACGGCTTCGGCATCGCCGCCGCAGGCTGCAATATCGTTGAGGATCCATTCCTGGTGGCCGTATTCCTCCTCGATATATTCGGCGAGCGCGCCGCGGACCCATTCGTAGTCCTGAGCGAGTTTGCCGCCGGTTGCCATCAGCAGCGGTACGGTATGGCGGACGTGGTAATAGGCTTGGGTCAGGAACGCGATATAGGTCGGTTTGTCGATGCTGCCTTCGCGGCAGGCAGCGATGATTGGAGCTGCGAGCAGACGCTCGCGTTCGGCGGCGGTTTCCGCCTGCAGGGTCTGATAAAAGCTCATGCGGGTTCTCCTTGAGCGAGTTGCTGGATGCGGGTGGCAAAGGTTTGCAAAATTCGTTCGCGGCGCGGCCGCCCGTTCGGAGTGAGCAGGCCGCTGGCGGAAAGCGGCTGTTCCGGAACGAACCAGCGGTGCACGCGCGCATAGTCGGGCAGGCGTTTGTTCAGCGCGACGATCTGTTCGGCAAGCTGCGCTTCGGCGCCTGGTCTGGGTTCGATCAGTGCGACGTTTTGCGCGAGGCCGTCGCCGAAAATGACGACACGGGCGATCGCAGGGCAATGTTCCGCCTCGGATTCGATCCACTCGGGAGAGAAATTGCGGCCGAACGCGGTGATCTGGACGTTCTTCTTGCGCCCGGTCACATGCAGAAAGCCGGCAGCGTCGAGATGGCCGAGGTCGCCGGTGGCGATTTCCTGCGGAGCGGTTTCGGTTTCGCCGAGATAGCCGAGCATCGCGGCGCCGCGCACGAGAATTTCGCCATTCGGGGCGATGCGGACCGCCAGATGCGGAAGCGGGCGGCCGACGCTGCCGATGGTTTCGTCGTCCGGTGTATTCAGTGCGACGACCGAGCCGCATTCGGACAGGCCATAGCCTTCGAAAACCGGCAGACCGAGTGCCTTGGCATGCCGGATCGATTCCGGCGAGACCTTGCCGCCGCCGACCGCGACAAAGCGCAGGCTGCAGCCGATTTCGGGCTGGTTTTCGCACAGTGCGGTTACGAGGCGCAGCAGTTCCGGCACCAGTACGAGGCTGTGCGGCTGATGGCGCAGGATCGTGGCAGCCAAGCGTTGCGGGTCGAGCTTACTCGATCCACTGAAGCCGACTTCGGCCAGGCTGGGAATCGTACTGGTCGCGCCGAGCAGCAACGGAACGTAGAGTCCGGTCAGATTTTCGAGCAGCGTGCTCAGGGGCAGCAGCGTCAGGTGTTGTTCGACTTGTGCAGGGGTGATTCGCTGTGCGAGCGCTTCGCAGGTGCGGACTTGCTGGTCGAGGCTCAGGCAGACGCCCTTCGGCTGGCCGGTCGTTCCCGAGGTATAGGTGATCTTGGCCGTTCCGGCAGGCAGCGGCGCGATGGTTTGCGGCTGATGGCGCGCGAGCGGCAGGCCCGCCAGCGTGGTTTCGTGCCAACCGGCCGGCGTTGCACCGATCAGCGCGTCGGCGCCACTGCTGTCGAGCAGCCAAGCCTGCTGCTGGTCGCTGAAAAATGTCGGTACCGGAATGACGACGATGTCGGCCAGTCCGCAAGCCAGGTCGGCCAGTGCCCACTCGAGGCTGTTGTCGAGTCGCAGCGCCAGACGGCGAATGCTAGCGGCCTGCAAGTCCCGGGCCAGTTCCTGGATTTGTTGCCACAGATCGAGATAGCGGATTTCCCGCAGGCCGTCCCGCAGCGCGATACGCGCCGGTTCGCGGTTTGCCCAGGATTCGATGCGCTGGAACAGGTGGTTCATGATGCAATCCTCTGATCCTGTTCCGCAGTCAGTGCGGGCATCGCGCCAAACAAATGCAGCAGCAGACTGTTGCTGGCAAGCTGCTGCCGACCGAGCGCCAGATTGCCAGCCATGACCTTGGGATGACAGCGGTAGTATTCGCCCCATTCGGCGGCGCTCGGACCGATTTTGCCCGCGTCGGCGTCGGCCAGTTCGATCAGGGCGATGCCCAGATGGCTAAAGCTGTTGCGCAGCTTGGCGGTGCCGGTGAAGACGACCCAGTCGAACGCGTTGTCGTTCAGTAGCCGGCACAGTGCGGTAAACATCAGGCGGCCGTTGCCGGGTGCATGCGTGGCCAGATTGCCGACTTCAATGATCGAGTCGCGCCGCACGGTTTCGCCGGACTGCTGGTTGAGCAGCGCTTCGACCGGTTGTGCCAAGTATTGTTCGAGGTAGAGGTGATCGTGCCTGGCTAGGTTTAGTCCGCAGGCGGCGACCAGTATGCCGTCGGCGCGATACAGGCCGGCAAGAATCGGCAGAAAGTGAGGAATCTGCGCATTGAATTCGCGCCGGTATGCATTCTGGATGAACTCGCGCAGCGTGGCTTGTTGCTGAGGTGTGCTGGCTAGTCTGAGCGTGTAG
>RRZU011922328.1_pt1 | contig 12357 bp, 9 predicted proteins | sample 2165561 | NCBI WGS metagenome assembly RRZU01 (sample SAMN10456909, study PRJNA506462) | wastewater metagenome | isolation source: wastewater sludge | place: USA: Moscow, Idaho | reverse complement strand
TCATCGGGGCCGCCATCGAGGACGAGCCGCCCTTCTCGGTTCGGGAGGGGGGCTTCATCAAAACGGGCTACCACCCCGACGTGGACCGCCTGAAGGACATTCTTCAAAACGGCAAGGGCATGGTGGCCGCCATTGAGGCCGGGGAGCGGGAGCGCACCGGCATCAAAAACCTGAAGGTGGGCTTCAACAAGGTGTTCGGCTACTATATCGAGGTTTCCAAGTCCAATTACGACCTGGTGCCCGACCACTATATCCGCAAGCAGACCCTGGTGAACTGCGAGCGCTTCATCACCCAGGAGCTCAAGGACATGGAGCACGACATCCTCTCCGCCCAGGAGCGGGTGGTGGCGCTGGAGTACGAGCTCTTTCAGGAGGTGCGGGCCACCGCCGCCCAGCGGGTGCGGGAGATTCAAGCCTCCGCCCAAGGGGTGGCCGCGTTGGATGTGCTGGTGAGCTTTGCCGCCGTGGCCGTTCAAAACCACTATGTCATGCCCACGGTGGACCTCTCCGACACCCTGGAGATTGTGGAGGGCCGCCACCCGGTGGTGGCGAAGATGCTCAGGGGGAGCCTGTTCGTCCCCAACGACACCCGGCTCGACAGCGGGGAGAACCTGGTGGCCATCATCACGGGGCCCAATATGGCGGGCAAATCCACCTATATGCGCCAGGTGGCCCTCATCGCCCTCATGGCCCAGATGGGGGCCTTCGTCCCGGCCAAGGCAGCCCGGGTGGGCATGGTGGACCGGGTGTTCACCCGCATCGGCGCCAGCGACGACCTCTCGGCCGGACAGTCCACCTTTATGGTGGAGATGACCGAGGTGGCCGAGCTTTTGAAAAACGCCACCAAGAAGAGCCTGCTCATCCTGGATGAAATCGGCCGGGGCACCTCCACCTACGACGGCATGAGCATTGCCACCGCCGTGCTGGAGTTCTGCGCCGACCGGGGGCGGCTGGGGGCCAGAACCCTGTTTGCCACCCACTACCATGAAATCACCGCTCTGGAGGGAAAAATTCGGGGTGTGCGCAACTATAATATCGCCGCGAAAAAACGGAAGGACGATATTATCTTCCTGCGGAAGATTGTCCCCGGGGGGGCGGACCAGAGCTACGGCATCGAGGTGGCCAAGCTGGCCGGGGTGCCGGCCAAGGTCATCGCCCGGGCCAGGGATATCCTGGAGGAGCTGGAGCGGGAGGGCTTCTCCCCCCCGGCGGGTGGGGCCCCCGCCGCCCCCACCGACCAGCTCTCTTTTCTTGACCTGGGGGCGGAGGAGGTGGCCGAGCGCCTGCGCCGGGTGGACGTGAATACCCTCACCCCCATTGAGGCGATGAACCTGCTCTTCGAGCTCAAGCAGAAGCTATAAATCCATTCACAGGGGGGCACAACATGGCCTGGCAATTTCCCATGACAAAAGCCGAGCAGCGCAGGGGCTGGGTCCTTCTTGCCCTCTATCTCTTTCTCTTCCCCAGTCTAAGTCTGTGGCTTCAGCGGCTGTGGATGGGCCTGGGGGAGGGCTTTGCCGCAGGGAGCGCCCTGGTCTATAATGTCCTGGTCCTCCTGCTGGTGGGGCTGGTCTTTTACCGGTACCTCCGGAAGGAGCTGGACACCCTGCTGGCCCGGCCGGCGGACAATCTCTCAGCCATGCTTTTGGGCTTTGCCCTGTGGCTGGTCCTGACCACGGCGGTGAGCCGTATCCCCCTCCCCTTAGAGAACCTCACCCCCTTTCAGTGGCGGCAGGAGATGCTTTTTGCGCCAAAGATCACGCTGCTGCTGGTGGTGGTCCTCCTGCCCCTCATTGAGGAGATTTTCTTCCGGGGTCTGGTGTTCGGCGCCCTGCGGGAGAAGAGCCGGGTTCTTGCCTACACCTGCTCCACCCTGGGCTTTGCCCTGGCCACGGTCCTGGGGTACGCCCTTAGCCTGCGGGAGGCGCTTTACCTGCTCAATGGGGTGGAGTATCTCCCCGCGGGCCTGGCCCTGGCCTGGTGCCGGGAGCGGGGCGGCTCGGTGTGGAGCGCCGTGGTGCTGCGCATGGTCATCAGCGCGGTGGTGCTGCTGCGGCTGACGGCATAGCCCATAGAAACGAGGTGAGAACTTTGCCCCAAATCAGACAACTGGACTCCCACGTGGCCGACCTCATTGCCGCCGGCGAGGTGGTGGAGCGGCCTGCCAGCGTGGTCAAGGAGCTGGTGGAGAACGCCATCGACGCGGGGGCGAGGGCCCTCACCGTGGAGATACAAAACGGTGGAATGGCCCTCATCCGGGTCAGCGACGACGGCTGCGGCATCTCACCCGACCAGGCTGAGACCGCCTTCCTCCGCCACGCCACCAGCAAAATACGCACGGAGTACGACCTGGAGGCCATCGGCACCCTGGGCTTTCGGGGGGAGGCCCTGGCCGCCATCGCTGCAGTCTCCCGGGTGGAGCTGCTCACCCGTACCCAGGAGGCCCCTCTGGGGGTGTCTCTCACCCTGGAGGGGGGCGTGGTGGTGGGCCGGGAGGAGGCGGGCTGTCCCGTGGGCACCACGCTACTGGTGCGCGACCTCTTCTACAACACCCCCGCCCGGCTCAAATTCATGAAGCGGGACAGCGCCGAGGGGGCCGCCGTCTTTGCGGGGGTGCAGCGGGTGGCCCTCTCCCGGCCCGAGGTCTCGTTTAAATTCCTCCGGGACGGGAAGCAGGAGCTCCTTACCCCCGGGGACGGCCAGCTCAAGAGCGCCATTTACAGCGGCCTGGGCCGGGACCTGGCCCTGGGCTTTACCGCCGTAGCAGGCTCCGGCGAGGAGATGGAGGTGGAGGGCTTTTGCTCCCTCCCCGCCTGCTGCCGGGGGAGCCGGGGCTACCAGCATTTCTTCGTCAACGGCCGCTATGTCAAAAGCCGCCTGATGATGGCCGCACTGGAGGAGGCCTATGCCAACCAGCGCATGGTGGGGAAATTTCCCGGCTGTGTCCTCCACCTCAAAACCAGGCTGAACGCGGTGGATGTAAACGTCCACCCCACCAACCCCGAGGTGAAGTTTGCCAGCGACAAGAAGGCCTTCGACACGGTGTACTACGCCGTCAAGTCGGCGCTGGAGGGGGACATATCCCACCCCCGGGCGGTGGTGAAGGCCCCTCCGGTGGATACGGTCACCCCCAACCAGCTCAAGCTACCCCTGGTACCGGAGCACCGCTCCGAGCTCCCCAGCTCCGCCCGTCCCCTTCACGACTTCACCGCGCCCAGGGCCCCGGTGGGAGTGCCCTCCCGCCCCGCCTGGACGCCCCCTCCCCCGCCACCCGCGGTCGAGGGACGAACCCCCGCTCCGGAAGAGGCATCCGCCCCCGCGCCATCCCCCCGCCCAATCGAGGAGATTCCCTGGCGCCTGGCCGGGGAGGTGTTGAACACCTACCTCATTGTCGAGCAGGGGGACAGGATCCTCCTCATCGACAAGCACGCCGCCCATGAGCGGATGCACTTTGACCGGCTCAAGGCCCAGGATTACCGCCCCATGGTCCAGACTCTGCTCACCCCCCTGGTCATCACCCCGCCTGCGGAGGAGGGGGCCGTCCTACTCCAACACCTACCTGTTTTGGCCCAGTTCGGCTTCGGAGCAGAGGACTTTGGCGGCGGCTCCCTGGTGGTGCGGGAGGTGCCCTGCGATGTGGAGGTGGGGGAGGTGGAGAGCGCCCTGCTGGAGATTGCCGGTAGCCTCCTCACCCACGGCAGAGCCGACCCCGCCGCCGCCCGGGACGCCACCCTCCACACCGTGGCCTGCAAGGCCGCCATCAAGGGCGGGCAGAAAAACGGCCCCGAGGAGCTGGTGAAGGTGGCTGCCGCCGTGATGAGCGGGGCGGTGAAGTACTGCCCCCATGGCCGCCCCGTGGCCATCGAGCTGACCCGCGCCCAGTTGGAGCGCCAATTCAAACGAGCGTAGGGGCCCACGCCCCGCACCTAAGGAGGTGGAGCCCATGCCCCCGAAGCTATTGGTCATCTGCGGCCCCACCGCCTCGGGAAAAACCCGGCTGGCGGTGGAGCTGGCCCTCCGCCACGGCGGAGAGGTGGTGAGCGCCGACTCCATGCAGATTTATCGGGGCATGGACATCGGCACCGCCAAGCCCACCGCCGCAGAGATGCAGGGGGTGCCCCACCATATGCTGGACGTGGCCGACCCCCGGGAGGACTACTCGGTGGCCCGCTATGTGGAGGCGGCCTCGGCCTGTGTGGACGACATCCTCGCCCGGGGAAAGCGCCCCATTCTGGCGGGGGGGACCGGGCTCTATATCGACTCCCTCCTGGCGGGGCTGGAGTTTGCCCCCTTCACCGGGGGACAACGGGCCCTCCTCCGGGCCAGGGCCCAGGCCGAGGGACTGGAGTCCCTCTACGCCGAGCTTCGACAGGTGGACCCCCGGCGCGCGGCCAAGCTCCATGCAAACGACGAGAAGCGCATCCTCCGGGCGCTGGAGGTCTATTACGAGACGGGGGAGACCATCACCGACCACGACGCGCGCACCGGGGCAATCCCCCCCCGGTATGAAGCCCTCACCCTGGCCCTCAACTACGCTGAGCGGGACTGGCTGCGCGCACGCATCGACCTGCGTGTGGACGAGATGCTGGCCCAAGGGCTGGAGGGGGAGGTCCGCACCCTTCTGGCCGGCGGAGTCCCCCCCGGAGCCACCGCCATGCAGGCCATCGGCTACAAGGAGCTGGCCGCCGCCCTCCGGGAGGGGAGAACCATTCGGGATGGAGCGGAGGAAATCAAGCTGCGCTCCCGCCAGTACGCAAAGCGGCAGCTCTCCTGGTTTCGCCGCAACCGGGAGGCCAAATGGCTTATCTGGGAGGAAACACCGAATTTTGAACAGGCCATCCAGAATTCGACGGCATATATGGAATATTATGGTTTACTATAGGGTCATTCCAGGGGTGGACGAGCCCCGCAGAAAGAAAGGAATGTACATACTATGCAGAAAGCCAATAATCTTCAGGATCTTTTTCTCTCCCGCGCCCGCCGGAGCAAAGTCAGCGTGACCGTCTTTTTGATGAACGGGTATCAGCTCAGAGGCTATATCGCCGGCTTCGACGCCTTCGTGGTCATCCTGATCACCGACGGCAAGCAGCAGGTGATTTACAAGCACGCAATCTCTACAATCATTCCGGAAAAAGCCATCGACCTCACCGAGGCCGAGTAGCTGCTTGCCGTCACCGCCGCTTTCGCGGCGTACAAGCGTTTTGGCATTAGCCAAAACCTTGCCGCAGGGGCAATTCACTTGCCCCGAGGATGTAAAATTGGGGGTCCCCGCCCGGCGCAAGCCGGGTGGGGCCAAGCAGCAGGTGATTTACAAGCACGCAATCTCTACAATCATTCCGGAAAAAGCCATCGACCTCACCGAGGCCGAGTAGCGCCATGCGCTGAGGGGGAGTTCCATGAAGCAGGGGCCGGTTGTCTACAGAGTTGTCATGTTCCTCCTCCTGGGGGCTATTTTAACCTACCTGGGGGCCTCGGCCTGGCAGAATCTTGCCGGGCGGATGACAACCTTTTTTACGTACTCCTACACCATGGACGACGTGGCCGAGTCCACCGGCTTTCTGGTGCGGGAGGAGTATGTCCTCCCCGGCCGGTCAGAGCTGGCCGATGTCCTCCCCGCCGAAGGGGAGCGGGTGGCCGTGGGAGAGCAGGTAGCCTACCTCTACCGGGACGCCGCCGCGCTGGAGCAGCGCCGGGAGATTCGCGCGCTGGGGCAGGAGCTGGAGCAGCTCACCCGCACCGCCTCCTCGGCGGGGGACCTGGCCGACGGGGCCAGGCTCACGGAGGAGATGATGACCTCCCTCACCGACCTGCGCACCGACGTGGCCAGCCGTGACTTCACCCGGCTGGAGGAGGAGGCCCTGGCCCTGAAGAGCCTGGTCTACCAGCGGGATTACATCTACGAGTCGGGCGGGGGCACCGAGCAGCTCCAGGCCCTCATTGCCGAACTGACCGCCCAGCGAGACGGGCTTCTTACCGCCGCACAGAACACCGAGGTGGTGCGCGCCGACCGCTCGGGGATTTTTTCCGGTGTGGTGGACGGGTACGAGGGGCTTTTGACCCCGGAGACCATGTCCGACCTGACCCCCTCCGACCTGGATGCCCTGGCCGCCCAGCCCCCCCAGGGGGAGAGCGATAAGGTGGGCAAGCTGATTACCGATATCCGTTGGAACTTCGTCTGCTCGGTGACCGAGGAGGAGAGCAAGCGCCTGGTGGAGGGCAACCAGGTGCGCATTCGCTTCGCCCGGGACTGGGCGGGGGAGGTATCCATGCGGGTGGAGCGCATCGGCCTGCCCGAGGGGGGGCGGGTGCCCGTCATCCTCTCCTCCACCCATTTCCTGTCCGATACTACGCTGCTCCGCCGCCAGACGGTGGATCTCATTTTCTCCAGCGCCACCGGCATCCGGGTGCCCAAGAACGCCCTGGTTCAGGACGGGGAGGGGCAATGGGGCGTCTGGGCTGCGGTGGGGGCCCAGGCCGAGTTCAAGCCGGTCACCGTCGTTGGGGATGACGGGGACTACTACCTGGTGACGCCGCTGGTCCCCGCCACGGATTTGGACAAGAATGTGGCCAAGAGGGCCCTTCGCCCCGGAGACGAGATTATTCTTCGTGCCCAGGGGCTCTTTGAGGGCAAGGTGATACGGTAGGGGGGTGCTTTTCATGACATTGGAGGAACATCTGGCCCGTATCCGGGCCAAGGTAGCCGCCGCCGCAGAGGAAGTGGGGCGCAATCCGGAGGAAATCACGCTGGAGGCTGCCACCAAAACCCAGAGCGCTTTGACCATTCGCGCCGCCATCGCCGCGGGAATCACGGTCTGCGGGGAGAACCGGGTCCAGGAGCTCACGGCACATCTGGACGAATTCGCCTACGACGGGGCGGCGGTCCATTTCATCGGCCACCTTCAGACCAACAAGGTGCGCATGGTGGTGGGACGGGTGGAGCTCATCGAGTCGGTGGACTCCCTCCGCCTGCTGGAGGCCATCGAGGCCCGGGCCGCCCAGCTGGGACTGGTTCAGGATATCCTGTTGGAGGTTAACATCGGCCGCGAGGCGCAAAAGGGGGGCGTTGCGCCCGAAGAGGTCCTCCCCTTGGCCCAGGCGGCGGCAGCCCTTCCCCATGTGCGCCTGCGAGGGCTGATGGCAGTGCCGCCCCCCGCCGGAGAAATCGGCGGAAACAGGAATTTTTTCGCCCAAATACGCCAGCTTTTTGTTGACATAAGAAGCGCCATGGGGGATAATGAAGCAAATATGAACTGCCTGTCCATGGGCATGAGCGGGGATTTTGAGGACGCGGTGCGGGAGGGGGCCACCCTGGTTCGGGTGGGCTCCGCCCTATTCGGGCCCCGGCCCGCCCCCGCCATGGAAAAGGAAACGGATACCGGAAGGGAGCAAGTTCCATGAGTTTTATTGACGAGCTCAAGCGCCTTGCCCGTCCCTATGAGGACGAGGAGGATGAATTTGAGGAGGAGTTTGAGCCCGCACCCCGGGCCGAGCGCCGGGAGAAGGCCGCGAAGGCTGAGCCCGCCACACCCTCCTTCTCCGGCGAGACCGACCGCAGGAGCAATAAGGTGGTCAATATCCACACCACCACCCAGCTCCAGGTGGTGCTGGTCAAACCAGAGCGATTCGAGAACGCCGCCGAAATTGCCGACCACCTGCGAGAGAAGCGCACTGTGGTCCTCAATTTAGAGCAGACCAACAAGGACGTGTCCCGCCGGGTGCTCGACTTTCTCTCGGGTGCGGCCTATGCAAACGAGGGCAAGGTGAAGAAGGTGGCCATCAACACCTACATCATCACGCCCTATAACGTTGACATTCTGGGCGATTTAATCGACGAGCTGGAGAACAACGGACTGTATTTCTAAAGAGAAAGAGGGGGAACGACTATGCTGACACCGCAGGAGGTCTCGGGGCATGCCTTTGCCAAGGCTAGCTTTGGCGGGTACAACATGGCCATGGTGGACGAATTTCTCGACACCCTGACCGTGGACTATACCGCCCTCTATAAGGAAAACCAGACCCTGAAAAGCAAGATGAAGGTTCTGGTGGACAAGGTGGAGGAGTACCGCGCCACCGAGGAGAGCATGCGCAAGGCCTTCCTGGTGGCCCAGAGGTCGGCGGAGGACATCGTCGCCAGAGCCGAGGAGGAGCGGACCGAGCTCGTCCGCCAGGCCGAGGGAGAGATTCGCGCCCGGGTAGAGGGCGCCCGCCAGGAGCTGGAGGGGGAGCAGCACCGTCTTGCTGCGGCCGCGGCGGCCACGGCGGACTATGTGGCCAAGGTCCGCGCCCTCTGTCAGAACGAGCTGAACTATCTGGACTCCCTGCCCCTGCTGGGTGTCACCCAGCAGGCGGCCCCCGTGGCCCAGCCCCGGGCGGAGCAACAGCCCGAGTCCCCCCCCGCCCAGCCCCAGGACCCGGGAGAGGCCATGCCCCCCCCGGCGGAGGAAGACGGCGGCCTGTACGCCGACCTGATGGAGGGTCGCCGTGGCCGCCCCCTGCCGGAGGAGGAAGAGGAGGATGCGCCCGACGAACCCGACGAGCCCACCCGCCGCTTTGATAACCTCCAGTTTGGCAAGGACTACGAAATTCGGTAAAAGGGGTCTCGCCGCAGGGCATGGCGGGGGCAAAGTTCCACACACCCTTGACAAAACCCCTCCCACCGGGTAAAATACCTTCAAAAATAAGAAAAGTACAATGAAGAGGACGAGTAACCCCCCAGCTACTGCACAGAGAGCCGCTGTTTTGGTGCAAGGCGGACAGGGCGGGGGAGGCGAAAATCACCCTCCGAGCACTTCGGCCTTCGGCACCGTTATCCGCCGTCTTGAGTGGCCCCGCCTTGGCGTGGCAATAAGAGTGGTACCGCAGAGGAAGTATATCCCTGTCTCTTACATAGAGACAGGGATATACTTCTATTACCTTGGTTATGTGAATTAAATTGTGATAGAAGGAGAACCAAAATGGATTACAACAAGACCGTTCATCTCCCCAAGACAGAGTTCCCCATGCGGGCGGGACTGCCCAACCGGGAGCCCGGTATGCTGGCCAAGATGGAGGAGGAGGACCTCTACCATAAGCTGATGGAGAAAAACGCGGGCAAGCCCAAATTCGTCCTCCACGACGGCCCGCCCTATGCCAACGGAAATATCCACATCGGCACCGCCCTCAACAAAATTCTCAAGGATATCATCATCAAGCACCACAATATGACGGGCTACTGCGCGCCCTATGTCCCCGGCTGGGACACCCACGGCCTCCCCGTGGAGAGCGCGATTCTCAAGGACAAGAAGGTCAAGCGGGAGGAGCTGACCATTTCGGAATTCCGCAAGAAATGCGAGGAGTACGCCCTGGGCTTTGTGGACAAGCAGCGCACCCAGTTCAAGCGCCTGGGCGTCCTGGGCGAGTGGGAGAACCCCTATATCACGCTGCGCCCCGCATTCGAGGCCAAGCAGGTGGAGGTCTTTGGCCAGATGGCCGCCAAGGGCCTGATCTACAAGGGCATGAAGCCGGTCTATTGGTGCCCCCATGACCAGACCGCCCTGGCCGAGGCCGAGATTGAATATGCCGACGACCCCTGCACCACCCTCTTCGTCAAGTTTGCCGTGAAGGACGACAAGGGGATGCTGGCCCCCTACGGCCAGGTCGCCAAGATGAGCTTTGTCATCTGGACCACCACCCCCTGGACCATCCCCGGTAATATGGCCATCTGCTTAAACGCCGAGTTTGACTATGTGCTCCTCCAGACCCCCTCCGACGAGGTCTATATCCTGGCCAAGGACCTGGCCGAGAGCGTATGCAAGGCCGCCCATATCGACTTTGCTGCCTGCACGACCCTGGCCACCTTCAAGGGCGGCGACCTTGAGGGGATGACGGCCACCCACCCCCTCTTCGACCGGGAGAGCGTGATCCTCAACGGTGACCATGTGACATTGGAGGCGGGTACCGGCTGCGTCCACACCGCCCCCGGCTTCGGCGCGGAGGACTTCGCCATCTGCCAGACCTATGACAAGGCGGCCCTGACCCACATCGGCGTGCCCGTCCCGGTGAACGCCAAGGGAGTCATGACCGATTCCCGCTATGAGGGCCAGTTCTACGAAAAGGCCAACGCCCAAGTGGTGGAGGATTTGGAGGGGTGCAACGCCCTGCTCGCCAAGGAGCATATCAGCCACTCCTACCCGCACTGCTGGCGCTGCAAGCACCCCATCATCTACCGCGCCACCGAGCAGTGGTTTTGCAGCGTGGACGCCATCAAGGACGCGGCGGTCAAGACCTGCGACGATATCTCCTGGAAGCCCGACTGGGGTAAGGACCGAATGACCAGCATGATCAGCGAGCGCAACGACTGGTGCATCTCCCGCCAGCGGGTGTGGGGCGTGCCCATCCCCATCTTCTACTGCGACGACTGCGGGGCCGACATCGTCACCGACGAGACCATCCAGCATATTTCCCAGCTCTTCCGCGAGCACAGCAGCAATATCTGGTTTGACAAAACCGCAGACGAGCTGGTGCCCGAGGGCTTCCGTTGTCCCAAATGCGGCCACACCCATTTTTCCAAGGAGAGCGACATCATGGATGTGTGGTTCGACTCGGGCTCCACCTGGTCCGCCGTGCTGGAGGAGCGAAGCGAGCTGCACTACCCCGCCGACGTCTACCTGGAGGGGGGCGACCAGTACCGGGGCTGGTTCCAGTCCTCCATGCTCACCAGCGTCGCCGCCCGAGGGATTGCCCCCTACCGGCAGATCATCACCCACGGCTGGACGGTGGACGGCGAGGGCAAGGCCATGCACAAGAGCCTGGGCAACGCCGTGGCCCCCGAGGAGGTCATCAAGGACTACGGCGCGGATATGCTCCGCCTCTGGGTGGCCAGTGCCGACTACACCCAGGATATGCGCATCTCCAAGGACATCATGAAGCAGCTCAGCGAGGCCTATCTCAAAATCCGCAACACCGCCCGCTATATGCTGGGCAACCTCTCCGACTTCAACCCCGACACCGACACAGTGGCCTATGAAGACCTTCAGGACCTGGACCGGTGGGCGGTCTCCCGCCTCCAGGAGCTGGCCGGAACGGTGCGGAGCTACTACAATAAGTACGAGTTCCATGGGGTTTACCGCTCTGTCTACAGCTTCTGCGTGGTGGACCTGTCCAATTTCTATTTCGACATCATCAAGGACCGGCTCTACTGCGCCGATCAGGCCGCCCGCCGCTCGGCCCAGACCGCCCTATATCAGATTTTGGACGGCATGACAAGAATGGTGGCCCCCATCCTGGCCTTCACCAGCGAGGAGATTTGGGCCGCCATGCCCCATGACAAAGCTGCCGACGGGGAGAGCGTCCTCTTCAACGACCTGCCCGTGTACGACGAATCCCTTGTGCTCAGCGAGAGCGAGGCCGGGCGCTGGGCTGCCCTGGCTGCCGCCCGAGAGGACGTGAACAAGGCCCTGGAGGGGGCGCGGAGCGAAAAGACCATCGGCAAGAGCCTGGAGGCCGCCGTCACCCTGGGCGGTTCCCACGCCAAGGCCCTGGCCAAGGAGGAGGAGAGCTTCCTGGCCGAGCTCTTCATTGTCTCCCGGGTCACCCTGGACCCTGCCGCCGGCGGCATCACCGTGGCTGCCGCCCCGGGGGAAAAGTGTCAGCGCTGCTGGACGGTCAGCGAGCATGTGGGGGAGGACGCCGAGCACCCCTCCCTCTGCCCCCGCTGCGCCCGGGTGGTTAGGGCTGAGGGCTGAGCACACAGGCGCACTCCCCGAGCGGAAACTTCAATCACCTAAAAAAAGCTGGCAGACACCTTTTCGTGTCTGCCAGCCCTTTTTTCAGTGCTCATCCCGGTGCAGCGGCAAAAAGCCCCAATCCAGGCCCTATCTCTGGTACTCAAACTCCAGGTTATAGAGGGAGACCGTGTCCCCGTCCTGGATGCCCATCTCCTCCAGCCGGACAAAGAGCCCCGACTCCCGCAGCATCCGGTCAAACCAGTTGCGGGACTCGAAGTCGCTAAAATTGACATTGGCCATGGTTTTCTGGAGCCAGGGCCCCTCCACAATCCAAACATCGTCCTCCTGAGTGATGGTAAGGGGTTCGGTGGTATCCACCTGGGGTGGACGCTCCACAAAGGTGGGCTCATACACTGCAATCGGGGGCAGGTTAGCCAAGCGTCCGGCGGCATGCTTCATCAGGTCGCGGGTGCCCTGCTGGGCAGCGGCTGAAATTTCAAAAAAGGTCAGTCCCAGGCCCTCCACATGGGCCCTTAGGGCATCCACCAAGCCCCGGTCCTCGGCAATATCCACCTTATTGCCCACCACAATCATGGGTCGGGAGGCAAGCTGGGGGGAGTAATCCCTCAGCTCGGCGTTGATGGCCTCGAAG
>RRZU010258148.1_pt1 | contig 12357 bp, 11 predicted proteins | sample 2165561 | NCBI WGS metagenome assembly RRZU01 (sample SAMN10456909, study PRJNA506462) | wastewater metagenome | isolation source: wastewater sludge | place: USA: Moscow, Idaho | reverse complement strand
TAGCCAAAGGTTTGCTCCCATTGCTTGTTGAGTTGATGTTCGGCCAGCCAGAGTGCAAGGCGGGCGATCTCACAGGCGAAGTCATCTATCTCGATACCGTAAAACTGATCGAGGTGCAGGCTGCTCATGGAGAAGCCCTGCTGCGGTTCAAGCTGTTGCAAGGCTTGAATGGCCAGTCGCTCCAAGGTATGCAACTCCTTGTAGGCGATGATCAGGAAGTTACCGGAACCACAGGCGGGATCGAAGACTTTGATGTTACCGAGACGCACCAGCAGTTTTTTGAGGCCATTGACACTCTTTCGATTTTTTTCCAATTCGGCACGCAGTGAATCCAGAAAGAGCGGTTGAATCACCTTCATGATATTGCTATACGAGGTGTAGTGCTGGCCCAGATTGCCACGCTGCTCGACATCAATCACCGCTTGGAACATCGAACCGAAGATATCCGGGTTGATGTCCCCCCAGTTCATCATGCAGCACTCCAGCAGGATCTTGCGACCCTGCTTGCCGAGCGCCGGGATGGGTTCATCTACCGCGAACAGCCCACCATTTACATAGGGGAAGGCCGCCAGATGGGACGGTAGGGTTTTGCGTAACTCGCTATTGGGTTCGCTGTTCATGACAGCGAACAAGTCACTGAGGAACTGATCGAGGTCGCTGCCGTCCTCCTCGGTGTAGCCTTTAATGGCAGAGGTGAACTGACCCTGATTAAAGATCCCCGTATCTTCGGCGAACAGGCAGAACAGCAGCCGGGTCAGGAATACGTTGAGGGCATGAATATCCTCAGGTCTACTCAATTCGTTGAGGCTCTTGATGAGATCGAAGAGCTTGCCCATCTTCTCGGCAGCCTTCACATCGGCAGGGTTCTCGGCACCCAGAATCGCCTTCTCAAGGCCTGCTAAGGGTAGGAAGAAACCATATTCGCGGAACAGTTCGCCGAGCTCAGTATCGAGTCTCTCTTCAGTCAGTACGTCCCACGAGAGGAAGCGAACAAAATCGGTGAGGATGACGAAGCGGTATTTGTGCTTGGTGCTGGCACACTCTGCAATCCGCTGTTCAAAAAGGAGCTCGATGTCGGCGCCTTCATCCACCGGCTGAAAGTAGAACTTTGAGTTGATGCCAACGTGGCCCGATTCTTTGGCAAGGTTGCGACTCCCCCCTTGCCTGATATGCGTGATCGTGGCCTTGGGCAGTCCATAGGCGGCCATAAAGGCAAAGATAAATTCGGATTGGTCAGGTGCGCTGACCAGCGCTTTCAAGTCATCGGAGATTTTGGTCTGATTGACGGCCATGATGATCCTTGGTGCTCTACTGCAATGTCACATCCACGTAGGGAGGGCAGTGTTCATATTCGATTGGGCACAATGGTAAACCATTGACGCTACGAGACACGAGACACGAGACACAATCTTTGCGAGAAGCGGGCACAATTCATGTTCCCGATCTGGTCATCGGAGTTCACTGAAATCGTGTCCACTCGTCCAAATTTGTACAACTGCACCAGTATCATGACTTGCGGGATAGTAGAGGCTATTCAGCCACTGGTTATGAAGGGTAGGACAGACTGCGATCCCTTTATGCGCTATTCCATCAGCGATTTGACGACAGTCTATGGTGGCATGTTTGGCAGAGGAAGTAGGCCATTCGGCCGTTATGGGTATCTGACTGACTCCAAGACCCCTGATCCCTACCTGCTTTTGCCAGCAGACAGGGAGGAGGTCAAAACACTCTTCAAGTGCCGGGACTCATCACTGCCCGCTTATCTGCTTGATTACGTGCGATGCCAGAGTCACGGCCAGATCATCTATCCTTGGAACATGGGGCGGGACAGTGTTTTCCCTGTCGGCGTGGTCTTCTTCCACTGATTAGAATGAGAAAGGGGCCTTAGGCCCCTGCTTCGTTTTCAGTTCTCAAGCTGCGAGCAACTTTGCCGGGATATGCCTTCCTGATAGGGGGTTTCATTCTTGGTGCGCTTCAAGTCCACCAGCTCGTCCACAATGGGGTTCATTGCGAGCTCGTGGGGTGATGCCACCTGGCGGCATTTAGTCGCGAAGTGTGAGTTCACATCCACAACGACAGAAAGCAGAACCTGATCAGCATTCAAGTCCCCCAATCCCTTTGCGATAGTGATCGCATCCTCGCTCACATAGCTACGGGCCAGCCCTGTATCAGCCGCCATTAAAGAACCGGTGTAGATAAGGGCTGTCATCATCAACAGTCGTAACATCCTCATTCAATCCTGAAAATCGGACTTTTTGAAAGGCATCGTGGTCTTGCAATCCGGGTATCCTGTGCAGCCCCAGAACTTGGTGGCTCTGACTTTTCCAGGTGCCTTGCCTTTCCTCAGTCGCATCGGGCTGGCGCAGTCCGGACAGGCAGGGCAATCCTCAGTCGCGATCCTTTTCTCTGGTTTGCCTCTGTTATCCGGGAACGTCTTCTTGCAAGCCTCGTTCTTACAACCCCAGAAGAACCCGTTTTTCCCCTTGATCCGGATCAGTGTCTCCCCACCGCAGTTGAAGCAGACATGCAGCTGGGGTTTTGCCCCGGCAAAGGCCTTTACCATTGCACCTCCGTCCTGTGTAAGAGCAGGGGCCGCCGTCTTGAGCTGCTCGACCATCTGGCATATCCAGGATGAGATCTGTTTCATGAAGACAGACATGTTCCCGGCGCCAGTGGCGATTTTTTCAAGTTCCTGCTCCCAGGCGGCCGTCATCCCAGGTGACTTGATCGCTGGTGGTAGTACCGCTATGAGCGCATGGGCCTTCTCAGTGGCGATCAGCACTTTTTTCTGACGCTTGAAGTAACCCTTATCCACGGCACCCTGGATGATGCTCGCTCGGGTGGCTGGGGTGCCTAGGCCTGCCGTGTCTTTGAGGATCTGCTTGAACTTCTCCTCGGTCACGAATCTGGCGATGTTCTCCATTGCGGCCAAGAGGGTGGCTTCGGTGAAATGCGGGGCGGGGCGGGTCATTTTGTTCGCAAGATCGGCCCCTTTCAATAACGCCGGTTCTCCTTGGCTGACGCGGGGTAACTTCTCTTGCTCAATCAGTGCATCGACATCCTCACCTTCTTCCTTCGGGTCACTCTCACTGTCAGAGGTGAACAACACCTTCCAGCCTTGCTTGGTTGGTGTTTTGCCTGACGCAGCGAAGAGGTGACGGCCACTTTGCACCTCAATGACGGTTTTGGAAAACTCAAACTCGCTGTAGAACTGCGCAATGTAGAAGCGGCGGATCGCATCGTACAGGTTGAGCTCGATCTCCGACATGGCGCTGATGTTCGTTCTGGCTGGTGTCGGGATGATCGCGTGGTGCGCGGACACTTTACTGTCATTGAACACCCTGGCCTTGCGATGTGGGTCAGCCCCGGCCACCAGCCCAGAGACCCTTTGATCGGACAATATGATCGCCTGGAGGATGTCGGAGATGTTCTCCTTCTGGCTCTCCGGTAGATACCGGCTGTCGGTTCGTGGATAGGTAGTGGCTTTGTGCGTTTCGTACAGAGATTGGGCAGCGTCGAGCACCTGCTGAGCGGTATAGCCCCATCGTTTGCTGCCGTACTGCTGTAGGGAGGTGAGGTCAAAGGGCAGGGGAGCCGATTCTTTGCCGGGTTTTGTCTCCGCCTTGCTGATGACGGCTTGAGCCCCATTGATCTGGGAGGCGACCTGCTCGGCATAGGCTTTATTGGTACACCGGCCCTGATCGTCGCTGCACTCCTCGGGCGGTACCCACTGCGCCAAAAACTGCCCATTCTGAACAGCAACGTTGACGCCCAGCACCCAGTATGGCGAGGGTGTGAAGCCCGCAATATCCCGGTCACGCTGACACACCAGAGCGACAGTAGGGGTGATCACCCTTCCAACATGGAGTGTACTCTCGAAACCGACTTGTCGAGCCAGGACGGTATAGAGGCGGCTCACGTTCATGCCGATCAACCAGTCTGCACGTTGCCGCCCAAGGGCTGCGTAGTACAGGGGCACAGTATCCTGACCATCTTTGATATTGCTGAGTGCTTTGCGGATGCTTGATTCATCCAGGGCTGTCAGGCAAACACGGCGCACCGGGCCTGAGTAGCGGAACCTGTCTAAAAGGGATCTCGCGATGGCCTCGCCCTCGCGGTCGTAGTCCGTGGAGATGTAGACGGTACTGGCCTTTTTCACCAAGCCCTCAATGATCTTGTACTGCTTGGCGGATTTCTGGCGAACTTTGCTCTGCCATGACTCCGGCGCAATGGGGAGAGAGTCGAGAGACCATGACTTGTATTTCTCGTCGTAGTCGTCGGGCATATACATCTCAAGCAGATGGCCGAACGCCCAGGTGATGACGCGCTTGCCTCCGTCATGGATGAAGCCGTCACCACGTTGTGTCAACTTCAACACACCGGCCAGATCTTTTGCCTGTGAAGGCTTTTCGCAAATGTACAGATCCATTACACAGCCCCCCTCATAGCCTGAGTTGGGCTTGCCAGTTCACTCCAGTTTCGGGCCAAGTCTTTGACCTGCGGGTAGTCTTTGGAAAGGTCTCCTAGTATCCCAGAGATCACATAAGCCGCCTCTTGGGGGCTCCCCCTCGATGCGGCTTCCTGGAGCATGATCGTGAAGGCATCTGCGAGATCAGCGTTATTGGTTATTTCAGTGCTTTGCATGGGTTCACCACTGAGTAGGGGCGCACAGACTCGCGCACAATGCGCCGGTCATCGGGGGTTATGCCTTGGTTGGTACAGAAATGGGTCCAGGCCTGTAAATAACCGTGGGAGGTGTGAACAGGCGGGATGCAGCCGGTGATCACTTCCGAAGGCACATTCGTTGCACCTTGGGCATCGATAAAGCGCCAGTCGTGCTCGTCCATCCCTTTGCCAGCGTTGCAATAACGCTCCCAGCGGGAAATCTCATAAACGGAGTAGCCTTGGCGATTGCCGGATTGGATCCCTTCGAACGCCGTCATGGTCGCAGCGATGTCACCGGGCGTCAGTATCGGTGCCGGAAGGGAAATGGTTTCTGATGTTGTGCTGGCGATGTTGGATGTCAGCGAACCATCCTGCCCCAACACATGGACAAACGCCGGTTGTCTCAGCGCCGCGCCGCCCCGCCCATAATTGTCCCACGCAACAGTCAGCTCCCGGCTGACCCTAGCCGGTTTGTCGTTGATCGCTGGGGCCTGCGGGGCAGGTGGGGCCTTGGGTGTGTTTGCCGCACACCCGGCCAACATAGCGACCCCAAGAATCAATAGCCGTTGTCTCATCGCGTAATTCCTTCCTTACCATCATGGATGTCCCATTCTACTGGGGGAGGAAGTGGAACCTCGTTTCTCAAACTGCCCAAATTGGACAGTTACGCAGGTGTGAGAGGAGAAATAGTTTTGAGAGCATGTAACGACGTAAAACGATGAACATGGTCAAGTTACATGTTGAGTGTCCTGAACAAGTTGTTTGGATGGGGCGGGAGCAAGGGGGAGTCCCCTCAGAGTGGCAGGCTCTTGCCGTTGAAGGACATGGATGAGGAAGACATCCCTCGCTACCCTCCTTTTGCCAAAGGCCTGCCTGTGGCCCCGATTGACAAGATACTGGCGACTCAAGCTGAACTGATCGAGAAGGTCAGGAACTCACTCGGTTTCACCATTGAGGACTTCAACCGGCTGGTACTGCCGGTGATCCACCGCTATGCCGCTTTTGTGCATCTATTGCCTGCATCGGAGGCTCATCACCACCGGGGAACTGGTGGACTGTTTCGTCATGGCCTGGAGGTTGCCTTCTGGGCCGCTCAGGCATCCGAGTCTGTGATCTTCTCCATTGAAGGGACACCTAAGCAGCGGCGGGATAATGAACCTCGCTGGCGGTTGGCGAGCTGTTTTTCCGGGTTGCTGCATGACGTGGGCAAGCCGCTCGCTGATGTGTCCATTACGGACAAAAATGGGGTAGTGACCTGGAACCCCTACTTTGAATCCCTTCATGATTGGGCCGGACGCAATCACGTTGACCGGTACTTTATTCGCTGGCGGGAGAAGCGCCATAAGCGCCACGAACAGTTCTCTCTCTTGGCAGTAGATCGGATCATCCCGGTCGCAACCAGGGAATATCTCTCGGAGTCTGGCCCGCTGATCATTGAGGCAATGCTTGAGGCCATTTCAGGTACCAGTGTTAACCAGCCGGTGACGAAACTGATGCTTCGCGCCGATCAGGAGAGTGTATCCCGAGACCTGAAACAGAACCGGCTCAACGTGGACGAGTTCTCCTATGGTGTACCCGTTGAACGGTATGTGTTCGACGCTATCCGCCGTCTGGTTAAAACGGGAAAATGGAAGGTCAATGAACCGGGGGCCAAGGTTTGGCATCTCCAGCAAGGGGTATTCATCGCTTGGCGTAATCTTGGTGATCTCTACGATTTGATCAGTCACGACAAAATTCCGGGCATCCCACGGGATCCGGATACCCTTGCCGACATTCTGATCGAACGCGGGTTTGCTGTACCTAACACTGTGCAAGAGAAGGGAGACCGAGCGTACTACCGGTACTGGGAAGTCCTTCCCGAGATGATTCAAGAGGCTGCGGGCTCTATCAAGATCCTCATGCTGCGCCTTGAGTCTAATGAGCTGGTCTTCACAACTGAGCCACCAGCTGCCGTGGCGGGCGAAGTTGTGGGTGATGTGGCGGATGCTGTCATCGAGCTCATTGATCCTGATGAAGCGAGTGACGCTGATGATGAGTCAGCCAGTGGCATGAGTGAAAGCCTGCTGTCTGCTGAGCAAGAGGCCATGAACGCGCTGGCTGGGTTGGGATTTGGGGATGCGATGGAGATCCTGGGAGGAACAGCCAGTGACGACAATGCTACCCAGCCAGCACCAGTAGTGGACACCACTCCACCAGCAAAACCAGCAAAAGGGGCTGGTGGTCGTGGCGGGAAGAATCAAGCCAAAAAAACCGCTCCGGCAGCGCCCGAACAACAGCAGCCCGAGCCTTCGCCTCAGGAGATCGCGAAAAGTACCCCGCCGCTGGCCGTGGAAAATCCGCTGCAAGCCATCATGGATGTCGGTGGGGGCTTGGGTGGACTCGACTTCCCGTTCGATGCGTTTGTTGCGGGTACCAGCATGTCCGATGAGCCTAGCCAGGCACTAGCCCCTGAACCGAAACAGGATGTTGCCAATCCGGACAACCCAGACACACCCAATCTGGGCCTGATGAATCAGGTTTTCCCGAACTTCATGAATGATGAGTCCACCGGAGATGTGGGTGGGATGGATCTACCTCCTGCGTGGGCGATCGAGGAAATTCCATCATTCCATGCCTATGAGGGTGAGGTAGGCCAGCCTGGAAACCAGTTTGTGAGTGAAGAACTGGCTGGCGCCGACGCTCCGGATGCCAAAGGCGAGCTGCTGACATTGATGGCAACGTTCGGAGAGGCAGGGCCCATTCTGGAACGAGCAATTTTACCCGTGCTGGAAGGGAAGGCGACACTAGGTGAAGTGCTCTGCTTGATGAAAGGCCAGGCGGTGATCTTGTACCCAGAGGGCGCTCGGGCACTCGGAGCTCCGTCAGAAATCCTGACAGCCCTATTCCATGCTCAAGCCATTGTCCCCGATCCGGTTATGTCCGGGCGTAAGGTTCAGGACTTCAATGGCGTCAAAGCGATTGTTCTGACGGAACAATTATCCAGCGCGTTCATTGCGGCCATCAAGCAGGCAGAATCTTTACTGGGGGGCTATCAAGATGCCTTTGAGCTTGTTGCCTCTCCTGAGGTCAAGAAAACCCAGTCGAAAAAAAATAGAGGTCAGAGGAAGACAAGCCGCTCGGAAAGTAGCGGAGAAGATAGCCATGCAGCCTCTCCAGAAAGAGCTCAGGTGGAGGAAAAGCGCGTGATTGCCGATGCGCAGCTCATCGACGTGTCTGTCGAGCCCCCATCGCCACCAGTACCACCAGTCGATACTACGCCACCACCTGACAAGGTTGTGCCGCGGAAGGAATCACGGGGCAAGGAGAAGGTGGACAAACCAATTCAGCCTGCACCAACAACCAAACCTACCGAGGGAACTCAAAATCTCGCTCGCTTGCCGCCGCGTGAGCAGCCAAAGCCTGAGTCTCAGCAAAAGCAGGCTAGGGTGATTGACGTAGGCAATATCGCGTTGCCAGGCCCAGATCTCCCCGAAGAACTGAGCCCGAGGAGCATCGTGAAGGAGGAGACGGTTGATGAGGCGCTCTATCTCCCACCGAAGATGACTCCCGAGAAAGCGATTCAGATGCTCAAGGAGATGATCAAGAACCGCAGTGGACGATGGCTTGTCAGCGCTGTGCTTGAAGAAGAAGGATTCCTCACTACCAGCGACAAGGCTTTTGAGGTTATCGCTGGGGAATATACCGGGATCAGTAAGCATGTTTTGGGTGGCACTTTGCGCCGAGCACAAAGGAGACCGTTGCTCAAGCAACGCCAAGGAAAACTCTATTTGGAGGTAGATAAATCGTGACAATGACCTATGACCCGCTCGCCTATGAGATGCCGTGGCGGCCTAATTATGAGATGAGCGCCGTTTTTGGCTGGGTGGCTGCATCCGTCGGGGCGCTGGCGGTCCAGCAAATTACGGATATGCCGCCGGAACCGTTCTATTGGATGACGGGAATTTGTGGTGTCATGACAATGGCTCGCCTGCCAAAAGCAATAAAACTGCACCTGCTCCAGAAGCATCTAAAGGGAAGGGATCTGGAGTTCATTTCCATCAAGGAGCTCCAGAAGAAGGTTCAGGCCTCCCCCGAGGATATGTGGCTTGGATATGGTTTCGCTTGGGAAAACCGCCATGCGCAGCGCGTTTTCGAGATCCTAAAACGAGACTGGACCTCTATCGTGGGCACGGAGTCAACAACAAGCAAGATTGTTCGGACGATACGGGGCAAGAAGAAAAAAGAGGTTCCTATCGGTCAGCCGTGGATCCACGGGGTTGAGCCAAAAGAAGAGCACCTGATGCAACCGCTCAAGCACACTGAGGGCCATTCTCTCATCGTGGGTACGACGGGCTCGGGCAAGACCCGTATGTTCGATACGCTTATCTCCCAAGCCATCCTACGTGGCGAAGCTGTGATTATCATCGATCCGAAAGGGGATAAGGAGATGCGCGACAATGCGCGTCGGGCCTGTGAAGCAATGGGGCAAGCAGAGCGGTTTGTCTCTTTCCACCCGGCTTTCCCGGAGGAGTCAGTCCGGATCGATCCCCTTCGAAACTTCACCCGTGTTACAGAGATAGCAAGCCGCTTGGCCGCACTCATCCCCTCGGAAGGTGGCGGTGACCCGTTCAAATCGTTCGGTTGGCAGGCGCTGAACAACATCGCGCAGGGGTTGATCCTGGCGTATGACCGTCCCAACTTGATCAAGCTCCGTCGCTTTTTAGAAGGCGGCGCCGATGGCTTGGTGATCAAGGCTGTGCAGGCATATGCAGAGCGCGTGATGCCGGATTGGGAAGCCGCAGCGGCCCCTTATTTGGAGAAGGCGGCCAATGGGTCGCGCAGTAAGCTCGCAGTCGCTCACATGGCATTCTACAACAACGTTATCCAGCCTGAGCACCCAAGCTCGGAACTGGAAGGTCTGCTCAACATGTTCAAGCATGATGCGACCCACTTCTCGAAGATGGTTTCGAACCTACTGCCCATCATGAACATGCTGACCTCCGGTGAGCTCGGGCCACTGTTATCGCCTGATGCAACTGATCTCAGTGACGAGCGTCAGATCACCGATTCCGCCAAGATCATCAACAACGCCCAGGTGGCGTATTTAGGTCTCGACTCGCTCACCGATAACATGGTCGGCAGCGCTCTGGGGTCGATCTTCCTCTCAGATCTGACGGCGGTAGCGGGTGCCCGCTACAACTATGGGGTGAACAACCTCCCAGTGAACATCTTTGTCGATGAAGCGGCAGAGGTAATCAACGATCCCTTTATTCAGCTCCTCAACAAGGGCCGCGGCGCGAAATTGCGTCTCTTCGTGGCAACGCAGACCTTTGCCGACTTTGCCGCCCGTTTGGGTAGCAAAGACAAAGCGCTCCAGGTGCTGGGGAACATCAACAACGTGTTTGCGCTGCGGATTGTCGATGCGGAGACACAAGAGTACATCGCCGAAAACCTGCCAAAAACACGACTCAAATATGTCATGCGGACGCAGGGCCAGAACACTGACGGAAGTGAACCAATCATGCACGGTGGTAACCAGGGCGAACGGTTAATGGAGGAAGAGGCCGATCTCTTCCCCGCTCAGCTGCTGGGGATGCTCCCGAACCTGGAGTACATAGCCAAAATCTCAGGCGGAAAAATAGTGAAAGGTCGGCTACCAATCTTGACCGAGAAGTAAGGGGTCAGCTATGTGCTGTAAGAAATATGATGGATATCAGGTTGATACCTATTCCGTTAACCCGTTTGATCGCGTGATGAATGCGCTAAAAAGTCGAGGCCGTAAGAACGCCCACATTCTGAGCATCTTGCAGCTGGATTGGCCTGCGTCTGAATCGATCATCCATCGCCTGAGCGACTACATCAGTGACAGCATCAAGGCCAACGAGGAGCCGGTGATTTATCCGATCATCGAGGAGGCCCTGCTCCGCTATAGCCAGCTGGTATTCCATGCGCAGAAGTATAAATACGAAGATCCTGCCAGGATCAGTGCCTTTTTAGACACCCTCATCACGGAGACCTGCAAGGCCCTGGAGATTCAAATCGCGGCAAACAGTGGGGGGGGGGCCTGGTCTGTCGATTCTGGCACCTCATTTTCGGCCTGGTGCACCGACCACCCCGGCGACCTTTCGATCACTCCCCATGCTCATGAGGACGAATCCTCTCTGCGTGGCCTGCTGTATGACCTGCTTATCTGTGAAAGCGTGAAAAATGTTCTGATGAGAACAGACTATGAACAAGCCGTGGTTAGTGGTCGTCTGGTTGCTCACCCTTGAGCTACTCGCGATTTTGATATTGATCCCAGGGGATTGGACTGACAGAGCGATAAAAAATGAGTCCGTTCTGGTGAAACAAAGCCTTGGTATAGAGGCTCAGGATTGGATACATAACAAGGCCACGACGTGGTACCAATCCAGCATCATTGACTCCGGTTTCTACGACGGTATGTACAAGACGTTGATCCCCTCTGAGGCTGAGCGGGCGCGGTCAAGAGGGATGGAGGGCATGGGTAAGGATTGGTTTGTGTGGGTCAATGGCCGCATGGATGCCTTTGTGAACATCATCTACCAGTTTTACACCCGAGCGGCACTCCTGCTGGCATGGGCCCCGTACATGCTGATCTTGTTCGCCCCGGCCATCTATGACGGCTGGATGACGTGGAAAATAAAGCGGACCAACTTCGACTATGCGAGCCCCGTGCTGCATCGCTATAGCGTTCGAGGAACGATGTTCATCATGGCGGGATTGTTCATCTGCTTCTTTATCCCGTTCGCGCTCGACCCGGTTGTCATTCCTCTGACGATGATGGCCTGCTGTGTGCTGGTGGGCCTGACTGTCAGCAACTTCCAGAAACGAGTTTGATAGCGAAAGCCCTACCGTTGGCGGTGTCTGCATCTGGCATGAACCAGCGGTAGGGAGAGCTAGTCTGGCGAGTGATATTACTCAGTCAGGGCCACGAAGGCACCAGGTAGGTGCGTTTGCAAAAGATGATCAGGAGATGATGGTGATGAAATTACAAAGTTGTTTGCAGCTGATTATGGTAGCAGTGGGAGTGCTGGTGGCTGGTCAAGCTACTGCTGCATCGGGCGATACTAACAACACCGATAAGATTAAGGCTCTGGATGCGGCCTGTCCCAGCTGTGTGACGGTGGCGAACGATGTAATGGCTATTCGGGCGGAGCATTGTCAGCTCAAGAACACATCCGCCGAGATGATGATTAGCACCATGCGCAATGATCCAATGTATGGCTTTATGCAGGCTGTTGACTCGATGGTGGAGCCTGCGACTTATAAGACCATCCTGACGGCCGCAGCAACCCAGGTCGATTGCGGCAACCCGCAAAACTGGATCGACATGACGCAGAAGGCGCTCAAGAAGAGCACCCAAAAAGTTAGCTGATTCGATTTCATGGCTGCGTGCGAACCGCTAAAAAATTTCACATGTGAAATTTTTTAGCGGCTGCCTTGAAGCAGAAAACCAAGTTAATTGGGGTCGATGCTATACAAACAATACTGCTGGCCGAGGGGGCTGGATGTGGTTGACCTTGGGCAATTCCAACATGTACGGGGGGTAGTTGTGAATATTTATTAGGTTCATCGCGGCTTTCCGGGGAAGGCCGCCTTGATTTTCAGAAAAAAGTATTCTGAGTCGCGAAATCCATAGGCCATGCGTTTGATCGCGTGGATTCGATTTTTCTCTCCCGCCAGCAGGCTGGT
>RRZU012385272.1_pt1 | contig 12358 bp, 9 predicted proteins | sample 2165561 | NCBI WGS metagenome assembly RRZU01 (sample SAMN10456909, study PRJNA506462) | wastewater metagenome | isolation source: wastewater sludge | place: USA: Moscow, Idaho | reverse complement strand
GTAGCCGATGCATATGCAATAGCACATCAGTCGGATATTAATCTGTTTGTAGTGCGTAGTGGTAAAACCAGTAAAGCACATTTCAGCAGAATAGCCAAACAGATACGAAGCGATAATGTGGAAGCATATTGTATCTTGAACGATGTGTTGAACGAAGAAGGTGGATATTCGCGCTATTATTCTAAACGATATGGATATGGTTATGGCTACGGTTACGGATATGGCTACGGCTATGGTTACGGACGCTCAAGCCGTAAAAAAGATGCAGCTGATAAGTATTTCCAGTATTATCAGGACGATAAAGAATTGTAACAGCAGTTGTTAAAAGTTTAATATGTTTGAAATGCGGAATTCAAACATATTCGCTTAGTTGTTGTTACCTAAGATAAATCACTTAAAATTAAAAAATGGGAAAAGTTGCTTTAATTACCGGTATTACCGGTCAGGATGGAGCCTATCTGGCTGAATTACTATTAAAAAAGGGATACACAGTACATGGTATCAAGCGTAGGTCATCCCTTTTCAATACTGATCGTATTGACCATTTATATCAGGATCCACATGTTGATAATCGCCGTTTAATTTTACATTATGGCGATATGACCGACTCGATGAACCTGACCCGAATTATTCAGGAAACACAACCTGACGAGATATATAACCTGGCGGCAATGAGCCATGTGAAAGTGAGTTTTGATACGCCTGAATATACAGCCAATGCTGATGGAATTGGAACTTTGCGAATACTTGAAGCTGTAAGATTATTGGGGTTAACTGAAAAAACACGAATATATCAGGCCTCTACTTCTGAATTGTATGGCTTGGTACAGGAAATCCCTCAGAAAGAGTCGACTCCATTTTATCCACGTTCGCCATATGCTGTGGCGAAACTATATGCATACTGGATTACAGTTAACTATCGCGAAGCCTATAATATGCATGCGAGCAATGGAATCCTGTTTAATCACGAGTCGCCTTTGCGGGGCGAAACTTTTGTTACCAGAAAAATTACACGTGCTGCTGCGCGTATTTCAATGGGTATGCAGGATAAATTGTTTTTAGGTAATCTTTCATCACAACGCGATTGGGGACATGCCAAAGATTATGTTAAAGCCATGTATCTTATTTTACAACAGGATGCCCCTGACGATTATGTAATTGCCACTGGTATTACAACTGAAGTGCGCGAGTTTGTACGTATGGCTTTTGCCGAACTAGGCATTGAAATAGTATACAAAGGCGAAGGGGTGGAAGAAAAAGGATACATTGCCTCTATAAATAAAGAACTGTTTTGTGAAAATGTAGGAGAGGCGTTTTTTGAAAAACTGAAAGCTGTTGACCATCCTGTTGTAGAGGTTGATGCCGCATATTTCCGCCCTACCGAAGTGGAGTTACTGATTGGAGATGCTACAAAATCGCGTACAAAACTTAACTGGACTCCCGAATACGATTTACCTGCTTTGGTTAAGGATATGATGGCTTCTGATGTGAAATTAATGAAGAAAGAAACCTATTTAAAAGATGGTGGGTTTCGGATTCTGAATTATTTTGAATAATCACTCGTATGGAATTAGATGCTAAAATATTTATAGCAGGACACAATGGTATGGTGGGTTCGGCCATTGTACGTAATTTGATAAGTCGTGGATATACGAATCTGGTTTATCGTTCATCAAAAGAATTAAATCTGATTGATAGTGTGGCTGTTGCAGCTTTTTTTGAGACTGAACGACCAGCGTATGTAGTGCTGGCTGCTGCCAAAGTTGGCGGCATTGTGGCTAATAACACATACAGAGCACAATTCATTTATGAAAACCTGATGATACAGAACAATGTAATTCATCAGAGCTATATATATGGTGTGAAAAAACTGTTGTTTCTGGGTTCATCGTGTATATATCCTAGGGATGCTCGTCAACCAATGGCGGAAGATGCACTTCTTACAGGTGTATTGGAAGCGACGAATGAACCCTACGCTATAGCCAAAATTGCCGGTATTAAAATGTGTGAGTCCTATCATGCACAATATGGATGCAATTTCATATCCATAATGCCAACCAACCTTTATGGCCCGAATGATAATTACGATTTAGAAAAGTCGCATGTGTTACCGGCTCTTATTCGTAAAATGGTTTTAGGTCAATACATGGTTGAAGGTAAAATGGAAGCATTGCGTACCGATTTAAATAAACGGCCCATTGAAGGTATTAATGGAGATAGTGATATGGATGCTATTTATACAATTTTGCATAAATATGGTATTGGAGTAGCTAATGACAAAGTTCAAATCACACTTTGGGGGAGTGGTTCTCCAATGCGTGAGTTTTTACATGTAGATGATATGGCTGATGCCTCTGTGTTTCTATTGATGAATTATAATGCCCCCGATACAACTCCTTCGCATGTAAATGCAGGATGTGGTGTTGATTTATCCATTCGCGATTTGGCAACAATCGTTCAAAAACAGGTTGGCTATAGTGGTGAAATTATTTGGGATACTACTAAACCCGACGGAACTCCCCGAAAATTATTAAATGTGGATAAACTCACTTCGTTAGGTTGGCAACAATCTATAACCATTGAAAACGGAATACGTGATGTAGTAAAAGGTTATTTAATGTATTGATTAAAAAAGAGGCTGTCTCAAAACTATTTATTAAATTGTTAAAACTATCAATTTGAAACTTCCCTTAATAAAAAATCCCAGAACGAAGCTGTTTAAGATATAAAAACAGTCGTTTTGGGAGTTCTTTTTGATAAGAGGTTATAAATTAAAACTAACTTTTTAATTTGGGGTAGTTTCAAGACAGCCTCTTTTTTCTTACTTAATGCAAACCTTTAATGGTTGTCTTTTTTGAAGATTAAATTTCTCCATTGCATTAAACCAGTCTTCGTCTGTAGGGAATTGCCATTTGTTCCATCCTCCACCAAAATAGTAAGTAAACGTACTCATGGTTTTATAGGGGGCTGTAATCAGCAAATGATTATCTTGACTTATAACACCAGAAGCTTTCGAAGGAAAATAAACACCTACATAATTGCGTCCTACGTTTTCTTTTGCATCCGAAACTGCATCTTCAGCATAAGCAATTATACCAGATTCTGGTTTGCTGTATTTTTTGCCTTTTTCATCGTGAGTAAAAATTCCACCAGCCAAATCAAAGTTTGCTACATTACCTGAATATGTAACTTCAGCTTTATTTAAAATACTTCCGGCTACGGTAGTAATTTTTATTTCCTGACTTACAATTTCATTTCCAACTTTTACTTTATCATAATAAAGTGTGAATACGGAACGCAACGGACCAATTTCGTTAATTACATAGCGATTGTAATTATCTCCTACAAAAAGTTTCCCGTTTTGAAATGGTGCGATTCCGCCGGCACCAAGTGTGTGAGCTACTTTGTAGCAATCCAAACCATTGCCTCTGTCCACATGATAGGTTAATCCATTTTTCAGTTCATCCCGATAACGTTTAGCAACAACTGTATCAGGCACTCGTTTTAACCAGAGGTCAACACCATTACTGGGTTTTTCGCTGGCAAGTGCAGGACCGTACATGCGGTAAGCTGCTATGTCATTTTCCCAGGCAAAGTCATCTTTACGTTCAGGAACAAACTGTGCCGATGTAAGGTATTTTACTTTTGCAGGTTTGCCTGTAGCAATTAAATAAACCGATTTTGATTTTGCTTTTACATCAGCCTGAAAAATGAAGCCATTTACTTGTTTCTGGCTATTATAAATAAGCTGGTAGGCAATTTCTTTCCCTTCGCTGTTAGTTAGTACAAATGAGTTTTTAATGTAAACCAATGTTTTCTTAGAGGCTTTCACTTCAACAATTTCATTTGTGCGGTCAAAGTTGGAATTGTTCAAAACCTTTACTTTGGTTTGAGCATACACTCCTGAGAAAACCAGGAGTGATGCTATTATAAATGCAAAATGCTTCATTTTCATTGAATTATTTTGGTTGCTTGCCAATGTATGCCAAAATACCACCGTCAACGTACAAAACATGACCGTTTACGAAATCCGAAGCATTAGAAGCAAGGAAAATTGCTGGTCCAACCAAATCCTCAGGATTACCCCAACGGGCTGCCGGTGTTTTTGCAATAATGAACTGATCAAACGGATGACGTGAACCATCTGCTTGTAATTCGCGCAAAGGAGCAGTTTGAGGAGTTGCAATATAGCCCGGGCCAAGGCCATTACATTGGATATTGTACTCGCCATATTCCGATGCAATGTTTTTTGTGAGCATTTTTAGTCCGCCTTTTGCTGCAGCATAAGCCGATACAGTTTCGCGGCCCAATTCACTCATCATTGAGCAGATATTGATAATTTTACCGGCTTGTTTTTTCATCATGGATGGAATTACTGCTTTAGCCATGATAAATGGACCATTCAGGTCAATATCAATAACCTGACGGAATTCGGCAGCAGTCATTTCGTGCATTGGTATACGTTTAATTATACCGGCATTGTTCACCAAAATGTCAATAACACCTACTTCAGCTTCTATTTGAGCTACCATAGCATTTACCTGCTCCTCGTTGGTGACATCGCATACATACCCATGTGCTTTAATGCCTTCGGCTGCATAAGCAGCAATACCTTTATCAACCAGTTCCTGGTTAATATCATTAAAAACTACTGTTGCGCCGGCTTTTCCATAACCGCTTGCAATTGAAAAACCAATACCGTACGAACCGCCTGTTACAAGCGCAATTTTTCCGTTTAAATCAAATGGATTCATTATATCTTATTTAAATTTAGTATAAATACGTTTTTTGAAATGTGGATACTTAATTTTTATCTAAGTTCAGTGTGTTTATAAAAGTCCTGATCGCTGTAATCCAGATTTTCGCCGGCCATACCCCAGATAAATGTATAGTTGCTTGTTGCAGCTGCTGAGTGAATACTCCATTCTGGTGAAATTACTGCCTGATCACCCTGCATCCAGATATGACGTGTTTCAGTAGGCTCTCCCATAAAGTGGCATACTGCATTTGCTTCGGGCACCTCAAAATAGAAATAAGCTTCCATTCTACGACTGTGGGTATGTGCAGGCATGGTATTCCATACACTTCCTACCTGTAATTCAGTCATACCCATTTGTAATTGACATGTTTCAAGTACCTGACAAACCAGCATTTTGTTAATGTTACGGTGATTGGCCGTTTCTAATGAGCCTAGCTCCATAACCAATGCATCGGCTTTTGTAATTTTTCTATCAGGAAAAGTTTTATGCGCAGGTGCTGAATTAAAATAAAATTTTGCAGGACTTGCTGCATCGTTGCTTTCAAAAGTAACTGTGCGGTCGCCGGCACCCAAATAAAGTGCTTCTTTGTATCCTAACTCAAATACAGTACCATCTACTGTTACTTTACCTGCACCACCTACGCAAAATATACCTAGTTCGCGACGCGAAAGGAAGTATTCCGATTTTAATGGGTCGATAGCTTCAAGTACTAATTTTTCGTTTACAGGCATAGCTCCACCTACTACAAGACGATCAAATAGAGTGTAAACCATATTGATTTCATCAGCAGAAAATACTTTATCTACTAAAAATTCCTTACGTAGTCGTGCTGTGTCATAGCTTTTTGCATCGGCTGGGTGCGAAGCATAGCGGATTTCATAATTTGTTTTCATACTTTGTCGTATATATTTATTTTGTGTTTGTTAATTTATTTAATTGGTCGACCAAATTACTTTTTTTTTCTGACAAATAAAAATTAAAAAAAGGTAAAAATAGGGTTTTTCCTGTTCTACGCGCTTTAGGGCATATAGTATTTTAATTTAACTAACCCGCTATTGCGTATTTGTATATATTTTTACATCTTTGTGTGTTAATTGAATGTTAAAAGCGATATGAAGTATTTATACCTGCTTTTTTGTTAGGACATTAACAGATTTGACGCTACTATGTTAACTAGAAGGGAAAGAAAATTATCAAATATAATGATATTGATACAAGTGCTGATTTCGTTGCTTGTGTTTTATTGTTTGGAGTGTTTCTACAATGCTACCTTTATTCCTCTTTACGAAAAACTCTTCTTTTTAACTCAAATTGCCGTGCTGTGGAGCTTTTTGTTTTATAAATTCAGGCTCGGTGTTATTTTTCGGTCGTCCACATTTTTAAGTATGATTCGTGGTTATCTGGTAACCATAAGCATAGCTGGAGTATCTTTATTGTTGGAGTTAAGGCTGTTTATCCTTTTTGGACATTACAGCTATTCGTCGTACTATATACTGATTTTCTGTCTGATAAATCTGATAGTATTAGTGCTTTTTAAGTTGCTGTTTTATAAGGTGATGCGATATTTACGTAAAATTGGGCGTAATGTTCGGAATGTGATAATTATTGCTGATTCATCTTCCAGAAATTTTGTTACCGAATTCTTACGGTCGAAAGACTGGGGTTATAGGGTAAATGCAATTCTCACACCCGACGAAGATTTATTGCATGATTATAAGCATGCTTTTTTGGTGAAATCAAAACATGATGTGTCAGAACATTTTCACTTGAAAGGAGTCGATGATATTTTTTATTGTATGTGGGTGAACGATAGTCGCTTGAATGCAGATGAAATTGTATCGGAGGCTGAACAACTGGGCATAACTACGCATATTCTTCAAAGTGACTTTGCCGAATTTGCTCTCGACGATAATTGGATAAACAAACATAAAACCGTACCTTTTGTTACATATCAGAACACACCCAAAAAATACATTAGTATAAAAATCAAAGAACTATTTGACATTCTCTTAAGTGCTGTAATTTTAGTATTAACCTCGCCATTAATGTTGTTAATTACTATCCTTATTAAGTTAGAAGATGGCGGAGATGTGTTTTTCAAACAGGAACGTATTGGCTTGAACGGACGCCGGTTTATGTGCTTTAAGTTTCGCTCAATGGTGCCTGATGCTGAAAAGCTGCTTGAGCAACTGAAGGATAAAAATGAATCGGATGGACCAACATTTAAAATTGAAAATGATCCGCGTGTGACTAAAATCGGTCGTTTACTTCGTAAAACATCTCTGGACGAATTCCCGCAATTTTTCAATGTTATAATAGGAGAAATGTCAATTGTAGGGCCACGGCCTCCTCTTTTGAAAGAGGTAATGCAGTATGAAAAATACCAACTAAGGCGTTTGAGTATGAAGCCCGGTATAACCTGTATCTGGCAGGTGAGTGGTCGTAATGCTATAAAATTCGAAAAGTGGATGCAATTGGATTTGGATTATATTGACAAATGGTCGTTGTGGCTCGACATTAAGATAATTATTAAAACCATTGGCGTTGTTTTTAAAGCAAACGGACAGTAGAATTGTTAAAAGTGTAGATTTTCTACACTTTTTTTATTTGTAATGATTGTTGTTTTGATATTGTGTTTCATAATTCAATTGTTGAAATATGTATTAAATGTATATTATTTGTAAGTTTTTTCTTCGAATTTGATACCGGCTGTTGAAAACTACCTAAAAAACAATACATGATGAAATGAATTTTGTTTTGCATGTTGATAATTATTCATTTTGTTGTAATATAATTTAACTGAATTAGCCCTATATTTGCGTTGATATTTATTAAAATTAGGGTTAAAGCTACTCTGTTTTTATAAAATACACTAATTAAACGTTGAAAAAAAACTAATCAAAAAACATGTTTATGATGAAACGAAATGTTTTTATTGCAATCGCTCTAATATTGGCTTTTGCATTTTCATTAAACGCACAGGTTACAACATCGGGAATTAGCGGAAAGGTTAGTTCTGGTGGTGAATCAATTATTGGAGCAACTATTGTTGCAGTTCACACTCCTTCTGGAACTCAGTATGGTGGTGTAACAAACGAAAAGGGAAGGTATTCTATTCAAGGTATGCGTGTAGGAGGGCCTTATAAAGTTGTTATCTCTTATGTTGGTTATAACAAAGTTGAGTTTGATAATGTGCAATTAATGCTTGGCGATCCTTCAGTTATTAACGCTGAATTAAAGGAATCGTCTAACGAATTGAGTGAAATTATTGTTACTGGAGCTGCAGGAGTTAAAGGAGCTGCTGGTGGAGCTGCAAGTAATTTTAACGAATTACAGATAAACGCTGCTCCAACTGTCGATAGAAACATATATGATATAGCAAAAATGTCGCCACTTGTTACGTCATCAAAAGTTGGAGGTCTTTCAATTGCAGGTTCAAACAACAGATATAATTCATTCCAAATTGACGGGATGGTAAGTAATGACGTTTTTGGCTTAGCTGGTTCAGGTACAAATGGAGGGTAAACAGGTGCAAATCCTATTTCTCTAGATGCAATTCAGGAAATTCAGGTAGTTGTATCTCCATTTGATGTTAGACAAAGTGGCTTTACCGGTGGAGGAATTAATGCTATTACAAAATCTGGAACAAATAAGTTTAAGGGTTCAGTATATGGCTATTATACAGATCAAAACATGTATGGTAAATGGAATCAGAATACTGAAGTTGAGGCTAAACTAGCAAAACAATCTTCTAAGACAGCAGGATTTACTGTTGGTGGTCCTATTGTAAAGGATAAATTATTCTTTTTTGCTAGTGCTGAATATAAATATGATACATATCCGTCAGAGTATTACCCGGGAGCATCAACTGGTTATATTTCACAGGCAGAAGCAAAAGCTATTGCTGATAGATATAACTCAATCACAGGCAATTCTGAGGGCTATGGAAAAAAAGATGTAAACTCAAAAGGATTGTCATTGATGGGTAGACTAGATTGGAATATAAATAAAAACAATAAACTGTCTTTCCGTTATCAGTTGAATGACTCATACAAAGATGTATATGGTGCAGGTTCAACTACTTATATTTTTGCAAGTAGTGGATATCGTATGATTAATAAAACCAACTCTTTAGTAGCTGAATTAAATACTCATATCAATAATTCACTGTACAATGAAGCTCGTGTGGGAGCAACTTACGTACGAGATAACAGGGACGTTTCATATCAGGGGCCAAATATCACAATTGAAACTTTAGGTGGTACTTATGATGCAACCTCAAACTCATGGAGTACAGGGAAAACTACAGCATATATTGGTACTGAGTATTCGTCAGGAGCCAACAGATTAGATCAGGATATTTATACAATTGAAGACAATCTCTCGTGGTATTTGGGTGATCACACTCTAACTTTCGGTACTCATAATGAGTTTTATCAAATGAATAATTTATTTATTCAGGCAAGTACCGGAGCATACTATTATAAATCAATGAATGATTTCTTAGCAGATAACGCATATAAATTTGCGTATAATTACTCTGACTACACCTTAACAGGAACGTACAAATGGGCAGCTACCGTAAAAGCTGGTCAGTTTGGATTCTATGCCCAGGACAAATGGAATGTATCAAACAACTTTAATCTAACTTATGGTGTTCGTTTTGATATCCCTATGTTCTTCAATAAACCAACTGCCAATGATGCTTTCAATTCAAGTGCATATGCAACCACATTTAATGTAAAAGTAGGTGAGGTGCCAAGTGCTAAAGTTATGGTGTCACCAAGATTGGGCTTCCGCTGGTTTACGAGTGACAGTCATAAAACGTTGATTAGAGGTGGAGCTGGTTTGTTTACAGGTCGTGTGCCATTCGTATGGATTTCGAATAACTGGAGCAATACCGGAGTGGAAATGAAAGGAACAACAATAACAAGCAATGTACCATCTTTTGAAACTTACAAGAATGACCCTGTTGTAGCAATGAATTCAGCTGCTGGATCGGCTTCTAAACCAACTATAAATACAGTATCTAAAGATTTTAAATATCCTCAGGTATTTCGTACTAATTTAGCATTAGAGCAAGAATTGCCTTTTGAAGTGAAAATGACCTTAGAGGGGCTATATTCAAAAACATTAAATAATGTTTGGTTTGAAAACCTTGCACTTAAAGACAATGGAAAAAAAGTATATGCTGTAAGTGCTGATGTTGCAAATTCGGCAACTACTTATTATTCAACTGATGCCGGTAGTTATTATGCTATTGTAGATTTGAGAAATACAAATAAAGGGTATACGTATGCTCTAAGTGCCAAATTGGAAAAATCATTTAAATTCGGTCTTGATTTAATGGCTAGCTATACTTACGGACATGCATATTCAGTTAATGATGGAACCAGTTCTGTTGCATATTCAAATTGGAAGTATAATTATTCTATAGATTCAAATGATGAAAATGAGTTGTCGTACTCTGTTTTTGATGTTCCTAATCGAGTATTAGCGCAGGTTACGTATACGACTCCTAAGTATTTGAAAGGTCGTTTGGCAACAGTTGTATCGTTGGTATATAATGGATATAATGGTATGCGTTATAGTTTGACAATGAATGAAAGTGCAGATTTTAATGGAGATACTCAAAAAGGGAATTCATTACTGTACATTCCTACAGAAAGTGAATTAGCAAAAATGACATTTGCAACAGAGGATGACAGAACGAAATTTGCCGGTTGGATTGAAGGAGATACCTATGCCAAAGAAAACAGAGGTAAATATGCAGAAAGATACTCAAACAGTGCACCTTGGGAGAACCATTTTGATTTGCATATAGCAGAGGATTTCTTTTACTTGAAAGATGGTGATAGCAAAATCTCATTAACTTTTGATATTATTAATTTTGGTAACTTGTTAAATAAGAAATGGGGTACTGTTTACGGAAGTGATTATAATGTTCAGCCGTTGAAGGTTACAAAACTAACAACAAATGCTGATGGCAATAAAATTCCAACTTATAGCTTTCAGGAAGACAAAGTTTATAAAAGTGATTTCTTAAGCCGTTGGCATGGTCAAATTGGGCTAAGAGTTACATTCTAATAGCTTAATTGTTTATGTAATAACAGGAGCGTTTGTGCATTATGTGCAAACGCTCTTTGTGATTTTATAAGTAATAATAATTAAAGCCTACCATATGAGAACAAGTTTTGTTGTAATATTAGTAATATTCTTTTCTCTACATAGTATATCACAAAAATCGGCAAGGTATGAAGCCCTGAAAGATAGATACGTTATCGTTTTGTCGTTAGATGGATTTAGAAAAGCGTATTTGAAAACCTGTAAAACTCCCAATTTGGATTCTATAGCTAGAGTTGGTGTGAAGTCCACATTTATACCAAGTTTTCCTAGTCTTACATTTTCTAGTCATTACGCTATGGCCACGGGGCTGTATCCGGAAAATAATGGCATTGTTCATAATAAATTTTTAACAACAAAAGGATTGGAGTATGCTATTGCAAATAGAGATGCTGTGGAAAATCCGTGTTTTTATAAAGGCGAACCTATATGGAATACCGCAGAAAGACAGGGTGTAAAATCAGCTTCGTTTTTTTGGGTTGGAAGTGAAACTAAGATAAATGGGTTGCAGCCAGGGTTATGGAAAAAATTTGATTCGACTGTGCCGTTTTCATCTCGAGGAGATTCGGTTGTTGAATGGTTAAAAAGGCCCGAAGAAGTGCGTCCGCATTTATTAATGTGGTATATTGAAGAACCTGACCATTGTGGTCATGTTTTTACGCCTGAAAGTGCTGAGACAATTAAAACAATTGAAAAATTGGATAGGCTTGTTGGAGATTTTTGCAAAAAAATAAACAATCTGCCTATTGCTTCACAAATCGATTTTATTATAGTTTCAGACCACGGTATGGCAAGATATTATCCAGAGAGTCGTATTGATTTGTCGGATTATTTACCGCGAGATAGTTTTGATTATGTGGTAGATGGGGCACCCACCTTGCTATATCCTAAGAAAACGTATACTAAAAAGGCAATTGCCATTTTAAAAAGTATACCAAACCTGAAGGTCTGGCATAAAAATCATGTTCCTCGAAAGTATCATTATAGTAGAAATGAAGATATTGGAGAAGTTGTAGTGTTGCCAGAAGTAGGGACGCAATTATTATTTGGGAAAACAGATTCAAAAACTTTGGCTGCTCATGGTTATGATAATTTTACCCCGGAAATGAGTGCATTTTTCTTTGCGGCTGGTCCGTCTTTTAAAGTCAATACAGAAACAAGACCAATGCCTAACGTAAATTTATATTTATTAATTTGCGAATTGCTAAATATAAAAGCTTCTAAAAATGATGGAGATATTAGAATAGTAAAGAAAATGCTTAAATAGCATCATTTTCAGAAAAGCTATTCTTGTTATAAAAAAAATCCCGACCTCAAAAACTGAAGTCGGGATTTTTACGTGATTCAGCTGGGGCTCGAACCCAGGACCCCATCCTTAAAAGGGATGTGCTCTACCTGCTGAGCTACTGAATCAACACTTTGTAGGCTCCCGAATTGAAGTGATTCAGCTGGGGCTCGAACCCAGGACCCCATCC
>RRZU011157370.1_pt1 | contig 12359 bp, 8 predicted proteins | sample 2165561 | NCBI WGS metagenome assembly RRZU01 (sample SAMN10456909, study PRJNA506462) | wastewater metagenome | isolation source: wastewater sludge | place: USA: Moscow, Idaho | reverse complement strand
GCCGGGTTGCTTACCCGCTTCTGCCGCGCTGCGCTTGAACTGGGGTGTGTGGCTTCGTCTGGTTAGCATCGTATCCGCCACAAATTAAGCGGACACCAACAAACGTCCACTTAACCCAATTCTACAATCTCAAGCGGCAATGACAGACGGTGATGGGCAGACGATCACTTCAAATCATCGATACCTGCGTACAAAAATATGTGTCTATGTCCCGTAGTTGACAGGATTGCGCAAAGGCTAGGATGAGATCTATTTCCTGCTTTGCCAATCTCCTTAATTCATACTGAGCTGTGTAGCGTTTTTCCGTCCCTCGATATCTGGCTCCATTTCTGCCGATCGAGTGGAGAGTTCATGTTTTGAAGAACGTGAATATCTCGAACGAGCACCCATTTTTTTGACGCCAATGGGATATTTTGCAATACATCTCTTAACGTCGAATCCGACGGTTCTTCCAAAATAGTCTCTTTAAGTTTTGGTGACAAAATAACTGGGTGCCCTTTCTCACCAGAATCCGAAAGCAACGGTTGAAAACAAAGATTTTCAGCGTCCAGGCTAGACAAAAGATGTTGATAAACTGCAACAGGCACCGAAGGCTGATCAATCATTTGCAGCAAAATCGGAGCATCCCCGGAAATGCACTTAAACCCAGCCTTTATCGAACTAAACATCCCTAGGCTGTGCTCTGAATTGAAAATGGCGTTTGCAGTTTGAGCAACCAGTGGCGCTACAGTTTGATAGTTTTTCCCAAGAACCACATGAATGTCTTTCGAAAAAGGGGCCAATTTTCGAATCAAATATTCAATTGTGGTCACCCCCTCCATCCCGATTAACGCTTTATCCATCCCCATTCGGCTGGAATACCCACCTGCCAATATAATCGTTTCAACCTTCAACTCAATTTCCCTCAAATATGAGCAAGCAATCTATGATAGAAGCGTCAGTTCTAACTAATGAATTGCAAAATTCAGCATGTCCTGACCGTTACCGCAGCTCAACAAATTTGCCGTCGCAGAGAAAGATTACATGCTGCGACAATATTTGCACAGATTGTACAAATAGAAACCATCTACAGCATGTAATATCTATTACTAAATTACTGATTTTATGGAGTTCAAAATTGGCACGTAACCGGTACAGCGACAAATATTGCCCTCTAAAGCTGTTTTAATTTCATCTTCCGTCGGATTCGGATTGTTATCCAATAACGCCTTCGTGCTCATTAACATTCCGGGCGTGCAATAACCACATTGAACAGCGCCATTGTCTAAAAATGCTTGTTGGAGTTTTGATAATGTTTGGCTTTGCTCTAAATTCTCAACGGTCTCCACTACGCTGCCTTCCATTTGAAATCCCATAACCGTACAGGAGCAAACAGTAGAACCGTTCATGATAACGGTGCAAGCCCCACATTCACCTACTGAGCACCCCTCTTTGGTTCCGGTCAAACCCAAATCGTTTCTTAAAACATCAATTAGACGCGATGAATCATCAACTTTCACCTGCTGTGATTTTCCGTTTACTGTAAATGAAATATCTTTCATGCCAAACCTCATAATAAATTTTGCTTCAATGATTTTTCGAATAGTTACTATCGTAGTTATAAGCATTCTGTAGCCGTCAATCTCTGACAACAAGCTTAGAATTGACATCCAAATCCCTGCCTTAGAAAAAGACAGGGATTGTAGAAAATCAGCTCAAATAGAGACGCGCAGTTAGTTTGGTGTATTTGCGCTACCCGTCAATTTTTGCTTTAACCTCTTTCAAGACATCTTTAAACATATTCAGGAAAACAGGTAGCTTATATTCGGCTGACCAGCGCCCCCCGATGGCTTTTTCAATCTCGGCTTCCATAGGAACAGCAGCGGCTTCAATAGTTTCATCTGTCAGCTTTTTACCAATCAGAATCGCCTCAGAAGAATATAACCGCTGCGGCTTAGCGAACAATGCCCCATCTGCCATTCGACATTCAGCTACTTTGCCTTCACTATCCAAAGTTATTAAGGCACTCATACTCATCCGGCTAATATTTACCGCATTTCTTCGTCCCAGCTGGAAATATCCGGTGTAATACTTCTTGTCAGATGGTTTTGAGATGTTAAAGGCGACAATTATCTCATCCAGTTCCGTTATATTCTTGTAACCGCGAGTGATAAAATCATCCAGAGCGATAGTCCTGCTACCTGTTTTTGATTGCAGCTCAACTGTCGTGCCGTACAAAATCAACGGTGGAATAGAGTCAGCGCAAGGCGCGCAATTGGCAATATTTCCACCTAACGTTGCTCTGTTTCTTATTTGTTGAGACCCAATGGTGACACAGGCCTGAATCAGCAATGGATACTTATCATTTAGTAAAGCGCTGTTAACAATTTCGGTAAATGTCACCCCTGCGCCAATTCGGATGCTGTTACCTTGCTCCTTAATTCCCTGCAATTCTTTTAAGCCGTGAATATTGATCAGCTTCAGCGGCTCTTGTTGTAAACGTCCCTGCACCACCACATCGGTACCACCTGCCAGAAGTCTGTAATCTTTAGTTGAAAGCATTTCTAAAGTTTCAGCCAGATTAGCCGGATTTTTGGAGGTCACATTGGTCATTCGGTAGTACTGCTTTTTATGACTGCAATCGTGCACAGCGGCCTCACTGGCTCTGACCGGCTTTTTAAGGTTTTTACCCAAAAACACCTGCTCCAGGGTCAGAGGGATCTGGTAGGAACGGATCCCCGTAGCATTTTTTAAAGCGTTGCTAATAGCCGGAGCGGTCAATTCCAGAGTAGGTTCACCCATCCCCTTAGCTCCGAATGGGCCGTATTTATCAGGATTTTCTACCAAAATAGGATCAATCTCGCCAATATCTTTTATGGTCGGCAAAAGGTATGTATCGAAATTTTCTGATTTAACTACGCTGTTTTCGATGTTGAAATCCTCCATGGTGCCATAACCCATCCCTTGGGTTACACCACCATAAACCTGTCCTTCTGCGCCCAACCTGTTCAAAACCTTTCCAATATCGTGAGCGGCAGTGATTTTTTGAACATCAATTTTTCCGGTATGGGTATCTACCCTAACTTCAGCAACCTGGCAGCCATAAACATAGGTAAAGTAAGCATTACCCTGACCGGTCTCCTCTACCCAACCAACTTCAGGCCCGACAAACCAGCCATAGGCGGAAAGGTTCGCGCCGGCCCAATAGGCTTTTTCAGCTGCGGCGGAGAACTTGATTGGTTCAACTCCAGCCATTACCTCTTTTCTGCTGATCAGGTCATTTTTCCATTCGGTTTCTTCAATATCGCTAACTTTTAAGCTATCCTTGATAACCTCAAAAATCCTTTTCTTCACAATATTGGCTGCTTCGATGGTGGCATTACCACCAACCAGAGTTCCTCTGGAAGCTACAGTAGGGCCACCATCGGAAATAGTTGAGGTCTGAGGCTCCAGGAAGGTGATTCTTTCCAGATTAACCCCCAGCACCTCCGAGGCTACCATGCAAAATGTTGTCCGGAGTCCCTGTCCATTTTCGTTAACCCCAGTAATAACGATCACACTGCCGTCAGCTTGCACCGAAACGATAGCGGATGACATATCTGTACCTTCTGCTCCCAGACAGCAACCGCGATAACTTGCTGCAAAACCAATTCCATATTTGTAACGGTCGCTTTTTTGATTCAGGAGTGCGAACTCTTTTTGTTTCTTCTCATATTCACATTTTCCAGTGGCTTCTTCGATCACCTGCATCAGAGAGACTTTGTGTTCAGAAAGTTTCTGGCCGCTGGCGGTTATGCTGCCCTGTTTGAAGCCATTCAATCTGCGGATTTCAAGTGGGGTAATATTGCAAATCTCAGCAATCTCATCCATCAGGGATTCTTGAGCAAAAATAATCTGAGGAGACCCAAAACCTCTGAAAGCCGCAGTGTAAGTATTGTTAGTATAAATAGCCTTAATATCAGTCCTAACATGTTCAATCTCATAAGGACCAGTCGCTTGCACAACAGATCTCCAGTTCACAAAGAACGATTGAGATGAATAGGCCCCGCTGTCAGCTAGAATATCGATTTTCATAGACTTCAGCTTGCCGTCTTTGTTGAAACCGACTTTATAGGTCATTACGTAAGGGTGACGTTTATAGCTTTCTTTTAGGGAGTGCTCACGGGTATAAGTCAGTTTTACCGGTCTATCGGTCATTTTACTGAGCAAAGCCGCTCTGCAGCCAATATTATTTATAATATCGTCCTTGCCGCCAAAAGATCCGCCCAACACGGAACACATTACATTAACCTGATTCAGATTCAACCCCAGATACATGGCAATAACTTTTCTGGTAGTAAAAGGGTTCTGAATAGAACCGTAAACCTTAAAACCTTTCGTGGTTGGGTCAGGTACAACAGTCACAGTTTCTGGTTCAATATAGCCGTGTTCCTGAAAACCAGTATGGTATTTGCGTTCGATCACCTGATCAGATTCGGCGAAACCTTTTTCCACATCCCCTTTAATTAATGGATAATGAACCACCACATTACTTTTGTATTCAGGGTGAACCAGACGGCTATCGCTTTTAACAGCTTCCTCTACATTGGTTACCGGAATATATGTTTCATATTCAGCCTCAATAGCATCAACAGCAGCACAGGCCTGTTCTTTCGTCTCGGCGGCCACTACAGCTAGCACATCTCCGAAGAAAGATATTTCATCATCAACAATTGGCGGGTAGTCCTGACGAATTGGCCCCACTCTTTTCGCTCCCGGAACATCTTTGTACACTCCGACAGCTACTACCCCTGGCATTTTCTCAGCCTTGGATATATCCAGCTTCTTAATTTTACCGGCTGGGATGTCGGTAAAGCGACAGGCCGCATGGAGCATTTTATTCAGTTGAATATCATCCCCATAAATTGCCTTACCTGTCACTTTTTCGTAACCGTCCACCCGGACAACTTTCGAACCAACTACATTACCTTGAGAGCCATTACAGAGCTCGCCTTTAATTGCATTCATTACGCCCCCTAAAAATAGGATAGAAAATTATGTTCGAAAAACAAAAACTATTGACCTAAACAAAAAAAACACACAGGACCCATGTATTACCAACACTTAACCTTCCGAATAAAATTCGCTATATTAGTGCTCTATGAATTCCATCTGTTGTGCAAACTAGAACAAATCAATTGCACATACTATTATGGAAATCACAGAGCACGTTTTCATTGAAAATGACAATAATAATGTTGCCCCAAGTTAGCTAACTAACAGAGAGAGGCTTGTGAGGCGTCGAAGTTGTCATAGAGAGAGATCAAACACTTTTGGTGGGTCATGGGCGCCCAAAGTTCTAGACCAAAATTGGGATTGAAGGCTCTCATGGCATTGAGGATGGCAAAGTAGCTACCGATGCCATACATAAGGGGTGGTTCTCCTAGAGCTTTGGAGCCCAGCAGTGCTAAGGGGTCTGGCGTGGTGTCCAGTGGCATCACTTCGAGGGTCTTGGGGGTGAAATAGATATCCGGAACCTTATAGCTGGCCAAAGAGTCGTAAACGGACTTACCGTTGGGGCTAACGAGTAGTTCCTCGATGGTCATGAGACCGATGCCCTGCACTAAGCCACCTTCTACCTGACCTAGGTCAATATCCAGATTCATGCTGGTTCCGAAGTCGTGAACGATTTTCACGAGATCAATTTCGTAGGTTCCCCGCAGACAATCCACGGTGACGGCAGTCACAGCAGTGCCGTAGACGTGATACGAGAAGGGGTGCCCCTTCTCCTTTGCCTTATTGAAGTGGATCACTGGCGTAGCATAGTGGCCGTGCTCAGAGAGGGAAAGGCGATTCTCATCCATGAGGATGATGAGCTTCTTCCAGTCAATATCTGTCTTTTGGCCGTTGTGGTAGATGACCTCATCCCTTAGCTCGATTTCGCAAGGGTCTTGGGCGCGCACTGCCTGGGCGGCAATGCCTTTCATGCGTGCGAGGATGGCTTCGCAGGCCAAGATGGTCGCCTTTCCATTGAGGTCCGCGCCTGTGCTGGCGGCAGTGGGAGAGGCATTGGCGATCCGGCTGGTGTTGGTGCTATGGACCGTGATGCGATCTGGAGAAATGGAAAAAATCTTCGCCGCGGCTTGGAGTATCTTGGTGTTCACGGCCTGTCCCATCTCGATCACGCCTGTGGATACGCTCACGGAGCCGTCCTTGTACACGTGCACCAGGGAACGCCCCTGATTCAACCGTGTGTTGGTGAAAGAAATTCCAAAGCAAAGCGGGAAGTAGGAGACCCCCTTCTTGAACAGGGTGTTTTTCTGATTGAAGGCTTCCACCTCGGCCTTGAGCTTTGCTACGTCGAAACTCTCAGTGGCAGTGTCCCAACACCTGTGAGCATTGCAGTTCTTAGTGAACTGGCCGTAGGGGAACTCATTCCCCTCCGCGAGCAGGTTGACCTTCTGGATCTGAGAAGCGTCTACACCCAAGCTTACGGCCGCCTTCATGATGGCAGATTCCAGGGCGAACATAGATTGGGGCGCGCCGAAACCGCGGAATGCCGTGTTGGGAGGCAGATTGGTCTTGCAGCTGTGGCAGGTGATCTTCGCATTGGGAAGGTAATAGCTGCCCGTGCCGTGAAATAGCGTACGCTCCATCACCGCCGGAGACACGTCTGCCGCGGCACCTGCATTCTGGTAGGTTATTACGTCGTAAGCGAGGATCTTCAGGTCTTTATTCAGGCCGATCTTGAAGTCGATGGAATACGGGTGGCGCTTGCCGGTCATCTTGATATCGTCGGCCCTGGACAAGATCAGCTTCACCGGCTTTTTGTATTTGAGAGCGCCCAGCGCAGCCAGGCAGCTCCAGGCTGTCGCCTGATCTTCCTTGCCGCCAAAGCCACCGCCGATGCGGTTGGTATCTACTTCGATCTTGTGCATCGGTATGCCCAACACTTTGGCGACACCGCGCTGCACGTAAGAAGGGGCCTGGGTGGACGAATGAATTTTGACGCCACCATGTTCCGCCGGATAAGCATAAGCCGCCTGGGTTTCCAGGTAAACGTGCTCCTGGCCGCCCATTTCGGCCTGGCCTTCGACGATATGAATGCAGTCCTTCCAGGCGTTATCCAGATCGCCGATGTTGAAGGTGCGGGTGGGGCAAATGAACTGCTTGGCCGCGAAGGCGTCCCGAGCGCTCACAATGGGGGGGAGCTCCTCGATGTCCACCTTGATTTTCTTGAGGGCGCGCCTAGCCTGATCGTCCGTCTTGGCCAGCACCACCGCGATGGGCATGCCGATAAAGTCGACTTTGTGATCCGCGAAAAGCTCTTCGTCTTGGATGATGCTACCGATCTGGTTTTCGCCGGTGATGTCCTTGGCGGTGATGATGCCTTCAACGCCCGGACACTTCAGCGCCTCGGAGTAGTCCACGCTCTTGAGGTTGCCGTGAGCCAGGGGAGAGCCAAACACCGCAGCGTAGAGGGTGTCTTCCATAACCGGAATGTCGTCGACGTAGATGGATTCGCCGCGAACGTGGGATGCAGAGTCGATGTTCTTCATTGGAGTGCCTCCAGCGTAACGGTTTCAGGAGAGAAGCTCATGAGGTGGATCAGCAGTTGTTGCCGCACAAGGGCGCGCTTGTATTCGGCGCGGCTGCGTGGCGTAATTTCCGTTTGTGCGATGTGATTGGCTTCTTTGAAGGTCGCGTTGTCGATCTTCTTGCCCACCAGATAGTCGGCCGTTTTGTCGAGGTAGCGGATGGTGGGCCCCAGGCCGCCCACGGCGAAGGATGCCTTCTGGATGACACCTTCTTCCAGCACCACGCGCATGGATGAATTTACCGTTGCCATGTCCAGATGGATGCGCTTGCTGATTTTCTCAAAACTAAAGCGAGTGCTCTCGTTCGGCTTATCGAAGTAGACGCACTCGACAAGCTCTTCCGCGTCCTTGGCAACCTTCTTATAGCCAACGAAGAAGTCGCGCAACTTCACTTCCCGCTTGATTCCCTTGTTGGAAAGCACCAGAGTGGCATCTAACCCCATGAGCATCACAGAGACGTCGCCGATGGGAGATCCGTTGGCGATGTTGCCGCCCACTGTGGCCATATTGCGGATGGGCGTGGAGGCCATTAGATTCAGGTAGTTCCCCAAGCCGGGAAGAAGTTGGTTCAGTTCGTCGGAGTCCTTGACCTCTGTGATGGTGACAGATGCGCCGATAGTGACGCGACCGTTGTCGATCCTGATCTGGTTGAATTCCTTGGCGCCATACACCAGATTGACAACGGGCGCATCATTGGCTCCTTCAAAGTCCTGAAGCAACAAATCCGTTCCGCCAGCGAGAATGTAGCCTGAATTCTGGGCGCTTGTTGTGGCCAAAGGGGCAATAGCCTTCATACGCTCGGGAATTCCCAAGAAGTAATCAGGCAGGAAATTGTTGTTCACCAGCCACTTCAATGGGTTAGAGCGATCCAGGCTTTGGAGCTTCTGCACAATTGGCGCGATGGAGCGTTCAATGGACTTGTAGCCGGTGCAGCGACAAATATTGCCAGCCACTGCTTCGATGGCATTTTCCATGGAAAATGGTTTATCACCCAGACAAAAGCCGTAAAGAGAAAGAATGAATCCCGGTGTGCAAAATCCGCACTGGGTGCCGCTCTGCTCGACAAACTCGGACTGAATTTCCGTGAGTTTGGCTTGGTTGATGCCTTCAATGGTGACGATGTGTTTGCCGACCGCATTGCCCATAGGCGTCAGACAGGAAGTCATGGCCTTATAGTCCATTTTTCCGTTTACCAATTCGCCTACCAGCACGGTACAGGCGCCGCAGTCTCCCTCGCGGCACCCGATCTTGGTGCCATAAAGATGCATTTCGTTTCGGAGAAAATCGACCAAAGAACTTCCCGCCGGAAGATCTGTATTCACTTCCTTGTTGTTAACGAGAAACTTAAGCATTTACGGCTCCCAAGCAGCACAAGGTAAAAACACTTGCTTGTTGAAAGCGGCGCATCAAGAGTCGGGACTGCCCGAAAATCATTGATGGCACAGCAGTAGCGCCTAATTGCTTAGAAACACAAAGTGAGGTTGAGCCAGCGTAAATGGCTTTACAAATCTTATGTGTCAATTTGAAATACACAATCAGAGGTTTCTTCATTTAAATCCCTTTTAATTTGCAAAAAATATAAAAATGATTCTAGAAACCGTCTTTTATAACGACAATGCAACGGGATTAAGACGGAAGCCCTTTTGCATGCAGCAGAATGGTGCTGCCCCATTTTCTATTTTTTTTTCGGCAAGCTTTTCTATCGATTTTCGGCCGGTGCCGGGCCGAAGACATCAGCCAGAACCATTCTGGTGATTACAAGTTTGGCCAAGGGGGCAACAAATCGCATTAACTCTCCTGATGTGTGCAAAGGCGAGCCGCAACGAAGCGAAGATCAGCAAAGGGAGGCAGAGTCAAAACGAAGAGGTACGCCGAGCCCCGCAACGGGATTCGTGCGTAAGAAAGCACCAGCGGCGGGACCGATCGGTCGACAGCGGCTGGAACCTCGCGCCTCTAATGATCTGCTGACCTGCACGATGGCAGCGCTGTGATACGGCACATACCGTTGCACTCAAACCTGGCCAGCCACACGCGGGCCGTCGGACCCGATCACACTTCCAGCAGGAAGTTGAATGCGGCGTTACGGCGGACCAACCAGGAACAAATTCAATGGCGCGGGCATATTAGCAAAAAAAAATCGTATCGTGTTGATTAGTCAAAATTCGGTGCTACAGAGTTTCAAGGCTGCAACCAGACAACCGTTCTTGAGTACATGAAAGGGGGTTTCGAAGAACGCAGTTTGAGGATGGCACCCCTTGACCAAAAATGGAGGTACCAGAGGAAAGAAGGTCGGAGATGGTGTTGAACACGCGCAAACTTTCAGAATACTTTGTGTAGCCTGGCATTCTGCATGCTCAAAAATTCTGCGTAACCATTCGCACTTATGTTTAATACATCTGTTTTAGCGGCAATCAGTATTGCGTTGCTGGCCAGGAAGCAAGAAAAGTTCTGCTCAGTCCAAAGGCGACTTTCGGGTAAGCGGCCCCGGCCAACGGCGGTTTGGGGAGGAATATCCTGAATGACTCTTGATGGCCGTCTGCCAGCCGCCATACTATATCCTCAGTCGGATTCATGACGTGTGCAATGCTCGCGCTGACAGCCCTCCCCGACATTCCGCTCCACATCATTAAACGAAGTAATCGCTCGAAGCACTCCCTTTTCCTCGTGCTCGTGGCGTTATCTTGCTTTGAGTTTGAGCTCTTCCATTTCTTCACCGGGCGCACGATTGTCGTTTCGTTTTAAGCAATGCTCGACCATTGCGCGCTTGCCAGCCAGAGTGTTTTGGCCGACCATACCTTCTTTGCTTACGCGTGTTGCCTATCGCTCCCATTTGCCATGTCGCCGCTGATTCGCCGTAGCCTGATTGCCCTTGTTGTTATTGCGCTCTCCGCCACTGGTTTCTGGTGGATCGGGCGGCCAAAGCCGATTGCCGTAGCAGTCAAAGAAATCGACCGCGGCAAGGTCGAGTCGAGCATTGCCAATACCCGCGCTGGGACCGTCGAGGCCTGCCAGCGCACCAAGTTGTCGACCATCATGGGCGGCCGCATTGAGGTGCTGGCAGTGAAAGAGGGGGACCGCGTAAAGAAAGGCCAGTTGCTGATGAAGCTGTGGAACGACGATCAGCAGGCGCAAAGTACGCTGGCCATGACGCAGGTGGCTACCGCACAGCAACGCGTAAATGAGGCCTGTTTGCAGGCTGCTAACGCCGAACGCGAAGCGGCGCGCCAGACCGCACTGCGTGAAAAGGGCTTTATTTCCACTTCGCGTGAAGAATCGGCGCGTACTGAGGCTCAGGCCCGGCGCGCTGGCTGCGAGGCGAGCCGGGCCGATGTCGCACAGTTTCAGGCCAGGGTTGCCGCGACCCGTGTCGAGCAGGGACGAACGAGCCTCTACGCGCCGTTTGACGGCACGATCGCCAAGATCGTCGGCGAGATCGGCGAGTATTCAACGCCCTCCCCGCCCGGCGTGCAAACGCCACCGGCCATCGACCTGATCGACGACTCCTGCCTTTACGTCAAGGCGCCGATGGATGAAATCGACGCGCCAAAAATCAAGATTGGTCAAACGGTGCGCATCAGCCTTGATGCGCTGCCCAAACAATCCTTCCCCGGCACGGTCAAACGCGTTGCGCCCTACGTTTCGGCGGTTGAGAAGCAGGCGCGCACGGTGGATATTGAGGCCAATTTCGACAAGCCCGAAGATGCCGGAAAGCTGCTCGTCGGCTACAGCGCCGACATCGAAGTCATCCTCACCGTGCGCGACGACGTCGTTCGCGTCCCCACCTCGGCGCTGCTCGAAGGCGGCCGCGTGCTGGTGGCCGGAGCGGATGGCAAGCTTGAAGAGCGCAAGATCAAGACTGGGCTGGCCAACTGGGAATTCACCGAGGTCACTGAAGGACTGAACGCCGGCGACCGCGTCGTCACCTCGCTTGAACGTGTCGGCGTCAAGGCGGGCGCGGCTTACACGACAGAGTCGGAGAAGTCGGGAAAATGAGTGCGCTCGCTGAGCAGCATTGCCTGAATGACTCAAACACAAACCGCTTTCAACGCAGAGGTCGCAGAGACGCAGAGAACGCGGAGGAGAACAAGAACTGGCATCGTATCGCTTCTCTCTGCGCGCTCTGCGTCTCTGCGCTCTCTGCGTTGAAAGCGGTTAACGAACTGAGCGTCTCATGCCCGCGCTAATTGAGCTATCCGGCATCGAGCGGATTTTCTATCTAGGTGACAGCGAAGTCCAAGCGCTGCGCCACCTTGAACTGAACATCACCTCGGGCGAGTACGTGGCCATCATGGGACCATCCGGCTCGGGGAAATCGACGCTACTCAACCTGCTCGGCTTGCTCGACCACCCGAACACCGGCACCTACCATTTGGAAGGCCGCGACGTTACGACGCTGTCGCTCGACGAGCAGGCGCGGGTGCGCAGCGAACGCATCGGCTTTGTCTTCCAGAGTTTTCATCTGGTGCCGCGCCTGACTGCCGCCGAGAACATCGCGCTGCCGATGACGCTGGCCGGCATCGCTCCGGCGGAACGCGCCAAGCGGGTCAAGCAGGCGCTCAAGGATTACGGCCTCACCGACCGCGCAACACACCGCCCGAATGAGCTTTCCGGCGGTCAGCGCCAGCGCGTGGCCATCGCCCGCGCCACGATCATGCAACCGGCCATGATCCTTGCCGACGAGCCAACCGGCAACCTCGACCGCGCCACCGGCGAAGAAGTCATGCGCCTGCTTGAAGAACTCAATAGCCGTGGCGTCACGCTAATCGTCGTCACCCACGACACCGCCCTCGGCGCCCGCGCGCG
>RRZU011213504.1_pt1 | contig 12360 bp, 14 predicted proteins | sample 2165561 | NCBI WGS metagenome assembly RRZU01 (sample SAMN10456909, study PRJNA506462) | wastewater metagenome | isolation source: wastewater sludge | place: USA: Moscow, Idaho | reverse complement strand
GCGTGGTGCGTGGTGCGTGGTGCGTGGTGCGTGGTGCGTGGTGCGTGGTGCGTGGTGCGTGGTGCGTGGTGCGTGGTGCGTGGTGCGTGGTGCGTGGTGCGTGGTGCGTGGTGTCGGGTGGAGCTCCGGATTGTGGGGTGTGTCCCCGCTAGTCGGTGAAGAGTCGCTCGACGTCGAGCACGCCCCCCGCTGCGTCGAAATCGTCGGCGACTGCGGCGGCGAGGTCGTCGTCGACCAGGAAGTCCAGGGCTGTAGCGGCCAGGCCGTAGGCACCGTCCGCGATCCCGGAGAGGGCGAACTCGGAGGCGGCCGCCGCGGCGAATGCGTGGGTGTGGAGCGCGGTCCCCTCGGGAGCGATCTTCAGCAGCGGGTGGATCCCCGGGACGCGCACGCTGACGTTCCCGAAGTCGGTGGATGCCGCGAGGGTCTCGGACACCACCCCCAGTGGGAGGGCATGACGCCCGCGTTCGGCCTGTGCGAGCGCCCAGCGTCGGGTCAGCGGGTCGTTGGTGCGGACCGGCAAGGAGGCCGGATGCTGATCCCAGACCACCTCCACGCCGACGCCCGCCATGAGCGCGGCGCCGTGCGCGAGGTCGTCCACGCGACGGCTCAACTCCACCAGCGTCTCCGGGAACTTCGACCGGACGTAAGCCTGGACGACGGCGCGCTCGGGGATGATGGACGCCCGCGTCCCGCCATCGCTGATCACGGCATGCACCCGGTCGACGGGGATCATCTGCTGCCGCAGCAGTCCCAGCCCCGTGTAGAACAACGTGGCGGCGTCCAGTGCGTTGCGTCCCATGAAGGGCTCCGACGACGCGTGCGCGGCGCGCCCGGTGAACGTGATGGTGAGCGTCCGGCGTCCCAGCCACACCTGGTCGGCGACGTCGTAGCCGTAGGGGTGCAGCATCAGTGCGGCATCCACCCCGTCGAAGGCGCCCTCGCGGGCCATGTACTCCTTGCCGCTGTGGCCCTCCTCGCCGGGGGTTCCCAGCAGCAGGACGCGTCCGTGGAAGGCGTCCGGCCGCTGCTGGGAAAGGCGATGCAGAGCCAGGAAGCCGCCGACGCCGGTCGCCGCGATGATGTTGTGGCCGCAGGCGTGCCCCAAGTCGGGCAGAGCATCGTATTCGGCGAGGAAGGCGACGGTGCGTCCGCCGGTGCCTGCGGTGAACTCGGCGGTGACCGCCGTCGCGCGTCCGAACGCGCTGACCTGTGCGTCGAGGCCCGAGGCGGTGATCAGGTCGGCGATGTGTCCGGCGGCGCGGTTCTCGGCGAAGGCCGTCTCGGGGTCGCGGTGGAGCGCCAGTGCCAGCTCCCGCAAGGCGGGGGAGAGGGCGTCGACGTCGACCGCGAGCGCGGAACGCAGGTCGGCGGCGGCCCCCGAGAACGGCGACGCGAGGGGCTCCGCGGTGGCTGCCAGCGAGGCCGTCTGGGAGGCCAACTCCTCGGAGAAGATGGACGACGGCTCGGTCGGAGACGACGGTGGCAGCATGCCCCGATTCTAGCAATCCACCTTGTCACACCGCCGTAACGCCGCCACCCCGCAACGCCGTAACCCCGCAACGCCGTAACCCCGAGGCCGCCCCACCGTCGCCGAGGACTGAGCTTGAGCCCGCCGAGGACTGGGCTTGAGCCCGCCGAGGACTGGGCTTGAGCCCGCCGAGGACTGGGGCTAGCCCGCCGAGGACTGAGTCTGAGCCCGGCGACGACCTCGATCGGTACGCGTGACGTGGCGGATGGAAGCCGGTGGACGGTCGGAGCCACCTAGCTAGCGTCGGTCCGGTCTCCCCGCGGTGGACCGTGGCACCGCAGGGACGCCTCGTGCCTCGTCGGTCAGATGTGCCCGTGTCGGCGAGATACCCCTGTCGCGCCTGGGTTGGGGTGGAATCGCTGCGTCCGGTAGTGTGGTGCGGTGGACGCTCAGCGTCCGTGCATGAAGACCCTCCTGCCCCGGGAGATACCCGTGGCCGCTAGTCCAGAGGAGGTGGGGAATACACATGCGCCAGTACGAGATCATGGTGATCGTCTCCCCCGACGTCGATGACCGCCAGGTCGCCGGCATCGTGGAGAAGCCGCTCGAAGGCCTCAAGGCCGCCGGTGGCACCGTCGAGAACATTGACATCTGGGGCCGTCGTCGGCTCGCCTACGACATCCAGAAGCAGTCCGAGGGCATCTATGCGGTGCTCGATGTGACCGCTGAGCCTGACGTGGTCAAGGAACTCGATCGCCAGTACACGCTCAACGAGCAGATCATGCGGACGAAGGTCATCCGCCCCGACCTGCACAAGTGAGGTTCTTCTTCCCCAGATGTTTGCGCGGCCCTCGTTTTCGTCGGTCCGGGCTGACAGGCTGAGGAGGAGTAGGGCGCTTCGGCGTCGCAACCTCAACAACAACGTCCGACGAATCGGAGATCTGAACCAATGGCTGGTGAAACCATCATCACGCTCGTGGGCAACCTGACGGCTGACCCCGAGCTTCGCTTCACCCCGTCCGGGGCCCCGGTGGCCAACTTCACCGTCGCCTCCACTCCTCGCACGTTCGACCGTGCGACGAGCGAGTGGAAGGACGGGGACGCCATGTTCATCAACTGCTCGGTGTGGCGGCAGGCCGCGGAGAACGCAGCCGAGACCCTCACCAAGGGCATGCGGGTCATCGTCCAGGGTCGGCTGAAGAGCCGCTCCTACGAGACGCGCGAGGGTGAGCGTCGCACCGTGTTCGAGATCGAGGTCGACGAAGTCGGTCCTTCCCTGCGCTACGCGACCGCGAAGGTCAACCGCACCAGCGGTGGCGGCGGCGGTGGCTACAGCCAGCAGGGTGGCTCGGGTGGGGGCGACAACAACTGGTCGTCCAACTCGGGTCAGGGTGGTGGCGGCGGCAATCGCCAGCCCGTCAATGATCCGTGGGCTTCGGCCCAGAGCGACGAACCGCCGTTCTGATCCACCCGTTCCAACCACGTCATTCCGGCATTTGCCGGGCTCCAGAAAGAGAGCACCACAATGGCTCCACAGCGTAAGCCTGTGAACAAGAAGAAGATTGCCCCGGTCAAGTCGATCAAGATCGGCACCGTGGATTACAAGGACACCGCGACCCTGCGGAAGTTCATCTCCGAGCGTGGGAAGATCCGCGCCCGTCGGGTGACGGGTCTGTCCGTGCAGGAGCAGCGCAAGGTCGCGATCGCGATCAAGAACGCGCGCGAGCTCGCCCTGCTGCCGTACACGTCGAACGCGCGCTGAGAAAGGAAGCTGACATGAAGCTCATCCTCACCGCCGCTGTCGACCACCTCGGCATCGCTGGCGACATCGTCGAGGTCAAGGACGGCTACGGCCGCAACTACCTCCTGCCCCAGGGGTTCGCGATCCGTTGGACGCGTGGCGCCGAGAAGCAGATCGAGGGCATCAACCGTGCCCGCGAGGCCCGCACCGTCCGCGATCACGCGCACGCTGGCGAGCTCCGCACCCAGCTCGAGTCCCTGGACGTCCAGGTTCCCGCGCGGGTTTCCGCTGAGGGCAAGCTGTTCGGCGCCATCACGGCCGCCGACATCGCGTCCGCGATCAAGAAGGCCAACGGTCCTTCGGTCGACAAGCGCAACGTCGTCATCAGCAAGCCGATCAAGTCGATCGGCGAGCACAAGATCGGCGTGAAGCTGACCGAGGCCGTCACCGCGCACGTCCCGGTGAAGGTCGTCGCTGCCTGACGCACGTCGTTTCGCTGAGCGCCGGTCGCCCCATTGCGGGGTGGCCGGCGTTCGTGCGTCCCGGGGCGTCCCACACGGACGGCCGACCCCCGGGCGAGCGGCCCTCTCCTGCCCCACGTGCAGCCATCGCTCCGCAGGGGGCTGCGTCTTGTTCCTCAGGGAAGCCCTCGGCGGGCTCAGGCTCAGTCTTCGGCGGGGTGGGGCTCAGTCCTCGGCGGGCCTGCCGGGCGGCTCGAACGAGGATCCCAAGCGTGAGGAGGACGCCCAACCACGTCCACAGGGGACCCTCGGCGAGGAACACCAGCGCCATGGCGGCGAGGATCGGGACCAGGTACAGGATCGACCACCGCATGTAGCCGCCGAAGCTCGGCATCGGGACTCCGGCGGCGTCGGCGACGGCCTTGGTCATGAAGTTGGGGCCGTTGCCGATATAGGTGATGGCACCGCACAGCACCGAACCCAAGGAGATCGCGATCAGGTAGGTCTCCGGGACGCCGGGCGCGGCTCCGATGCGCGGGTCGCCGGGGAGTTGCGCGGCCATCTCGTAGAAGGTCGCGTAGGTGGGCGCGTTGTCGAGGAAGGCCGACAGCCCGCCGGAGAACACGAAGAACGTGACCGTCGTGAGGGGGAGGTGCGGGGCGATCTGCCCCAGGTAGTTCAGCGCGGGGATCATCGCGAGGAAGATCCCGATGAACAGGGCCGCCACCTCGACGATCGGCGTCCAGGTGAATTGGTTGAGTCGGAACCGTACGTCACGGCTGCCCAGCGCATAGGACGCCGCAGCGGCCGCGCCGAACACGAGTTCTCGCCATGGGACGAGGGCCGTCCAGGTTGCGTGACCGGTCTCCAGCGCGTGCAGATCGAGCGACGGGACGAAGGCGACGGCGACGATGATCGCGGCGAAGAACACGAAGTTCACGGCGCCCCGGACGCGCACCGGGGCCGCGCTGGTGGGGGCGGCGTCCGCGGAGACTGGGTCGCTGGCGTACGCCCGCGTGTCGAGCGCGTAGTAGGTGGCCAGGAGTAGCGCGTTGACGAAGAGCCACTGCGGCCACAGGCGAAGCGTCCATTCGAAGGGGACGCCGCGCAGGAATCCCAGGAACAGGGGAGGGTCGCCGAGCGGGGTGAGGAGCCCGCCGCAGTTGGCGACGATGAAGATGGTGAACACGACGGTGTGGACGCGGCGCGCGCGGTCCCGGTTGGTGTTCAGCAGCGGGCGGATGAGCAGCATGGCCGCGCCGGTCGTTCCCACGACGGACGCGATAGCACCGCCGATGGCCAGGAAGAGGGTGTTGTTGCGGGGGGTGGGGCGGATGTCGCCGTCGAGGAAGATGCCGCCGGAGACCACGAAGAGAGCCAGCAGCAGCATGATGAACTGGACGTACTCGACGAGCGCGTGGCTGACCTCGGAGCCGTAGCCGGTCAGGACGAACCATGCCGCGACCGGAAGGCCGCAGGCGAGGGCGACGAGCAGTTTGACGCCGTTGCGTTCCCAGGCGTGGGTGGTGGCGGGGATCAGTGGCAGCAGGGCGATGCACAGCAGCAGGACGACGAACGGGATGACGCTCCACCATTCCACCTGCATGTGCGCCCCTCACCCCGTGGTCGTCTGCCCCCACCATCCTCACAGGTGTGGATGCGCACGAGGGGCAGTGTGCCGCCGTGAACGATGCGCGACTCCATCTTTCCAGGTGTGGACGGTGGTGTGCAGGGAGGGGTCTTCAACGTCGGGATAGGTGTCCGGGGATCGACGCGTCGGGCCGATGCGGCTTAGGCCTCGACGCCCGGGGTGGGCTTGTGCGCGTGGAACGTGAACGCGCCCATCGCGCCTCCGGTCAGGAAGCTGGTGGGGGAGGGCCCCGCGGCGGCATCGGGGGATTCCGGTGCCGCGGGGGACGCCGTGGGGGTGTGTCCTGGCTGATTCGGCAGGACCGGTTCGCCCAGGGCGGCGAAGATGGCCTGGTCGATCTGGTCGCGTGCCTGCACGCGGTGCTTGCGCGTTTCTGGCATGTCTGAAGTCTAGAGCGCTCGGCTGTGCCCGCCCTGTGCGTGAGCCGTGGAGTCCAGGCCGGACGATCGGACCGGACAGCTGCGTGGGGAGCCGTGTAGGCTGTCGTGCAGGTTGAGGTTGGTAGTTCTTACTGCGGTTCCCGTCGGTAGAGTTTCGAGCGTCACCCCAACGCCCCCGGGACCCCGAGGGTTGAGTAACAGCATTAAAGAAGGCAGGAAACATGGCCACCGGAACCGTCAAGTGGTTCAACGCCGACAAGGGCTACGGCTTCATCTCCCCCGACGACGGCTCGTCGGATGTGTTCGCGCACTACTCCGCGATCAACTCCCGCGGGTTCCGCTCGCTGAACGAGGGCGACAAGGTTGAGTTCGAGACCGAGCAGGGCCCCAAGGGCCTGCAGGCGACGAACATCTCCCCGCTCGCCTGAGTTCAGTTCGAACCGTAGAAACGCCGCGGCCCCTCGGGGTCGCGGCGTTTCGCATCCCCCGGGGAGGGTTCTCGGCGTCGGCAGGGCAGCCCCACGGGCGTGTGGCGCTCGGCCCCTGTGGTTCGTGTGGCCGGGCGTCCCGTGGCGATGGCTGCGACGGACCTTCCCCAGTGCCGCCAGATTGGACCGTTCCCTCCCCCGGACGGTCACGAGCCGCGGCACCCACCGGGAAGGGGATGCCGCGGCTCGTGCGGTGACCGTGGTTCTATTGGGAGGCGCCGACCAGCGCGTCGTCCTCCCAGGCGTCGTCCTCGGCTGAGGAGGCGTCGTAGTTGGTGTCCTTGGTCTCCCGCGACAGCACGAGCGAGATGAGCGTCAGAACGCTGGCGCCGGCCAGGTACAGGCCGACGAGGAGGGTGCTACCGCCGGCCTGCGCCCACAGGGCCACCGCGATGATCGGGGCGAGGGCCGCACCCAGGATGCTGGACACGTTGTAGGCGATGGCCGACCCGGTGTAGCGCACGTTGGTGGGGAACAGTTCGGGCAGGATCGCCCCCATCGGTCCGAAGGTGACGCCCATCAGCGTGAACCCGAGGATCAGGAACGCCTGGGTGAGAGCGCCGGTGAACATCGGGTCGGGACGCAGGCTCAGGAACAGCGGGAAGCTCAGGCCGAACACGATGATGGCCACGGTGACCCAGATGAGCAGGCGACGACGTCCGATGCTGTCGGCGACGGGGCCAGACAGCAGCGTGAAGATGCCGAAGAACACCACGCCGATGATCTGCATGAGCACGAAGTTGATGTAGCTGATCCCCAGGCCGCCGGGCTGGGCCGTCTGGGCCGCCGTCCCGTAGGTCAGCGTGAAGCTCGTCATCAGGTAGAACAAGACGTAGGTCGCCAGCATGATGAACGTGCCGAGGATCACCTCGCGCCAGTGCAGCCGGAACGTGTCGCCCAGCGGCAGCTTGCGGATCGCGCCACGCTTCTCGGCGACGTTGAACGCCTGGGATTCGACCAGCTTCAGCCGGACCCACAGGCCGACGATCACCATGACGGCGGAGAACAGGAACGGGATCCGCCAGCCCCACGTCAGAAACGCCTCGGACTTGAGCAGGGTGTCGTCGGGGTGCGGCAGTGCGTAGTTGATGATCAGGAACAGCCCATTGGCGATGATGAAGCCGAGCGGGGCGCCCAACTGCGGGAAGGTGCCGTACCAGGCGCGCTTGCCCTTCGGGGCGTTCTCTGTGGCGACCAGCGCCGCGCCGGACCATTCCCCGCCCAGTGCGAAGCCCTGCGCGAGGCGGAGCACCAGGAGCAGGATCGGGGCGATGACGCCCGCGGTGTGGAAGGTCGGAAGCAGGCCGATCAGGAAAGTGGCCACGCCCATGGTGATCAGGCTGATCACCAGTGTCGTCTTGCGGCCGCGGCGGTCGCCCAGGTGGCCGAAGACGATGGCCCCGATCGGACGGGCGATCATCGCCGCCCCGAACACCGCGAACGACGCGATGAGCGCCGTGGTCGCGTTGCCGCTGGGGAAGAAGAGCTGGGGGAAGACGAGGACGGCCGCCGTGGCGTACACGTAGAAGTCGTAGAACTCGATCGTCGTGCCGACGAGGCTGGCGGTGATGACGCGGGCCGGCGAGTTCAGCGGGGCGGGCGGGGAGGCTGTGTTGGCTGTCATGAAGTTCTGATATCTCCTTTGCGGCCCCCCATTGTTCTCCTGTGAGACGAGCCGTCTCGAACAGTGGTCACAGCGTGGGATGGTCAGAACGGAGCGGCGTCCTCGTCCTGGTCGGCTTCCTGCTCCTCCGGGGGGATCGGTGAGCCGGGCAGGCGTGCGATCAGTTCCGCGCCGCCCTCAGGGGCGTGACCGGCTTTGACCCACCCGCCATGCGCCTGAATCGTCTGCGCGACGATCGAGAGGCCCAGGCCCGACCCCGTCGTCGCGCGGGCGTGCTCCGAACGGTAGAACCGCTCGAACACGTGGGGGAGGTCCTCGTCGGCGATGCCCGGGCCCTCGTCGGCGACGCGCAGCCGGTCGCCGATCAACTCCACCGTGATGGTTCCGCCGGCGGGGGAGAACTTCACCGCGTTGTCGAGCAGGTTCGTCACCGCCCGCTCCAGGGCGTCAGGCTCCCCGACGAGATACAGCGGATCCAGGCGGACCCGCCAACTCAGGCCGGGGCCGCGACGCTTCACCCGGTCGAGCGCGTGGTGAATGATCTCGCGCAGATCGACCGCCTCAGGGGCAGGCTGCACCGTCTCCTCGCGGGAGAGTTGCACCAGATCCCCGACGAGCTGGGTGAACTCGCCCAGCTGGGCGGCGACATCGCGCAGGATCTCGCTGCGAGCACCGTCAGGCAACATGCCCTGCCGCTCGTCGGCGACCAGCAGTTCGACGTTCGTACGCATCGACGTGAGCGGGGTGCGCAGTTCGTGTCCGGCGTCCGCGATCAGGCGGCGCTGCCGTTCACGTGAACTCTCCAGCGCCTTGAGCATCCGGTTGAACGTCTGGCCGAGGTCGGCGATCTCGTCGTCGCCACGGATCTCGACGGGGGTCAGCTTGTTCGTCGCCGCGATCGACAAGACGGCGTCGGACAGCTGCCGGATCGGCTGTAACCCCGACTTGGCGATCACGTAACCGATAGCGGCCGCGATCGCCGCGCCGACACCGCCGAACACGAGCAGCGACAGCCCGGTCGTCTGCAGGATCGCCAGCGTGGGCGCCAAGGGACGCCCCACCACCAGCGCGTAATGCTGCTGCTGGTCCACGAGCGGGACCGCCACGATGCGCGTGAGGCCCCCTGCCGAGTTGACGCCGGTACGCGACGACCACCCCTGCGAGGTCCGGGCGACCGTCAACTCGTCAGGGCCGAGTTCCAAGGTCACCTGGCGTCCCGGCATGGCGATGGTGTGATTGTCCGAGCGCACCAGCATCACGATGACGTTGGCGGCCCGCCAGGTGGAGGTGTCGATGCCACCCATGTTCTCCAGGTCCTCGGCCAAGGCGCCTGACGTGATGTTGGCGACGTCGACGAGCTCGGCGTCCAGCTGGTTGTAAACGGTGACGAGCGTCAGCGCGTAGGCGGCCACCCCCGTCACCGCGACCGCAGTCGCGATGGCGATGGCGATGGCGATGGCTAGCCGCTGCTGCAACGAGCGGTTGGCCGAGGAGAAGAAGGCCCGGATCCGCTTCACGAGCCCAGGCTCACGGCGCCGACTCACGCAACACGTAGCCGATCCCACGCACCGTGTGGATCAGCCGGGAACCCCCGTCGACCTCGGTCTTGCGCCGCAGGTAGCCGATGTAGACCTCCAGGGAGTTCGCCGTGGTCGGGAACTCGAAGCCCCACACCTCGTTCAGCAGCCAGGAACGCTCCAGCACACGGCGCGGATTCTCCATGAACGTCTGCAACAGGGCGAACTCGGTGCGTGTGAGCGCGATCCGCTTGCCGTCCCGGGTGACCTCCCGGGTGCCCAGGTCCAAGCGCAGATCCTCGAACGACAGCACCTCACCGGCGGTGGCCGGGGCGTCGTCGGACTCAGGGCGGCTGCGGCGGGTCAGGGCCCGCAGCCGGGCCATCAACTCGTCCAGGGCGAACGGCTTGGCCATGTAGTCGTCGGCGCCCGCGTCCAGGCCGTCGACACGGTCCCCGACGGCATCGCGCGCCGTCAACACGAGAATCGGAACGTCGTTGCCCTGCTGGCGCAGCATGCGGGTCGTCTCCAGGCCATCCAGCCGCGGCATCATGACATCCATCACCACCGCGTCGACGCGGTGGGAGGACAGGTGGGCGAGCGCCTCGATCCCGTCGCTGACTGCAGACACCTCGTAACCGCTGTACTGCAGCGAGCGTTTCAGCGAGTCTCGGACGGCCTGGTCGTCGTCCACCACGAGGATCTGCATGCGGTCATCCTAACGGCGCAGGCTCGTAGCCCGAGCGAGGATCCCCGGCATCGCCGCCTCCAGAGCGGCCAAGGTGTCCTCGAAACCGTCGGCCTCCCCATACCAGGGATCCGGGACGCCGGACCCGGGCTCGGCATCCGGGTCGAAGTCGGTGAGCAGCGCGAGATGGTCCGCTCCCGGGGCAAGCTTGCGCATGCGGTCGACGTGGAGGGGCTCGAGGCCGATGACCAGATCGGCGTCCGTGATCTCGGCCGCGGTGATCCGGTGGGCGCGGTGCCCGGAGGCGTCGTAGCCGTGCCGGGTGAGCACGGCGCGGGCGCGCGGGTCGATCGGGTTGCCCGTCTCCTCCGAGGACACCCCCGCCGACGTGAAGACGATGCCGTCATGATGCTTCGCGGACGCCTGGGCGCGAGCGATGCGCTCGGCCATCGGGGAGCGGCAGATGTTCCCCCAGCAGACGAACACCACGGAGACGGGCGCGTTGGCGTCCGTCACGAATGGACCTCGCCGCGACGGCCGACGAACGAGTTGAGAACGAAACTGACGATGGAGACCATCAGTGCGCCCCAGAAGGCCGACCAGAAACCGTCCACGCCCCACGGGACGCCGAACTGGGCGCACACCCACGAGGTGAGCATCAGCAGGGCGGCGTTGATGATGAGGAGGAAGAATCCGAGCGTCAACAGGAGCAGCGGTGACGTGACGAAGACGAAGAGCGGCTTGACCAGGGCGTTGACCAGGCCGAAGATCGCGGCGACCAGCAAGATGGTGAGGGCGGCGTTCGCGGGGCTGCCCGTGACGTCGAGCCAGATGCCCGGCAGGAGCCAGGTGGCGACGCCGAGGGACAGGGCGCTGACCAAGAATCGAAGGATCACCCCACTAGTTTTCCACGTACGGCACAATGATCACTTCCGGGATCTACCCTGCTGCGCCCTGAGACACGCCGCGGGTCCCCGGTGATGAGAAAGGCAGACGCGCGTGGGCGAGTTGACCGGTCGGGATTTCCTGAAGGAGGTCGACTTCACTCCCGACGAGTGGGGTCACCTCGTGGAGCTCACCGGAGCGCTGAAGTCGGCCCGCCGCGAAGGGCGCGAGGAGCAGCGGTTGCGCGGCATGAACTTCGCGCTCATCTTCGAGAAGAGCTCCACCCGGACGCGGGCGGCCTTCGAGGTCGGCGCCCGTCAGCAAGGGGCGCACACCACCTACCTGGATCCGTCGGGGGCCCACATCGGATCGAAGGAGTCCGCCGCCGACACGGCGCTCGTCCTGGAGCGCATGTACGACGGCATCGAGTTCCGCGGCAACTCCCAAGACACGGTGGAGGCGCTCGCCGAGCACGCCTCGATTCCGGTGTGGAACGGGCTGACCGATGAGTGGCATCCCACGCAGGCGCTGTGCGATGCGTTCACGATGGTCGAATCCGCGGGACGCCCGGCACGGGATCTGTCCTTCGCCTACCTGGGGGATGCCCGCTACAACACGGGTAACTCGATGCTGACGATGGGCGCGATGATGGGCATGGACGTCCGGATGGTCGCCCCGCCCGAGTTCGCCCCCTCTCCGGCCCGCGTCGAGTTGGCCCGTGAGATCGCGGCCAGCACCGGGGCGCGGATCACGATCACCGACGACATCGAGGCCGGCGTGGCGGGTGTCGACTTCGTGCACACCGACGTGTGGGTGTCGATGGGGGAGCCGCACGGCGTCTGGGCCGAGCGATGCCGGATCCTGGCGCCCTACCGGGTCACGGCGCAGGTGATGGGGCTGGCAGCGTCCGAGGCCAAGTTCATGCACTGCCTGCCGGCCTTCCACGATCTCGAGACGTCCACGGCGCGCCTGGTGCACGATCTGACGGGCATGCGCGAGCTGGAGGTCAGCGACGAGGTGTTCACCTCCGAGGCGTCCATCGTCTTCGACCAGGCCGAGAACCGACTCCACTCCATCAAGGCCGTCATGGTGGCCACCGCCTCCTGAGGCGTTCGCGCGCCCGTCCCGGCCCATCACCGCCCGTCTATCCGGCACCCGCCGCCCATCCATCCGGCGCCCGCTGGCCCGCCGAGGACTGAGCATCCGTGCGCCGAAGACTGAGCTCGAGTCCGCCGAGGACTGGGGCTAAGCCCGCCGAGGACTGAGCTTGAGCGCCGCGAGGACTCAGGACAGACACCAGGCGGGCAGGTGGGCTCAGAGCCTGCGCTACTGCGGCGGCAGCGCGCCGATACCCACCAGCCACGCGCGGCTGTCGGCGTCGCTGACCCACAGGTGTGCTTTCCAGCCCGCTCGCAGCGCCGCCGCAACGTTCAGGGCGTTGTCGTCAATGAAGG
>RRZU011559016.1_pt1 | contig 12362 bp, 6 predicted proteins | sample 2165561 | NCBI WGS metagenome assembly RRZU01 (sample SAMN10456909, study PRJNA506462) | wastewater metagenome | isolation source: wastewater sludge | place: USA: Moscow, Idaho | reverse complement strand
GATTAAATTCCCCGTTAGGGGATAAATATATCAATTCCCTACGGGAAATTAATCTAAATAGGATGTGTTTTCTATTGACATTTAAGCCTGCCTGCCGCAGGTAGGTCCTAACGGACTAATATTTATATCGAACTCACGTTATCTTAGTATTCTGTATTCCTTAGAAAACATTAGTGATTCTCTGTGTACTTAGTGGTCGTTTTTTCTTTTACTCTTAATTTAGGAGCATTTTATCCGATATAAATCATCAAAATATGAAACTTGAACACATTGCTATCTGGACTGACAACATAGAACTGCTCAGAAACTACTATGTAAGCTTTTTCGATGGACAGTCGAACGAAATGTATATAAACCCCAAAACTCAGTTTCAGAGCTATTTTATTTCGTTCGAATCGGGCGCACGACTGGAAATTATGTCGATGCCCAATATCCCCGACAATACAAACGATACTATAAATGCGCAACACAAAGGAATTATTCATATTGCATTTAGTGTAGACACCAAACAAGAGGTGGATGCAAAGGCTGCATTGCTTCAGGCAAATGGACTTGAGATATTGAACGGACCAAGAGTAACTGGCGATGGTTATTATGAGTTTGTGACCCTTGACCCCGACAAAAACCGACTCGAGGTAATTACGCGTAATGAATAGTATTTATTTATGAATACCACATTTATTTCATTCTATCACTTATCTTAAACCGTACTGATAAAATCATCTGTACGGTTTTTCATTTCATAAAACTCTTATATGTGAAACTATCGAAATTTAGTCAAAAGTAAATGATTGATTTACATTGACAAGTTAAAAAAAATGTGTATTTTTGAGCTGCAAAAAACCATCAAACTAATATACTCAAAAAAACATGAAAACAAGATTTCTTACTTTAGCATTCCTTCTCAGTGTGTTTGGGCAAATAGCCTCATCGCAAACAAGTTTCTCCAACAACACGGCCTCACAAGAACGGGTTATCAGTGTCAATTACAACAAAGTAAAAGGGCCACTCAACACGATGTTTAAAGAATGTATTGGTGCCGGTCGTGCCAACGAAGGCTTGCGTGCCGATTGGCAACAACAACTCACATACGTAAAGAAAGAGTGTGACTTCAAATACATCCGTATGCACGGACTACTCACCGACGATATGGCTGTGTACCGCGAAGATAAAAATGGAAAACCTGAATACAATTATCAATATATCGATGCTTTATTCGATTATCTGCAAAGCATCGGAATAAAACCATTTGTTGAATTAGGATTTATGCCTTCGGCACTGGCCAGTGGTTCGAAAACAATTTTCTGGTGGAGAGGAAACGTTACACCTCCCAAAGATTATGATAAATGGGGAGAATTGATTCGTAACCTTACCGTTCACTTTACCGAACGTTACGGAGTAGAAGAAGTAAAAACATGGTATTTTGAGGTGTGGAACGAACCGAACCTGGATGGTTTCTGGGCAGGAACACAAGAAGAGTACTTCAAATTATACAAATATTCGGTAAATGCTATTAAAGGAGTAAATAAAGCATATCGTGTTGGTGGTCCGGCTACCGCAGGAGCTGCATGGGTACCTGAAATGATTGCTTTCTGTAAGAAAAACGAACTCCCTTTGGATTTTGTAAGCACACATTCCTATGGTGTAAACCAGGGTTTTCTTGATGAATATGGCAATTCGGGTACCGTTCTTAGTAAAGACCCAATGGCTGTAAGCGGTGACGTTTTAAACTCACGTAAACAAATCAGTAACTCAGCAATGCCCAACCTGGAACTTCATTACACCGAATGGAGCGCTTCGTATACTCCTTCCGATCCTATTCACGACAGTTATCACGAGGCTGCTTATATTTTGCAAAAAATCAAACAAGTAGGCAATGCCGCTACTTCAATGTCGTATTGGGTATTCACCGATATCTTTGAAGAATCAGCTCCTCGCTTTACTCCTTTTCATGGCGGTTTCGGATTGTTGAATACACAAGGCATCAATAAACCGGCTTTTTACGCTTATAAATTTATGAATAAGCTGGGAAATACCGAACTTACAAATACCGATGCTGCTTCATGGGCTTGTAAAAATGCCAAAGGAAATGTTCAGATATTGATGTGGGACTTTACCAATACTCACCCGGGCGATTCGGTAAACAATCAAACCTATTATATCCGCGACTTACCTGCAAAATCAAAAGGCAAAGTAAAAGTAAATATGTCAGGCATTCCCGCAGGAAACTATATGCTTGAAGTATACAAAGTCGGTTACCGTGTAAACGATGCTTATGCTACGTATTTGGCAATGAACAGACCGAATCAGCTTAGCAAACAACAAGTGGAGCTGATAAAGAAACAAAATGACGGTTCTGCCATTGCCAAAACAAAAGTAACTGTAAAAGCAAATGGAGTATTCTCAAAAGAAATGGACATTCGCGAAAACGATGTATTCTTATTGAACCTGGTGAAACAATAATTGATCAAAAAACGAATCAACGCAGTACAACAGCGAACTCCAAAAATGGACAAAAATAAAATAATCATTCAAACAACGGAATACATCAAAACCAAACTCATGGGCGAAGGATCGGGTCATGATTGGTGGCATGTATACCGTGTTTGGAAAAATGCAATTCATATCGGCAAACAAGAATCGGTTGATCTTTTTGTAGTAGAGCTTGCTGCGCTGCTTCACGATGTAGCCGACTGGAAGTTTCATGATGGGAATGAGGAAATAGGACCACAAGTAGCAAAAGAATGGCTCGAAAGTCTAGACGTGACTGAAGAGGTGGTTGCTCATGTATGCCAAATCATCAAGGATATATCTTTCAAAGGAGCAGGTGTGGCTACAGAAATGAAAACTCCCGAAGGAATGGTAGTACAGGATGCCGACAGATTAGATGCACTTGGTGCAATAGGCATTGCCCGAACGTTTGCCTACGGAGGAAGTAAAAACAGAGAAATGTATAATCCCGACATAAACCCGGAAATGCATGCATCCTTTGAGCAGTACAAAAACAGCCGGGGTACCAGCATAAATCATTTCTATGAAAAACTGTTACTATTGAAAGAACTAATGAATACCGCAACGGCAAAACAAATTGCGGAGAAACGACACGCGGTAATGGAAGACTACTTGCAACAGTTTTATGATGAATGGGAAGGGATTAAATAAACTACCCACGCCAACACACTTGGCATTAACTAATCCCTATCTCAATGCAAAAATGAGATTCGCCATAAGTGTAAAGATTTACCCAAAGAGATGAAACTGAAAAACGCAAGCCAACAAAGTCGGCTTGCGTTTTTCTTTAATAAATTACATGTATTTTAATCCGTAAATCACTTTACGTCTTTTTTCAATTCGTCGGGGCTGCTCTTGGTAAACGTTTGAATAGCAGCAGCAGTTTTGTTGTACAAATCGCTAATGGTTTGCAATGAAACCGTGGTTTCAGGACGGAATTTATCCGATTGCATATAGTTGATAATGGATAATTTCAACTGCTCAGCTACCGGACGTTCCGCCAGACTATCAGTAAGATCAATTGAAGTCATAAGCAACCTCCCTTTACCCACATTTACTTCGAAAAGCATGCCCAATTTTCGGTTTATAAACCAGGTATCTATCGGCTGAACGATAGGTTGGAAACCTTTAGGGAAGTCGGTCAGCAACATGGTTTGAGCTTTGTTGGTCAATTCCCACCATTGCATATTGCCCCACGAATCTGTTACAAAATCTTTGAAAACAGGATGATAATTATTCACCAACAATCCGGTGGTATGTGGTGGTCGCATTTTGAACCACGAAGTATTCCAGAACGACGGTTGATAAAACTGAACAACATCTTTACCATATTTGATATTTCCAGCAGCCAGTAGCAATACTTTTCCACCTGTATTCAATGTGGATATTGCCTTATCGTCCAACGTTGTGCTAACATATAAACCATCCGTATTGGGGGTTTGTTTTTGCACCGGATATACCCAGAAATCCCAATCGTTTACAAACGGAGTATTTTCAAGGGCAATTTCAAGATTTAATTTTGCTGCCGTTGTAAATTCAGATAATTCGAGCTTTAAGTTTCCCATAACTTTTTCATTGCCTACAGGTATCTCGCCTTCGGTCAACACACCTTCTTTCAATGTCAACCCATCAGTATCGCGTATACGCCAAAGTGTCCGTACATTTTTCAAAGCTTCTTTTCCAAAATGCGCTATCTGTATTTTAGCTTCAAGCGTTTCGTTGTTTCTGAAAACAAATTTTTCTATCCTTGCCAACGGAACAGTGGAGTTACAAAAGCGACGGAAAGTTGGAGCATTCATGTATCCCTTTTCATCCCAGAATGCATCCAGCACACCCACCAAAGCAGTTCCCTGACCCGAATAATCATTCAAACAAAGCAACTGAAATCCGGCATAATTAGGAGTACGGAGTGTTTTTTCAATTTCATGCTTGTAGCACAATGATTGTAATTTACCGGACGCCATCAAAAATTCATGACTCAAATCGGACATGTCGCTATCGTACAAATCTTCTTTGAAAAGCTCAAAATTCTTTGCACGGGTTACTCCCGTATATTTTTTTATCTCATCAAAATTAGGGAAAACACACCATTGACCTGTTTCGTGCGATACGTAAGGTTCTTTTATCGTGTCAATTCGTGAAGCATAATCGCCCATTGTCTCAGGTCGAGCCGTACTCCAGGTCAAACCACGTGCACCTGCTTTTACGTGATATTGACTTTTAGGTTGCCATGCCCAACCTTGTCCTACTGATGCACCTGTATACAACCGACGTGCATCGGTAGCTTTCCAGTAATCTACAAATTTACCTACCCATGGAACCCATGCACCACGAGGTTCATTACCCGAAGCTAAAAACGCAAATGAAGCATAGTTACCATATTCTTTGGTTATTCGTTTAGTCTCATCCATCAGATACGTATCAATTGGTAACCCTCTGCCCAATTGAGTACTGTGATTTGGCCAGCTTGGACCTTCGGGCTGAAGGTAAAAGCCCAATTTATCTGCGGCTTTAAATGCTGCTTCCGGTGGGCAGTATGAATGGAAACGCATATGGTTCAAACCATAAGATTTACAGATACGGAATACACGTTCCCACGAGGCAACATCCATTGGTGGATAACCGGTTAGCGGAAATAATGCATTTTCAACCGTTCCGCGAAGCATCGTTTTATTACCATTCACGTAAAAGTATTTTCCCTGAATAGTTATTTCACGCATTCCAAACTCCACTTCTTTGCTATCTGTTTGTTTCCCTACAGTTAGTGTGGCATTGAGCTTATAAAGTGCCGGATTAAATTCATCCCATGTTTGCATATTATCACCCATCGGAAGTGATATTTCGTATGACGCTTCTTTTCCTGTCAGCTTTATCGGAAGTTCTACAGGAGCAACTGTTTGAGAAATACCGCTATTGAAACTTTTGGCTGATAAATTTATTTTTCCACTTACAGGTTTACCATTTACATTCAGTACATGAATTTTCACCAATGCTGTTTTCGTTTTCAGGTTTGGATACACCTGGATATCATCAAAACAAATGGGAGAACGCGCTTCCAATTGCAAATCACCCACCATTCCGTTCCAGTTCCCCTGCGTGTGGTCTGTAACACTGTGGGAGTTAGTCCCCACATCCATACTCTTCAGGCGATTATCGATGCGCACCGTAATGCGGTGTTTCCCCGACTTAATAGTTGCCGGCAAACCATAAACGTGTGGAACAGTCATTGAATTTTGAGTACCAATCTCTGTATTATCTATCCACACCTGAGTAATAAAATGCGGATGTTCCAATTTCAACGAAATAAAACGACCCTTCCACGATGCCGGAATAGATACTTCTTTCTGATACCATGCCAAACCATCATAACGGTTAAGTTGCGTTAGCCAGAATGGCATTTTCAAGTTTTCTGGTTGACGGTATTTTGCCATACGAGGATTAAAAAACCACGAGCTGTCGTAAATACTGCCGGTAAACTTTGTATTTAAAGTTATTTTATAGCCTTTCAGATTTTCTACCATCGAACCCGGAAGGTTTATAGAATCGCTCAGTTTTTTAGAAAACCATTTCGCAGAAATTCCCTGATCATGCTCATCAATTGCAAAACTCCACTTGCCTTTCAAATTGATAACTTTATCGGCACTTGCAAACAGGTGAATACTCAGACACATCAACACAAACAAACCCACTAATTTTCTCATAAAATAAAAACTGTTTTTCGACATAAACATACTTAACTAAAATCACACTACAATAAATAGAAAACCCATTTTCTATTTTAAATGGAGTACAAAAGAACAATAATTAATCTCAATTCTAAATGGACAAATGTACAGATTTATGAACTACAATTCAATTTAAGCCGGATAGTATCAAATCAGCCACAAGTTATAAACATATGACTAAATGAACAATAGAACGAGAATAGGGAGCTACAAGAACGATTCATCCAACATTGCAATGACTAATCAGCTTCAATTGAAACTATATTTATCAAAAAGTATGGTTTTTATATCAAATTTCATATAAATTCAGTATCCGATCAAACTTATCTTTGTAGCAAATAGATATGAATTGCTCGTAAAGGAATCAATTCTTAATTTCGAGGGTAAATATCAATACTTATAACGATAAAAAACACATAGAACTGTATATTACAATAAGCTGTTTACAAAAAACTGTATTTCAATCAAGTAGATTAAACTCATTACATATTCAGAAACAATTACTCTAAACTACTTCGTAGAAACAATTACTTTTCATATCTTCGTAGTAACTCTATTTCTTTACATCCAGTACCATCTTATACCCACTAAAATCACACAACCAATGCGTATAAAAGCAACTATTTGGATTGCCTTTTTTGCAACCATATTGCCTCTGGCTATATATGCCGAAAACCAACCGACCATTGAACATATAACCTCCAACAATGGACTTTCGCACAACACAATACGCTACATGCTACAGGACAAAACCGGGTTCTTGTGGTTTGGCACCTTGAATGGCTTAGACAGATACGACGGCCTGAAAATTAAAAATTTCAAACTCGATCCGTCAAATATGACAACTCTTTCGAGCGAGAAAATCAAGGAACTGCATCAGGATAGTTATGGCCATATTTGGGTGAGAACTTACCGGGACATGATGCATTGTTACGATCCTACCACTGAGAGCTTTGTGCAAATCTACGAAGATAAAGCCGATTTTCTTGTAAAACACAATCTCTATTACGAAGACAAACAAAAAAATATCTGGCTCGGAAGTGTGTCTACAGGCTGCGTCAAAATATCTTTTTCGGGAGAAAAAGCTACTGCGCAAACCTTCAAAGCCGGTTCAGGTCAAAATAGCATCTCATCAAATGCAGTGAATGATATTTTTCAGGACAGTCATTTCAACAATTGGGTTCTCACTTCCAAAGGTATTTGTCTGATAAAGAACAATCAGGTTATCAAACTCCGACAGGACAAAAACAACAACATTAGCTATATAAAGGCGTATGAATTGAACAAAAAGATATATTTTGTTTCTATTAATGGAGACATAATGGTTTATAATTTAGGTACAGAAAAATTCGAACGATTTGTAACGCTTAAATTTTCAAACAAGGTTGTGCAAACATCTACCTTCCAAATTGCAACTTTAGGTGCCACAAAAATTCTGGTCTCTATACAGCGAAAGGGCCTTTACATTTACAATACGCTCACCAATCAATACAGCACTTCCGAATCTATTTTGGGCGAACAAATTGGCTCCGATGTCTATTTAAAATCAGACAAATACGGCAATGTTTGGGCATTCAATTTCACCGGTAATATATGGTTGTTGGACAAAAACAACAAAAAAACGGTAAAACTAAACCTTATCCCACCCTCCATTTTGCATCTTATCGACGAGGAACGTTTTCAACTCGAGAGTGATAAGCATGGCAATGTGTGGATTACCACCTACGGTAATGGCTTGTTTTGTTATAACCTTGCCTCCGGAAACCTGACTCACTACAGTTCCAGCAAAGATATAAACGGACTCGCATCCAATTTTTTGCTATCCATCGTCCTCGACAAGAACGAGAATATTTGGATTGGCACCGAAAACATGGGTATCAACAAGCTATCTTTTGCCAACAGAAATGTGCAGATACGATACCCCGACCCCGAAAACAATCTAAGAGATGGCAATGTCATCAGATCCTTTTTAGAAGATAAAAACCAAAATATATGGGTAGCTACAAAAGCAGGCGTGCTTTATCAGTACGACCGGACATTGAACTCAAAAAAAACACTCTTTGAAAAAAAGTTTAATGTGTACAGCATGTTCCAGGATAATTCCGGATCTATTTGGTTGGGTACAAAAGGAAATGGAATTATTGAACTTAAAAATGGAAATCCGGCAAGCGCCAATTACTATTACAAAACCGACAATCCAACCAGCTTAAGCAATAACACCGTTTTTTCGCTGCTAAAAGATAAAAAAGGGCGACTATGGGTAGCTACTTTTGGCGGTGGTGTGTGTGTAAAAACCACGGCTGAAGGCAATGAAGGCTTCAAAACATTTTTCAAACAAGATGAGTGGGTGCGCTTTGCCCGTTACATTTTTCAGGATCGTGGAGGAGACATCTGGGTGGCCACTTCCAACGGTGTGCTTCGGTTCAATCCGGATGCATTGCTCCGCAACCCCAAAGCCTATAAATACTATACATCCAATCCCCAAAGTAAGGATGGGTTGAGTAACCCCGAAGTACGTTATATCTTTCAGGACTCGAAGGGAAATATATGGCTCGCTACAGCCGGAGGGGGCATCAATAAATTTATTGGTGAATCTTCTACCGGTAACGGCATCTTCAAAGTTTATAACAAACAACACAGCATGGCCAACGATAATATCATGGCCATTCAGGAAGACAAAACGGGATGTTTATGGATAAGCACTGAGAGTGGATTACACAAATTAAACCCTAAGAATAACTTATTCCAGTATTATAAATTCACTAATGACTTTTCGTCCAATATTTTCTCGGAGGCAGCCTGCTTGACTCTCAAAAGCGGCACGATGTTATGGGGAAGTTTGAATGGGTTCTATATTTTCAATCCAAAGGACATTCAACTAAATAAAAATGAAAAAAATACGGTTATTCTGACCGGATTCACCATATTCGATGAGGATGCTAAAATCAATGCAAAAAATGCACCACTCGAAAAATCAATTTCATTCTCCGACAAAATAGAACTAAAGGCCTCCGATAAGGTTTTCCATATTGAATTTGCAAATCTCAATTTCAGAGATCCGAATGCAAATCAATTTATGTACATACTTGAAAACTACGAAAAGCGATGGAACCTTTCCGGCTCTATCAATGTAGCAACGTACCGGAATGTACCACCCGGGAAATACCAGTTCATGGTGAAAAGTGTCAATAGCGAGGGAGTTTGGGACAAAAATGTCACTACACTTGAAATTGAAATACAACCACCATTCTGGCAATCGAATTTCGCCATATTTCTATATCTCATTCTTCTTGGAGCAATAGGTTACTTTAGTTACGGGCTAATCATGAAGTTCACCCGTTTAAATAATGCTGTAAAAGTTGAACGACAACTTACTGATTACAAACTGCGTTTTTTTACCAATATCAGTCATGAATTCCGCACTCCGCTTACTTTAATAAAAGGAAGTGTGGACACGCTGAACGAGCAAAAAGAAAAAATGAACGCTCCATCGCAGCATCTGATTGAAGACCTGGACAAAAACACGTCGCACTTAATGCGATTGATTGATCAGCTAATGGAGTTCCGTAAACTTCAGAACAATAAACAAAAACTAAATTTGCAGCCAACCGACGCTGTTGTGTTTCTCAGGGAGATATTCAACAGCTTCAGCAATGTGGCTTCTAAAACAAATATTGATTATCAGTTCAGACCATCACCGGCTTCCATTCCCATTTATCTTGACAAAAACAAGGTGGATAAAATTGTGTTCAATATGCTTTCGAATGCGTTTAAATTTACCCCCAGAGGTGGCAAAATTTCGCTCATAGCAGAAATTGACAACAACTCTCAAATGCTTCGAATAGCCGTTTACGATAATGGAATGGGTATTCCGAAGGAAAAACAGAGCCTCCTGTTTAGCCGGTTTATGCAAATCAATTTTTCGGCAAATGGAACCGGAGTGGGACTTTCGTTGGTAAATGAATTTACAAACCTACACAAGGGAAAGGTGGAGTTTAAAGAAAATGAAGGCGGAGGTTCGGTATTTATCGTGGAATTACCCCTCAACAAGGATGTGTACGAAAGCGATGATTTTGTCAACGAACAAATAACCGTTTTGAAAGAAGAGAAAAAAGTGCTGTACAATCTGTCCGAATTTGTAGAACAAAACGGCAATGATGTACATCTCAACTTACTCCCCATTGCTCCTTTGGCAGGCAAAAAATTCAAAATTCTGGTTATTGATGATAACGACGACATTCGTGATTTTCTGTTCGAAAAATTGTCTTCGCACTTCGAAGTTATTACTGCCGAAAACGGAAGTGTCGGTATCAAAAAAGGAATGGAAGAAGATCCGGACCTTATTATTTGTGATGTAATGATGCCGGGCATGAACGGTTTTGATTTGACAAAAAAATTAAAAGATGATTTTGCTACATGTCATATTCCTGTTATATTATTAACAGCATATATTTCTGATGAGCATCATACAGAAGGAATACAAGCCGGTGCCGATGCCTATATCAGCAAACCGTTCAGCATGACTCATCTGCTCCTTCAAATAAACAAACTGATAGAGAAACGTGAGAAATTACACAGACACTATGCTACAAATGAATCGTTTGAAGAATTGCAACAGGAAAACGAGAATGAAAATGAATCCATAATACCTGAAAGAGATCATCAGTTCTTGAAGTTGGTGGAAGATTTATTGGAACAACATCTCACCAATGCCGATTTTTCGGTGGACGATTTTGCGGCCATGACAAACACCGGCAGAACCTTGTTTTTCAAGAAAATAAAGTACTTGACCGGTTATTCTCCAAACGAGTTTATACGTGTCAGACGAATGAAAAAAGCTGCTGAACTGCTGAAAACCTATAAATATAATGTTTCGGAAGTTTCGTATATGGTAGGTATCAACGATCCATTTTACTTCAGCAAGTGTTTCAAAGCACAGTTTGGATGCTCACCGTCTCATTACATCAACTCGTAGTTTTATTATCTTGATTATTGATTTTCTGGCGAATACATCTTTTACAAATAAAGGGTTATCAATCGAGTAGGAAGTGAGCGATTAGTTCGCTCACTGTCCTCTCACACCACCGTACGTACCGTTCGGTATACGGCGGTTTCTTAATTTACACATGAACAGAGCGATAATAAGTTGAGAAAAATAAGTAGCCAGCCTTTTGAAGCGATTCGTTGTCGATGGAGGTTTGAATAATTGGGCTTTTGGCGGTACGCCGATAGCCTTTTCTTGTATTTGAGAACATCATGGCGTCAAAGCGGGATATGCCCAGTTTTATCAGATTATGGAAACGTGTTTTTATTTTCTTCCATTGTTTCCAGATTACCATGCGTAGTCGCCTACGATACCATTTATCAATTACGATTAGCAAATCTTTCATGTTCGCTAGTTTGAAGTAATTCACCCAACCAGTGAGATACTGTCTAAGTGCTTCTTTTCGCCTTTCGTTGCCCCAACCATTACTTCTTGAAGTGAGTGCTTTTATCTTCTCTTTCATTTTGATAATGCTTTTGGGATGTACCCGAAGTAGCCCTTTTCCCTTATTGATGTAGAACCCGTGACCTAAGAATTTCACATCCTTGACATGAGCAACTACTGTCTTATCCTTATTCACTTTCAAATAAAGTTTATCCTCTATGAATGGAATAATATGGGCAAGGGTTCGCCCCGCAGCACGTTTACTTTTGCATAGAATCATACAGTCATCGGCATATCGCACAAATTTATGTCCACGACGCTCTAATTCGTTGTCCAATTCATTGAGCATGATATTACTCAGAAGTGGACTTAAATTACCGCCCTGTGGTGCACCTATCTTTGTTTCTACAAACTTTCCATTCGTGGATATGGCACGCTTAACACCTGACAATATTAAGAGGTATGAGAATGGGCTTTACATTGTATATAAACGCCACAAAACAAAAAACAGCCAAGGCTCTAAAGCAATAAACATTAAGCTATCAGAAGAGCTTCAAACGCTTATCAATGAACTTTCCGAGATGAAGAAGCCTGTTGATACTTACTTATTGCCAATTGTAACTATTGAAAATCTCACTGGCGAAAAACTTTACAATCACCTTAAAACAAGATTGAAAAAACTAAATTCATATCTTGAT
>RRZU011215218.1_pt1 | contig 12366 bp, 11 predicted proteins | sample 2165561 | NCBI WGS metagenome assembly RRZU01 (sample SAMN10456909, study PRJNA506462) | wastewater metagenome | isolation source: wastewater sludge | place: USA: Moscow, Idaho | reverse complement strand
GGCGCGCCGCTGCGCTACCTCATCGACGGGGCGATCCAGGACCGGGTCTGCGGCGAGTTTTCCTTCGGGACCTTCGTGGTCAACCTCACCGCGTCGATCGCCGTCGGCTTCGTCACCGGCCTCGCCCTCTACCACGGCTTTCCCGACACGCCCCGCATCGTGCTCGCCGTCGGCGTCGGCGGCGCCTATTCGACGTGGTCCAGCTTCGCCTATGAGAGCGTGCGCCTCGTCGAGGAGGGCTCGGTCGCCACCGCCCTGCTCAACCTGTCCGCCAGCCTCGCCGCCGGCATCGCCGCGGCCGGCCTGGGCATCGCCCTGGCCGCCGCCCTCTAGCCACCGGAGACCGCATGTCCATCGCCCTGTCGCTGGCCGCGGTGATCGGCGGCGTCGCGCTCATCGTGTGGGGCGCCGAGAACTTCGCCCGCCACCTCGCCCTCGCCTCGGCCCGCCTCGGGGTCAGCACCTTCGCGCTCGCCGTCCTCCTCGCCGGCGCCGAGCCCGAAGAGCTCGCCACCGCCGTCACCGCCTCGCTCCGCCACGCCCCCGGCATCGCCTACGGCGACGTCATCGGCGCCAACATCGCCATCTGCCTCGTCGCCCTCGGCGTCGGCGCCATCATCGCCCCACTCCCCTTCGGCCCCGGCGTCCGCCCGTACGCGCTCCTCGCCCTGCCCACCGGGATCATCGCCGCCACCCTCGCCTGGGACGGCCACCTCAACCGCGACGAAGGCCTCCTCCTCGTCAGCGTCTATGTCGCCTACGTCGCCACCATCTGGATCCGAGAACGACGACCCCCCACCCTCGGCGAAACCGGCGAGCTCGCCGACGCCGAACAAGAAGCCCACAACCCCCAGCGACGCGTCGGCCTCGAGCTCCTCAACGTCATCGCCGGCGTCGCCGCCATGGCCGTCGGGGCCATCCTGCTCGTCGAAGCCGTCCGACGACTCACCGACGTCGAGTCCACCCAGACCCTCCTCGGCCTCACCATCGTCGGCTTCGCCACCGCCTTCGAGCTCGTCGTCCTCGCCTATACCTCCGCCCGCCACGGTGTCTCCGAGGCCGTGGTCGCCGGCGTCGTCGGGTCCTTCGCCTACAACGCCACCATGACCCTCGGTGCCGGAGCCATCGCCCGACCCCTCCACCTCACCGACGCCGACCTCCTCCACCTCCCATGGGTACTGATGTTGGCGGCCCTCGCACTCGTGATCGTTCTCGCCTGGCGGCCCGGGCAGCTCGATCGCCGGCGAGGGCTACTACTCCTCGGCGCCTACCCCGCGTGCCTGCTCCTCCTCGCGTTCGCTTAGAACCGTCGTCCCGTCCGATTCCCGGGCAGACACCTCGTGGTGTCCGGCATCGAGGCCAACCACGGTTCCTGAAACTTCTCGGTCGGGGGTGACCTTCGGGTCGCGTGAGGACGGGCGAGAAGATCTCAGTTCGACTTGGGCATTGCCGGCCAGGTCGGCAGCTCGAGGTTGCGTCGGTGTTGCGGCCACGATCCAGCAGACGTTCGGTTCAGGCTCCTCCGTGGGTCCCTCAGGGCCCGGGGAAGACCTGTCGGAGGACGTCGAGGGCCGGCGTCTCGGCGTTGGGCGGGGTGTGGTCGGGGTCGAGGCGGCCGTAGACGAGGCGGGCGAAGGCCTCGGCCGGCAGCTCGACCTCACTCGGGCCATCCGCATCGGCGGGAGCGAAGCTGACCGAATCGGGCGAGAGCTCGACGGTGAAGCCACGCTCGGGGTCGGTTGTGGTGATGGCGAATGTGGCGGGGTCGCCGGTGGGCTTGGCGGTGAAGCGGGCGATGAGCTCCAGGTTGTCGACGATCAGCTCGGCGACCGGCTGGGGGATGGTCGCCGAGGGATCGCCGGCGACTTCGATGTCCCAGGTGTGGAGGCCGTGCTCGTTGAGCCGCATGCCGACGAACTCCTGGAACCCGAGTGCCATCGGTCCCATCGGTGAGGAGAAGCTCTCCTGTTCCTCGGCGGTGACCCGGTCGAGGCGGGCCATCAGGTCGGCGTCGGCGGAGAGCGCGTCGTCGCGCTTGTCGACGGGACCCTTGGCGTTCCACGAGTCCCAGACACCCGGCGCGAAGTCATCGGGGGTATCTCGACCGGCCAGGGTGTCCTCGAGTCGTCGGAGCGTGATGACAGCGCCGGAGCCGAGGTGGGACAGGACGTCGGCAATGGTCCACTCCGTCGGATAGGCGGCGACCGTGAGGTCGGCCTTACTCATCGGCGACGCCAGGTTGCGGAGGCGGTTGACCGAGGAGCGCAGCGCGTCGAGATGGGCCTCAGCCATTGGCGATCACCCGCACGGGGTTGAGCGTGGCCACGACGCGCTCGTCGCCGGCCTGCTCCAGGACCTCGACCGGGGTGTTGTACTTCTCCGCGAACTTCGGCAGCAGTGCCTTGTCGGGGTCGGGCGTGAGCTCCACGTTCGCCCGGACCTCGAGCGTGCGGTACGGGTTGGCCGGGTCGATGACGAACAGGGTGGCCTGCGGGTTGCGAGCCAGGTTCTTGTACTTCTGGCGGTCCGTGGTGATCGAGGTCTTCACGACCCCGTCGTCGTCGAGGAGGGCCCAGATGGCCGTCGACTGGGGCTGGCCGTCCTTGCCCACCGTCGTGAACACGACGGTGTTCGGCGCCTCGAGGAGGTCACGGTGGGTCTCAGGGATCTGCAGGTTCGTGGTCATGCCCCAACCAACCTACAAGAAGTGAGGAATGTTCCCCACTTAACCTAGGTTGTGGCGATCGTGGAACTGAGAGCCGACGCCGCCCGCAACCGCACAGCGATCGTGGAAGCCGCCCGAGAGGTCTTCGCCGACCACGGCCTCGACGCCCCGCTCGACGAGATCGCCCGCCGGGCCGGGACCGGCAACGCCACCCTGTACCGCCGCTTCCCGACCCGCGCTGACCTGATCGCCGCCGTGTTCGCCGAGCGCATGGCCGACCACCTGGCCGCCGTCGAGGCGGCCTTGGCCGACCCCGACCCGTGGGAAGGCTTCGCCGGCTACGTCCGGTCCGTGGGCGAGATGCAGGCCCGGGACCGCGGCATCGCCGACCTCGTGACCATGGACGTATCCAGCGCCCCGGAGATCGAAGACCTCCGAGCCCGCGCTTTCGACGGGCTCGTGCGCCTTGTCGAGCGCGCCCACGACGCCGGCGTGCTGCGATCCGACTTCACCACTCAGGACGTCGTGTTGCTGCTCATGGCCAACGCCGGCCTCGTCGAACGCGCGCACGGCATCTCCGCCGCAGCATCGGCACGGCTGGTCCACGTCCTTCTCGACGGCTTCCGCGCCGAGGCCGCCTCCGACGGCCCGCCGGCACCCGGCCCTCGCAAGACCCAACTCGCCATGCGCCGCAACGGCGAACACCGCCTCGGCGCCACCCGAAAGGACCAACGCCCATGAGCTTCGAACTCGGCATCTACACGTTCGGCAACACCCCCGAGACCGGCGCGACCGCCCAGGCCATCCGCGACGCCCTCGAAGCCGTCCACGTCGCGGAGGAGGTGGGCCTCGACTACTTCGGCTTCGGTGAGCACCACACGCCGTCGATGCCGCAGTCGTCGCCGACGTCCATGGTCAACGCCGCCGCCGCATCGACACATGACATCAAGCTCGGCACAACCGTCGCCGTCCTGTCCACCGACGATCCGGTCCGGGTGTTCGAACAGATGGCCACCGCCGCCGCCATCGCCCCCGGACGAATCGACCTCGTCGCCGGCCGAGGCTCCTCGGACATCACCTTCCAGCTGTTCGACCTCGACGAGCGCGACTACGACATGCTCTTCGCCTCCAAGCTCGAGCTCCTCCTCGCGCTCAACCGTGGCGAGCGAATCTCCTGGGACGGTCCCCACCGCCAGCGGCCCCTGGCCGACACGCTCGTCGTCCCCCAGCCCGACCAGCCCCTGAAGATCTGGCTCGGCACCGGCGGCAGCCCGAACTCGGTGCTGCGCGCCGCCGAGCTCGGCGTGCCGATGTTCCTCGGCATCCTCGGCGGCACGCCGGAGCACTGGGCCCAGTACGGCCACGCCTACCGCGACGCCTGGGCCCAGGCCGGCCACCCCGCCGAGGACGCCGACATCGCCGTCGCCGTCCACGGCTTCGTCGGCAGCGACGACCGCCAAGCCAAGGCCACCTACCTGGAACACGAACGCCGCATGTTCCAAACCGGCTCCGCCGAGATCGGCCGACCCGCCATGGCGCCACCGGACCGAACCGCCGACGTCGAGGACGGCGGCATGGTCTTCGCCGGCGGCCCCGACGAGGTCGCCGACCGCATCCTCGACCTCCACCAACGCCTCGGCCACAGCCGCCAGATCCTGCAGATGGACGTCGGCGCCATGCCCCACACCACCTACCTCGAAGCCATCGAACTGCTCGGCACCGAAGTCCTCCCCCAGATCCGCAAGGAACTCGAACAGCCATGACCGACACCCCGACCTTCCACGTGACCGTCTTCGGCGCTACCGGCAAGATCGGTCGCCTGGTCGTCGACCAGCTCCTCGCCGCCGGGCACACCGTCACCGCCCACGTCAGGAACCCCGACAAGGTCACCACCGCCCACCCACGACTTCGAGTGGCCGAAGGAACCCTGGACGACCCAGTGTCCATCTCCCGGTCCGTCGAAGGGGCCGACGCCGTCATCAGCGCACTCGGACCAACCCTGCGGCGCGGAGCCACCGGAACCCCCGTCGCAGACGGGACCCGCAACATCGTCGCCGCCATGCACGCCGCCGGCGTCCACCGCTACATCGGCCTCGCCACACCCGCCGTCGCCGACGAACGAGACCGCCCGACCCTCAAGGGCCGGCTGCTTCGCCTCATGCCCCGAGCGGCCATGCCCAACGCCCTCACCGAGCTCGACGGGATGACCGAAGCGGTCACCCAGTCCGACCTCGACTGGACCATCGCCCGCATCACGAACCCCACCGACAAGCCCGCCAAGGGCACCACCCGGTCCGGATTCCTCGGCCGCGACCGGATCGGCTTCGCCATGACCCGCGCCGACATCGCCGCCTTCCTCGTCGGCCAGCTCACCGACGACACCTACCGGCGGGCCGCCCCCGCCATCAGCAACTGAGACCCGGAGGACCCGATGTTCATCGCACTCGTCATCACCACCCTGCTCCTCGCCGCCATGGCCACAGGCTCAGCCACCAAGAAGCTCCAAAACGACGAACAAGTCCGCACCATCATCGGCGGGACCGTCGGAATCCCCGAACGCCACTTCCGCACCCTCGCCGCGCTCGAACTGGCCGGCGCCGTCGGCATCCTGATCGGGCTCTGGCTCGAGCCGCTCGGCATCGCCGCCGCCACCGGACTCGTCCTCTACTTCCTCGGCGCCATCATCGGACACCTACGCGTCGGCGACACCAAAAACCTGACCATGCCACTCCCACCCCTCGCGTTGGCCATCGCTGTACTTGTGCTTCGGCTCGTAACAATGTGAGTTCGATCTCGCTGGTGTAGTCAGACACGGAGTCGGTCTCGCTGTCCTTCCCTGGGCAACGTTGACGAATCAACTCGGCCGCGGGGACTTGTTTCTCCTCGTTCTCGGCGGGACCCTCGACACGGAACTCGGGAGTCAAGGCCTCTCCGTTGTCACGGCTGCTCCGAGCATTGGCTCACCGGTCGAAGGGCAACGAATGGCCGCGGGCGGAGGCTCGTCGGGGTGGTTCCTACCGCGTCGAGACTCAGACGCCCACCGTTCGGAGCACCAAGGCGTCTCGCACCCCGAAGCGTCGATGGAGGCGCTGTTCCTTGTCAGCGAACCGAGCATCGACCACCTTGAGCGCAACGACCTCTGGGCCCTCGAGCTGATGTACGGCGCCGCCGTGCCGGAGCGAGACGCGGCCTGCAGCGAGGACGTTCTTGAGCCAGTCGGTGTTCGGTCCGTAGGGGAGAGCGATCGCGTACCCATTGTCGATCTTGGTCGCGACGACCGGTGTCTCGTAGTGCCGACCGGAGGTTCGCCCCACGTGCTCGACCACAGCGGTCGGTGATTCAGTGGCGCCCGCTCGACGGAGGACCAGCGGTTTCATCGCGCGCCCGCTGCGTCGAACAGCGTTGAGGACGAAGGGAACCTTCCAGCGCATGCCGACGATGAAGGTGACACTCACGATCATCAACGCGAGGACGAGTACGACGAGGGACAGGATCATGATGTGCATGGCTGCTTCTCTCTTTCGGTGCAGGAGGCGAGCAATGTGCTCACCTCGCGGATGACGACATCTGGATGTTCGAGCTGGATGTTGTGGCCCGTGTCGGTGACGGTGACGACCGTCGACCCGGGCGACAACGCCGCCCAGGTAGCCACACCCTCGTCCCACACCTCGTTGAGTCGGGTGAGTTCTGCGGCAGCGAGGCCGGGCGAGGTTCGCGTGTCCGCGGTGATCACGGTCATAGGCAGGTCACCGAGCGAGGAGATCCCCGCCACCTGTTCGAATGCGACGGTTACGTCCAAGCGTTCCGGATCCAGCAGCGGGTCGTGGAAGATGTTGCACAACTGGTGGTAGCTGCCGGCATCGTCGGGCACGGCACACACCGCGGCTGGCCAGGTCGTCGGGCTCGCATCGACCAGCACGAGCCCGGTCGTCTCCTCGGGGTACTCGGCGGCGAACGTGACGGCTTCCGGACCACCGAAGCTGTGGCCCACGGCGACGTATGGCCCCGGCTCACCGGCGGTCTCGAGGAGGGCGCGAAGATTGGCGGCTTGGGTTTCGAAGGTCTGGTCGGTCGCCGGTGCGTCGCTGGTGCCGGTGCCGGGCCTGTCATAGGTGCAGACCCGGGCTTGCTCTGCCAGCGCGGGGTGGACAGCGGACCAGCTTTCGTCGCCTCCCGCACCCCATCCGGAGATCAGCAACACCGTGTTGTCGCCCTGCCCGGTGCAGTGCAGGTGGAACCCGACCCCGTCGACCTCGAAGACGTCGTCGATCGGAGCGGTGGGCCGATCGACCTCGAGCGTCGTCGGGGCCGTCGGGTCGACCGACGCGTCGGAGCTCGCTGTTCCGCACCCGGCCACGGTGACGCTGAGCCCGAGGACGGCGAGCCCGGTGATGGTGGCGGTCCTCATCTCAACGGCCCTCGTCGTGCATCGGCGTGCCGGTTCGGACGGCTTCGACGACCGCGGCGATGGCGTCGCTCGCCTCGGCGGCCGCGTCCTCGTTCGTGAGGAGCGCCTCGTGGGTCGCGTCGGCGACCTCGACCTGGGTGCTGTTGGTCGACAGGCCGAGCAGGTCGTCCTGCATCGGGAACCACGAGGCCTCGTGGCCACGCATGGCGGTCACGACCGTCAGCGGGAGGTCGCCGAGCGTGTCGAGTTGGGCGGCCTGGCCCATGGCGACGCGGATCTGGTTGAACTCGTTTCGGACGCTGCGGTTGTGCGCCGGGGTGGACAGCAGCTCACGCTCTTGGGTGCGCTGAGGCTCAGGCAGTTCGCCGTAGGAGGTGGCGTTGATCAGCCGGCTCACTCCGAAGCGGGACAGCGAAGGCATGACGGCGGAGGCTCGGCGGTACATCTCGTAGAAGCCGGGCCATGACGGCATGCGCTCGTACTGCTCGGGGTGCATCGAATCGAGCAGCACCACCCCGGCGGTGTCCTGCGGGAAGAGTTTGGCGAAGTTGAGGACGTAAATCCCGCCGGCCGAGTGGCCTGCGAGGACATATGGGCCCGACTCACCGGCGTTGGCGAGCAACGTGTGCAGGTCGGTGGCGGTCTGCTCGCCATCCTGCGGCCCGTCGGCCGGCTCGCTCCAGCCACGACCGGCTCGGTCGTAGACGCAGACCCTGGTCGTCGCCACGACGTCGGGGGCTACCCATGCGGACATGACGGCGGAGATCTCACCGAGGCCTGGCTCGAGGATGACGGTGGGGCTGCCGGCGCCGGTGCAGTTGATGTGCAGCTGGTGGCCGCCGACGTCGACGAGTCGTCCGGGCATCGCGGCCGCCGATGCGTCGGTGGTTTCGCTGTAGGTCTCGGAGGCCCCGCCGAGGGCGGACAGCGCGAGCGCGGCGAACACGGGATAGAGGACGAGGAGACGTGCCCGGCTCCGCAGGTTGCGACGCGCCTGGAGAGTCATCCAGATGGCGAGGGCCAGGATCGCGGGCGGCCAGACCCATCCGGCCTCGTTGCCGGTCGGGGCGACCACCAGGACGAAGACGGCGGCGGCCGCCATGACCGCAGCCGGGACCTTCGCCCACTGCTGCGGCTGGTCCGTTCGACGGGAACTCAGCCGGGCGAGCAGACCCCACGAGGCAGCGAAGGTGGCGAGCACCCATCCGGCGATGACGTGCTCTTCGGCACCGGCGAAGGGGCCGGCGACGGCGAGGAGCGCAGCGAGGACCCGCCGACGATGGTGAGGGTGACGATCCGGCCGATGTGGCCTTGGGGAGCGCCGGCCTGGGTCTTGGTGGCTGCGCTGGTGGCCGGCGTGGACTCGGCCGGGGCGAGGGTTGTGGTGGTGGTCATGACTGGCTCGCAATCGTGGGCAGGGCGGCTTCGGTGGTCGCGACGGTCGAGGTGGGGTGTGGGCTGTGATGGCTGTGAGCGGCGTGGCCGGTTGACTGCCCTGAGAGAACCGCGGGAGCCTTCGACGGACCTTGCACCGGCCTGTCACCGGCCGAGGCGGCGCCGTTGTTGGCGACGGCCGCGGTGGCGTGCGGGGCGGGATGGCCGTGGCCGTGGCCGTGGCCGGGTGCCTGTTTGGGGAGTCGGGTCCAGGCGATGACGGTGGCCAGGACGGCGAGGGCGACGCCGACCCAGAGCGCGCCGGTCATCGAGGTGATGAACGCCTCGCGGGCGGCCTCGGCGAGCTGGGTCCCGTCGGCCCCGAGGTGTTGGCTGACGGTGAGGGCGGCGCCGATGTTGTCGCTGACCACGGCCCGGACGCCCTCGGGGAGGTCGTCGAGCTGACCGTTGAGGTTGGCGGCGTAGGTGCTGGCGGCGACGCTGCCGATCACGGCGACACCCAGCGCCCCGCCAACTTCGCGGACCGTGTCGTTCACGGCGGAACCGACGCCAGCTCGGGCCGGCGGAAGCGTCGACATGATGAGGTCGGTCGCGGCGGGCATGGCGATCCCGGCGCCGAGTCCGAACAGCGCGAGACCGGCCCCGGTCGGGAGGTAGGACGTTCCGTCGACGAACGCGGCTTGGACGGCGACACCGGCGGCGGCGGCCAGCGTGCCGGTGGTCACGGCGATGCGGCCTCCGAGTTGGTCGGCGAGGTGGGCGCCGATGCCGGAGCCGAGGACCATCCCGATCGCGGCGGGGACCAGGGCGACACCGGCGGCGAGTGGCGTGTAGCCGAGGATGAACTGCAGGTACTGGGCCTGGAGGAACACGGTCCCGGCCATGGCGAAGAACAACATGGCGAGGGCGACGCTCCCGGCGGAGAAGCTGCGGTTGGCGAAGAGCCGCATGTCGAGCATCGGCTCGTCACGGCGGAGCTCCCACCGCACGAACGTGCCGCCGGCCAGTGCCGCGAACACGAAGGTGCTCACTGTCGAGGTGGAGGTCCAGCCGCTGCGGGGAGCCTCGATGATGGCGTAGACGAGCGAGCCGATCGCAGCGATGGACAGCAGCGCGCCGACGGGGTCGGGCCTGGTCGCGTGCGGGTCTCGCGAGTCGGGGACGACGTGCAGCGTGCCGACGAAGGCGATGGCGATGAGCGGCACGTTGATCCAGAACACCGATCCCCACGAGAAGCTGCGCATGAGCATCCCGCCGACGATCGGTCCGAGCGCGATGCCGGCGCCGCTGGCGGCGGTCCAGATGGCAATGGCCTTGGCTCGCTCACGGGGGTCGCCGAAGGAGTTGACGAGGATGGACAGCGTCGTGGGCATGATCAGCGCCCCGCCGACACCCATGACGCCACGGCCGACGATGAGCGTCGTGGTCGAGCCGGCGGTCGCGCTGAGGATCGAGCCGGCCAGGAAGGTGAGCAGTCCGGCGGCGAGGGCGGGGCGCCGGCCGAACCGGTCGCCGAGGCTCCCAGCGGTCAGCAGCAGTCCGGCGAAGACCACGGTGTAGGCGGCAACGATCCACTGGAGCTGGGCGGCGCTGGCGTGGAGATCCTCGACGATCTGCGGCAGAGCCACGTTGATGATCGTGTGGTCGATCGAGGTGACGAGCAGGGCGAGCACCAGCACGCCGAGAATGCGCCAGCGGTTCGGGTGACTCGGCGAACGCTCTTGACCGAGGTCTTGCTGGACGGGGCGACCGTGCATGACTGCTCCTTGGGGTTGGGTTTCTGGGTCCACCATCTCGGTAAGGGGCCCCTGCGCACATTGGGCACGGGCCCTCAGATCTCGCCTCGCTGTGCCCCGATCCGCCACCACCGTTCGCGGGGCGTCATGATGAGAACGCAGTGCCAGCCCGCCCCCAGAAACCCGCCTTCGTCGGACGAACCGACGAGCTTGCGCTCTTCGAGCGCGCCTTCGCGGACGGCGAAACCGGTGTCCCCTCGATCCTGCTGGTCGGTGGGGTTGCCGGCATCGGGAAGTCGACGTTGATCGCAGAGGCGGCCGGGCGGGCGGGGGTGGATCTGTATGTCGGCCGTTGCGTCCCCATCGGCGGCGACGTCATCCCGTTGGCGCCGCTCGCTGACCTGCTTCGCCAGCTCCGCCGCACCAGCCCTGACCTGCTCACCGAGTCCGAACGGGTGGCCCCGCTGGCCCGCTGGCTCGACCCCGGCCACGACCCCCCGGCTGGCGAGGACCGTGGACCGGGCAGCCTGTTCGCCCCGATCCTCGATGTCATCGGCCGCCTCGGCGCCGACGGGGTCGTCGCCGTCGGGATCGAGGACCTTCACTGGGCCGACGCCAACACCTGGGATCTCTTCGAGTTCCTGGCGCGGACCCCCCCCGCCGCCTCCGTCGTGCTGCTCGGGCCCTACCGGGAAACAGAGGGCGGAGCCCACCCGTCTCAGCGGCGGCGGCTCGCGGAGCTGACCCGCCTACCGGCGGTGCACCGGATCCATCTGTCGGGGCTGGACCACGACGACGTGACCGCTCGTGTCACCGCCCTGCTGGGGACCACCCCGCCCCATGCGCTCATCGAGGAGATCCTCGGCCGGGGACAGGGGAACCCGTTTTTCACCGAGGAGCTCGTCGCCGCGCACGTCGCCGGCGAGGCGATCCCCGCCGTCCTCTCGGACCTGATCTCGGCGGACATCGCCGGACTCGACGAACGGGCCCATCAGGTCGTCGGTGCGATGGCCGTCGCGGGACGGGAGACGACGCACCAGCTGATGATGGCGGTGGTGGACCTCGATGAGGAGGCCATCGAACCGGCGGTCCGCGCCGCCATGGATGCGCAGCTGGTGGTGGTCGACGCCGACAGCGACGCCTACCGGTTCCGTCATGCGCTCATCGGCGAAGTCGTCTACGCCGATCTGCTCCCGTCGCAGCGGACGCGGCTACATCGCCGGGTCGCCGAAGCACTCCAACAGCAGTCCACCGCTCAGCTTGGCCGAGCCGACCGGGCCGGAGAGCTGGCCTTCCACCTCGACCGGGCCGGTGACCACGAAGGTGCGTTCGTCGCCTTGCTGGCCGCCGCGGACGCAGCAGCCACAATCGCGCCGGGGACGGCGTTCGCTCATCTCGAACGCGCCTTTGACCTGTGGGACGACGCTGGCGACGCCGCTGCTCGGTACGACCGCGGCGAGAGGCTGTGGCAGGCCGCGGAGCTCGCCAGCGCCACCGCGGGCAACCAACGCGCGGTCGAAGTCGCCCGCGAAGCCTTCCAGCTCGGGCCGCCTCCGCAAGGTGAGGCATTCGGACACGAGCGGTTGGGTCGCTATCTCTGGGCCTCCGGCGACCTCGAGGGCAGCCGGACCGAGTTCGAGCAGGCCGCCGCCCTCCTCGGTGACGACACGGACCCAAGGGCAGCAGGGGTGTTCGCCGGACTCGGGCAGGCGGAGCTCATGGCAGGCCGTTACGAGCTGGCCGAGCAGTGGTGCGCCCGCGTCTTCGACCTCGTCGAGAACCCGGACGCCGATCCGCTCGCCTGGGGTATGGCGCGGCGCACGGTCGGGCTCGCTCGCAGTCACCTTGGCAACACCGCGGAAGGGGTCGAGTTGTGTCGGGAGGCCTTGGCGGTGGCGCCGACGGCTCAGGCGCGGGCACTGGCAATGATCTACTTCTGTGCGGCACTCCTCGACGCTGGACGCAACCTGGAGGCGGTGAACGCCGCGCTCGACGAGGTCGCGGAGGGGCACCTGGCGGGCCTGGACTACAGCTTCGGCGGCTACCTCGACGCGCAAGCCGCCGAGGGGCTGACCCGGCTGGGCCGCTGGTCCGAGGCCGAGACGACGTTGGCCCGCCACATGACCTACCAGACCCTTCCGGTCGGAATCCTCCGCGTCGCC
>RRZU010748539.1_pt1 | contig 12366 bp, 7 predicted proteins | sample 2165561 | NCBI WGS metagenome assembly RRZU01 (sample SAMN10456909, study PRJNA506462) | wastewater metagenome | isolation source: wastewater sludge | place: USA: Moscow, Idaho | reverse complement strand
GCTCCGGAAATCCTGAAATGGATGGATCGCAATGGCGAGCGCAATCATGAGCTGGCGATGCAGGACAAGGCGCTGGAGTTCGAGAAACTACGCGGTGCGCAGCGGATGGGTGAGATCGGTGCCACTGCCGATGCCGCGTGGAATACAGGGGCCATCGAAGCCTTGCGCGAAGCGGTGGCGGCACAGGGGCAACGATCCGGTGTGCGTTGGGCCGATGCATTGTCGATCAGCGTGCGCCCGGTGATCACCTACTGGTTCATGGCGCTCTACTGCGCGGCCAAGACGGCGGCGTTCGCCGCCGCCGTGACTGCCGGTGCTGGTTGGGGTACGGCGATCCTGCACGCATGGACTGAGGCCGATCAGGCGCTATGGGCAGGGGTGCTGAACTTCTGGTTCCTTGGCCGTGTGTTCGACCGGGTGCGGTCGTGATCGCGTTGCCGCAAGCGGCTGTCGACCTGGCCAAGCAGTTCGAGGGGTTCGAACGCAAGGTGGTGCGTGGCATAGAAATCACCGCCGTTCCCTACGTCTGCCCTGCGGGCTTCTGGACGATTGGCTACGGTCACCTGTGCGACCCAAAGCATCCGCCGATCACCGAGGCCGATGCCGAGGTCTATCTGGCGCGGGATCTACAGACGGCGCTGGCGGCAACGCTGCGCTACTGCCCGGTGCTGGCCACCGAGACGGAGAGGCGGATCGCAGCCATTGTGGACTTCACTTTCAACCTTGGGGCTGGGCGGCTGCAGACGTCGACGTTGCGGAGACGGATCAACCAGCGTGACTGGGTTGCGGCCGAACTGGAACTGCGCCGGTGGGTCTATGGTGGAGGTAGGGCGCTACCGGGTCTCGTGGCGAGAAGAGATGCTGAAGCGGCCCTGCTTCGATGAATGAATTCCCTGTGAAAGCAACAACATATCTTTGTCGATTCGGTTGGCGAGCAAAACCCATAATCGTAACAAGACTTTCCGCTGGAAGTGGTATCCGTTAAACTGACCGTTAAAAAGGATGGGCGACAATGAAAATTTACACCGTAGGCTACGAAGGCCTTGATATCGATAGCTTCCTGTCGCTTCTAGCCGAAAACGACATCGAAACCGTTGTCGACGTCCGTGAGATGCCGTTGTCCCGCAAGCCGGGATTTTCCAAGAAATCTCTTGAGGCCGTCCTGAATCTTTCCGGACGGGAGTACGTTCATATGGTGGCCTTGGGTTGCCCGAAACCGGTGCGTGACCGGTATCGCGCGGACGGCAACTGGAAGCGCTACACCGAGGGCTTCCTGAAGTACTTGGCTAATCAGGATGATGCCGTTGCTGAGTTGGCAGCCTTGGCTGCAACGACCAACTGCGCCTTGCTCTGCTACGAGGCCGACCACAACTTCTGCCACCGTTCAATGGTGGCCGACGCGGTGAAACAGCAGTTTCGCGCCCGCATTCAACACCTGCAGGCGAGCGATCTCAAAAATCGAAGCTGCTCTGGAGAACGGGCGCTGGCTTTCGCTTAGGCGGATAGATCAGGCTGACGATCAGCCACTGGTTTTGAAACCGGTGCTGGTTGCCCATTAGGAACATTAAGTCCTTACCGCCGAGTTGTTCCTCAATCTTGGCGCGGAACGGGGTCTCCCAATCAACGCCGTGACTGCGACGGCAGTTCCAAAATAGCGCACCAGCCTCCCAATCGACGATCTTGTGCTTGTGCTCCTTCTCGCCCTCGGGCGTGTCGCACACGTACCGATAGTGGAAGTCGAATGGCACCTTGCGAAGCTGCTTTACCTGCTTGCGCTCTTCCGCTTCCGAAAATAGATTGCCCTGCATCTGCTCCTGTAACAGTTTCTCACGCTCCTCATCCGTCCAATCCGTGTTCCTGGCCTTGGTGATGTCCAGGCCGAGCAGCCGCTTTGGGCGCAGCAGTGCGAGCGACCCGCCGTCTACGAGCCTCCCCGCATCGATGGCATCGAAGCTGTCAAATATAGGCATCTTGTCCAGCCATTCCCACCGCGCTGCCCACGCCTTCTTGGTGTCGATCACGTCGCCGCAGTTGATTGTGTCGACGTAGACCTTGTGGCTCTCGGGCCGATGATCCTTGGTGGCCTTTTCGACGCGCACGTCGATCCACTGCCATTTCTTGAATTGCTGACCGTCCTCGATCATCCGGAACGGTACAGGGAAGAGGCGGCGCATCGATCCATTCTGGGCAATGCCCGCGACGCAGGATGTTTCGACATATTGCGCGCTGGGTGACGGGTAGGTCTTCGCCAGAATCAGAATGCGCTCGACTTTCCCCAGTCCCATTGTTCTACTCCCTTGTTTTCAGCCCTCAGTGCCCGTCACAGCAGGATTCGGTAGTGGCAGTTGCCGCGTCCGTGGGCTTGGAGACCTGGTATCCGCGAGCTCAGTCTGGGCAATAGCTTTGCGCAGGCTGCATGTCGTGCCCTATCCAGAAGAGAGCATGTTCGATAAGATTATGCAACTAGAACATTCCTTTGGGCCAGTAGCATGCTCGACCAAGAATTAAAAATCCTCTTAGAACGAGAAGAGTTGGAAACCGTAAGCGATGCGTTCGGTGGTCAGAAAACGGATGGCGGCACGAAAAGCTACTCTGTGCCAAGAATTCGAGACGTAATTCTCGCTAAGCAGTTTTCACAGAACGGCACGCAATTGGAGTCCGCACTTGCTACTGCGAGGGCGACCTTGCCAAAGAAGGTCTTGAAGTTGGCTGTCGGAAATCTGATACGGTTTTCGTTCCTCATTGAGCTCACAAATCTTAAGGTTGGCTCCACAAAGATGAAAACCAGGTGGTTACCTGGCGATATTTTGATGCCACAACCCGGGTCATTCGAACCTGTCCGTGGGAAATTTATGCCCGGCAATGACCCACGAGCATCCTCATTCGACACTTGCCTGGAAATATTCCGGAAATGCATCACAGAGATGGCCGCACGATATCAAGCGGACCAGAGTGTTGGTGAGCGGATTGTTCAGCTGGATTCATCTTCGAGCGTCCCTTATGAATCCGTATTTGACTACGCGAACCCCGCCCTCAATCCAGTACACGTTCCAGAAAATGTGATCTGGGTATTGAACGGTGATGTAGATTGGCTCCTGAAAGCGAGGCCGATGATCAAATCGGTGCTTGGCAAGAAGCTGCTGGATAAAATTCAGACAAAGACCTACAAGACAGATCGAGCACTTACTGGAAAGGATAAGACTAATCGCGCAAAGCGATGGGAAGTCTTGGCAGATGACTTCCAGCACGCCACATTGACCGAATGTTGGTCGGTGGAGAGAAAGCTTTACGAAGATCTTGTTTGCTTTGAGAACTTTCCAGCGGCGACAAGGACAGCATTCGAGGCGGCTGGATTGATTGTTCCAGGACTATCAGCTACCCGTTGTCCAGTGACTCACGAAGTCCTTGCCTTCGACAAACTTGCTGGTGACCCTGTTCATGGCAAGGCCGAATATCAGGTGGGTCATAAACATCCGCTCAAGCGCGCAGGCCGTCATCGTGGTGATAATGTGTGCTGGCAGTCTGCGGACGGAAACCGAATACAAGGCGATCTGACCATCGAGGAAACGAACCAACTTCTCGATGGCATCTTCGAGAGAAAGAAGGAACTGTTCCCAAATACGTGAGGCAAACCTGAAGTAGAGCCTTCTCGTCCCAGACTTATTGTTGGCGCATTTAACAGCAAACGGCTTCACGAGCCCGCTTTGCTAATTCCTTTGCTTCGCCCCGCTTTATAACGGACTGCCTTACCTGCTCCGTTATGTCATCCCGTGTGCGTTGGTTACGTGGAACAGGCAGTATAAGTTCGTTAATCCTCTCCCCGAGGCTATCGATGATGTCTTGAGTAAACTGCTTCGAACGAATTTGCTTCTGAACTGCAGTAGAGGTCAAGATTGCCAGTAATAGGTAAGGGTTTAGTCCGTATGGATTCTGTCCGACCCTGATCTTGTAGAGATGGCTTTGGTACAGTATCTTTTTGTCAGCTTCGGTCACGATGGCACAAGTCCCGATCAAGTACGTTCCATCCTTGACCATCAGGATGTCCCCAGCCTGAACGTCTTGCTTCTTGGCAAGGGACTCGTAGATGTCCTTTGAGACCCCGTGCTTTGGGTCAGCTTTTATTTCCCAGTTGCTAATGTCGGAGGTGCGAATAAACGGAATTGTCCCGGTTCCATACGCCAACTTTCCGACTTCATCACCAGTGGTCAGCGTCAGGGTGCCTGCCGAGACTAGATCCTGAAATCGTAGTAGGTGATGAGTGTCTTCTAGACCCGCCAGTTCGCGCTCTGCTTGAGGGTCATAGTACCTTGGACACAGAACGCCACCAGTGACCTGAGATGCGTCGATCAAAAAGCCAAGGGGACTCGCCTCGTTGAGTTTTCTGGATTTTCGGTAGCGTCCAAATCGGTCAAGTATTTCCGGCAAGTCATTGTTGGGAATTATTCGCGCGCGCGAGTCCTGGCCGCACCACTTAGCCTCCGCCATGAAAATGGGTTGCGTAGCCTTTTCATTTTCTACTTTCTTTGTCGCAACTAGGAGGCAAGTTTTCGTGTGTGTGCCGCCTTTCCCGGAGGTCTTAAACAATGCTTCGGGCATGCCCATGACTGCGTGAATCTCAGTGTGACGCAAGAGATACTCAACAACGTGTCGGTAGGACTTGTTTGAGAGAATGCTTTCCGGCAACACCATTCCGAGGCGCCCGCCGGGCCTCAGCAAGGATAAGCAGCGCTCAACGAAAAGAACTTGAGGAGGCACATTAGATGAAACTCTGTCTCCAGGTTCCATGACACCTGTTTTCTTGTTCTTCACCCATTTACGCGCAAGATCGAAAGTCGATATAACTTCCGGATTGGCGGCTACTATCTTTACTCCAAAAGGAGGATTCGTGAGAATCACATCGAGCCCTTGTGAAGGAAGATATTCACGCAGGCTTTTAGACCCATTTTGGAGCGCGACGCTATCGCCATTCACTATTGTTGGATGCCCGCCAGTCAGCAAAGAAATATGTACCTTTGCCAACTGCGCAAGATATGTATCCTTATCAATTCCGTACAGGCCATTTGCCAGATTCTCAATCGGTACGCCACGCCGATGGCGATGTGCGCAAACCGAGGCCAAAAATCCCCCTGCGCCACATGCAGGATCAAGCACGGTCTCGTGTGGCTGTGGATCAACTGCAGCCACCAGCAGATTGGTTACTGACCTGGGTGTAAAAAATTGACCTGAGTTACCTCGTGACTCGCTACCAACAAAGACTTCGAAAGCATCGCCAATCGGGTCGCTCTCTGAATCCATGATGGAAAAATCGAGCTCCTGCATTACAAATTGCAGGGATGCTGGATCCAGCAGTATCTCCGACTCCTCAGAATAGATTTCCGGGAAATCGGCGCGAACTGTCGCAAATACGGATCGGACTTGCTTTGAAAGCTCAAATGGTTGTGCGGTGAGATCCACGGGAGGCAACTCCCCGCGCTCGATGACTAGTTTGCAAAATAGGCACTTCAATACTTCGTCAAGAAGTGAGTCATCTCGGGTTGCGCCAACAAACTGTCCCGCGAGGTAGTTTCGAATGTTTCGGAAGGCCTCTTTGGGGTTTGTTTCCTGCAACCCAAGCCCTAGGCTTGGCTGTCTTGCATCCAGTTTCTTTCTCGGTGGCATGAGCGTTTCTCAGTTCATGAAGTGGCGCAACTATACAAACAGTTCATGTAAACAGCAATAATAAATTTCAGTTCATGTGAATTTGCCATACAATGCAATCTCCAGAGGGCGGTGCGCTTGTGACGTGCCCAGGGGACTTAGGCAGAGAGGGGCTCAATGGCGCGCTACCCAGAACACGACACAGGCAATATCTACCGAGCAGCTGACGCCCTCCGGGTTAACTGCCTTCGACGCTGCTAAACAGAAAGCTGAATAGCCCATGTTCCATCTAACTGCACGAGTTGCTTGGCACGACTTCCGTTGGAACGGCACCGTCTGTCGTAAGCCCTCTTGCAACTCTTTCTGCGCAGCGCTCGACCGCATCCGGGAGGAGCGCGACGACGCCCGCGAGGATGCGCTGGCAGGGAAACGATGGTGCGCTCTGAACCCGGATGAGCTGCCCGCGTGCAAAGCCGAGTCCGGCGCGTTCATGAACGAAGATGAATGGTCGCGGCGCTTCGTTCACCCTTACGCGGGCATCAAGAAAGCCGAAGAAACGCACGGCCACCTCAAGCCGACGCTGGTCAAGGTCCCGTCCTACGCTACGTTCGTGGTTCCGTTCGCGTGGATGCTCCGTAGCGAGCAGAAAGCAATTGACGAGCGGCTTCCGAGTCCGCTCCCGCCCGACGATGACTCTCCGTTTGCGAGTCCCTGGGTCTTCGGCCGCGAGCGGCAGGAGGCGATCCTCAAGCTATTCTCCAGCAGGCTCACGCCAGAGCGGTCGCTGGTGTTCTTCTACTGCAAAGAGGGCCAGCCGCTCGGCGACACCATCTCGAGGCTAGTGATGGGCGTCGGAAGGATCGCTACGCTCGCACCGCCGATGGCCTACGACGTCACGAAGAAGAAGCCCACGCACCTCATGTGGGATCTGCTCGTTCGGCACACGATCCGACCGGACGGAGAGGACGGCTTCCTGCTCCCGTACCATGACTACCTCGAGCCGACAGGCGACGCCGCTGAAGACGCGCGACGTGAGCAGCTCCTTCGAGAAATCGCGGTGCCCGCCGATCCGGCGCACGTCCGCGTCTTCTCCTACGCCGCTGAGTTGGCTCCTGCCGACATCGCGTTGTCGACGCTGGTCCGATGTCTCGAATCGGTGCGCAAGATTCGGGAGCACGGAATCGCGAAGGGGCCGTGGGAGCGCCGAGAGGAGTGGCTCAACCAGCAGATCGCGCAGGCATGGCAAGACCGAGGGCCGTTCCCTGGACTCGGCCCCGCGCTCGAAGCGCTCGGCATGCGACTCGGCACAGCCCTCGCGCTGGAATTGCGGTCATCGGAAATGGTCAAGGCTGACGCCGACCCGTGGCCGACCGTGGATGCGATCCTCCGAGGGAAACAGAAGCCGCCGCAGCCGGCCTATGCGGACGATCTGAAGGCTATCCGAGAGACGTGGACAAGCCTCGCTGACGAGCGTCGCGCTCTGCTCAAGCTGCTTTCACGTTTCGCGCTCACGTCGGCGCAGGCGCTTCGCTGGTTCGACCCGAAGGAGAGAGTCAAGGGCACGGCCGCGAAGGTGAGCGATGAGGAGATTCTCGCGAACCCGTATCGGATGAGCGAAGTGGACCTGGGCGACTGGAACGATTCGCCGGTGTCTGTGGGGCTCATTGATCGTGGCTTGCTCCCTGATGCAACCGTTGCAGCAAAGCACCCAGTCCCGGAACCCTCGAAGGTGGGCTCGCCGAACGACGCGCGGCGTCTTCGCGCCGCACTGGTGGCGGTGCTGCGTGAATCCTCGGAAAACGGCGATGCGCTCCTGAGCGTTTCTGAGGCGCTGCAACGCGTCGGCTCGCTGGACCTTGTTCACCCTTGCGTAATTGGCTCGGACTGGCCGAGCACGAACCGCAGCGTGCTGTCTGGCGTCATAGAACTCGTGGATGTCGCCGGCACCGGTGCTACATCGACCGCTGCGCTGCAGCTCACGGAACTGAAGGGACGCGAAGATCGACTCCGCTCGGTCTTGGGCAAGCGCGCCGGCAAGCCTGCTGCCCCCGTAAAGGCCGACTGGCAGAAGCTGCTCGTTGCAGCGATTTCCGAGGCAGGCGGCAAGTTTGACAAGTCGAATGAGCTGCATCGCCAGGCAATTGAGGAGCAGGCAGTTGCCCTCGCACGCCTACTCTCACGACGTCTGAGCGTTCTCGTCGGCCGGGCCGGCACGGGCAAGACGTCGGTCATGGGCGCGTTGATGCTGTCCGAGGCACTCACGAAGGACGGCATCCTCCTTCTCGCCCCGACCGGGAAGGCGCGTGTGCGTCTTGGCAAGGCGACGAACGCCGAGGCGATGACCGTCGCCCAGTTTCTCCACCGACTCGGTCGGTATGACGGCGCTCGACAGCGGCCGAAGTTCGACGGCAAAGACAAGTATCGGAAGGAGAAAACCGTCGTAATCGACGAGTGCTCGATGCTTACGATGGACGATCTCGTTGCGGTGCTGGAGGCACTCGACCTCGCGCACGTGCAGAGACTTATCCTGGTGGGCGATCCGAACCAGCTTCCGCCGATCGGCGTGGGGCGCCCGTTCGCCGACCTCGTCTCGTATCTGGAAACCACCGATGCGCAGAGCGATGATAATTCGCCCCTGGGGCACGCCCTCGCTAGGCTCACCGTCGAGGTGCGCGCAGCGGCTGCTGCTTCCGCGGCGTCGGACGCGCTGCGTCTGGCGTCATGGTTCACGCGCGAGCAGCAGCCCGTCGATGCGGATCGCGTTCTCAGCGATCTCGAGCTCGGCGAGAAATTCAACGACCTCGAGATCGTGTTCTGGAAGACGCCCGACGAGCTGCGCGCGCAACTGCTCCAGTCCTTTCAGAAACACCTCGGGCTGAAGAATGGCAGCGACGTGGCGGGCTTCGACACTTCGCTCGGGCTCGATGATCGCGGCTGGGTGCCGTTCGATGCACCGGAGGGCTCCGAGCGGTGGCAGATACTGTCCCCAGTACGGATGCACCCGCATGGTGTGCGCGACATCAACAGGTGGGTGCAGCGACGGTTCCGGGCCAAGGAGCTCGAGAGTGCGTCGGAAGTGTGGGGCCTCAGCCTTGGCGACGAGAGCATTGTCCGTAAGGATAAGGTCATCCAGATCTCGAACCAGTGGCGCAACGCCTACGATGGGAAGACGTCCGACGAGCACTACCTCGCCAATGGTGAAGTGGGGCTGGTCGCGACCGCCAAGCATCCCTGGATGAACATCATTTTCGCGGGGCGCTCTGGACTCAGCTTCGGCTACAGCAAGCGGGACTTCCCCGGTGGTGCAGGCCCCTTAGAGCTGGCCTACGCACTCACTGTGCACAAGTCGCAGGGCAGCGAGTTCAAGAAGGTCTTCGTCGTTGTGCCGAAAAACTGCAGGCTACTCTCGCGCGAGCTCATCTACACCGGGCTGACGCGCTCGCGTGAGCAGCTCGTCCTCTTGATCGAGGGCGACGATTCCACGGTGCTCTTCGATCTCACGCGACCGGAACGCTCGGAGACGGCGCGCCGAAACACGAACATCTTCCAGGGCGTCATCCGCGTCGCTGACGACACCGTGCCCTTCGCGGAGCACCTCATCCATCGAACCGAGAAGGGCCACTTGGTTCGCAGCAAGTCGGAGCTGGTTATCGCCAACATGCTGTTCCAGCTCGGCATCCCTTATGAGTACGAACGCGTCTGCGAAGGCACCACGGCACCGGGACGGCTTCGCCCCGACTTCTCATTCGTGACTGCCGATGGCGATCTGATCATCTGGGAACACCTCGGGATGCTGAGCAGGCCCGACTACAAGCGGGGCTGGGACTGGAAGTGCGAGTGGTATACGCGCAATGGCTTCGTTGAGGGCAAGACCTTGTTCATCTCAACCGAGGATGCCCAGAACGGGTTGGACTCAGCCCGATTGAGGGAGACGGCAGACACCATCAAGACTCTCATCGAGTAACCCACTTCTGGTGTCGTCTTCGCCTCCCCGCCGCATTTCGCATCGGACGCAGTCACCAAGCTCCGCGCGTTGATTGGTCCGATGACCCCGGAGCGAGACGTCTGGTGAGTGCAAGCTTAGCCTTGTTCCGGGTCGAACCCTTCATCTCATCGAATGCCTGCGACCGACTACTACGCGAGCTTGGCACCGACCTCCTCGCAGACGGTCTCCACAACTGACGCCACTTCGTGCAGGAAGGAATTGCGGTCCGGCGAGGGCGTCACGTCTGGAATCGGCGCTGCTCGTTCGTAGATCCGTTCGCCGATGATCGAGGCGCGCGCATAGCTGGACCCACGCCCCGACTGGTTGAACGCCGACTGCCATTCCGGCATCCGCTCGGCCCGAACGCGGCGGGTGGCAAGGTCTAGCGTCTTGGCGGACAAAGCATTGGCCAAGCCGTCAAAGACCTGTTGCTTGTGCGCGTCGTCAGTTGGCTCTGTGGGGTCCCACCGAAGCGGGTTCTGTAGCAGTACATACAGTCGATCCTGAAGCTGCTTACGGAGATCCGCGACCGGTTTGAGGTTGTCGTACTCGTCTCCGAGGCCCGGCGTGCCAAGGCGCCGGCTCAATGCCCAGATCCGCTTCCAGTGCTCCTTGCCCACGCCGGGCTTGTAGGCGAGACCCAGGCGCGGCCACCACGCATCGTGGAAGCTCTCGGCGGCGTTCTTGACGGCCAGGACGAGATTCATGCGGTCGTACACCGGCTTCGCGAGCACGGGCTCGGGCTTCTCGACGATGGCATCAATGGCGGTTAGTAGCGCCTGCAATTGACCAATGGTTCGCTTGTGGGCCTTCTTGGAGGCATCCAGGTCCTCGTCGATCCCCCCGACGAAGAAGCAGGCCTCCTTCAAGCGGCCGCGAAGCGCCCGTTCCGCGAATGGGCCAAGCTCCTCCCCAATCGAGGCGAGGACGTTCTCGGCGGAAGCTAGGACGTGCTGCTCCCGCTCTGCCGCGTTGCGCAGGTTATCGCCCTTGACCTCGTCGAAGTGCGTGAACACGAGCAGCAGCTTGCTCGAACTGCCCGAGGTGATCATCTCCTTCATGGCCGCAACCGGCGCGGCCTGCATCGGCTGGACAGCGTTATCGACAAGCACGATGGCATCGGTTGACTCGATACGACGTGTCAGCGAAGTCGAGATGGCGGCGACCGACTTGGGTGTGTGTCCCAAGCCTTCGCCATCGAGAAGCACAAGCTTGGGCTGTTGCCCACCGGCCCAAGCTGGCAGGAACTCACCTGACACGCGGACACCGTTCACCAGCGGCGTCAGCAGTCGTCCGAAGCGTGGGGAGTGGTTACTGGAGAAGCGCGTGACTGTCTTGATGAAGGTCGCACGGTCGTCCGTCTCCCATGACCACGACTGCGGCCAGCCTTGCTTGTTGCGGCGTACCGTGCCATCGGTTAGCAGCGAAAAACGAAGCTCGACCTCGTCCATGAGTTCATCGCTGATGCGATGGAACTCATCGTCTTCCCGAAGTCGGCGATCAAGCTCCTCCTCGAACAGTTCGTCGACGACCCGCTGATCCTTCTCGTCGGTTGCACCCAGTTCGGTTTTCAGTTGATCGCCGTGGCGGGCCGCAACAGCGCGCAATGCTGTCAGCGTCTTCGTCAGCAATGCATTGGTGGCGTCTAGATCGATCACGCCGTCGGCAGCGATCTCCTCGATCAGATCAGTGGCGTCGTCCTCGTCATCTTCATCATCGTTTTCGGCTGCTTGAGGCCCGTTACCGAGCACGTAGTTGAAGCGGAATCGTTGGTTCACATGCATCAGCAGCTTGCGCAGCACGTCGCCGTCGTCGTCGCCCCGGTACGCAGAGAGGACGGCTTCCGAGATGCATTCGTTCAGATGCTCACGGACTTCATCGATGGGAAAGAAGGTGACCACCGCCTTGTACGGGCCAGGCGCAAGCACAACCTCGGTCTCGTGCACCGTGGTCTTAGCCGTCGATGTCGACGGAAAGCGCTCGGTCTCCGGGTTCGTACCGATCAGCTGACGCAGCAACGTCGTCTTGCCAGCGCCAGTTGTTCCGAGAAGCAGCGCTCGCCGATAATCGGAATCCTTGGATGTCGGCAGGGGAATTATCGACTCGCGGATCGCGCCGAAGTCGTTCTGCTCTGGCTCCATGCCGTGATAGAAGATCTCCACGACTCGGCGGTGGAACCGCTTTTCGGCCTCGGCCTTGGCCGGTAGGCTCCAGAATGACTCGTCTGCCAGCAACTGGTTGAGTTGATCCTTCAGATCGTTGGCTTCGGCTTCATCAGATGTTCCGAGCCCCTGGCGGACCCGCAATCCAGGCTTTCCGGTGTTCGGATCGACCCGAACTGGATGGCGGAAGATCACCGCCCATGCACTCCTGCCCTGAGACCGGCTAAGGGTTGCCGAGAAACGCTTTTCCATGTTCGCCTCCGTTGTTCAGTTGTTGTTCCGTGGCGCAGAATAGATGTGCTAGGCTTTGATGTCAAGCACTTTCGGAACAACAAAGGAACAACGGTGTTGTATCAACTGAGGTGGAATGGGTGCTGCACTGTGCGCAGCTTTTCGCCTGCGTTGCCCTCGAGGTAGCGAGGCTGGAAAAGGAAAACGGCCAAATCATCGAATTCAGGGACTCAAGGCTGATGTGTTACTATTCGCATCTGAAGGCGGGCGCGGGTTCGGTTCCGTGTTCCGCCACCAATTTCAAAAGCCCGAACTCGTTTCGGGCTTTTTCACGTCTGCCGTGTGCGCCAG